>Ga0129333_10001336_pt1 | contig 22205 bp, 10 predicted proteins | sample CPB6_08_DNA_FD_94474 | JGI IMG/M metagenome (GOLD analysis project Ga0129333, IMG submission 94474) | Freshwater to marine salinity gradient microbial communities from Chesapeake Bay, USA - CPBay_Sum_0.6_0.8_DNA | ecosystem: Environmental > Aquatic > Marine > Coastal | place: USA: Chesapeake...
AATTTGATACATCAGTTGAAATACCACAAATTCGTGGAAATATAAACGAAATAAATGTTGAAGTATTAAATTCAATTAGATCTGCAATTTTTCAAATTGAACATACTCTTGGTATAGCTCCAAACGGAGTCCTAACATCAACACTTTCTGATAGATTATCTAAATCTTTAGATGCATCTGGAAATATAAAAAAAGAAGCCTTTGATAAAGCTGGAGTTATATACGGACCAATAATAAATGATTCTGTATCAAAAGTTGCCGCTATAGAAGAATCAAAATTAAGATTAGATTTTCCAACAAGATTAATTCATAGCGAATTGACTCTTACAATTAGCAAGATTGATGAAATTATTAATAAATTAGAGGAAGTTTCTTCTAAATTCTCTTCTCACGTATATCCAGATGTTCCAAATAGACATACAGCAAAATCAATATCAATAGAGGCAATATCTGCACTTCCATCAGATACCGGATATTCTGAAGTATCGGCAGGTAGTGTTTATGAAGCAATAGATGATATAGTTAATAAACATATTAAATATTCTGGTTTAAATATATCATCAACAAATAACTCACATTTGAGTAGCCAAATATATTTTGATAATCTAAATGTTTCTGAGTATATAAATTCAGAAAATTTACAAGGTGCAATAGAAGAGCTTACAGAGGTTGCTGCTGGTCAGCAAATTAGTCATCAAAATATATTTCATGGAAATGGATATTTAAATACTTCAAGCTTAGAGTTGCTAAAAGCAGGAACAGCAATAGCAGAAAATATATCAGTTACATTTTCTAAATCAAATTATTTAGACTCTGGAAGAAAAACCGAAATATTATTATCAACACCTCAGACTATAGATTTGCTTCAAGTTTCAGATTTTGTTAGCATAAATTTAGCATCTGGAACTACATTATATACAATATCTGATATTGTATATAACACTTCTAATGAAGTAGAAAAAATAATTATTTTTGGATCAATAGGAGAAGATTCTACAGCAGGCTCTGAAATATTTATATATAAAAGAGATAAGACCGCAACAAATGAGTGGGGTCTTGCAACAACAATTTTAGAATATCCAAGCCTAACATCTGCTGGTATAGTTTCTGTCGCAAATCCAAACTCACCAGGAGTAGTCTCAAATAATTTTATATCAAATGCTGTAACATTTGGCTCTCAATTTTCTATAGATATAGATGGAAAAACATATACAGTAGACTGTTATAGTTTATCTTATTCACTTCAAACAATAGAGTCTATAATAACCACAATAAATGAATCGCTATTAGAGCAAGGAGCTGGAGCGTTAGCTTATAAAGTATTTAGCAAAGAAACAAAACAATATGAAATAGCAATTGTATCCAATTTTTATGGAGAGGATAGTTATATCGAAATATCTTCAACAACAGATTCTTTGTTAAATCTGGGATTAAATAGATGGAATGGAATAAGAGTATATGGATATACTGGAAATAATTATATTTTAAATGGATCTATATATTCAAACTTAAATAAAGTTTTTAATTTATATGGACTAACACTTGATTCTGGAACAAACTCAATATCAGGTGTTGATTTTAGCCAATACGATATTAAAAAAGGAGATATAATAAATATCTCAAACACAGATAGCGATAATGGAAGCTATCTAATTGTTAACGTAACTTCATCTGCTATATATGTAAATTCATCGCAGCTATCAGGCGGATCATGGACTTCTACAAGTTCTACAAATTCAAGATTTGAAATATTGAGAAATACAGTTTCTTTTGATCAATATAATTTTATAGAAACTGATGGATCCCCAAGTGGTTCTGTATTTGAATTAATATTAGATAATAAAGTTAATTTTACTTACAGAACAAAATTAGAATATGATATGACTTTCTATTTAAGTAAGTCTTTATATTCTATAGTAGATTGCTCTAATTATATAGAAAAAATATCTGAACAATTAACCTTTGAATATGATGGAACAGATTTATTTTGTTATCTAGATTCTTCAGATAAAAAGAAAATAACAAACTATAAAAATACTTATTTAAATATTTTTAGCAAGCAACATAATGTATACATTAGATTAATTATATACGAAGCAACAAGAATAGTCAACTACATAGGATTTGTTGGTGGTAGCAGTTTCTCTTCAAATTTATATTTTTATGAAAAAGCAGAATATAATGATATAATATTGCTTGGAAATGTAAACTTTTCAGCTGCAAATGGAAGAATAGATGGATCAAGCTTTACAGCTCCATCTATATATGACTTAAAAGATTCTGGAACTATAAAATTAAAAGATATAAATGATGATGTAAAAAGAGAGCTACAGATAGTTCCAATGAGAGAAACAAGAACATCTGGAGTTGTAACTGGTCTAGAAATATCATCTGTATCAATTGGATTAGATTTAAATTATGTAGTTAATGTAAATGCAGGTATTGCATATATTTCGGGTAAAAGATTTTTCCTAGATTCAAAAACAAACTTTAATACAGGCATATCATCTGGAGCATTTGATAAGATAGTTTTATTCATTAATAATGATGGCATTTTATTTGCAGATAATGCAGATTCTATATCTTGTAACTTCTATATAAACAGTGATGAAATAGTTGTTTTAGGAACAATAGAATATAATTCTATAGATACACAAATAATAGATCAAAGATTACTAATAAGCAATATAGATTTAAAGTTATTAAATTCAATAACTGTAAGTCCAGTATCTGGTATGGGTCATTTTACAAATGTAAATAATGCAATAAAATATGCAAAAAGATTTTCTCAAATTTACCCAGATGCAGGAATTCCGGAGATAGTATTAAAAGCCGGAACTCATAAAATTGAAGTAAACATACCAATTGCATTTGCATCTAAAACAAATTCTGATCTTATAAGATATTATGATAAATATGGTATTTATTTAGATTTTCCAGTAAAAATACTGGGTGAAGGCGATTCTACAGTATTAGATATCATAACTACTTATAGTGATAGGCCATTATCATTAGATGATAGAAGCTCTACTGCTGATAATAGAGGATATATAATAATAAATGGAGCAGGAGGAACTGAATATCCAGACTTTGCAGCAGACAATTTCGATGATGGCAATATAACAATAAGTAATTTAAAATTAAAAAATTCAACAATATTATGTCTTGATACAAAGCTTGTAAATTTTACAAGTAATACAGTTAATTTTAATAAAATAAAATTAAAAGATATTTATTTTGATTGGTCAAATATAATATTTGATACAGCAACTTTTGTAGACACTTATTATTTTCAAAATGCATATGCTATAAAAGTGTTACTAAGTTCTGGTGATTCAAATGATATAATAGGAAATTTATCAATAGAATCCTGTACATTTGATACATGCTATATAGATTTAACAGACGCAACTAATATGTTAAATCTTTCAATATATAATAACTATTTTTATTCACAAGAAAAAAAGACAAATATTAATGCATCATCATTTTTAATAAAAATAGGAACTCCATCATTTATATCCAACTATATTAAAAATAATTTAGAAATATCATCAAACTTTTCAGTTGCATCATCAATATTTGATTTATATGATTCATATTTATTTAGTAATACAGCTGGTTTGTTATCTGAAGCTCCATCTACATCTTATTCTAGGGGATTAAATACATTTGATGTAAATATGAATGGAGATGTAAATATTAATGATTTAGGTTTTTTTAATACATTTAATGTTTTTGTAGAATCTACTTTTGATGAATCTGTTACATTTAATAATAATGTAATCATTGGATCTAATTCATCGGATTTACTAACAGTAAATTCTGTATCTGATTTTAATGCAAATGCTTCATTTACATTTATTGATTCAAACCTAACGCCAGTTTTAGGAAGTTCCTATAATCTGGGCTCACTTTTAAGTAGGTGGAACACTATATATTTAAATACAGTTAGTTCAGATTTAATTCCATCTTCTTCATCAAATTATGATCTTGGATCTACATCGTTTAGGTGGGATAATTCATACTTTAATTTAGTAAATACATATTTATTAGAAACATTAACATCAAAAATTATAAATAATGAAATGATAGGTGCTGATCAAAGTGCAGAGGCAAAACTGCACATAAAACAATCAGCAGATGCAATAGCTAGCTCAATTGGCCCTGGAATAAAATTAGAATCATCATTATCGTCAGACTATTGGGATATATATTTTGGTGCTTCTAGTAAATTACAGTTTTCATTTAATGATATTAGTTTAGGACATATAAGTGTCTCAGGTGCTGATTCCCAGCTAAACTTCACAGGACAGCACAAATGCTGTGTAGCTGATGGTGAAAATATAGAAAATTATAAAAATTTAACAGGTTTGATTGTTGTATCTAGCGGAACTTACCTAAACACTGTAGATGAAAAAAGTAAGGCAACTATTAATGAATCACTGCCAAGAATAAAGCTATCAGACAAAATTAATCAAAAGAGTATTTTTGGAGTAATTTCTAGCGCAGAAGATATATCAGATACCTCTAGAGATTATGCAATAGGCATTTTCGTAAGTACGTATTCAAAAGAGCCAACAAAAGATGATACAAGGGTAGTTGTTAATTCTATTGGAGAGGGCGGCATATGGGTTCTTGATGAGAATGGAAATATTGAAAATGGAGATTATATAACAACATCCAGCGTGCCTGGATATGGAATGAAACAAAATGATGATATACTTAGAAATTACACTGTTGCAAAAATTACTCAAGATTGCGATTTTATAAATAATAAAAATTTAACCAAAAAACAGGTAATTTTTGAAGGTAAAACATATATAGCAGCTTTCGTTGGCTGCACTTATCATTGCGGTTAATGGAAGGAATATGCCAAAATCATCTTATCCAAATAAAATAGACTCATCAGTAGAGTTGCCAATTGTTAGAAATAATGTAACAGAAATAAATGCAGAATTTATAAATTCTCTAAGAGATGCTATAATTCAAATAGAAAAAACACTTGGAATAAATCCACAAGGAAACTCAACCGTATCTGAAAGAATCTCTTCTGTTATAGATCAATCTGGAGAAATAAGAAAAGAAGCTTTTGATAAGGCTGGCGTTATATATGGGCCAATAACAAATGATGTTATATCAAAAGTTGCTGCTATAGAAGAATCAAAATTAAGATTAGACTTTCCAACCAGATTGATACAAAGTGAAGTAACATTATTAAAAACAGAATTAGAAAATTTTATAAATATTATAGAAGAAATATCTGCAAAGCTATCTTCACACATAAATACTCTTTCAGAATCAAGACATAATACAAATAATATTAGTGTAAGCACCCTTAGCAATACAGCATCAGACACCTCTACTTCCGGATTTGCCGGTGGTAGCTTAACTGAAGCATTAGAAGATATATATAACAAACATATACTATTCTCAGGATCTGCAACACAAGCAAGTAATTCACATAATGCATCTCAAGTTTATTTTAATAATTCATCTGTTTCAGATTTAATTCAAACTACAGATGTTCAAACAGCAATAGAAACACTTGCAGATCAAAAAACAAATTCTTTAAAAACAAATGTATTTCATACAAATGCAAACGGAATTATAAGAAAAGCAAAATACTTTGATTTAATTAATAATGTAGATGGAAAATTAAAATTAGATTTTACATCTGTATCTTATTCTGCAACAACATCTCAGAGACAAGTTATAACTTTAATAACTCCAACTGCAACTTTATATGAAATAGAAAAATTTGATATATTAGAAATATCATCTGGTGTTTCCGAAGAAGATGACAAGCAATATTTAATAGTTGATTTTGAAGTAACAACTGAGTTGTTATCAGTAACAATATTGGGTGGAACAAAAAATGATAGTGGTGTTAATTCACAAATTAGGATATTAAAAAATCCATATGAATATTCAAATGAAAATGCTTATAATACAGTTGTAAGACCAAGATATAATAGAACAAATACTCCTGATATTATAGTGGCACATCCAAATAGTGCTACCATAATTACTCAAAATATAGCAGTAGAAAAAATTTCTACAACAAAAGCAAATATAGGTCTAGAAATTGACGGTACATCATATGACATACCAATATATAATCCAGCAAGGGGCACTACAAACACTTTAGATGAAATAATATTTAATTTTAATGAATATTGTTCTGATAATAAAATACCAGTATTTGCATATAAATATAGAGATATATCCTGCAATGAAATTGCAATATCTCACATAATACCAACATGGCTGGATTCATCTGTAAATAGATATATAAAGGCTACACTTGCATCATCAAATGATGCTTCATCTGAGTTTGGTATAAGCAATCTTATAGATGTAGAAATTTATGGTAATTATGGAAATGCTGTATTAATAAATGGAAATATTATTTCTGATAATAATAGTTTTATTACTTATTCTGATTCAGATTTAAGTTTAGTTATAGGTGGTAATACTATATTATTTAGTGTTTTGAATCCTATAGCTGAAGGTATTAAAATTGGCAATCTTTGTTATGTAGAAGGAAATGGTTTATATAGAGTAAGCTTAGTTTTGGAAGATAGAATCATATTAGATGACCAAGGGGACACATTTTCTTCTGCTTTATCAGAAAATGATAGAGTATTTATATACAAAGGAACAGTATCACTAGAGGAGCTTGAGTTTTCAGAAATAGTTGGTCCAGATGGCTCTCTAATTCTAGATATCTTTATGACAGAAAACTTAGAATATGGTTATAATATAAGGGCAACAATAGAATCAAGTTTAATAAATTCATCTTTTTATGGAATTATAAAAGATATATCAAAAAACTATTTAACATCTGGAACAGATATAATATCAATATCTTCTTCTGGACTTGTAACAGTAAATGATGGAGTTTCAACATCTTCTGGTGATCAAATTTACTCATCTGGAGAATACATAATAAGAACACCAAGTGGATCTAGTTTTTATAAGCTAGAAGCATTAAATGGACCGCTATTAACAACATCTTTGTCTGTAAATATAAATGGATTTGATGAATTACCAGAAAACTTAATACACCTATCTAGATGTGTTTATTCAACATCTTTTGGATTTATTATTGGTGATTCAAGCTTTGGAATACCAACTCTAACAGACAAGAGGCCATCTGGTACATTAAATGAGGTAAATGTATCATCTTCATTAATTGAAAAATATATAACTGGCCCAAGATCAGAACTCAGAGATGATGGAACTCTTTCTGGATTGGATTTTTATATAACCGGAAATACAACAACAAATTGTTTACTATCTATAAATCCAGGTTTTTATTACAACAGTGGAATCAGATATAAATTCGATGGAATAGAAAATCTTCCAGTTGTACATGATGGAACTAGTTTTTATGTTGCATTTGATAAAAATGGATGCTTGAAAGTTGGCAATGAAATATCGGATCCAATTGGCTCTGGAATGATATCTCCATTTTATGGAGATAAAGTAACTTATTTAGCTTATATGATTGTAAGGACTGGTGGTAGTATAGTTGAGGTAGATTTAAGAAAAAACATATCATTTATTGATAAAAAAATAGACCAAATAATTGTTGCAAAAGAATCTGGAGCAGGACACTTTACTGATGTAAAAGATGCAGTTAATTACGCTAGATATTACAAGATGTTTAATAAATCAGATTATATTCCATCAATATTAATAAAGAATGGAACATATGAAATAAATGAAAGAATAATATTAGATTTTGATGTTGAGATTTCTGGATCTGGACCATCTACAGTTTTGGTACAAGGAAATGATATTGTTTCAAGTAGCTTTACCGAAGAAATGCTATCTTTAAATTACTTATCAGCAATGTTTTTGATAGGATCTGATAATGATGCCTTGGCAAATCAATCATTAAATATAAATAATGGCATTAGAATAACTAATATGAAATTAAAAACATCTAATGATTATGATTCAGCAACTAATTCAAATTTTAATTTCTTTATATTGATAACTCAAGGCATTATTGATAATGAGGAAACAAAAATATTTAAATTTGATAATATAGTATTTGAAGGATCATCTTCAATGTTAGAAACAGATGATAATACATCTGGATTATTAAATGGAGTAAGACAAATTATTCCAATAGGTTTTGGCCTTGCAAGCGATTCACCTGGGATATCTCCAACTATATATGGAAACCTAATGGTAGAATCATGTATTTTCAGATATGTTGGAAGTGGCTGGACAACTATTGGTGGAATTATATCTAAAGCTGGTTCTTATACAATAAAAGATATATCAATTTTTGGAAATATAATAAAAAATGCATCACCAGCAAATTCAAGAGTATCAACAGGAGAATACAATATATTTGATAGTTCTGTTAATTATTCTATGTCTGGCTTTACCTATCCGACCCTTTCCTCGGTGACATTAACGATGGAGAACATTTCTGTTGCCGGCAACGCTTTGGCTGATTAAAATCTGGGTGGGTGAAATATGGATAGAGAAATCTCCGCTATAGATGCAATTTATCAAATATTTGATAAAATTAATGATTTAGAAAAAAGAATTCAAGTTATAGATGATAACATTAAAATTTTAAATAATAAAATAACGAAGTTAAATAAAAATGTTTCACAAGAAACTAGCAAATCAATTCCAACTGCAACAACAACTCCGCAACCTACTTTTAATGATTCAGATTTAGCAAGTACTACTCAGAGTAGAGATGCAGAAAGATTATTGCTCGGTCCAACAAAAGTATATGGCTATATAATGACTAGAGCTAGACAGCCAATATCAGATGTTATTATAAATATTTTTGATTCAAATAAAAAACTTGTAAAAACAAATAAAACAAATTCAGATGGATATTGGGAATCAAGGCTTCCAGCTGGAAGTTATGTTGTTGAATATATTCATAGTAAGTTTAAGCCAGTAAATAAAGAAATTGATATTGCTAAAAATATAAAAGAATATGAGGTTAAATAATGTTTTCAATTTCAATAAAATCAAATGAAGATTTAAAAGAAGATTCAGTTAAAACTGGTAATAATATTGCAAAATTTATTAAAGAAAATTTAAATAAAGAATCTTTAATTATTAAAGATACTAATACATTTAATATTATATCAGGAAACATAAATACTAATAAAAATGATTTAATTGCAGAGATTAATTTTTCTTGCGAATTTTCCATTTCTCAAGATGAAATTTTAGATAGAGATAAATTAGATAAATTTATTTTTTACATAAAAAGCTGTTTAGATAATCTTTCTACAATAGAAGATAACAAGTATTTACCAATTCAATATAGGACGGAAAAAAACAACAATGATAGATCAGATAAATCTACCGGGACTGGGGCTAAACGCTGATCATATTGTATATTCTAGTTTTTTCAATGATAACTATATAATTCAACAAACTGCGATAGTTCATCCAAAGCATTTATTGATAGATGGCTTGAGACAGATTTTTAGAAGAGATTCAGTTTATACCTATAGAGATGATGAATACGGTTATCCACTAACTCCAGATTTAACTGGAAAAACAATAGATTCTCTTGATACCACTAAGATACTAATTAGTGATGGATATAGATATGAAACAAAATTTTATCCAGCAATAGTAATTAAATCAAATGGTGGAAGTTATAAGCCAAATTCTTTTAATCAGGATATGACCCTAAAATATAGATCTGATATTATAGAAAATGAATTTGGATCTAGAAGAGTTGTTTCAACACCAACACATAGAGTCTATACTGGTAAATGGAATTTAAATTTTGATGTTGCTGTATACTCTGAAAGTTTATCAGAGCTAAATGAGCTAATAGATATAACGTCGCTAGCTTTGCAGTTTTCACTATGGCATCCGCTAAGGGCTGCAGGTTTATTTATTAGTGGTCTTAATATTGGCAGCGAAAATGCAGAGCCATATGCAAATGATTATGTATATAATACAAATATTACACTAAATACTATATCTGAATGGAGAGCTGAAATACCAATTGATAATTTAGTTGAAAAAATAGTTTTTAGAATTGAGCCAACTTTGCATCAAATTCCAGAAAATATTAAGACAGTTCAGGAATTAACTACTAAATATGATGATATATTAGAAATAACACAAATTATCTAATAATATTATCATTTATTATAACTACTAATAATAAAAATTTTGGTGTAAAGGATCGGAGGTATTAATGGCTAACATTCCAGGTATATCAGGATATATTCAGCCTGGCGCATTTGCAAGAGATCGTGTTGTTTCAAAGGCTGCCAGTATTCCTGGTGGACTAAGAGTTGCTGCAATTATGGGCGAAGGTATAAAAGAAGAAGTTATAGTAGAGTCTGCCGCAGGTGCCGGTCAGGATGGTTCTGCATCCTGCTCACCAACAGGCAGTGGTGATGGAAGATTTTTCCAAATATCCAACTTTCCTGTTGTATCAGGAAGGACCGAAATAACTCTAAATGGCGAGCAGCTATATGGGGTTGAAGACGAAATTGATGAAGCTGGTTTTGATTCTAGATATGATTTCAGACTAGATACACAAACTGGATGCATAGAATTACAAGCACCAACCATAAAAGATCAGGATGGAAGAGACTATTCAGTTAGCTCATTAAATATTGGAAATGGAACAATACCAAATACCTCAGATCCATGCAAAGTTTTAGATGTAATTGATAATACAGCTCCAGCTGAAAGATGGACACTAAAATGTGCATCTGTAGTTAGAGATTCATCTGGAGCTCCAGTTCCAGGTAAAGCAACTTTTACAGTAACTGGTGACGTATCTGGTCAAATATATGATTCAATAGGAAATCCTATATTTTTCCATAGCACATATTTCACAAGTTCATCTGGTGCAGTATCTGGAAATATAGATCCCTGTGTAGATGGTTATACAGTTGCATCATCTGATGAGTTTGGACAGGGAACCCCACAATCAGATGGTGGAGAAACTTTAGATACAACAAGTATATTTACATTTTCTGGCAACCTTGTAGCTCAAGGTCAAGCGCTGCCAGGAGATTTCCTATGCCTTGATGGTTATACTTCTGTAGAAATTGATTCAATAACTTATGATTCAGGAACTGATACAACTACAGTAACTTTGGCATCCGATTCACTAGAAGGAGTTGGTTTTGCAAGAGATTGGGAAATAAAAGCAACAAATCTATTCATAGATGATGTCGTATCTGGAAGCTTCACCGGATCTGATATAGGCAAGATTATATTGGCATGTCCAACAGGAAGTTTTGATGGTGGAAAGTTTGTAATTAAAAAAGTTACTGCAAACAATAGAGTTAGAGTACAAAAATATGAAGATGAAACAGTTGCATTTAGCTCACAAAGTGGTGTCGGCTTAACTGGAGTTGCACAAGATAATATTACCTTCCATCTTGTAGAAACAAACGGAATAATTTTAGCAGGAATAAAAGAAGGATCAATTCCATTTGAAGTAGGAGATAGAATATTTGTTGATGTGGCATCCAGAGCCTTGGCTTTTGGAGATAGGCTAGCAGCAAGATATATATTTGAAGGCGACTTAAATGATCCTCAGTTCTTTACAGATGCAGAGCTTTTATTCCAGAAGCATGGATTGCCATCTGAAGAAAATACTCTATCACTTGGTGCTCAAATGGCATTTGAGAATGGCGCACCAGGCATTTTGGCTGTACAATGCAAACCTCCAGTTCCAAGAAGAACATCTGCAGAATTACTATCACCAGTAAATTCACTAGGAGTTGGTGGATTTACAGGATGTCTTGATGGCTCTGGCGTTATAGATGATGATCTATGTGGAGTTGAAGATCTAAGATTAATTATACCAAGACCTATCTTTGGACTAAGAGCTGGAAGACCAGACGCAGATTCTAGAGTTAATATCTTTGTAAATAGAGCTGGAGTTGAAACTCAAATATTCCCAAATAAAGTAGAGTTCTACAATAGTCTGTTAGAATCAGATTCTCAACAGTTAAACTTCATAACTAGTAATGATAATCCATTCTCATACACAATTGTAAATACAGATACAGAAATTTTATTTACAGCAGAAGATGGTGTAATGGTAAGCTCATCTGGAGTTAGATCAATATCAAGCTTATTCATAGATCTTGATGGAAGTCATGTTGGCTCTACAATAGTAATAGAGTCAATGGAAGATACATCTGGAAATATATATACAAGTGTCTCCGATATATCAGAGCAGCTATATGGTCCAACACCAGATGACGTATCTGCTGAGGTTGTAATATCGGCAGTATCCTCTGATTCAAAGGCTGTTATAGCTGGAAGTGGAACAAATACCTTAACATTTACAGATAAATTTGTAAATATACAATTCTTTATCAAATCACAAAACACAACAAATGTAAATGCTGCTTTATTGCTACATAAAGACTTAGTAAAGAGCGGAGCAATAAAGAAAGGTGATGGCATAAGAATAACTTATGTTGATGAAAATGATGCTGATTATTTTGATACAAATTGGTTTGAAGCATTTGAGAAGCTAGAAGCTGCAGATGCTCAGATGATAATTCCACTGCCTTCCAGCACCGTTTCCTCTATATTCAAGGCTGCAGTAGGACACTGCGAGACTATGAGCTCCATAGCCAATAGAAAGGAAAGAATGGCAATAATTGGAGCACAGATTGGATTAACTCCAGCCAATATACTTGGCGAATCAAGTGCAGCTGTAGAAGACCTTGGAATTTTAGAAGGAATACAGGGAGATGATCCACTGGAAGTTCTAACTGGTGATGTAGAAGACCTTGCGAACTACAAGTTATCTGATAATTACTCATCATCAAGAGCTGTTTATCTGTACCCAGATTCTATAGTTAGAAATGTATCTGGTACAAATATTGCTCTACCAGGATTCTACATGGCTCCAGCAGTAGCCGGTCTGATGTCAGCAACTCAAAATGTCGCAATACCTCTAACAAATAAAGTTCTTCAAGGATTTACTCTAACAAGAGATAAAATCTTTAGACAGGTAATTCTAGACAGACTAGGTGGTGCTGGCGCCACAGTAATTCAACCAATACCAGGTGGTGGAAGAGTTTTAGCCGGAAGAACAACAAGTCAGAGTGGATATGTTGAAGATGAAGAAATCTCAATTGTATTTATTAGAGATAGAGTAAAGCAAGTCCTAAGACAATCACTAGCTGGATTTATTGGTGGAGTTCAAGGTCCAGATACACTATCCCTAATATCTGCTAGAACAAAAGTCATAATGACCGGACTTTCATCTCAAGGCTTAATTACAAGCTTTGGAAATATTAGAGCATCAAGGGATAAGGTTGATCCAAGACAAATAAACATTTTCCTACAGTTCGTACCAACCTATCCAATAAATTATGTCTTTATAGACATTGAAGTTGGAATAATTTAAGGAGTAAATAAAAATGGCATCTTATCCATATACAGGTACACTATTTGATTCTGAGGCAGTAACTGGTGCAAAAACTAGAACTGGTTTAAGTACACAGATCGTTATCTATGTAAATAATCAGCCAGTTGGTGCCATCCAGTCTTTCTCAGAAAGACAAAATAGACCAATAAAGAGAATAAGCGAAGTCGGAACAGACGGAGTTATAGAAGCAGTACCACAGGGTCCAACAACCGTAGATTTAACAGTAAACAGACTATATTTTGATGGTCTTTCTCTTCCAGAATCTATGGCAAGAGGATTTAGAAACATTCACTCTCAAAGAATACCTTTTGATATTGTTGTAATCGACAGATTTACAGGAACAGAGGAAGAGGGTGGGTCAATAGTTACTACATATCATAACTGCTGGTTCCAAAGCTTAGATAGAGCATATAACGTAAACGATTATACAATCGTAGAAAATGCAAGCATTATGGTTGAGACTGTAAGCACAGAAAGAAACGGAGCACCAGTTGCAAGCAGTCAGGGTGTTGGTGGAGGAAGAGATCTTGGCTCAGAAGGTCGCCAGATTGATGCAGTTGAGCAGGCTGCTGATTACGGCACATATAGAGGCAGCTTAGACTTCCCAGGTTTAATTAAATCTGCATTTTAATATTAGTTAAATATTTATTAAGCCTATCGTATTTTTGCGATAGGCTTATTTTTTTGGTATAATATTTTTGGAGATTATATTAAAATGTCAAAAACATCTGTATCACTAGATAATAAAAGAGATTCTGATAAAAAAGTTACTACAGAAGAAAAAAAAATGTCATTAAAAAGCTTAAAAGACTTATTGTTCTTAGGAAGATCCGAAAATATTATAACAATAGAAGGTATAGACTTTAAGTTAAAAACAATAACGGCTGAAGAGCAGAGAAATATAATTTTAAAAATTATGAAAATGCAAGAAGAATATAGGATTCTATCTGCTAAAATTGTTACTTTGGCTTTTTCAATTACATCAATAAATAATGTTCCATTTGAAAGCTTTACAGATGATAATTTAGATGGAGATATTTACGATAAAAGAATAGCTATTGTTGAGCAGCTACAAGCATCAGTTATTGATAAGTTATATAATTTTTATGAAAAAATGGTAAAAGAATCAAATTTAGAGGCTGATGTTGAAGAAATAAAAAAATAGCAGAGGGTCCAGAATCAAAGATTCTATGGACCCTATCTAAGTACTGGGGCTGCCCAATAACGGACAGCAAAATAACTAGTATAAATCCAGTTCAGCTATACTGGTATGCTATAATGATTAGTAAGGATATTGAGGATGATCTTGAAAAAAATCTTAATTTCTCAGAATATATAGCATCATTCTTTAACCCAGATGCTGTATCAAAAATAAAGAAAGCAAGAGAGGCAAGAAAAGATAATAGATTTATGAGTGATGAAGATTTTGATAATTTGATTAAGAATAAAGATTTCCTAAATGTAGATTACAAACAAAATAATACTAATATTAATGATATTAATACCGCTCCAGAGAGAAAAGGCGCTAGAGATGTTAGACTTCCAAAAGAACTTTCTGGTATTCTGAAGATAAATAGAGAAAATTTTTAGGAAATTAAATGTCATCTAGTGATATACCAATAATAAATAATATTAGGCAAGCAAAAGAAGCTGCTGGAAATCTTAATAATGATGTAAGAGATTTAACTAAGTCTTATTCAAAATTTGGTGATGCTGTATATTTGGCAACAAAGGGCGGCAAGGATGGTCTGGATGATCTTATTAAAGCTTCCGGCCAAGCCAACGAAAGCATTAAGGCTACAATTAATTTATTTTCAGATATAGCAGGTAATATACCTGGTCTAGATGGAGTTTCAGAGGTTTTTAGGGAAATAACTTCTAGTGCATTTGATTTTTCAACAAAATTATTTGAAACTGCTGGAAGGGGTGCACAAGAATTAATTGATGGATTGGACTCTCAAAGTAAGGCACTAAGAGAAGTTGATTCCAGTATGTTTGGTGTGGTAAAATCTTTTGGAGAAGGTATAGGTGTTGCTAGAGAATTCACAGCATCAATATCAGCTCAATCTTTAACAGATTTTGCAAAAGCAGCTTATATATCAACTGATGATTTAAAAAGTTTTATAGAAGCAACAAGAGGATCTAACTTATCTCTATCAACTTTATCTCAAACAATATCCACTGCATATGGTAATTTAGATTTCTATACAGTTGCCTTGCTGCAAGCAAGTGCTGCGGGAATATCTATCAATGAATCTACTAGATTATTAGATGTTGCAATTAACAAACAAGGATTAACAGCCCAGACGGCTTTGGAGGTTATGTCTGGCTTTTCAGAAGTATCAAGAGAGACTGGAATATCATTCTCAACTGTAGCAAATACATTAAATAGTGCCGCAAATCAGTTTAGTAAACTAGGCATGTCAGCAGAGTTTGGAAGACCAATTTTAGAAAATTTTGCAAAAACAGTTAAAGAGGTTGGACTAGGTATTGATGTTGCAACTGAATCTACAACTTCGCTCGTTTCTGCTATGGGTGGTTTATCTGATAATTATGGTTTAGCATATTTAACACAGCTTAGAGGCGGTGGGGGAGTTACATCTGGGGTTCTTGGAACATCAATTGAGATGAGGCAGAGTTTAAGAGAGGCCGAGGAATCTGGTGATCAAGGATCAATTGCGTTAAGAATGGCAAACCAGATAAAAGAAGCAATATCATCATTAACTGGTGGAAATATAATAACTTTAGAGCAAGCTGCAAAATCACCAGATCTTCAGTCACAATTTTACATGCAGGGACAACTTTTATCACAGTATGGAATAAGAGATACCGGAACTCAAGATGCAGTATTAGATTTACTCTCAAAAATAGATGAAGCTGGAATATCTGGAAATATGGGGGGACAAGAAGAGCTTGCAAAACAGCTATCCATGGAAATAGAAGGAAGAGAGAAAATTATAAGTGAAAATGAAAAATTAGGAATAGAAATCGGTTCATTAAAGTTTGCAATAGCAGAGCTAACAAGACCAGTTTCAGAGATTAGCAGAAGTATTGCTGGTGATATTAGAGGTGTTATAACTGATGAATCTAGAGATATTTATGAAAATCTTGTTGAGTCTATATCTGAAAAAATGCCAGATGCAATTAAAACATTATCTGATGCCATTGATTCTTTAAAATCATTTGATTTTAAAGAATCAATAAAAGGTTTATTTGCAAGTACTGATTCATCTATGGTGAACAATGCAGCTGATCCGGTTGAATTAGGTAAAACAGCTATATCATCAATTAGAGATGATATAAAACAAGCACTAAGAGAAGCCTTAATAGTAAAAATTGAACTATCACAAGATGCGCAAAGATTAGTTGCAGCTACAGCATCGTCACCCGCAGTAACCTTGAATACTACACAATAAAATATATTAATAAATAAAGATATAAAATGAAAACAAAAAGAGATACAATAATTTTCTACCTACCACTAAGCATGGATGCACTAACTAGAGATGTATCTCCTGTATCTGGAGTTCCAAATATTGCTTTAAATAACTCAACACAACAAAATGGGATTCAAAATAGTTCTCAAAAACTAGATGGTGTTTATTGGGAAAAGAAAAAAATGTATATAAATCCATCTCAAATAAGAATAAATGAAAATAAAAATATAAAAGATACCCTAACAAAAGGCGGATATTCTATTCAGTATTGGGGTGAGGTTTTAACAACCCTAGATATAAGCGGAACAACAGGATCATCTGGTGTTGAAGGCATAAATGTTCTTTATTCAATATATAGGCATGAACAATTACATTTTCCAAAAATATTAGAAGAAAGAGATCGCAGATTAGCCCAAGAAGCTTTAGATCAATCAATAACTGGAGCGCAAGAGGCAGCAGTCGGACAAACATCAGTTGCACAAGCTCTAACTATAGCTGATACAATACTTACTGGTGGCGCTATATCAAGCACAATTAATGGCTTAGCCAGCACTATAAGCGTTTTTTCAGATTTGGTTCAAAATGGTGGATCAGAATATACTCCAGCAGTCGCTCCAACAATCCCTACTTTGGCAGCTTTTGCAACAAATATACAGATGTATCATGATGGAATTTTTTATAGAGGATATTTTACAAATTTTGGCTTTACTGAAAACGGAGATACTCCTGGTCTTTTTGATTATAGCTTTAACTTTAAAGTAACTAGAAAATATGGACAAAGAAATAACTTTATGCCATGGCATAGAAATCCTCTTGATTTTAGCGGAAACCCACAGCAATCTCAAGGTTCAAACGTATCAAAGGGAACATATCCAGGTGTAAATAGACTCTCATTCCCTCTTGAGCCAGTAGAAAGCAGTAAGGCTTGGGAGCAGAATGATTATGATAATTTCTACAGGAATGATAATTCAGACGACTTTTTTGGAGTCAGAGAGCAAAAATCTACTTTCTCAGAAACAGAAGATACAACTGTAAATAAGTCTGTTTCTAGAAGAAAACTTATTACTGGATAGGTATAATTTATTTATGAGCTTTAATGAACTATTAAAAAAGACAGCAAAAACTTTACAAAGAGTTAGGAAAGATATTACAACAGGAAACCCTGTTTATATATCTGAGCCTGGACTTGTTGAAACTGGTGTATCTTTATATTTAGAAGATAATATATTAAAATCATCTACTCCAAAGTTTCGAAATATAACATCAATATCTCCAGAGTCAGTTGTTTTAATAAAAAAGAAAGCATTCTCTACATTTGCCTCATCTAATGATATTAGATATATGGAAAAAACAGAGAGAATGCTATTAAGAGCAACTAAGGCCTTATTTGCTTACAAGGTTCAGCAGATAAGAGCATATGAAAGTCTTACAAAATTTGAAACTTTTTATACAAAAACTGGAACATATAGCTTAAATCTTCTTTCATCTATGATGAGGCAAAGTTCATTTTTAACATCTAATCCAAATTCTTTTAATTCTCAGTTTTTAACAAAATTAAACTATAAAAATGAAGATGAATATGCAAATGCAAAGCTAGAAGAATGGCTGCGCCAACCATTAAACAGCAATGATGATGCTATATCTTTGGTCTCATCAAATTTGAGAGTTAATAGCGCAGGATACTTAGATGCTTTATCTGAAAGAGTTAAAACAAATAAAGATTATATTTTTTCTTTATCATCATTTCAGGCAAAAGAAATATTGAATTTTAAATTGAATTTTTTCAAATCTGAATTTAATTCTGAAATAAATTCAGGAGTATATAGCGCAGATAACGAATCTTTTGATTTTAATAAATACTTTTCATCACTTGCAGATTATTATAGCTATAATTCTTCTGGTGATTCAAAGATATCTGAAATAATAGAACTAATAAAAAGAAATGCATTTTCTCAGGATTCCAATCTTACTACGTGGATAGTTGATCCAAATAGTATAGACCATTATTTAACAGGACCAGGTACTGGGGTTATAGAGCTTACAAACTTTACAGATTTTTCATGTGAAGTTGGGTTGTCATCAAGTCCATCTGGTGGGTCATTATCAATTGACTTTCCATATGGACTAGGAAGAATAACAGAGGATGATATAGAAATAGCAATAGAAGAAGCACTAAGAGGAACTCTTGGTCTATTTTCTGATCTGGCATCAAATGGCTTAATGTCATCAGAAAACGGTATAATGAAGCCAATGGTAGATGGTATTAGCTTAATTGGAGCTGGAACACTTTTAAGTGGATCTGATGCATTCGATTCTACAATAGACATAGACTATATAAGAAAGTCATTAAGATCTTTTTATTTAGGAAAAACAATAATAAACCCATCAGATTATGTCCACTTTTTTGTTAGAGGAAATAGATTTAGACAATCTAATAAAGGAATTAAAAGTGATTTACTTGTAGAGGATACAGAATATTCTATAAGTGAACTTGTATTTAAAGCAGAATATGAGCTTTATACAAATAAACAAATATCATATGAAGATTATAAAAATCTAAGAAAAGAACAAGATAACTCACTAAGTATGATACAGGTATTCTGTGGATATGTGGATAATGTATCTGAAACTTATGGAAATGGATCATTCTCGTTAAGAGCAACAATAAAAGATAATATGGGTTGGTTATCATGGAGTAGAATCCCGTCTGAACCAATATTATCAGATGTTAGTGGAATATTAGAAGATCCATTAACTCCATTTAAATTAAAGGTAAATGATACATACAGTGTAGATTATGAAAATGTAGATTTATTAGATGAAAATAAAAGATTATTAGAGTTAAATTTATTATCATATAGCAGCGGCTTGCTTGCAGGAAGCAATGCAAATCCATCTAATATATATCAGGGCCAATTTAATGGAATAGGATCCCTGGATGGTAAAAGAATAATTCAGCATGCTGATGGCTTTGTATATAGGTGGAAAACTGGAATTATAGCTGCAACAGCAAACTTTAACACAGTTGGTGGAAAAAGCACTGCAGAGCTTGCACAATATACACAATATTATGCACCAAGTGCTGTAAAAAATCCAGTAAATAATTTAGATGTTGCAAATATAGTATCAACACTAGTTACTGGAGAGCCATATAATTTATTAAGGTTTATAGAGCAATCTTTTGAAGCTGGAAATAAATCTTCAAGATTTACAGCAACCCTTGGATCAAATGATCCATTAACTGGATATTTGGACTCTATTAAAAAACAAAATAAAATTTATGGAAATTTTAAACCATATAGACTATTTACTCAAAATTCAGCAACTTTAGAAATATTATCTTTACAAGGAAGAAAGCAAGAATTAAATAATGAAATAAAAATATTGTCTAATAGAAAATCAAAATTAAATGAACAAATTTTAAAGTTAAAACAAAATAATATTAATGTTCCAATAATTTTAGCATTAAAAGCAGAAGTTGATTCAATTAATGCATCATTATCATTAAAACTAGGCGATGCATTAGAAATAAATAATGCTATAAATTCTGCAGAACAATTATCTGCCAGTTCATTATTTGGAACATTATTTGATTCACAAAACTCACCTCCATTATTTATTGGTTCAACAAAAGACGAGCATGAAGAAATAGTCAGAGCAATGTCTAAAGTTGGAGCAATGAGAAGAATAGAGGATGTAAGATTAAATAGAGATAATAACTATTTAATTATATCAGATCAATATGATACATCTGATATAAGGCCATTTATATTGGGTATGAATAATTCACAATATAAAAAATTTGATGGTGAATACGAGGGAATATATGAGTTATGTGTTTCTGCATCAAAAAATATTCACATGGAATTCTTCTGCAATTCACAGGGTCACCTTGAACTAAGACCACCTCAGTGGAACAAGACTCCATTAACATTATTAAGAGATTTAGTTAGATATAAGAAAATAACAGGAAAAGATATAATTCCTGATTTTATAACATCTTCTTTAAAAACAAGGGAAAAAGTTTTATACGAAAATATATATTATTCAAATATAAGAATTGTATTAATAGCACTGTTACTTGGAAGATTTCCAGATTCAAGCTTGATACCCGGCCTTAGATATGCGTCTTCAACAGAATATCTAATTGATGCCACAATTGTAACTGACTCTTCACTATCATTTTTTGGAGTTACTTTTACCGAAGGAGAGGACCCTGTTACAAAGCTAAGAAGCAATACAAATAACTATTTATTTGATGCAAATAGCTCTACAGATATTTCTATAGATCCAATATCAAGTCAAAGACTAAAATCTAATGGATTAAGCAGAGGATTATTTTTAAATATATCTACTTCTGATGAAGTTAAAATATTGGATGGTGATACGGAAACATTACTTGGAGAGATTGATGCAATAAGCGTTGCATCACAAACTTTAATTGAAGATATACAAAATTCAGCCTATGGATATGGTGATCCAGCGGCAAAAAGTATAGCAACTGTTGAAAATTTAAATAAATTAAAGAATGAGTTTAAAAAACTAACTGGTAGGGATCCTGGCGTTGGTCTTTACGCAAAAGATAATTTTGAAGAAAAAGATATTATATTTAATGAATTTAGATTATCAGAAAATGAATTTTTTGATGATAAAAGCATTAATATTACAGGAAAAATAAATAAACTAGTAAGAGAGCTTCAAATAACTTTATCTTCTAGGGATTCTTATATTAGATTATTAAAATCAAGTCTTCAGAGAAAGCAGGAGCTCGAAGAAGCTGTAGGAATATTGACAAATGAGGGAAATGCTCTAAATTTAGAACAAGATCCAGTTCAAGGTACTTCTGATTTAACCAGAATACTAAATGGAGCTCAAGAGGTCTTGGAGAGAACATCTGATGTAATACAAACAACTATTGATATAATTACAGGAGATACATATAGGTCTACACCATTTGATTATTTGGTTGAAGATGATACAATAAATATATTAGGATATGGATCTGGTAAAAGATTTATAATTTATGATGATCAAATCATTAGTGCAAATTTTTCAGAAAATCCACCATCATTCACAAGATGCGATGTTGTTGGTGATACTCCACTAAATCTAACTGGAGAATTATCCAGTCAAACAGATGGGAAACTATTATGGGCTGGAGCAACTGACTTTGATTTATGGAGACAATATGGATATAAAGTTGAAACTTTAAATATTCCATTTATAACTGATTCTGAAACAATGGGTAAACCATATGCTATATTGGAATTGTTGCTTGCATCAGCTGAAGTAAATTCTGGAAGCATAAGTGTTATAGGAAATGAGTTTTATCAACCAGG
>Ga0129333_10001337_pt1 | contig 22203 bp, 21 predicted proteins | sample CPB6_08_DNA_FD_94474 | JGI IMG/M metagenome (GOLD analysis project Ga0129333, IMG submission 94474) | Freshwater to marine salinity gradient microbial communities from Chesapeake Bay, USA - CPBay_Sum_0.6_0.8_DNA | ecosystem: Environmental > Aquatic > Marine > Coastal | place: USA: Chesapeake...
GGTGGCGTAGGAAGAGTTTCTGAGGCGCTGGCAGCTGGGCTAGATATCGAATTTAATATCGATGTTAGATCAGTCTCGCAGAAAAAAGTTGTGACATCTAACGGCGAATTCGATGCCGATTTTGTGGTTATTGCTACTGACCCACTTTCTGCAAGCAATCTGCTTGGGATTTCCTCTCCCGTTATGAATTACAGTGCTACTTGGTATTTTGATATCGCAGAAGGAGAAATTGCAAGCAAGTTTTTGCGAGTTGGGGGAAAAGGTCCAGTTATTAATTCAATTGCGCTTTCAAATGTGGCGCCAAGTTATGCACCAACCGGGCGCACACTCCTTGCCGCCACAACGTTAAAGGAAGTTGATGAATTATCAGTAAAGAATCACCTCAAGCAACTTTGGGGAGTGAAAACAGCAGACTGGCGATTTTTAACGAAACGAGTAATACCCTTTTCGCTGCCTTTCAAAGCTCCGAAGAGTGAATTAGTGGCTGATTTAAAGGTCAATGGCATCTGGTGTGCCGGAGACTGGCGGACGACGCCTTCGCAGCAAGGCGCGTTATTAAGCGGGAAGCTAGTAGCAAATGAAATTAGTTCTTTTCAATAAGTGCATCGAGAGCTGGCGCTAAGTGAGGGAAGTCGAATTGGAAACCAGCCTCCGTTAATTTTTGGGGGAGCACTCTCTTCGATCCTAAAACTTCCGTAGAAAATCCACCTAGCACTAATTTAAGCGCGATACTCGGGACAGGGAATAGCGCTGGCCGACGTAGCGCTCGCGCTAGCGCTGAGGTAAATTCTTGGTTTGTTGCTGGATTTGGTGAAGTTAAATTGATAGCACCAGATAATTCATTTTCTAGTAGAAAACATATCGCTCGAATCTGATCGTGCAGAGTTATCCAAGACCACCATTGTCGCCCGCTACCAAGTTTTCCGCCGAGACCAAGGCGAAAGAGTGGCAACATCTTGCCGAGCGCGCCGCTATTTGGCTCCAAAACTAAACCGGTTCGCAGTTTTACAGTTCGCACATCTTTAGCAATATCTGCTGCAGCTTCCCACTCTTTACAGACTGCGGCTAAGAAATCATCGCCCGGACGATCGCTTTCAGTTACTGCGCGATTTCCGGTCTCTCCGTACCAACCAATTGCGCTGGCTGAGATAAATACAGATGGCTTTAGTTGAGAAACTGCATTCGCAATCGTTGTGGTTCCGAGTAATCTTGAATTTAAGATCTCAGCTCGATAGCTCTTGCTCCATCTTTTATCACCGACATTGGCGCCTGCCAAATGTATTACTGCATCGACACCTTCTAAGGAAGCAAGATCTATTTCGCCTTTCTTTGGATCCCAAGAAACTTCATCAGATGAAACCGTATTGCGACGAACTAATTTCTGTACGGTGTGACCTTCAGATTTCAAATGTCCCACTAACGCCGAACCAATCATCCCGGTCGCCCCGGTTATTGCAATCCGCTGAAGAGAGTTTGCCACTAGAGCCCTAGATCCGATTCAAATCTGCCGCTCTCGAGTCGCTCCTTTAATGTCGAGAGGAATCGAGCCGCATCTGCGCCATCAACAATTCGATGATCGTAAGAAAGCGCAAGATAAACCATGGATCTAATAGCAATTGTTTCTCCACCATCTTCACCCTTAACCACCATCGGCCGTTTTACAACAGCGCCAATTCCCAGAATCGCTACCTGAGGTTGATTGATGATTGGAGTATCAAAGAGTGCACCCCTAGAACCAGTGTTGGTAATTGTGAATGTTCCGCCACCTAATTCGTCAGGTGAGATTTGATTATCGCGAGTGCGCGCAGCGACATCTGCAATTTTGCGAGCAATTCCTCCCATATTTAAATCGCCAGCATCACGAATAACCGGAACCAACAAACCACGTTCTGTATCGACTGCTATTCCAAGGTGTTCGGCGGCGTGGTAGGTAATCTCATCTCCTTCTACAGAGGCATTTAGAACTGGATGTACTTTCAAAGCTTCGCAAACTGCAACTGAGAAGAATGGTAGGAAGCTCAACTTCACACCTTCGCGACTTTCAAAATTTGCTTTAGCTTGATCGCGCAACCGCGCTATACGAGTGATATCTACCTCAATGACAGTCGTCAATTGCGCGCTTACTTGGAGAGATTCCAACATGCGAGCTGCAATCACTTTGCGAAGACGAGACATCGTTACTTTGGTGCCGCGAAGTGGCGAGACAGCAATTGGTTTTGCTTGGGCCTGAGGTTGATTAAGATTTTGGGTCGAAGAAATTATTGGCGAAGAGGGGATACTCGGCTTACCTACGGCCGAGAGCACATCTTCTTTTCGAATTCTCCCACCAACTCCGGTTCCCTTTACCTTTGCGAGGTCGACACCATTTTCGTTGGCAAGTTTTCTAACGATTGGTGTTACGTAAGCATCTGTGAGCGCTCCACTCGATTTAGCCGGCGCGGAAGAAACGCTTTCGGAAGCAGGAACGACTCTAGGTGGCTCTTGAATTGAAGGTTGAGCTACCGGCGCACTTGCAGCTGGAGCAGAAGTAGTTGGAACACTGGGCGCAGGCGCTTTCTGTGCGCTGCTAGCCCCAATTGAAGCTAACCGGGCTCCAACCGGAACGGTTGAATCTACAGGAACATCAATTGAGAGCAGAATTCCTGTTGCTGGAGAGGGAATTTCCGTATCAACTTTGTCGGTAGAGACTTCAAGTAATGGTTCATCTGCATTCACTTGATCTCCGACAGATTTTAGCCAACGGGTAACTGTTCCTTCAGATACTGATTCGCCGAGCGCCGGCATCGCGACAATCGTTGCGGAGTTAGAACTCTCAGTTACATTATTTGTAGGAATCGAAGGAGCTGCGACAGGTTTTTCTACAACCGGTTGTGGCGCAGCCACAGCGCTGGATCCAGCGCTATCCCCAATCAGCGCCAACTCTGCTCCAACAGCTACGGTTTGATCTACGGCTACGACAATTTTCTGAAGAACGCCAGCTGCAGGAGAGGGAATTTCAGTATCGACTTTGTCGGTCGAGACTTCGAGTAAGGGTTCATCCAGTGCAACCTGTTCGCCCTCTGCTTTTAGCCAACGAGTAACTGTTCCTTCAGTGACACTCTCGCCGAGAGCAGGCATCTTCACCGAGAAGGTCATCTCATATTCTCCATTCCGTATTCTGATTATCCATGTGCATGAAGTGGTTTTCCAGCTAGAGCGAGATGCGCTTCTCCCATTGCTTCAGAGAGAGTTGGGTGAGCATGAATTAGTGGCGCCACATCGATGGCTTCAGCCTGCCAATTAAAGATCAGTTGGGCCTCCGCCAAGAGTTCGCCAACGCGAGAACCAACCATATGAATTCCGAGTATTGGACCATCTTTTTGTGCAACCAATTTGATTGAACCAGCAGTCTTTAGAATCTGGGCTTTTCCGTTTCCAGCTAAATCGTAATTTAACTCCACAACATCGATTCCACGAGATTTAGCACCTGCGGTAGTTAATCCGACAGATGCTACTTCTGGCTCGGAATAGGTAACTCTTGGTACTCCATCATAATTAATTGGTCTGGGATTTAGTCCGCCGATTTCTTCTGCGACAAGTATTCCTTCCGCAAACCCAACGTGAGCTAATTGCAGAGTTGGAATTAAATCTCCAACTGCCCAAATCCCCGGGACATTTGTTCGACACTTATCATCGACAATCACATAACCACGTTCCATCTTTATTCCGGCTGATTCATATCCAAGGTTCTCGGAAACCGGACCGCGACCAACAGCAACTAACAAGAGTTCGGCCGAGAAAGTTCTGCCATCCTCCAAAGTAACTGTCACATCTTTTTTGGATTTAGTCGCGTTCTTAAACTTTGTTCCTAACTCGAAATTAATTCCACGCTTTCTAAATGCCCTTTCGAGTTGTTTACTGGAAGTCTCATCTTCTAATGCGACTAGATGTGGTAGCGCTTCAATTATTGTTACTTCTGCGCCAAAAGAACGCCAAACTGATGCAAATTCACATCCAATTACTCCGCCACCTAAAACGATTACAGACTTTGGAACTTTGTCCATATGAAGCGCATGATCGCTTGTGATTATTCGATCGCCATCAATCTCGAGACCAGGAAGTGTCTTTGCATAAGAACCAGTAGCTAATACAACGTTTTTCCCTACATACTTTTCGCCATTGACTTCGACAGTATCTTTTGAAATTAATTTTCCATGCCCTTCCACATAAGTGATGCCGCGAGATTTAACTAATCCTTGTAGGCCCTTATGGAGACGAGCGATTACTCCATCTTTGTAAGAATTAACTCCAGCCATATCAATCGAATGAAACTCTGCTTTGACGCCAAATGCTTCGGCTTCTCTCGCGTTATCCGCGATTTCACCGGAGTGAAGAAGTGCTTTAGTGGGAATACATCCGCGATGGAGACAAGTGCCACCAAGTTTCTCTTTTTCAATTAAGGCTACCGATAATCCAAGTTGGGAGGCTCGTAGAGCGCAGGCGTAACCCCCGCTTCCACCACCCAGAATTACTAGATCAAAGTTCGCCAACGTTCGCTCTCCTGCTCTTCTCTTAACTTACCCAGACTTCTTCAACAACTTCCAACACCTCTATCCTGCCAGCACTAGCGTCGAGCAGTTGCCTCAGCAAGCGCAACGAGAGTGCGAAGTGCGACACCTGTACCGCCTACCGGGGTGTATCCATGGGGATATTTCTCGTTGTAGGCCGGTCCGGCGATATCTAGATGGAGCCATGGCGTCTCAGGCGCCACGAAATCTTTTAAGAATAAACCGGCTACCAACATGCCACCCATGCGCTCTCCGATATTTGCGATATCCGCAACTGGAGAATCCAGCGAGGCACGCAAATCTTCGGGAAGCGGCATCGGCCAGAACAATTCACCTGTTGATTCTGCACACGAGAGAAATCGCTTTGAAAGTGTTTCATCATTAGTCATTACGGCGCTGGTTCGAGTTCCGAGGGCAACAACCTGAGCGCCGGTGAGAGTAGCTACATCAACCAAACCTTCTAGTTTTCTCTTCTTATCAGCTTTGGCTACTTCTGCTGCTCGAACTAATGCGTCAGCAAGAATTAATCTTCCCTCTGCATCAGGATTTAGAACTTCAACTGTCTTTCCTCCGTAAATTTTAATGACATCACTAGGTCTAGTGGCGTTATCGCTGACCATATTTTCGGCCAGCGGCGCCCAAGCATCGATTCGAATCGGCAACTTCAATTCTGCAATTGCCAGAATCGCGGCGCAAACCGCGGCGGCGCCACTCATATCAGATTTCATCGCTTCCATACCTTGCGCCGGCTTGAGTGCTAGACCGCCGGTATCAAATGTGATGCCTTTTCCTATATAAGCAAGTGTTTTCTTGGCGCCTTTTGGTTGGTAGGAGATATGCAAAAGTCTAGGTGGGTTAGCCGACCCTTGACCGACACCAATGATTCCCCCGAAGCCTAACTTTTTTAGTTGACCATCTGAGGTAATTTCAATTCTTAACGGAAGTTTTTTGGCAAGCGTTCGAATATTTTCACAAAAGGTTATTGGAGTTAAGTGGCTAGGTGGCGTATTAATCAGGTCTCGAACGAGATGAGTGTTCTTAGCGATGATTTCGGCTCGGCGTAAAATTGTTTTATCTCTACCGAATCGAGTTTGAATTTCGATTGCGGAAAGCGGAGGTTTCTGGTCGTTTTTCGTCTTTCCGCGAAACTTGTCGAAGGAGTAAGCCCCCAGCAATGCGCCTTCGGCAATCGCGGCAAAACCTGTTGAATCTTTGTGAGGAAGAGAGAACGAGGCTTTTTTCACTCCGGCAAGTGATCTCGCCGCCGCACCTGCGGCGGCCCTGAGCGTTTCATGGCTGAAGTTCTCTGAATACGCTCCTAAACCAGTTACCACCAATAGCTTCTGATTAATCCCAGGTATTTTCAGTACTTCATCTTTGGACCCCGTTGCGCCAATCTCGCCGAGAGCTTTGGAGAGCGCACCTTCGTCGAATTTAAAGCCGGAACTGACTGGGCGAAAATCCTTACCTTCAACTTTTGCCAGACCGATCACTATGACATCGGTGGTTGGAGATTCACTCGCGCTGATCTTAGACATTGGGCTAGGTTATTGGAGTGCCACGGTATTCGCCATTACACGAGAAACATCGCGCTTTAGGAGCCAAGCTCGCAGATTTCGGCGGATGGGATATGCCAATCGAATATCCGGCAACTTCAGGCGGCGGGGTAGTCAATGAACATGTTGCAGTTAGAGAAAGTGTTGGACTTTTTGATGTCTCCCATCTCGGAAAAGCTGAAGTAAGTGGCGAGGAAGCTCTGGAATCACTTAATGCAGCTTTTACTAATGATCTTACAAAAATTGGAGACGGTCAGGCACAGTACACGATGCTCTGCGATCCAAATTCAGGCGGAGTGGTAGATGATTTGATTGTTTATCGAAAATCACGAAACGAGTTTCTACTAGTTCCAAATGCTGCAAACACGGCAGAAGTAGTTCGTCGCTTACAAAGTGGGAATGATTCGAAGAAATTTTCAATTAAAGATTGTCACGAAAAGTATGGAGTCCTGGCTCTCCAAGGCCCAAAATCAAGTGCGGTTCTAAATAATTTGGGAGTTGCTGGCAATCTTTCATATATGTCTTTCCAAGTATCAAACATTGCGGGTTCAGAAGTAATTATTTGCCGTACTGGATATACCGGCGAACATGGATTTGAGATTCTTCCGTTGTGGTTGGATACTGCAAAGATCTGGGAAGTACTCTCTAATGAAATTCAAAAATTTGGTGGAAGAGTTTGTGGATTAGGAGCTCGCGATACGTTGCGCACTGAAATGGGGTATCCATTACATGGCCACGAGCTCTCACTTGAAATCACTCCCGTTCAAGCAAACGCAGGTTGGGCAGTAGGCTGGAAGAAAAATACATTCTGGGGCAGAGAAATTCTGTTAAATGAGCGCGAAATAGGCCCCAAGAGAACTCTGCGCGGACTTCGCCTCTTGGAGAGAGGCATTCCGAGGCTTGGAATGTCGGTTACAGCGAGCGGTAAGCCAATTGGAGTAGTTACCAGCGGCACCTTCTCGCCAACACTTAAATGTGGAATTGCGTTAGCTCTTCTTGCAAGTGATATCGAACTTGGGGCCAGAGTTTCAATTGATGTTCGCGGCAAGCTCCTTGAGGCCGAAGTTGTAAAACCGCCTTTTGTAGAGTCTCGAGTCAAGTAAACACTTTCTAGACGCTAATCTTCCACCATGAGACATCGCAAACTTGGCAGTTCTGGAATGTATGTAAGTGAAATAACCTTTGGAAATTGGCTAACTCACGGTTCACAAGTAGAAGAGAAATCTGCAATTAAATGCGTTCGAACCGCTTTAGATCTAGGAATAACAACTTTGGATACGGCTGATGTCTATGCTGGAACTCGGGCGGAGACTGTGTTGGGGAGAGCTCTTAAAGGTGTGCGGCGAGAGTCCTATGAATTATTAACTAAGGTCTATTGGCCAACTGGTTCGGGCAAGAATGATCGCGGACTCTCGAGAAAACACATTATGGAATCGGTCAACGCATCGCTCAAGAGACTGCAAACTGACCATATCGACTTATATCAATTCCACCGCTTCGATTATGAAACTCCGCTTGAAGAGAGCTTGAGCGCTTTCGACGATTTAATTCGTCAAGGAAAAGTTTTCTATATCGGATTCTCAGAGTGGCGTTCTGAAGAAATTAAAGAAGCGCTGCGAATTCAAGAACGGCGTGGTTTCGATAAATTTGTCTCAAGCCAGCCTCAATATTCAATGCTTTGGCGCGTTATTGAAAAAGAAGTCATCCCACTTTCGAAAGCAAATGGCATTGGCCAAATCGTCTGGTCCCCGGTAGCCCAAGGTGCATTGAGCGGAAAATACCTTCCCGGCAAGAAGCCGCCTGCAGGTTCTAGAGCGACTGATAAGAAAGGTGGGGCATCCATGATTTCGCGTTGGATGCGCGATGAGGTTCTAACCGCGGTGCAACGCTTGAAACCGATTGCAAAAAATGAGGGACTTACGTTGGCTCAGTTAGCTGTGGCCTGGGTTCTCCAAAATCCCAATGTATCTAGCGCAATTATTGGCGCATCAAAACCGGAACAGATAAAGGAGAACGTTGCTGCTAGCGGAGTGCAGTTGAGCCCCGAAACTCTGCGAGAGATCGATAAAGCGCTTGGCTCACTTCCTGAAAAAGATCCAGCTAAGACTGAATCTCCGAAACCTAGAGCTTAGTACCGCGAGTAACTCGAGGGAGTGGAGCTCGCAGTCGTCGAATCTGAGTGGAACGCAACCAGCCATACATCCCGACCCCCTTCAAGTTTTCTCCAGGGAATCGTTTTGCTACCTCGCCTTTTATTTTTCGACTGAGATAAAAACCATCGATAAATGAGAGGCCAAGAATTGAGTACATCAAAATTATTGCAGCGAGCTGAACTTGAATTACAGGGACAATCGTCATAAATAGAACTAATACGATTACGGGCAAAAAGAATTCTCCGATAGATCTTCGAGCATCTACATAATCTCTAACAAATTTTCGAATTGGACCACGATCGCGAGGCGGTAGCGCGCTCTCCTCGCCGCGCATATAGGCCTCTCGTTGAGCGCTTCTCGCAATTCGAGATTGCTTCTTCTGCAATTTTTTGGCTTCTTTAGTCGCGGCCGGCGCTAAACGTTTTAAAACCCGTTCCTTCTCAGCCTCTTTACGCTTAGGGGTAGGTCTTCCTTTTTTCTCACTCATGAGAGTTAAGGTAGGGCGAGCATGCGCTCTAGCGCAACTCGTGACTCTTTGGCGATTTTCTCAGGAACCTTGATTTGATTGATAACTTTGCCGCGAACTAGCGACTCCAGAGCCCAGACTAGATGTGGCAGATCAATCCGATTCATCGTAGAGCAGTAGCAGACGGTCTTATCCAGGAATGTTATGTGTTTCTCTGGATTTTCGTTTGCCAGTCGCTTGACGAGATTGAGCTCAGTTCCGATCGCCCATGAAGAGCCATGGGGCGCCGATTCGATTGTCTTGATTATGCTCTCAGTACTTCCCACTACATCAGCTGCGCTAACTACTTCGTACTGGCATTCAGGATGGACCAGAATCTTTATACCTGGTACGCGACTTCGCATCTCATTCACATTTTCGAGTGTGAAGCGTCCATGTACTGAGCAGTGCCCCCGCCAGAGAATAACTTTTGCGCCACGAATTTCATCATCCGTTAAACCACCATTTGCTTTCCATGGATTCCATACGACGCAATCGGTCAACTTGAGCCCCAAACGCAGGACCGCGGTATTGCGCCCTAGATGTTGATCGGGGAGAAAGAATATTTTCTCGCCTTTCTCAAAAGCCCATCTCATAGCTCGCTCTGCATTTGATGAAGTGCAGACACTGCCGCCATTTTCTCCGGTAAAGGCCTTAATAGCAGCGCTTGAGTTCATATATGTGATTGGAATTGTGCGCTTAGTTATTCCCAATCTCTCAAATACCTTCCAGGCATCTTTTACTTGATTAGATGTGGCCATATCTGCCATCGAACAACCAGCTGCCAGATCCGGAAGGATTACTTGCTGTTTCGAACTAGTGAGAATATCCGCGCTCTCTGCCATAAAGTGGACGCCACAAAAAACTATATATTCGCTATCGCCACGATCTGCGGCGGCGCGGGCCAATTTAAAAGAGTCACCTGTGATATCTGCAAATTGAATAACTTCATCTCGTTGGTAATGATGGCCAAGGATTAGCGCCCGTTGCCCTAATTTTGCTTTTGCTGCCAAGGCCCGATCAACGAGCGCGGGATCGCTGGGTTCAGGAAGTTCTCCGGTACATGAGACGCCTCGCTCGCTGGCGAGGTCTATATCTCTTCCCAGCAGATGCAATTCAGAGAGAACTTTGTTCATGGCAGCATTATCCTCTTCCTCAGAGTAAAATCAGAGCGAGAAGTTCAACCGATAGGAGTCTCGATGAGCACAGACACCAAGACCGGAATCGTCCTAACCCAGGTCGCAGCCGAGAAAGTTGCATCACTACTTTCTCAAGAAGGGCGAGATGATCTGAGTTTACGCGTTGCGGTACAACCTGGCGGCTGCTCCGGACTTCGGTACCAACTCTATTTTGATGATCGAGCGCTCGATGGCGATTCAGTCTCTGAATTTGGAACCGTAAAAGTTGTTACCGACAAAATGAGTACTCCTTATTTAATGGGCGCCACTATTGATTTTGTGGATACGATTCAAAAGCAAGGATTCACTATCGATAATCCAAATGCCCAGGGTTCCTGTGCTTGCGGTGACTCTTTTAACTAGTTACATATTTCAATAATTAGTTCGAACGTAATCTAGCAATTTCGGTCGCGAGCGCTTCAACAAGTTTTTCAATGGCGACCTCATCGTGATCGGCTTTTAGAGTAATTCGTAGCTGACCATCTTCGCCAAATCCCATCGCCGAAAGTACATGGCTGGGGGATAAGGCCGCCGCAGAACAAGCGGAACCGGCATCTATGAGAATCTGAGATTTCTCCATCTCTCGAAGCAGCTGCTCAGCGACTATGCCATCAACAATCAAGGCAATCCGCTGCGGGTCGCCGATTTGCGCGCTTGCGATACGCACTCCAGGAATTCGCGAGATCAGAAGTTGGCGTAGTTTTGAATTAAGTTGGGTCAATTTATTTTCCAACGCTGATAAGTTGTCAATCCACTCTTGAAGTGCCACCGCAGTTGCAATAACCGCACTCTTAGAGTGCGAGCCAAAATTTCTTCGGTTATCAAAATTTGGCAGTGGGCTTCTCCAGAAATCTATTTCATCTCGTATTGCTAAAATTGCTAATCCCTCTGGTCCAGAGAAAGTTCGCGGATCCCAGATTGCGGCAACCCATTGTGGTGGCAAGGCTTTGGGATTGATAGTAGAGGTCAAATCTGCAAAGAGCTTCAGCGAGCTGCGTTTAGGAGACACTTGCCTAACTCCCGTTTCTCTATTTGCTGCTTGCCAAGTGATGATTGAATCATTTGGAATCATCACATCCTCATAATCAACTAAACCTTCTTGGGAAACGGGTAGTTCAACAACTTTTCGCGCTTCTTCTTTTCGCGCTATTGCATGAATAAGTTGGCGGTCGATTGCGGAGTAGATAAATGGAACCTCCGAGGCGCGGAGCATTCCTTCGATCCCAAGCCAAAACCCAAGGCCTAACTCGCCTACAAATTCGATTTCAGCGGGTGTAATTCCAAGATTGGAAGCAATACTTTCCCGCGCCTCACCTAGAGCGTTACGTAATCGAGCAGAATCATGATGGATTTTTCGTGGATCCAATCCAGAGAAATCCAATGCATCAATTAGAGCTTGCTGAGACCGCGCGGATTGGCGAAGTTCACTTCGAAAATCTAGGTTTGTGATGGGGGACACCCTTAGAACGCTACCTCCTTATCGGCGCCACCGCGAGTGACTACTATCCTTAGCGAGTGCGCTTAACAAGACGGTTACTCGTAGCCGCATTCACACTTTCATCAACTCTACTTCTCGCAGGCTGCTCCTCAGAGGAGTTCCGAGGAGTTGGTTTTAGCGGAAACGTTTCCAGCGTGAATCAGCACTCATTTACTCTCTGGCAGGGCGCTTGGATAGCTGCAGCAGTCGTTGGCGTGTTTACGATGATCTTGATTATCTGGCCAGCAATCTTTCACAGAAAGAAGAATGATAAGTTTCCGAAACAATTCCAGTACAACATTCCAATCGAGATTGCTTACACCGTTATTCCATTCTTGATTATTGCAGTTCTATTTGGATATACCGCAAGAGCTCAAAATGAAATTAAAGAAGTCTCTCCAATTACCGCAACTGATGTTCATGATGTGACTGTCAATGCGATTCAATGGTCATGGCAATTTACCTACAAAGAAGCCGGCCCGGGTACGACTGTTACCGGTACCCCAGCGCAACCGCCAACCCTTTACATGCCTCAAGGTGAGAAAGTTCGATTCAAAATTACTGCCTCAGATGTAGTTCACGGGTTTTGGATTCCAGCGTTTATGATGCAGATTCAAAACATTCCAGGAGTTGAGAATCAAGTCGAGTTCACGGCAAACGAGCTCGGTACTTACCCAGGGCGTTGCAACATTCTCTGCGGAAGGCAACACTCCCAAATGCTATTCACCGTAAAAGTTGTTACGCCGGCCGAGTACCAGGCATATATTGATTCCTTAAAGGCAGGAGCAAGCGCATGACAACTTATGCAACGAGACCAGAGGAGCGCGAATATATTGCTCCGCGAAAACTCACCAAGGGGCAGCTCGCGGTAAAAATTCTTACTACGACTGATCACAAAGTAATCGGTTATCTCTACCTAATCACTTCATTTGTCTGGTTTTTAATTGGCGGATTGCTTGCGCTCGCCATCCGAGCTGAATTGACTCAGCCAGGGCTGCAATTCCTTAGCTCAGAACAGTACAACCAAGTCTTCACCATGCACGGAACCATAATGCTCTTGATGTTTGCTACTCCGCTCTTTGTCGGTTTTGCGAATGTGATTATGCCGCTACAAATTGGCGCCGCTGATGTCGCATTCCCACGATTAAACATGCTCTCTTATTGGCTCTATTTATTTGGCGCAACAGTTGCTACCGCAGGATTTTTAACTCCGGGAGGAGCAGCATCCTTCGGTTGGACCGCTTACGCTCCGCTCTCTAACCACATTTATTCACCCGGCATAGGCGCAGATCTTTGGATTATGGGATTGGCAGTCGGTGGTCTTGGCACAATTCTTGGTGGCGTCAACTTCGTGACGACAATTTTCACTATGCGCGCGCCAGGTATGACTATGTTTCGAATGCCGATCTTTACGTGGAATGTTCTATTAACCTCAATTCTAGTTTTAATTGCATTCCCACCTCTTGCGGCAGTACTTCTCGGCCTGGAGTCTGATCGACTATTTGGTTCGCACATTTTTGATCCTGCTAATGGCGGCGCCATGCTCTTTCAGCATCGCTTCTGGTTCTTTGGCCACCCCGAGGTTTATATCTTGGCGCTACCTTTCTTTGGCATAGCCACTGAAATCCTTCCCGTCTTTAGCAGAAAGCCGATTTTTGGATACAAAGGTTTAGTTGCAGCAACAATTGCAATTGCCGCCCTCTCGGTCGCCGTCTGGGCTCACCATATGTATGCAACAGGTCAAGTATCTCTAGCGTTCTTCTCTTTTATGACCTTCCTGATTGCAGTTCCAACTGGAGTTAAGTTCTTCAATTGGATTGGAACTATGTGGCGAGGATCGCTCACCTTTGAAACTCCAATGCTCTTTGTAATGGGCTTCTTGATTACATTTCTTCTTGGCGGTCTAACCGGCGTGATTTTGGCAAGCCCGCCATTAGATTTTGCAGTCTCGGCCTCGTACTTTGTCGTTGCCCACTTCCATTACGTTCTCTTTGGAACCGTGGTATTTGCCATGTTTGCTGGTTTCTATTTCTGGTGGCCAAAGATGACGGGGCGGATGTTAAATGAGACTCTCGGCAAAGTGCATTTTTGGACGCTCTTTATCGGCTTCCACACCACCTTTTTAATTCAACACTGGTTAGGCATCAAAGGCTTCCCGCGTCGTTATGCAGATTACCTGGCGACCGATGGTTTTACCTTTATGAATATGGTTTCAACTGTTGGCGCAGCTCTGCTCGCTTTATCGATGATCCCATTTTTCATCAATATCTGGATTACAAGAAGCGCTCCTAAGGTTGGAGTAGATGATCCATGGGGATATGGAGCTTCTTTAGAGTGGGCGACTTCTTGCCCGCCACCACGCCATAACTTCTATTCAATGCCTCGAATCCGCTCCGAGCGTCCCGCCTTTGATTTACATCATCCGGAGCATGCGGCTATTGAAGATGGACATAAGAAATGAAATTTGGATATCAACTCTTTCTCTTTCTTTTCTTCTTCTACGCCCTCGTAACTGTGGTTTATTGGCAGATGGCCAATGAGCCAGTTGGTATAACTGCGCTCGCCTTGAGCGCTGGATTGGCTTTGATCATTGGCTATTACTTCTGGTTCTCAAATCGAAGGACTGGGGGAGTACTTCCTGAAGATAACTTGACTGCGGAAATTGCAGATGGTGCAGGGGAGTTAGGTTTCTTCAGCCCACATTCCTGGTGGCCGTTGCCTGTAGCTGCCTCCGCCACCGCGGTTGGACTCGGTTTAGTAATCGGGTGGTGGATGACCCTTATCGCCGTTGGCGCGCTAATTGTTTCTATTATGGGATTTGTTCTCGAGTATGAGAAGCCGAACTCAAGTAACCATGGCTGAAATTCGTTCTGAAATTCTCCAAACAGGTAATCCAAAACTCAAGGCTGTATCTATTGAAATAAATGGGAGCGCATCTGAGATATTCGCTCTATTAATTGATCCTAAAAAACACTCAATCATTGACGGATCGAATTCAGTAAAAGGGGTCAACTGGGGCCCCGAAAAATTATCTTTAGGTGCAAAATTTGGAATGCGAATGAAAATAGGAATTCCCTATCGAATCACAAACTATGTAACGGATTTTGAGCCAAATAAATTAATCGCTTGGCGCCACCTCGGAAAGTGGGTCTGGCGTTATGAACTTACCGACCTTGGAAATGGGAAGGTAAGAGTGGTCGAGAGTTTTGATGGAAGGCCTTCTCCATATCAATGGTGGTTAAAAAGAAGGAATTCTTACAATTATGTGGAAAAGGCAATGGCCAAGAGTTTGGTGCGATTAAAACGATTGGTGGAAGAAAAAGCTTAGTGCTGGCCCTCTTCAAGTTCTAAGACTTCTTTGGTTGTTGGCTTAGCAATCTGTTCTTGAGCAGCCTGGGAAAGTCGTGTACGAATTCGCCCTTTAATCCCTTGTGGATTTGCAACACCTTGAGCGTCTTCGCTACTTATGGCAAGCGGTGGATTTTGTTCATGCTGGGTCAAAACATAAGCCTTCTCAGGTGAGAGCGGTTCGTGAACTTCAATAAATTCCCCGTGAGGCAACATGACCAAGCGACCAGTTTCTCGACCATGAAGTACTAGTTCTCGATCGGCTCGTTGCAACGATAGACAAATTCGTTTTGTGATTACAAATGCCAGTGGCGGCAAGAGGATTATGCCGATTCGTGAAAACCACATAATCTGATTGATCGATAGATCAAAATGAGTGGCGATTAAGTCGTTTCCGCCGTTAATGAGCGCGACTAGAGTAAAAGTGAGCGACATGGCGCCAATCGCAGTTCGATTGGGATTATTGCGTGGGCGATCAAGAATATGGTGCTCACGCTTATCTCCAGTCATCCATTGCTCGATGAAAGGATAGAAAGCAAGCAGCGTGAAAATAATTCCTGGAACAATTAACCCCGGAATCAAAATGTTCCATGAAATCGTGTAACCAAAGGCGTGCGTCTCGATTGGGGGAGCAAGCCGCACAAGTCCGTCTAGCCATCCCATGTACCAATCTGGTTGTGAACCGGCTCCGATCTGGCCAGGGTTGTAAGGACCATAAATCCAAATTGGATTTATGGAAGCGACCGCGCCTAGAAATGCCGTGACCCCGAAGACGATAAAGAAGAAACCGCCAGCCTTCGCCATATAGACCGGCATGAGCGGATAACCGACAACATTTTTTTCAGTGCGGCCAGGTCCAGGGTATTGCGTGTGCTTCTGGTACCAGACCAACATCAAGTGGGCTGTGATAAGCGCCAACATGATTCCCGGAATCAACAAAATATGGGCAGCATAAATTCGTTGAACAAAAACTTCTCCGGGAAAAGCTCCGCCAAATAGGAAATATGAGAGATACGAGCCAACAACTGGGATGGCTTGAATGATCGCCTCAGCGATTCGGATACCGGTACCAGATAACAGGTCATCTGGAAGCGAATAACCGAGAAAACCCTCAACAATTCCAAGAGTGAGTAACGCAACCCCGATAATCCAGTTCAACTCACGTGGCTTGCGGAAAGCACCGGTGAAAAAGACGCGCATCATGTGAATTACCATCGCAGCCATAAAAATTAGGGCCGCCCAGTGGTGGATCTGTCGCATCAATAATCCACCGCGAACATCAAATGAGATGTTAAGAGTTGACGCATATGCAGCGGACATCTTTACGCCACTTAAAGGCTCATAAGAGCCTTCGTATTCAACCTCTTTCATCGAAGGGTCAAACCAGAAAGTTAAGAAAGTGCCGGAGAGCAACAGAATTACAAACGAGTACATAACAATCTCACCGAGCATAAAAGACCAGTGATCGGGAAAGACTTTAGTGAGAGTCTTCTTCATCCATTTGGCCGCGCCAGTTCGCTCATCAATGAAATTAGCCGTTCCGCCAGCGAGGCGTTCACGTGCGCTCATTTAGGAATCACGCTCCCAGAAACTCGGGCCGACCGCTTCATTAAATGGCGCTTGAGCTACCAAATAACCTTCGCTATCGACGGTAATTGGCAATTGTGGCAGAGGTCTTGCTGCCGGTCCAAAGATAACTTTGGCCGCGCGTGTGACATCAAAAGTAGATTGGTGGCAAGGACAGAGGAGATGCTTTGTGGTCTGTTCGTATAGAGCTACCGCGCAGCCCATGTGAGAGCAGATCTTGGAGAAAGCAATTATTCCTTCATAAGTCCAAGAGAGTCGTTCTGCATCCAAATTAAATTCTTCTGGTCGTAGCCGAACAAGTAAGACTGAGTCCTTAGCGATATCGTCAAGATGTCGCACCTTGCCAGGTGGAAAAGCCGGTTGAACTTGGGCAACGCCACCAACTTCTAGATCTGAGGGGCGAATTGGGCGATCTCCCGGATCTGTTACTAGCCGAGTTCCTTCTTTCCAATTCGTTTTAGTTAGTTCATCACCTGGAAGTGGCCCTAAATCTCGAAGAAGTAATAACGGAGATAGTCCAACTAGGCCAAGTGCAACTCCCATGGTTCGCTTAATAAGTGGCCTGCGACCAAGGCCGGCATTTGCGGCACCTTCCTTCACGGTTGCCACTAAAGCTGCACGATCCTCATCTTTTGATCTTTGCTCTTTACGGTAGTCAACAACTTCGTGATCCGGCATGAGCGTCTTAGCCCAATGTACGGCTCCCATTCCAATAAAGAAGAGAGCCATGGCAAGTCCCAGGCCAAGAAATAGTTGGTGGGCGTTTGTGGTGCCAGTGATTGGTAGAAAGATAAAGGTATCTTCAGGAATCCAGATGTAAGAGTAAATAAAGAGAACTGTTCCGATAGCCGATAATGCAAAGAGAATTGCAACTTGCCGCTCTGCTTTCTTAGCAGCGCGTGGGTCTACATCAGTTTTGCGATGTACATGTTCCGGAAGTCCGGGGTCACTTAATTTCTCAACAGCTCCGCTATTTTCATTACTCATTCGTTACCGAGCCTTTGTAGTTAACCAAACAGCAATACCAATTAACAAGCCAAGCCCAAGAGTCCAAGCAAGTAAACCCTCAGTAACGGGGCCGACTCGACCTAATGCCGCGCCACCAAGCGCTGGTTCATTCTCGGCATGTTTTATCCACTTAATAATTGAGAGCTTCTCATCGTGGGTCAAAACCGTGTTAGCAAAAACTGGCATAGCCTGTGGGCCGGTCACCATTGCTTCATATATATGTCGCGGTTCGACGCCCATCACCGTAGGCGCATACTTACCTTGAGTTAGTGCGCCACCTTGTCCTGCCAAGTTGTGGCACATCGCGCAATTAGTTCTAAAAAGTTCGCCGCCGAGTGCGGTATCACCGCTTCGTTCCCAAGCTAATTCTTCGTTTGTTACTGCGGCTGGCCCAGGAGCCAATGAAGCAACGTATGCAGCGAGAGCTGCAACCTCCGCTTCGTTGTAAACCGGTTCCTTTCGCATCGCCTGTTGGCTCATATCTGCCATCGGCATGCGACCAGTCGCTACTTGAAAATCAACGGATGCAGCGCCTACGCCAATTAGGGAAGGTGCGGCGCCGGCGCCTTCAGCATTTAGTCCATGGCAAGAAGAACATCCACGGGCGAATATCTCTTTACCTTCTGCGATCAGAGATGCTTTATCTGATGTAGCTACTTGTTGGATCTCCGTCGTTGCAGCTTGGGCTACAGAGAATCCAATGCCGGCAAGTGATAGTCCTGTTATTAAGAGCGCAGGACCAGCAAATTTATGGCGTCGATACTTGGAGAGTTTTTCGAAAATTCTTATTAAGGGAGTCATCAATGCACCAAGTAGATTGCAGAGAAGAGAGCAATCCAAACTATGTCTACGAAATGCCAATAATAAGAGACAACGATTGCAGTAGTCGCTTGTTGGTGGCCAAACTTTCTCGCTTTAGAGACGCGCACCATGACTATCAAAAATGCTATTAAGCCCCCGGTGACGTGGAGACCATGAAAACCAGTAGGAAGATAGAAAACTGAACCATATGGTGAAGATGAGAGCGTCAAGCCCTCATGGACAAGTTCTGCATATTCATAAATCTGGCCACCAATGAAGAAAGCTCCCATTGCAAAAGTCAGAGCAAACCATTCACGCATTCCCCATTTTGAAAGTTGGAAAATGCTTCCCGTTCTCGCGTTTTGAAATCTTTCGGCAGCAAATACACCGAATTGGCAGGTAACAGATGAAAGAACCAAAACCGTTGTATTTATCGCCGAAAACGGAATGTTTAGCATCTCAACGCCTTCGGCCCACTTCTCCGGACCTTGAACTGCGCGCGTGGTGAAATACATCGCAAAGAGAGCTGCGAAGAACATCAACTCACTGGCAAGCCATACGATTGTGCCTACAGCGACAATGTTTGGTCTATTGGGTCGCGTGACGGCTACCGAGGACATAGTCGGGATTATTCCGCAAAAGTGCATCCAACTGCTCACTCCGCCCCGGTAAATGGGAGCCCGGTCACCGGTGAGACTCATCACGAATCTGCCTCTAGACTCCAGTTATGTCGAAGTTATCGATAGTGATCTATTCTGATGATTCCACCGTCCGACAATCCCTGCAAAAAGCTTTAGGAGTGCGGCTTTCACCCGAGTTTCCTGAGAATGAAATCCATGAATTTGCAACGGCCGATGCGCTCCGACTCTTTGCAGTCGAGAGCAATCGCGAGAATCGGAAGAAGATTTCGCTATTTATTTTAGATGGTGAAGCCACTCCAGAAGGTGGTCTCGGTCTTGCCAAGCAACTTAAGGATGAGCTTTTCAATTGCCCACCAACCATCGTGGTTGTGGCGCGATCACAAGATGCCTGGTTAGCAGGTTGGTCCCGGGCCGATGGGGTTATCACTCACCCAATAGACCCATTCACAATTGGCAAAACAGTGATCTCGGTTTTGTCCAAGAATAGATCTTTAGCCAAAGCTGAAAACAGTAACTAGAACTATTAACGGTGACGCAGCGCGCCGAAAGAATTCGAAAAATCTTCCTTGTAACCAAGGCCTTCAGTTTTAAAGCGATTCTCATCTAGACAAGCCCGAAGAAACTCGCCTCCAAAGACTGGGCTCTGCCACGGTTCTGAGCAGTGGAGAATTTCAATCTGATTGTTGTGGAGAAATCGCAGAATTAATTCAATCTCCTCATGAGTGGATGCGGGCATACATTTGTCAGAGGGCTCCAACTTTTCGCAAAGTTCTCTAATCGCTGCAACTTCATTCCATGGTGAAGTCTTGGTTAATCGCGAAGCAATGAGTCGACCTGATTGAATTAAGAAAACTTCCCATCCACTTGTGATTTTTCGGGCAAAAATAAATTCACGAATTTCAGTGAGGGATCGAATTCTCTGGCTTCGCGCCGCTCCTTTTGCGAACGCTCCCAGTCGATTTCTCACAAAAGCTGCTTCCTCAAATCTCTCTTTCAGAGATAGATCTCGCATTCTCTCTTGGAGTCTCTGGTAAACCACCCGGCTGTCGTTTTCAATAACAGTTGCAACTTCGGCTGAAATTGATGAGTAGTTTTCGGTTGACTGTAAACCGATACAAGGAGCACCACATTTTCCGATATCTAAAAGTGCACAAGGGCTGGCGCTTCTCATACTCTTCAATGTAATTCTTGATGTGCACTGGCGAATTGGGAAAACTTCATATAGCGCTTCTATCGCTAAAGCTGCCTCATCTCTGCTGCTGAAGGGTCCCAACCAACTATCTGACTTTGACATTTGGTGGACTCCGCGAACTTGGCTCAAACGCGGAAAATCGTCTTTCGTGAGCTTTGTGGCAATTGCTCGACTCTGGAAACGAGAGCGACGATTAAAGCGTGGTTGAAATTCTTCGATAAGTCGTAATTCGTGTATCTCAGCCTCAAGAATTGTCGCCGTTTCTATGTGATCAAGCTTCTCCGCGAGTGAGATCATGTCGTGAATACGTCGTCTGGTTTCAGCTGCGGTGAAGTAGCTCCTCACTCGATTCCTTAAATTTCGTGTTGTGCCCACATAAAGCGGTTCATTCCGCTCGCCACGAAATATGTAGACACCAGGTGAATGGGGCAGCCCATCTGAGAAGTGCCGTTTCCTGCGCTGTGAATCGGTAATTCGATTTGAAAAAGACTTTAGGTCTGAGAGTGTGAAAACTCCTAGAGATCCAAATCGCTCAAGTATTCCGTGGAAAACATCGACGGTCGCCCTAGCATCTGAGAGCGCTCTGTGGTCAGGATTTGTGGATGAGCCAAAGAAGTTAGCTAGCGTCTGTAGTTTAAAGTTGAGAACTTCATCGCGCGATAGCGCATATCGTGAAATTCGCGCCGTATCGAGAACCTGGTATTTAGGCCAAGCTAATCCAAGTGACTCGGCAGCTGATTTGAGAAAACCAATATCAAACGGAGCATTATGAGCGACCAATACGCTCTCATTTGCGCTTCCAATAAATTCAATCAAGGAGAACATGGCTTCACCAATTCGCGGCGCTTCAATAACCATAGCGTCGGTTATGCCAGTTAGCACTGTGATGAAGGGCGGGATTGGCGAGTCTGGATTTACCAGAGTTTGAAATTCGCCGATGATTTCACCGCCGCGAATTTTCACCGCACCAATCTCAGTAATTTTGGATTCACGAGGCGAGCCGCCGGTTGTTTCTAAATCAATTACCACAAATGTTGTTTCGGCAAGCGTTAACTCAACTTCCTCTAGAGATGGCTGCCAACCAAACTCTGTATCGTCATTACCTCGTGAGTCACACACAGGGCGAATCTATGAGACTGCGACGACATCCGCCCCTTGTTGACAGACGTGCCTTACTCTTTGCGAGTGGCAATTGACGGCGCGCCAGCAGGTTGGCTTAATGATCATTTTCGTCGTGGCCACGGAGAGTTAGAAAAAATTGCGGTTCTCTTATTACATGGTTTTACCGGATCACCAGCCTCTATGCGACCTTGGGCCGATTACTTATCAGAGATGGGTTGCACGGTGCGAGTTCCTCAAATTCCCGGCCATGGGACACGTTGGCAAGATTTAAATAAAGTGAAGTGGCGAGAATGGATTGAGAAATCCTCCCGAGAATTTGATCAACTTCGTCGCGAATGTTCTCAAATATTTATTTTTGGGCTTTCTATGGGGGGAGCTAATACCCTCTACACAGCCGCCCATAAGCCGGGCCAGGTGGCTGGGATAGTTCTCGTTAACCCAATGATCCACATCAAGGATCCAGCCATTAAATTAATTGGATTGATAAAGCATTTGGTTGCGAAAAGACCATCAGTTGGTGATGACATTAAGAAGCCAAACACCACAGAATGGGGTTATGACGCGCTTCCAACAAAGGGAGTGGCTCAATTAAATCGATTATTGAAGGCGACGCGAGCTGTTCTGCCGGCGATTTCAGCGCCAACACTCCTATTTCACAGCGTTGAAGATCATGTATTGCCGGTTAGCAATACTGAAATCATAATGAACGAAATCGGCAGCAAGAATAAGGAGCGTGTTGAACTTTTCAACTCTTATCATGTGGCCACGTTAGATTTTGATAAGGAGTTAATCTTCCAGCGCTCCCTGGAGTTTATTAAATCTAATATCTCTAATTAGTTACTTATTACGCCAAGGCTTAAAAGTATGAGAAGAATAGATCCCAATATCAGACGATAAATCACAAATGGCATAAAGGAGTATTTTGAAACAAATCGAAGGAGCCATGCGACGACTGCATATCCGACTAAGAATGCAATTAATGTAGCTACGAGCGTTTCAACTCCAGAAAAGCGCGAAAGTTCTGGGTTAGAAAGTGAATTTGCCAATTCGAATATACCGCTCGCCATGACTGCAGGAATAGCAAGTAA
>Ga0129333_10001338_pt1 | contig 22202 bp, 34 predicted proteins | sample CPB6_08_DNA_FD_94474 | JGI IMG/M metagenome (GOLD analysis project Ga0129333, IMG submission 94474) | Freshwater to marine salinity gradient microbial communities from Chesapeake Bay, USA - CPBay_Sum_0.6_0.8_DNA | ecosystem: Environmental > Aquatic > Marine > Coastal | place: USA: Chesapeake...
ACTCGAGATGCTTTTATACCTCCGCAGCCCTATCCATCTTGGACATTGGATGAAGATACCTGCCAATGGCAACCACCAGAGCCCTGCCCGGCTCCGGGATATGGTTGGGACGAGAACACACGTACCTGGGTCAATCTAATTCCTACCTAAAATAAAGGTCTATAAATAATCCTGTAAAGGAAATTTATGGAATCTTTGAAAATAGCTGTTTATACTATCTGTAAAAACGAAGAACAGTTTGTTGAACGTTGGTCAAATAGTAATTTAGATGCAGATTATAGATTAGTCTGCGATACAGGCAGCTCAGATAATACAGTAAAATTATTACAATCACTGAATATTCATGTGATTCCAATTTCCGTCATGCCATGGAGATTTGATACTGCAAGAAATACTGTGTTGAATCTACTACCTAGTGATATTGATATTTGTATCAGCCAAGATCTAGACGAAGAACTTTTGCCGGGATGGAGACCTCAATTAGAAAATCAATGGCATAAAGATACAACCATTGCTTATCATAGATATCGTCATAATAACAATTCCTGGCAATGGCATTCAAAAATACACGCTAGACACGGTTGTCGGTGGACTGGTATCGTGCATGAAACTCTGTCATGGGATCGATCGGATAACATAATATGGATAGAAAATTTATTTCTAGACGAACATCAAGATATCAACAAATCTCGTTCTAATTATCTTGATCTTATTTTGAAAAAGATAAATGAAGGAGATAACCATTGGAGAACCTATTATTTTCTAGCCAACGAATACGAAAATATAGGTGATATAGAAAAATCTATCACTTCTAGAAAAATTAGTTATGATCACTGCGATGACGGAAATACTGTTTTATCATACATCGCTAAAAATATCGCCAGACAATATTCTTCACTGAACGATCAACTATCTGCTGAAAAATGGTTTAGAATATCTGTCAATGACAGCGACGAAAGAGAAAGTTGGTTTTCTTACTGTCAGTATCTTTATAATAAAAAAGATTGGGAAGGTTGCTATATAGCAGCAAAAAAATGTATATCAATATCCGAAAAAAGAACAGGGTTCACTTACGATGCAGCGGCTTGGGATTGGCACATCTATGACTACGCAGCCTTGAGTGCATACAATCTAGGACTAAACAGTCAAGCATTTATCTATGGAAAATTATCTGTTGAAAAAAATCCCGACGATCAAAGATTACGAACAAATTTAAAATTTTATGAACAAAGTTAAGACCTGTGTGTATGCCATAGCATTGAACGAAATTAAATTCGTTGATCAATTTATGGATCATTGTGCTGAAGCAGATTTAGTTTTAGTCTGCGATACAGGCAGTACCGATGGAACCGCTGAAAGATTGAAACAGCGAGGAGCAACTGTATACAATGTCACACAAAAACCTTGGAGATTTGACATCCCAAGAAACACTGCGCTGAATCTAATACCCAACGATATAGATATATGTCTTTCTATTGATCTAGACGAATTTTTACAGCCTGGTTGGAGTAATCATATAAATCAGGCCTGGCAGCAACACCAAGGTGCTATCTCAAGAATCGCCTATGATTACATATGGAACTGGAAAGAAGATGGTGTAACTCCAGATATAAGGTTCTATGCAGATAAGATACACAGCAGAAAAAATTACAGATGGCGGCATCCCTGTCACGAAACATTATATTATGAAGGAGACGGTCAAGAATGTAGAATAACTATTCCTGAAGTTGTTTTACACCATCGTGCGGATCGCGATAAAAGCCGCGCTCAATATCTTCCATTATTAGAAATGGCAGTAAATGAGGATCCGGAGAACGACCGCATGTCTCATTATTATGCAAGAGAACTTATGTTTAGAGCACAGTATGAAGATGCTATCATCGAATTTCAAAGGCATTTATCATTAGAAACTGCTCGCTGGGCCGAAGAACGTGCTTCTAGTTTAAGATACATCTCAAGATGTTATAGGTATTTAGGAAAACTATTGGATAGTCAACAATGGGCTATTAAATCTACTTTAGAATGGCCTTGGAGTAGGGAACCGTGGTTAGAGTTAGCCAGAGCTGCACACGTAAATAAAGATTGGAATACTTGTTTTTGGGCATCAGAAAAATGCCTGTCTATAACAGAAAGAAAAATGACCTATATCTCTGATAGTAGTTGCTGGGGCTCTGAACCTTACGATCACGCTGCATTAGCAGCATATAACTTAGAATTATATGATCGCGCCTTGCTATATGGGAAGAAAGCCTTGGATTTAGACCCCGATAACAAAAGATTGTCGGATAATCTTAAATTTTACATAGAAAAACAAGAGTCAATCCATTATAACAACCAAGGATAAATATAGTATCACCTCACGGAAGATACTATGAGAGACTTATTAACAAAATTAGACGCTATAGTTAGCGAAACAGCACTGCGAGATCAAGGTGATCTCGATGCCAAACGCAAAGCATTACAGGATCTAGCATCGGACCCAATTGCTTCAAAAGATCCAGAAATTTCCCAGGCTATCACACAGCGTAAAGCAGATCTAGAAAAAGAAGCCAAAGCCAAGGGATTTGAAGAAGAAATCGACTTTGATAAAATCCGCAAAGATGCTGCTGACAGTCTTAAAAAAGACATAGACAAACAAAGTGATGATAGGATCGCTAAAATGAAGTCTGGGGACAGCGACGATGAGCCATTCATGAGTCAAGTAGGTCGCAAAATCATAGGAGGAGTAAAAGGTGCTGTCAAAGGCGCTGCCAAAGGTTTTTCAGGTAAAGAATCACTTGACGAAGACATCTATCAAATAGGAGACGATTTCGGTCTCAGTTTTTCGGAAGATTTTGAAATAGCAACAGAAATAGTAGATATATTAGAAGATGGTATAGTTATTGAATTAGATGATTATGCCTATGACTATCTTGCTAATGAAGGTTTTTCGTTTGAAGAAATACAAATAGACGAAGAAAAACAAAAAGGTGTTGATGGTAAAGCCTGTTGGAAAGGTTATAGACGTATGGGCACTAAACAAAAAGGCGGTAAGACTGTAGACAACTGTGTAAAAGTAGGCGAAGATACAGATATAGAAGAAGGAAAATATCCTTTCGCTGGCGCCAAAGTAGGTCAGAAAGAAGGCCCAGCAGGACAATTAAAAGGAAAGGATCCAGCAGGCTATCCCAAAGGTAAATTAGTAGGTGGCGAAAGCATAGATCAAGATGTAGACGAAGCCAAATATCGTGGCAAAGAAGTTCCGCTGGGCAAAAAACTGCCAGGAGATGTTAAAAAATCTAAAGTCTACGTTCGTAAGCCAAACGGTAATATCGTCAAGGTAAACTTTGGCGATAAGAATATGCGTATTAAGAAATCTAATCCCAAGCGCAGGAAATCTTTCCGTGCAAGACATAATTGCAAAAATCCAGGACCACGTTGGAAAGCACGTTATTGGAGTTGTAGGAGCTGGTAATGTTACTTAAAGAAATGTTTAGTGCCATCGGCGCTCCTAAGGATGAAAATCAAGATATAAACTGGTTAGATGATTTAAAATTTTTCATCGATAACGATGATACTATGTTAAATCAACTTTTTTTTCCTGCTATCAAGAAGCACAAGGAGCATAAAGGCAATCCTAACGTCTATAAAATTTATATTCATCCGTTACAAAAATGTAAAGAAGCATACTGCGAAAAATTTGAAATAGATCACCCCGAGCAAAAATTTCCAAAAGAGAAAATAATAGAACTAGCAAAATATATTGCAAGCGAACAAGAAAAATTTATCAGCAAAGGTGATTATCAATAATGTTGTTAAAAGAATTATTTGAAGCAGAAAGCAAACATGCCACGTTCTGCTTCGGTAGAATGAATCCTCCCACCATTGGACATGCTAAAGTTTTTGAAACTATGGCCAGTCAAGGCGGAGATTATTTTATATTTGTTAGCCAAAGCCAAGATAAAAAAGAAAATCCTTTAGATTACAGCACTAAAATCAAATTTATCAAAGAAATCCATAAAGAATACGCTGATCATGTCATAGAAGACGGCAGTATTAATACAGTAGTCAAAGCAGCCAGTTATCTTTATGATCAAGGATATAGAGACGCAACATTTGTAGCAGGCAGTGATAGAATAGAACAATTTAAAAAATTACTGACTCAATATAACGGAGTTGAAGGTAAGGCACATGGATTTTACAAATTTGAAGTTTTAGATTTTGTCAGCAGTGGAGAACGTGAAGACGGTGCCGAAGGTGTGGCAGGAGTAAGCGCATCGGGGGCTAGATTAGCAGCAGCAAATAATGATCTAGAATCATTTAAAAAGGCTACAGGTGCTGGCGATATGTCGCAGACAATGTTCGATGCTGTTCGTAAAGGAATGGGTATTTCGGAAAGTTTAGAAACTAAATGAAAGCAAAAGAATTTATACCACCAAGCAGACCACGCAATCCTGTAGTTCGCCAACAGCAAACTTCTGGTGCCGGCGCACATCGGGATAAAAAGAAAGAACAAAAGCAAGGCTACGAAAAGCATAAAGGAAAGGTAGACGAAAGAGTGAGAGATCCTGAAGATTGGGATGAAGGTAATACAGAACCCGGAAACAACTTTGCTGTCTATATAAATGGTAAGAAGTGGAAAGTATTCCCTGGACCTTACGGTGCTTATGCCGACAGTCCCGAAGAAGAAAGAGAATTCTACAGATTAAAAGACATGGCCCGCAGAAAATCAGATCAAACTGGTAAGAAGTGGGAAGTTTATAAGACCGGCGAGCCGGCTACAAAATAATGGAACTGTCTGAATTAAAACGTCTTGCTGGTATAACAGAATTTAAAGGCTATCAACCCTATGGCGGTAGCAATATTAGTATTACAGGCAACGAGAAAGGTGAACTTATGAAAAAACATAATATCAAACCAGGAACACCCGAGTGGTTTCAATTATGGTTTAGTTTACCTTATCTCACCGGAGAGAAGCCTGTAGGGGACAAAAAATGGTTGAGATAACCAAAGACGCAAAAACAAAGATCATAGATCTCTTGATTGATGAAAACAATCCCAAGTTATTTCTACGTACATTTGTACAAGGTGGTGGATGTAGTGGTTTCAGTTATGGTTTTACTTTTGATGAAGAAATCAATGAAGATGACTTTGAATTTCCCTTAGACGAAAAATTTAAATTTGTAATTGATTCTATGAGTATGCAGTATATGACAGGCGCTACTATTGATTACAAAGAAGAATTGACGGGAAGTCAATTTACTATTCAAAATCCTAATGCACAAACTACCTGTGGTTGTGGGAGTAGTTTCAGTGTTTAACGAATATCCAATATATCCAGAACAACAAGGCGAAGAAGATCGCCCACTTAATCCTTATTCACCAGTATGAGATCCTACGAATTTATAACGGAAAAAAAACGCAAACGTAGACCTCGCTGGGCGGCTTACGGCCCAGGTCCCTACGGTGGTTATGGTTATGCTGTAGGATATAGTGGCGATGGCGGGGCTTCTGGCGGTGACGGTGGTGGCGGAGTAGGTGAAGATCAACACCCTAACGAAAAACCAAAAGGTCCGGAAAACAAACCAACGATGCCTAAAGGCACTGTTAAAGTCGATGTAAGCGATGTTTACGATTGGTATAAGTTGGGACAGCATATCAGTGACTTAAAAGGTTTAGGTAAGCACGATTTTGGCAAGGGACCCCCTAGTGCGATATTATCTTTTGGCGATGAAGACGAAGAACACAAATATATCAAAAATCTTAAAAAAACTGGATTAGACACTACAGATATTGATCCTAAATCTCATGAAAAGAAAAAGGGTCAAAAAACAGATCCTACTTATAATGTAGAAGCATCTTATCCTGGCAACTTAGGAATGATGGAACTGGCTAAGTTTTTTCAACTAGCCGATGATAAACAGAAAGAAATATTCAAACAATTATTAGAAAAAGGCAAGAAGGGTCTTGCTTGGAAACTAGTACAAGATACTGTGGGTGTAAAATTACAAGGAAAAGAGTTTGAAGAAGATATTGTAACAGAATTGAAAATTACAGACAAAGATGTACAACGAATAATAAAAGATAAATTAGCCATCGATGCTGATTCTGGAGTCGAGGCCATGAGATTGGCTATAGAAAAAATGTCCTCACTTCCTGATACTCCTTATGTTAGATCTCAATCTGCTCAATTGATGATGTTATATAAACAGGCAAAAATGAGCGTGGGGGGAGACTATTATAGAAAATTATACAAGTTGGCTGAAAATTTCGCTGACGGTAAAAAACCTGGACGCAAAGGTCTAGCAAAACGTTCAGGTGTAAATTGTAAGGCCAGTGTAACTAGTCTTAGGAAAACCGCAAAAAATTCATCGGGCGAAAAAGCCAGAATGGCACACTGGTGTGCCAATATGAAATCAGGACGCAATAAATAACAATATGAAAATCCGTGAATTATTAGAAACAGCCACAGCAGGATCTACATCTGCAGCAAACGTATCTGTAGGCGTATTTTATCCTAATAAATCAGGTAAACAGCCCAAGAAGAAAAAGGACGGCACTGCGCCTAATGCCCTAGATATCAAAGGACTGAGCCTATTTGGCGGCTCGACGATAAAAAGATAAATATATTATAAACCACTAAGGAAGTGTAAAATGGACTTTAAATCACTGATCAGCAAAATCGAAAGCATCGATGGACCTATTGATACACCCAAAGCCCCAGAAAAGGCAGAACCCATACGTTTAGATGAAGACACAGAATTACGTGTCCTTGCAGGCGTAACTCCGTTGACTGAAAGCATTATCGCTGAAAAAGCAGTTAGCAAAGCGCAACAGAAATTTATGGGAATGGTACACGCTGCTCAGAAAGGTGAACCGGCCGCTAGCAAGGAAGTAGCCAAAGTAGCTAAAGATATGCCTAAGAAGGCTGCCAAGGATTATGCTGAAACCAAACACAAAGGTCTTCCAGAAAAGAAAAAGAAAGACGAATCTCTAGAAGTAGTAGAAGCAGATGATCGTGCTGCTGCTAAGAAAACAGAAAGAGAAGTAGAACTCCCAAGTGGTGCAAAAGTTAAAGCAACTAAAGTACAAGGTTGGCAAAGCCAGAAGGCTGATAAAGAATCTGACAAAGAGAAAAAGAAAGACGAATCAATCGATGTAGAAGAATTTAAAGGCAAGTTTTCTAAGATGGTCGAAGCAAAAAAGGAAAAGATGTCTAAGAAAGATAAAAAGATGGACGAAGGATCTAAGCCAGACTTTTTAGATCTAGATAAAGACGGCAATAAAAAAGAGCCGATGAAAAAAGCCGCAGCAGACAAAGGTGGTGATAAAAAAGACGGCAAAAAAGGCATGAGTGAAAAACAGAAAAAATATTTCGGTAAGAAAGACGAATCTGTTAAAAAGGATAAAGCGGTGGTGGCCGAATCCGTTGAGCAAAAATTAACATTGAAAGATATGTTAAAAGTTGTACAAGAGAGCGGAGGCCAGCAAGCCATAGATCCTATGGATAAAGAACTTTGGACTTGGGCCAATCGAGTTGCAAGTTCTAAAATTCAAGAAAGCCAAAAAGCAGAAATATTTGCTGCAATGATTTATGAGCGTAACGGCGGACGTTTCGAAATGTATGATGTTTTAGCTGAAGATCAAAAATAATTTTACATTTTGGTTAAAAGAAGCCAGTCCTGAGTTGACTGGCTTTTTTTATGACTATATAATTGTCGTACAAGGAGATTACAATGGCGAAAATGTATGGGCCTGAAGAAAAAGCGAAATTAGAACGTTTAATCAATGAAGGATCTAATGTTCTTAGAGAAGTTGAAGATCTACAGGAAGGTCTCAAAGAAACAGTAAAGGCTGTTGCCGAAGAATTACAAGTTAAACCTAGTATCATCAATAAAGCAATTAAAATTGCTCATAAAGATAACTGGAAAGCACATGAAGAAGAATGGGATGAGATTGAAATGATTCTCGGTGTTACTAAACATTTGCCTGAAAAAGAATAAATGGAAAAAATCTATGCAATCTTTAACTGGATCCGACAAGATTATTCAACTAATACAATACGTTTTTGTCTTGAGGTCTTTGCTTGGGTTCTTTCTATTGGCTGCGCTGTCACTATGGCATTCACCGTTCCAACACCACCTTTCATGGTTCTTTACCCTGTTTGGATATTTGGGTGTATTATATATGCTGGGTGCTGTTATAGTCGTGGTTCCTTTGGTTTGCTTGCTAATTACCTGCTTATGGTCACGATCGACAGCATCGCCCTAGCAAGGTTGATAAGTAATTAATGTAGATGGTAGGCGAGGCCATAAGCCGCATATTTGGTATTTGCAAGCCTTAAATTGCAAGGGAGAAAAATGAGTTACGTTGATGCATTCTATGATCGCGACGATGACATGATTCGTGTCGTTGAGCGTGATGACAAAGGCAATAGGCATTACAAAGACTATCCTGCCAAACACTTATTCTATTACTATGACCCCCGAGGAAAATATCAATCCATCAAAGGAGAACCTCTATCAAAAGTCAGTTGTAAAAACGTAAAAGAATTAAGAAAAGAACTAGCAATACACTCAAACAAAAAACTTTACGAATCAGATATTAATCCTATCTATCGTTGCCTCGAAGACCATTATCTTAATACAGATGCGCCAAAACTTAATGTAGCATTTTTCGATATTGAAGTAGATTTTGATCCGGAGAGGGGTTATGCATCTCCCGAAGATGCTTTTATGCCAATAACTGCTATAGCGATTCATCTACAATGGTTAGATACTCTTATATGTCTCGCCATTCCTCCAAAGACTATGTCTATGGTTGAAGCTAAAAAATCTGTGGAAGAATTTCCTAATACAATGCTGTTTGAAAATGAAGCAGAAATGCTAGATAATTTTTTGCATTTGATCGAAGACGCAGATGTATTGAGCGGATGGAATTCGGAAGGATTTGATATACCATATACTGTTAATCGTGTTACTAAAGTTCTAAGCAAGGAAGATACTCGCAGATTCTGTCTTTGGAATTGTTATCCTAAGAAAAGAGAATACGAGAAATATGGAAAGACTGCTGTCACCTACGATCTCATCGGACGAGTACACCTAGACAGTCTCGAAATGTATAGAAAATATACCTATGAAGAGCGACATACATATAGATTGGATGCTATTGGGGAAATGGAAGTTGGTGAGAGTAAAACTGTATATGAAGGAACCCTTGATCAACTCTATAACAACGACTTCCGTAAGTTCATCGAATATAATAGACAGGATTGTGCGCTACTAAACAAGTTAGATCAAAAACTTAAATTTCTAGATCTAGCAAACAAACTAGCACATGATTGCACTGTGTTGTTGCAAACAACAATGGGTGCCGTGGCTGTAACAGAACAGGCTATCATTAATGAAGCACATCGCAGAGGTATGATCGTTCCTAATCGTAAAAAGATGGAAGAACACGGTGATACACAGGCTGCAGGTGCGTATGTTGCATATCCCAAGAAAGGCATCCATGAATGGATTGGTTCGTTAGATATTAATTCACTATATCCTTCGGCAATTCGTGCTTTAAATATGGGGCCGGAGACCATTGTTGGACAACTAAGGCAAGATGGAACTAAAGATTATATTTCTGCAGAAATGGCTAAAGGCAAATCATTTGCTGCTGCTTGGGAAGGTATTTTCGGATCATTAGAATATACAGCAGTAATGAACAAAGAAGTTGGTAGAGATATTACTATAGATTGGGAAGATGGTGGTAGCGATACTCTTAGTGCTGCACAAATTTATGATTTAATTTTTGAAAGCAACCAACCTTGGATGCTTTCGGCTAATGGTACTATCTTTACATATGAAAAAGAAGGAATTATTCCCGGCTTGCTAGCTCGTTGGTATAAAGAGCGTAAAGAGATGCAGTCTAAACTACGTGAATGTATACAGGCAGGTAATAAAATCGAAGAAGAATATTGGGACAAGCGACAGTTAGTTAAGAAAATTAATCTTAACAGTTTATATGGTGCTATTCTCAATCCTGGTTGTAGGTTTTTTGATAACAGAATTGGTCAATCTACCACACTTACAGGTAGAGCAATCGCCAAACATATGGCTTCAAAAGTAAACGAAATTATCACTGGAGATTATGATCACATAGGTCGTGCTATTATCTACGGTGACACAGACTCTTGTTACTTCTCTGCATATACAACGCTAAAGAAGGACATTGAGAAAGGTAACCTTCCTTGGTCTAAGGAATCGGTTATTGAACTTTACGATACCATAGGAGAAGAAGTAAATGGCACGTTTGTTAAATTCATGCAGGACGCCTTTCATTGCCCCAAAACCAGAGCCGAAGTTATCAAAGCAGGTCGCGAGATTGTTGCAAGCAAAGGACTTTTCATCACCAAAAAACGATACGCAGTCCTCTACTTCGACAAAGAAGGAAAAAGAACTGATATCGAAGGAAAATCAGGAAAAATAAAAGCCATGGGATTGGATCTTAAGAGATCAGATACTCCTGTAATAATTCAAGATTTCTTAAGTGAAGTTCTTGAGATGGTACTCAAAGGCGCTGTTAAAGATGAAGTGTTAGAGTATATTACAGATTTTCGTACAGAATTTAAAACTAGGCCAGGGTGGGAGAAAGGTTCACCCAAACGTGCTAACAACATTACTGAATATGCTTCCAAAGAAAAGAAACAGGGTAAGGCCAATATGCCAGGACACGTTCGTGCGTCTTTAAATTGGAATACCTTAAAGCGTATGTTTGACGACAAGTATAGTATGGGTATTGTAGATGGTGCTAAAGTCATAGTATGTAAACTAAAAGATAATCCTATGGGCTATACCAGTGTTGCGTATCCTGTGGACGAACTGCGTTTACCACAATGGTTCAAGGATCTGCCTTTTGACGATAGTGAAATGGAAACTACAGTTATCGATGAAAAGTTAGAAAATCTTATTGGTGTTTTGGAATGGGACATCAGTTCAACAAGATCGGATAATACATTCAGCAAACTATTTGATTTTGAGTGATTTGAAGGTTGATTTTCATTCCAGATCTAAATATAATCTTAAAATACATGGAGACTCTCTAAATGAAAGACATTTTACAAGACATCGTGAGCCACACACAAAACCTAGGCTTCTTAACCACAGTTAAAATCACAGGCTCTGAAAATAAAACAGAAATTTTTTCTATGGCAGACGATCGTTCGGTCATTATGACTGCTGAAACAGCAAATGCATACCCCGATATGATTGGAACATTTGGTATGCCTCAGTTGCAAAAATTAAAATATTTACTAGATGGCGCCGAATATAAAGAAGATGCTAAAATCAGTATCACTACAGCAGAACGCAATGGAGAAACTATTCCTGTTGGTATCCACTTTGAAAATAAAGACGGAGACTTCAAGAACGATTATCGTTTTATGAATCAAGAAATCATTAACGAAAAGATGAAGACTGTCAAGTTTCGCGGTGTTAAGTGGGATGTAGATATTGAACCCACTGTGGCTGCTGTGCAGCGTTTCAATTTTCAAGCAGGTGCTAATAACGAGCATCCGACTTTCTTAGCAAAAACAGATGGCGGAAACTTGAAGTTCATCTTCGGCGATGCATCAACACACGGCGGCGAGTTCGTATTTGCACAGAATGTAGCAGGCAAACTTGATCGTGGTTGGACTTGGCCAGTACTACCAATCCTTAGCATTCTTAAAATTGCGGATGTCAACAACACAACAATGTCTTTGAGTAACGAAGGTGCTATCCAGGTCACTCTAGACAGCGGACTTGCTACTTACAAATACATCATTCCTGCACAGGCGGCCTAAATATCCTTATGAAAAAACCAGTCGATTTGACACCGTTACAGAAAGACTATGCAGTCTACTTACCTGCAATTAGTTCTTTCTATTCTACATACATAGCAAAACAAAGGCTAGAAGAATTTATTCCTAACGATCGCATTCCTAAAGGTTTTGATCAAGGAATTGAAGGTATGAACTTTCTCAATCCTGAACAGGGTTATTTCTACTACAAATATGCTTTGTATTCAGCAGGACACGCACAATTAGACATAACTAAATCTATGACACAAGAATCTATGATCCAGCAACGTGATCGTAGCAAAACGATGATCTTAGGTGACTCGGGTGGATATCAGATCGGTAAAGGTGTTATTAAATTCGATTGGCAAAATTTTGAAGGCACAGAAGCAAATAAAGTTCGTGAAAAGATTTTAACTTGGTTAGATGTTACAGCAGATTGGTCTATGATGCTAGACGTTCCGACTTGGGCCTGTGATCATATCCATAGTCCAAAGACAGGATTAAAAACATTTGAAGATTGTCTAGACAAAACTCGATTTAATAATGAGTACTTTATTAATAATCGTCTAGGTGTAAAAGAAGGTGGTACAAAACTTTTAAATGTATTGCAAGGTTCTAATTGGGAAAATGCTGAAGCATGGTACCAGGGTGTAAAAGAATATTCTGACACAACTAAGTATGGGGACAAAGCCGCAGAAGGTTGGGCCATGGGTGGTGCTAATATGTGCAAGATGCCTATTACACTACGCAGACTGATCACTATGCGATTTGATGGTATGTTGGAAGGCAAAGATTGGATGCACTTCCTAGGTACCGCGCAATTAGATTGGAGTTGCTATCTAACTTCTATACAACGTCAAATTAGGAAACATATCAATGAACAATTCACAATCTCTTTCGACTGTGCGTCACCTTTCATCGCAACAGCTCACGGACTGGTATACACTAATGCCCAACACACCTCTAAGCGATTCAGTGTTATCATGGATAAAGCCCCGGACAATAAGATGCTTGCCGGACGGCACAATATTCCTTTTCCTTTCGAAAGCGATTTTGGTCGAAGACTTACGATCGCGGATATATGCCACTACGCACCAGGAATGTTAAACAAAATTGGCAAAGAAGGTAAAACATCTTGGGATTCATTTGCCTATGCCTTAATGATGGGTCATAATGTAGAATGCCATATTCGTGCTGTTCAACGAGCCAATAATTTAATGGACATTGAAACTACAAAACATCGTCCAGATTGGAGGCATTGGCGCAAGGTCAAAGACGCTGACAAAAGTGATGAAATTAGTGAATGGGTTCCAAGAAATATTTTATATTTTAATCGATTTATCGAAGAATTGTTTGAAATTAAAAGCAAGGAAGAAGCATTCGCAATGATTGCCGAAGCCGAGCGTCTTGGATTCTTACAGAATTTAGAAGGTGCTAGGCTACGTGGTGGTGTGACAAATATTGCAGATACACTATTCTATGAAGAATCCGAAGATGAAACTTCTTGGATTGATGACAGAGAAGATGAGGCGTTGGATAACCTAAAAGTCGAATAAGGAGATTTTATGTATGAAAATCGAATCAAACATTTGGAAGAAGCACATCATTTGTTAGATAAGAAAATTGACGGTTTAGAAACTACGGGCATTTTTGACGATTTAGAAATAGAAAAATTGAAAAAACAAAGGTTGCAATTAAAAGATCAAATTGCTATACTAAAGAACAAGCAACAACACGAAAAGTAAAAAATAATGTATTCCGAATCAGACTACGAAAATTTCAGCAATAAAATGGAAACTACATTTCCAAAAATGTTTTCTGATCGATATGGTGGTTTCGCTATCGGTCCCGGTTGGTGGCCTCTAATAGAAGAATTATGTAGCACGATCCAAAATCATATTGATCATAGGAAAGGTCAATGTCAGCAGGTTATTATAGAGCAAATTAAAGAAAAATTCGGAACTCTGAGATTTTATTATAGAGGGGGCGATGATTTCATAGACGGAGCAGTATTTCTTGCAGAAAATTTAACTAGTCAAATGTGCGAAGAATGTGGTGCTCCGGGACGAAGGACTAGCGAGGGTTGGATTAGAACTCTTTGCGATTTTCATATTGCTGAACGCGAAACTCTAAAAATCAAGGACTTAGAAAAAAATGGATTTAAAGAATAAATGCGGGACCTGTGGACGAATATATACACCAGCCTGCGATTGGATGCAAGGTCGTTGTCCTCATCATCCCCCTTATATTAATCCTCATTCATTTAGATTTTTGCATCTAATTAATTCTATCAAAAAATTTTTTAAAATTAACTAACTATGAAAAGAGATTATTCTTCTGGTATCTCAGACTCTATTACTTTCTTCACAGGAGTAGAGATCGAACATACTCCTGCTCACGGAATGAAAACTCTATTTGTTGTAGGAGAACATGATCCATATGTTATTATGGAACTTGCTCGTGAACACAAGTGTAAACATATCTACTTTGGTGCTAATCAAAGTTTTCGAACCAGCGGAATCAACGACGTCGAAACTTGGCGTCCTTGGGAAGATATGATTCATGTATGTCTAGATGCTGAAGATGGTTTTTGGTGCACCTTAGACTTTGATGTACGCGAAACGGAAGGATTGCTGGAGAGCGGTCTTACCGAAAAGCGTAGATTTATTCCGCAGATTAGTGTAAAATTGCCTTATATTAATCAACTAGGTTATAACGCTACACTAAAGATCGATGACAAAGATTTTTCAGCAACTAATCCTGGGGTTTGGTGCCATAACCTACAGGACCTTCTGGGAAGAGATCGCTTCACTGATTGGGATCAATATGGCAAAGATGAGATTATTAAATGATTATTCGCCAAGACGTTCGTCCAAACAAAATGATTTGGGTTACTTTTCGCAAAGAAGGTATCCATAAATACCCTGCTGCTCTAACAGAGCCAGCATTAGCTACAGGAGATGAATATGATGTTTCGTTCCTTGGTTATCCTCACCGTCATATCTTCCATTTCAGGGTGTGGATCTCTGTTATGCACAATGATAGAGACGTCGAGTTCATCCAATTCAAGCGCTGGCTCGAAAACCTGTACGGTGGAGGTACTATCTCGTTAGATTATAAAAGTTGTGAGATGATGTCGGACGAATTGTACGAAGTCATCAAAGCAAAGTATCCAGATCGCGAGGTTTGGATTGAGGTCTCCGAAGACGGAGAAAATGGTTCATTCATCAAATATTAAAGGAAACTAAGATGAAAAACTACAAGGACTACAAATATTTTGAAAACCGTCCTGATGTCGTTAAAGTGTGGGATGACCTTGAGGCCTACCACGATTGGTGCAGGTTTGAACTCTGCGATTTTAATCCTGCTGATCTATATCGCAAAGACAGCAAAAATTATCAATCTTACTTAGCAAGTAAGCGTGGTAGAAGATCAAACCAGGGTAACAGACCAAGGTTTGAAAAGAGACGCAATGAGCAAAATATTTCTCATTGATCTAGAGGCTGTAGAAACAAGGTATACAGGCCAGTGGAAAACCCACTTGCCTGCCTTGTTGCGAAAGAGAGGACATGATGTTCAAGTTATATCTGGCCCTGAAGATATTCCTAAGGCCACTACTCCTGGCGCCTTTCTTAATTTTGGCGGGACTAATATCTATAAGTCTCGTCAAGTTGAAGAATTTAGTAGGCTTTTTACATCCGGATCAGTTAGCCCTGGCGATCATTTTTTGTTTACTGATGCTTGGCACCCTGGCATCATAAACTTAAAATATATGAGTGAATTATTACAGATTCCTGTAAAGATTCATGCACTGTGGCATGCTGGCAGTTACGATCCTCAAGACTTTCTAGGTAGGCTCATTGGAGATACTCCGTGGGTTAGACTCGCAGAAAAATCATTTTTCGCTGCTATAGATCACAATTATTTTGCTACAGAATTTCATATTGAAATGTTCTGTAATAATCTTCTCACCGAAACATTTGACGATACGATCAAAGAATTTCGAGATGAAGGAAAAATTATAAGGTCCGGTTGGCCAATGGAATATATGACAGATACTCTGTTGATGTACAACAATATGCCTAAACGAAATCTTATACTCTTTCCGCATCGCATTGCTCCTGAAAAACAACTAGATATTTTCTTAGATTTAAAAGAACATCTTACACAATATGAATTCAAAGTTTGTCAAGAATATCCGTTAACTAAAAACGAATATCATAATATGCTAGGTGAGGCTAAACTTGTGTTTAGTGCTAACCTACAAGAAACATTAGGTATTAGTTGGTATGAAGGTGCATTAGTTGGTACTATTCCTATGGTGCCTAATCGGTTAAGTTATTCAGAAATGTCTTTAGATGAATTCAAATACCCGTCAGAGTGGACTGAAAGTTTTGAGTCATACAAAATACATAAAAAAGAAATTTGTCATAAGATTATCCAGTACATTGAAAATTATGAAAATTTTTTGCCAGGCCTAAATAAACAAGTAGATACATTGACTAAAAACTATTTTAGTTGCGATAATCTATTAAAGATGTTAAAATAAAAAAATGCGATCCACCGCTTAAACTCGGAGAACTAAAATTGACAAATGAATTCAAACCAGATCCTCTTCTTAATGCAGAGATCGATAAAACTTTTGTAAAAGATACGTATGAGCCACTAGGCAAACCAGTCTACGTTAAAAAAGAAACCGCGATAGACGCTATGGCGGGAGAAGGTGGTTATAAAGAAGCATATCTAGCAGACGTTATCCGCTTCAAAATGAAACGTGATAACAAACGTTTTTGGGCTGGAGATAATATTTCAGAATATATCTATGATCATAGAATGAAAGATCAACTAATCGATGAGGCTGCAGAAGCATTTGAAACTGTTCTCGATCGACTGTTAATTGATCGTGAAAACGATCCTAATAGTAAAGGCACAGCACGTAGGCTTGCCAAAATGTACTTTAATGAAATAATGGCGGGGAGATATGAACCAGCACCAGACGCAACAGCCTTTCCAAATGATTCAGAGGATCGCTACGAAGGTATGTTAGTTGTTCGTAGCGAATTGCGTAGTATGTGTAGCCATCATCATCAACCTGTGGTTGGTGTTGCTTATATTGGCCTGTTGGCTGCTGAGAAACTCATTGGGCTCAGTAAGTATACACGTATCGCCCAGTGGTGTGCCAGACGAGGTACTCTCCAGGAGGAACTTTGTAATGACATTGCTAGGGAAATCGAAAAGGCCACAGGCGCAAAAGACCTAGGTGTATACATTCAGGCCACACACGGTTGCTGTGAGAATCGTGGTATAATGGCGCACAGCAGTTTAACGCAGACTACAGTGCTTAAAGGTGCGTTTAAAGATGATTCTGGAACAAAGAAAGAATTTTTTGATAATATTAAAATGCAACAAGAATTTGCACCAAGATAATGGAGATTAGAAATGCAAATTAAAGTACAAGAAAATGATGACAATTTTGGCAAATGTGGTTGCGGACGGTCGCCAACCGGAAAATGCATTGGATGGCATTCATTGCCCGAAGAGGAATACAGAGAAAAATTGGCAGTATGGGAATTAGAAGACTATAAACGTAGATCTCAAGAAATCTGGAATGATAGTTGTACAAGCGGAAGATCTAAATGATAAAAGAATTACGTGATGATTTAATGGTACAACAACAGATTTCTAATTCTTGGGAGCACATGGTCGGCGTAATAATGCTGAATCAAACAGGAAGGAAAATTGTAAAATCTACACTACCGGAATTTTTATATTGGTTTCCAACTCCTCAAGTTTTAATTAATGCTGACCAGGAGTTTGTCAAAAGTATTATAGAACCGTTAGGTATGGTTAATGTTAGATATCAACGATTAATTAAAATGAGTCAAGATTATTTGACTTGGGACGGTAATGATGCTACAATGTTATATGGCATTGGCAAATACGGTTCAGATAGTTATGAAATCTTTTTCAAACAGAACTATACCGTCGAGCCTACGGATAAAGAATTGAAACGATACCTCTCAGAGGAGATTTTTAATGTTGCTGAAACTGCTTGAACGACTAGGCCGTAAGCGTATTATTATGGATAGGGCTAGCGACGAGCCTTATCTAGAGCGTTATTATCTTTTTTTAAAAGAAAGAAATCGTTTTCCTTTCAATATTTTTTTACATAAATTCCTCAAAGGAGATCCAGACGATGTTCATGATCATCCGTGGCCTTACGCAACTCTTATCCTTAAAGGCGGTTATTATGAGTGGGTACCAGAGTTTAACTCCCTTGGAGAAAAGATTGCTGAAATTAGAAAGTGGCGTGGTCCTGGCCATTTCCGTATATGTAAGCCTACTTCTTATCATCGTATCGAGTTAAAACCCGGAGTGACAGCTTGGACATTGTTTATGCCAGGGCCGCATAAACGAGAATGGGGATTTTTGGTTAACAACAAGTGGGTACAACATGAACAGTATCTTAAGGAGAGATATGAACAAGCTCGTAATCAACCAGCATGAATTGCATGGATTAGTGGGAAAAATTTGTAGAGATATTCTAATCAGCAATTGGCGACCGGATTATATTGTGGGAATCACTCGTGGAGGGTTGATTCCTGCTGTTATGATTAGTCAATATCTTAACATTCCTATGTATGCTTTAGGTGTTAGTCTTCGAGACGGAGAAGGAGGAGAAAGTAATCTATGGATGGCTGAAGATGCACTAGGTCCTCATTCCAGAGATCGATTTGTAGAAAATCCGGTAGATGTAGCAGGTGTGCTAGAAGCCGCTGTTGATCTATTAGAACAAGGTGACACTTATAAAAATATTCTCATTGTAGATGATATCAACGACACAGGTGCTACATTCAATTGGATTATGAAAGATTGGCCCAGTGGTTGCTTTCCGGAAGATCCTGCCTGGGATGAAGTTTGGAATAATAATGTCAAGTTTGCCGTGTTAGTCGACAATCTCGCTAGCAAATGCGATGTAAAAATGGACTTTGTTGGCAGAGAAATCAATAAAGCAGAAAATGACGTTTGGGTAGACTTTCCCTGGGAAGATTGGTGGGCTAAATGACTAAATTAAGAATAGCAATAGCTCGTTGGATTTTGGGAAAACATTGTACCTGTTACCAAACTGGTTATCATAAATTATGCGATTTTAGAAAAAGGATTAAAAATGATCGACGCTAAAGTAAAAATCCATTGTACTGATAATGGCAAGGATGTCGATGCTCACGTTCTTAATTATAAGCCTAAGGCATTTTTAGAAGTTGCTTTTCAAACCGTTAAACTTAGAATGGTATACAAAGAAAATACTCGTGTATTTTTTGGCAATCTGATGGGCAGAGAATTTGTAATCAAAGAAGATTCTCTACCCCAGGAACATCGCAAGGAATATCAAAGATGAAAATAAATGATACTGGCAAGGTGATGTTAGGGCAACCGATGTTCATAGAAGACTCGAAAGCACCTTGGACGGAATTAGTCGAAGAAGATTATCATATTAAAGTATTTGAAGACAAATATCCAGTGACGCCGGGGCATTTATTATTTGTGCCTAAATATAATACAGTTGCCGTTCTAATGGATTGTTTTGAAGCCGCTGTTGAAGACGGAATAAAAAGAGTACACGAAGGTGAATGGGATGGTTTCAATGTAGGATTTAACTATGGGCCAGCTGCTGGTCAGACCGTAGAATGGCCGCACGTTCATCTTATACCTAGACGTACAGGAGACATGGATGATCCCACTGGCGGTGTTCGTCACGTAATTCCAGAAAGAGGAAATTATCGTAAATGGTAAGAATTACTGTTCCTTGGCAAAATCAAAGTAATTCTTGGTGGAATGAAACCTGTGCCGGAATAATAGAACATTTTGGATTACCCGGTGGTAAGTATGTAACCGAAATCAGTGCAGAATGTATGCATTTTGATTTTAACGATGAAAAAGATGCTCTTTTATGCAAGATAATGATCAGCGATCAAATATAACAAAAGATAAATGGCTATTAATATTAGTCATAATAATTGTTATTTTTTTATTGTTTTCTAATTTTGGAGAACAACGCGGTCGTATTTACGATTGTGGTATGGCAGAATGGCATCCAGACATTCCATTAAAAGTAAAAGAGGAATGCAGAAAGAAAGCATTAGAACAATGGAAAAAAGATCAGGAAGTAATTCAAAAAAAGCAGATAATATGAAATCGTGGACTTTACAAATTGAAGAAGATCCAGAAACTGGAGATGGTATTCTAACATTTCCTCCTGACTTACTAGAAGAAGCAGGATGGAAAGAAGGCGATACTCTAGAATGGGTTGATTTAAATAATGGCTCTTGGCAATTAAAGAAAAAGAATGTATAATAAATTATGGAAAAAATAAAACTATCAGAATTATTTTATAGCATACAAGGAGAAGGGCGTTACATGGGCGTGCCTTCTGTATTCATGAGAACATTTGGATGTAATTTTAAATGTGCAGGTTTCGGTCTTCCAAAAGGTGAAAACACTCAAGAAATTGATCCAATTGCTGCTAATGTGCAACTTTACAAAAGTTATAAAGATCTGCCATTGGTTAGTACAGGCTGCGATAGTTATGCTTCGTGGCATCCTGCTTTTAAACATCTTAGTCCTTTTTATTCACCAGACGAAATAGCAGAAAACATAATGAAGATTCTGCCATTTGGAGAATGGCGTGAAGAACATCTTGTTATAACAGGAGGAGAGCCTTTGCTCAAATGGCAGAATCTTTATCCTGAATTATTAGATAATTCTAAGATGCAGAATCTTAAAGAGATCACCTTTGAAACTAACGGTACTCAAAAACTAACTACAGAGTTCGCTTCATATTTACATAAATGGAAAAGTCATCACAATTATGACTTCTGGAGAGAAGTAACATTTAGTGTTAGCGCAAAACTAAGTTGCTCGGGAGAAGAAAGACATATTGCCATACAACCAGAAACTGTATGCGAATACGAAGAATACGGATATACATATCTTAAATTTGTTATCGCAACCAACGATGATGCCGAAGAAGCTATTGAAACTGCGGACATTTATAGAGCTCATGGATTCTTAGGTCCAATTTATCTAATGCCTGTGGGTGGGGTAGAAAGTGTATACACATTAAACAATCGCCGAGTGGCAGAATTAGCAATGAAAAAAGGACTTCGGTATTCAGATCGGTTGCAGGTGCCGCTGTTTAAAAATGAGTGGGGTACCTAATGAAAAAGTTTTTAAAAAAATTAATGGGTTTGGATACCATCGAATCAAACATTTTACAAGCTAAAAAATCGTTGGAAGAAACTGAAAAACTTAAAAACGAGGCTGAACAAAATTTAAAAGCAATTGCTCGAGAACAAGAATTGACTAAATTGAGCCCGAAAGATCGGGCTACTCGTAAGAAGGAACCTTGGGTAGGAGTGTTAAATACTCATATAAACAAAGACAACATTCGAAATGGCTTTTTTGAGCTTGACTGGAATGAGTATTTTGTGTTACAATTAAAGCAAGAGGGTTATGGTGCAGACGGCGACAAAGATGAAGAAATCGTCGATCGTTGGTTTCGTGAACTTTGTGCTAATGTTGTGGTAGATGGCGATTACGGCGGTCCTGTTGAAACAGGTACTTTAGACATACAGACTGTTAAAAAGAAAAATTTATGACTTACATTCTAGTTGATACTGCTAACACATTTTTTCGTGCTAGACATGTTATTAACGGAGATGCTGATATAAAAATTGGCATGGCATTTCATATTACATTAAATTCTATACGCAAAGCCTGGCAGCAATTTAATGGTAGCCACGTAATTTTCTGTTTAGAAGGACGCTCGTGGCGTAAAGATTATTATGCACCCTATAAGCGTAATCGCGCAGAATCACGTGCTGCGCTAAACGAACGCGAGCAAGAAGAAGATCGTGTATTTTGGGAAGCATTTGACACTTTCAAAGACTTCATTACAGATAAAACTAACTGTACAGTTCTCAGAAATGAACAGTTAGAAGCCGACGATCTGATCGCGGGTTGGATTCAGAATCATCCAAAAGATAATCATGTTATTATTTCAACTGATACTGATTTTGTACAATTAATAGCGCCAAATGTCAAACAATACAACGGTGTTATGGAACAGGTAATTACACATGAAGGAATTTTCGATGACAAAGGTAAACCAGTTATCGACAAAAAGACAAAAGAAGCAAAACCTGCACCCGATCCCGAATGGCTCTTGTTCGAAAAATGTATGCGTGGTGATACCAGTGATAATGTCTTCTCGGCGTATCCAGGTGTGCGTACTAAAGGCACAAGCAAAAAAGTGGGTCTTACTGAAGCGTTCGAAGATCGTAAAAGCAAAGGATTTGCGTGGAACAATCTCATGCTACAGAGATGGACTGATCAC
>Ga0129333_10001339_pt1 | contig 22202 bp, 23 predicted proteins | sample CPB6_08_DNA_FD_94474 | JGI IMG/M metagenome (GOLD analysis project Ga0129333, IMG submission 94474) | Freshwater to marine salinity gradient microbial communities from Chesapeake Bay, USA - CPBay_Sum_0.6_0.8_DNA | ecosystem: Environmental > Aquatic > Marine > Coastal | place: USA: Chesapeake...
CCTGCTCGGCCGATTGTGGGGACTCTCCGGTTATGACGTGACCACCGCCCGGAACGAACAGCGGCGGGCGCGGCGCGAGGTGGAGCAGTGGTTGCGCCAGCGGCGTCCGGATCTGGAGGCGCGGGCCGAGCAGCTGCTGGCGGCGCCGCGATGACGGCCCCGGCAACTCTGGCCGTGGTGGATTGCCCCACCGGCCTGGCGGGCAACATGCTGCTGGCGGCCCTGTTCGATCTGGGGTTGCCGGAGCAGGTGCTGCATCAGCCGCTGGCCGCCCTCGGCCTCGAGGGTGCCTATCGGTTGCAGATCGAGGAGCGCCGCAGCGGCGGTCTACGCGGCCTGCATCTGGACGTGGAGGCTTGTGAAGCGCAGCCTTCCCATCGCCACTGGGGTGATCTGCGCCGCCAGATTGCGGCTGCAGCGCTGCAGCCGGAGCTCAGGCAGGAGGTGCTCGCCGTGTTCACTCTGCTGGCGGAGGCGGAGGCGACCGTGCATGGCCACGCCCCCGAGCAGGTGCACTTTCACGAGGTGGGCGCCATCGATGCCCTGGTGGATGTGGTGGGAGTCTGCGCCGGCCTGCGTCACTTCGGGGCGTCGCCGCTGGTGTGCACTGTGCCGCCCGCCGGCCACGGCACGGTGCACACCGCCCATGGCTGCCTGCCGGTACCCACCCCGGCGGTGCTGGAGCTGGCCCGCCGCCGCGGGCTGCCGCTGGCCGCCAGCGCTGATCTCCCCCCGGCGGAGCTCACCACTCCCACCGGTCTGGCGCTGATGGCGGTGCTGGCGGAGCGCTTTGGGCCGCCGCCGACCCTGGTGCCGCAGGCGGTGGGGGTGGGCCTCGGCAGCCGCGCCCTCGACCGCCCCAACCTGCTGCGATTGGTGCTGGCCCAGCCGCTGGCCGCCGCAGACCTGGAACAGCCGCGCCTCGAGGCGGTGCTGCAGCAGCAGGCCCAGATCGATGACGCCACCCCGGAGGATCTGGCCTTCCTGCAGGAGGAGCTGCGGGGCGCCGGGGCCCTGGAGGTGTTCAGCCAACCGGTGCAGATGAAAAAGGGCCGTCCCGGCACGTTGGTCACCGTCTTGGCGCGGCCGGAGCGGGCAGCGGATCTGCGGCGGATCTGGTGGCAGTGGGGCAGCAGCCTCGGGTTGCGCGAGCAGGTGCAGCAGCGCTGGGAGCTGCCGCGCGATCAGGTCAGCCTGGCGACCCCGTGGGGGCCGGTGCGGATCAAGCGCGCCGTGCGCCCCGATGGCACCCTGCAGTGCAAACCCGAGATGGACGACCTGATGAGCCTGGCCCGCCGCCATGGCCTGCCGCCCGCCGAACTGCGCCGCGCGGTGCTGACGCTGCTTGAGGAGCCGGAGCAACCATGACTCGTCTGCGCTCGCTGCCGCTGCCGGGCGGAGTTTCCCTGTGGGTGAGTCTGGCCAGCGCCGGCTTCCTGCTGGCGGCGCTGGTTGGCAACGCCCGTCAGCTGCTGCTGCTCAGTCTTGATGCTCAGGGCTGGTGCTGGCTGCTGCTCGGTGTGGGGCTGAGCCTGCTGAGCCTGGCGGTCAATGGCCTTGCCTGGGCCGTGGTGCTGCATTGGCTGGGCCATCGGCCGCGAGCGGCTGTGGTGGTGTCGTTGTTCCTGCGCTCCAACCTGCGCAAGTATCTGCCCGGAGGGGTGTGGCACCTGCTGGCTCGTCTGCAGGCGCTGCAGACTCCCGTCGCAGCGGACGCGGGCCAGCCAGCGCCGCTGCACCAGCCCATCGGCACCGCCCCGGCCCTGGTGGCTGTGCTGCTCGATCCGGTGCTGATGGCGGTGGCGGCGCTGGCGCTGCTGCCGCTGGGAGGCATGCAGGTCGGTGTTGGTCTGGTGGCCCCGCTGGCGTTGCTGCTGCTGGTGCCGCGCTGGCTCAATCCGTTGATGGCATGGCTGGAACGTCAGCGCCAGCGCCAGCTGCTGCAGCGGGGACTGCTGGTGGCCGCGCCGGATGATCCTGCTCCACCCCTGCAGCTGCCCGGCTATCCCTGGCCGCCGCTGCTGGCGGAGCTGGCCTTTGTGCTGCTGCGGTTTCTCGGTTTTGCTTGCTGTGTTCAGGCCTTTGACCTGGCCTATGCCTTGAGCTGGAACGGCTGGCTGGCTGGCTTCGCGCTGGCCTGGACGGCCGGATTGGTGGTGCCGGGAGCCCCCGGCGGTCTGGGGGTTTTTGAAGCGGTGCTGGTGCTTCGGCTGTCCTTCGCGGTGCCAGAGGCGCCGCTGCTGGCTCTGGCGCTCAGCTATCGCCTGGTCACGGCACTGGCCGATCTGCTGGCGGTCGCCAGCACCCAGGCCGACGCCGCCTGGGCCGCTGGTGTGCTGGCACGTCAGGGGTGGTCATGGGGACGTCCCTCGCGATAACAGCGCAGATGCCCGGCCAGGGTCTGCACCAGGCGTGCGCGAGCCTGGCGCGAGCTCCAGGCCACGTGTGGTGTCAGCAGCAGGTTGGGCAGGATGAGCAGATCGCTGAGCTCGGCGCCTGGTGGTTCCTGGGGCAACACGTCCAGCGCGGCACCCCCCAGTCGGCCACTGCGCAGGGCTGCAGCTAAGGCGGGGAGATCCACCAGTGCCCCACGGCCAACGTTCACCAGCAGGGCACCGGGCGGCAGCCAGCTGAGGCGCTCGGCGTTGATCACTCCCTGGGTCGATGCCGTCAGCGGGGCATGCAGGCTGAGCACGTCTGCCTGGCGCAGGGCCTGCTCCAGTTCGGCGGCGCTGTGCCGGCTGGTGAGACCGATCGTGCGCATGCCGAAGGCGTCGCCGATCGCCAGCACGCCGCGGCCGATGCTGCCGGCCCCGAGCACCACCAGGGTGCGGCCGGTCAGTTCATCGAAGTCCGGTTCGATCAGCGAGAAGACGGAGCTGCGCTGCCAGTCGCCAGCGCTGATGCGCTCGCGGCGGGCCTGGATGCGACAGCAGAGCTCCAGGATCAGGGCCCAGGTGATCTGCACCACAGAGGCGTTGCTGTAACGGCCGGCGTTCTGCACGCGCACACCCAGACGCCGGCAGCTGGCCAGATCCAGCTGATCGGTGCCTGTGGAGGCGGTGCAGATCAGGCGCAGCTCGGGAAGCTGCTCCAGCAGCGGCCCATCGAGCACGATCTTGTTGGTGATGGCGATCTCAGCACCCACCAGCCGCTCCAGCCGCTGCTCTGGTCTGGTGGCAGGCCAGCAGGTGAGGTCACACCAGGCCTGCAGCGGTGTCAGGTCGACAGAGCCAAGGCTGAGGGCATCAAGGAAAACGGCGCGCGGGAGTGCGCTGCTGACGGGATCGCTCGGCGTCGCCATCGTCACAGCGCGGAGACCGTCACTCTGGCATCTCTTCGCAACAGGCTTTACTGTTGAGAACCAGCCCGATGCCGGCCATGGCAGCAGCCCCCCCCCCTCCGCTGCCGACCGGTTCCCTGCCAGCGAGCGCACTCCAGGCTGCCCCGGGGCAAAGCGAGCTGCTGCGCAGCAACCTGCATGGTCGCGGTCAGCGGCTCACCCCCCAGCGGCAACGGGTGCTGGCTCTGTTTGAGCGAATCGGTGAGGGCAGTCACCTCAGTGCTGAGGAGGTGCATCAGCGGCTGCTGCGGGCCCAGGAGCGCGTCTCCCTGGCCACCGTGTATCGCACGCTGCGGCTGCTCAGTTCGATGGAGCTGCTGCGGGAGCTCGAACTACCCGAGGGTGGACGCCGCTTTGAGCTGGCGAACGGCGATCACCCCCGCGACCACCACCACCTGGTCTGCGTACGTTGCGGCCAGACCGAGGAATTTGAAAGCCAGGCGGTGCTGCAGGCAGGCCAGGAGGCCGCCGACCTGCACCGATTTCAGCTGCTGGAATGCGTTCTGAACGTGCGCGCACTCTGTGGGGTCTGCGCCGCTGCTGATGGGCGCGCTCACCAGGGCTGAAGGCGGGGCGGACGTCGCGCCGGCTTGGTGCTGAACACCAGCGCCGCTGAGGCCCCGCTTGGCCGTGGAGTTCAGCGCCGCTGGTTGACGCGGACCGGCACCAGTGCGGGCTGCATCAGCCCGCCTCCCTGATCATCATCATCGGAGGAACTGCCAGTGAGCCACCAGGCCAGGCCCAACAGGGCAAAGACAGCAACAAGAAGCGCAACGTCGGCCATGGCGGGGCGTGCGGTTCGGCTCAGCGTAGCGGGGGTGGCCGGTGTTGTCGTCGCATCGGTCACCCCTGCAGTCAGCGATCACCCCGGAGTGGACTGGACTGGTTCAGCGAAAACCCTTGCCGGCATCCCGCGCCACGCAGGCCTGCAACTGGCGGCGCAGCAGGGCGTGATCCAGCTGCTTGCCGATCAGGACCAGCTGGTTGCGGCGATCGGATGGGGAGCGCCAGTCGCTGTCGTCGATGGAGAAGCGTTTACCCGCCAGATGAAACACATGCCGCCGTTCACTTTCGTTGAACCAGAGGATGCCTTTGGCACGGAACACGCCGGCGGGCAGTTGGTTGTCGAGGAAGTTCTGGAATTTGCGCAGGGAGAAGGGGCCATCGCTGCTGAATGAAAGTGAGGTGAAACCCTCAATCGCCAGATGATCGGCGGCAGGACTGGCGTGAGCCTGTGCATCATGACGATGCTCTTCATGAGAATGCGCACAGGTGCTGTGCTCGCCGTGATCATGCGAGCTGTGATCATGCGCGCTGTGGTGGTGATCAGCGTGCTGGTGGTTGTGGTGCTGGTGGCCATGATCGGCATGTCCGTGCTCATGCACGCAATGGCCATGATCGTGATCGCAGGCTTCGTGGCTCTGCTCCTCCACCACCCTATCGCTTTCGAACAGGCCAACGCTGAGAAGAAGCGGCAGGCTCACCTCGCCTTTGACCGCGTGCAGGATGCGGGCATCAGGCTTGAGTGCGCGTAGACGATCCTCCACCTCGCCAAGCCGCTCACTGCTGACCAGATCACATTTGTTCAGCAGCAGAATGTCGCCGTAGATCACCTGGGCGCGGGCGACCTCTCCTTCCAGGATCTCGTCGCTGAAGTTCTCGGCATCAATCAGGGTGATGATCGAATCGAGGCGGGTGGCATCACGCAGATCGCTACCAAGGAAGGTCATCGCCACCGGCAGTGGATCCGCCAGCCCCGTGGTCTCCACCACCAAGTAATCAACCGGGTCGGGTCGATCGAGAATACGGTATACCGCGTCAAGCAGCTCACCATTAATTGAACAACAAATACAGCCATTGCTCAACTCAACCATATCCTCGCCAGTGGCGATGATCAGGTCGTTGTCGATGCCAATTTCGCCGAACTCATTCACCAGCACGGCGGTCTTCACCCCCTGCTGATTACTGAGAATATGATTCAGCAATGTGGTTTTGCCGGCGCCGAGAAAACCGGTGAGAATCGTCACCGGCAGCGCTGCCGGCGCGGCATCGGCCGCCGTGGCCGATGCATGGGCGGGGCTTGGATTGGTCACGCTGGCGGTCACGCTGAGGTGGGTGGCATCAATGGTTCCCAGTCTGCTGCCTGGGGGGTTCTGCAGCCGGGTCGCGGCTCAGAAGCGGAAGCTGGTCTTGATCAGGCCGCCGAGCTGATTGAAGCTCTCGCCGCTGGGTGTGGCCTGGCCCAGCGGGCGGTGGAGGTAGAAGAGAGCCGGGGTGACACTGATGCTGTCGGTCAGCTGCAGCCTGTACCAGCCCTCCCACACAGCGTTGCCATCCTGCGGGGTGCCACCGCCGTAGAGACTGGTGGCGAAGGTGGGCTGTCCCACCGCCAGGCCAAGGGCATTGCCCTTGCGGAGCACGTCCTGCCACTCCAGACCCAAACTCCACGACTGGCTTGTGGCCACCAGACCGATCGACTCCACCTCGCTGGCATAGGTGGTGCTGTTGATGCCCCAGCCGGCGCTGATGGAGGGGATCCAGCCCGGCTGCAGTGGTTGCCAGTAGCCGCTCAGGCCCAACGCCGTGGTTTGACCAGCTTCAGCGAAGCTGTTGAGCGTGAAGTTGGTGCCATAGACAATCAGATCATTGCCGTTCTGAATGGCGGAATAAATGGCGGCCACTCCCCAGTTTTTGGCGCTGTAGGCCGCCTGGACCGTGCCAGTGCCACCAGCCCCTGCACTGGCGATACCGCCCTGGCTGGGATCGGCCACGTTGGCATTGGCCGCCACGTAGTTGGCGCTGAGGCTGAAGCCATTCGTCTGCCACCACAGGCCGGCTCCCGCACCCAGGTTTTTGTTGTACGCCGCCGGCGCACCGCCGACGGTGAGCACATCCAGCACGGTGTCGGAAGGATACACACTCGGCCAGAGGGCCAGCATGTCGTCCTGGCCGACACGGCCGCCGATGGTGATGGTGAAGTCGCCCAGTGGCAGCTGGTAGAAGAGCCGATCGATCGAGAGCACGTCGCTGCCATCTGCAGCGGGGTTGCCCAGGTTTTCCTGAAACGCCACCTCCAGCTGCGAGAGGCTGCTGGGGCCGGCGCCACCGAAGCTGTTATCAATGGCGCTGAAATTGCCGGCCCGCAGGTTGGTGCGCAGCAGATCCCGGCCGCTGAAGCTGGTATCGAACGTCAGTTGTAGGTCGTAGTTGAATGTGGTGGCGCCAAAGTCCGCACGGCTGCTGTTCACCAGAGCAGCGGCGCTGCCGCCGAATCCATTGGCCCCAAGCACGAAGGTGGCCTGGCCGCTGAGTTTGGTGGTGGTGGAAAACGCCGTGGCTTCTAGTTCGCCCACGCGGGCTTCGAGCCCATCGACACGACCCTTCAGGACAGCCAGCTCCCGCTCAAACTCCTTGAGCAACCGGTTGAGCTCGTCAGTGACGTCACTGATGCGGTCAAGACAGGCGTTCAGCAGGGCGGCGGCTTCATAGCGGCTGATGGTTCGGCCGCCAGCGAAGCTGCCGCTGGGATAGCCGGCCACACAGCCATGGCGCTCAATCAGGGTGCTGATGGCCTGGTAGGCCCAGTCGTCGGGACGCACATCAGAGAACTGGCTGATCGCGGTCACCTGATCGGCGCTGAGGCCAGCGGCCTCAGCAGCACGATGGGCGTCGATGGCCAGCGGAAGCAGCAGACCCAGAGTCGCGGGGGCCAGGAGCAGGGTTGACGACAGCTTCATGAGGCAGTTCACCGGATTCAGGCGACAGGGGGCGACGTCGCCGCCAGGTCTGAGTGCGCTGCAGAACGTCCCGATCGCGTCATCTTTGATGATAACCATTCTCAAGTGAGTCGTTGCTGGTGGCCTGCGCTCTGCGCTGGATTGCGGACCTCATCGTGCCGGCCTGGGCTCTGCTGTGCTGCAGCCACTCAGGGGATCGCGTTCCACTGCTGCACCAGAGCCGCCTGGCCCTGGTGATCGCAGCGTCCCCCGAGCTGTTCCACGATCAGACAGGTGTTGGCGGTCAGGGTGGCGATCAGGTTGTCGCCGCCGCTGTCCGCCAGCAGGGGCCTGGGGGCGATCGGCACACCGCTGAGCGCGCTGATGCGCTGCAGAGATTTCGCGGCCGGACGTTGCTCGGCGAACAGGCTGCGCACTGCCCGGCTGCGCAGCTGATCGAGCACCTGGGCCAGCCGCTGCGGTCGCAGGCTGTTGCTGGCGCTGTCGGCGTCGAGCACCGCCAGTTCATCAAGGTCGTAGGCCCTGGCCAGGCTGGCGTAGGCGCGGTGTCCGCTGGCCAAGGTGGGCCGGCCGGGCAGGCTGGCGAACTGGCGCTGATTCCAGCGGTGCAGCCCAGCCAGAACGCCCTGCATTCTCTGGCCGCGGCTGCGGATCGTCGCGGCATGGCGGGGGTTCAGCCTCTGCAGCCGTTCACTCACCAGCTGCACCATGGCAATGGCCTGGCGCGGGTCATGCCACACATGCGGATCGCGCCCGCTGTGGTCGTGTCCCCTCGGTTCAGGCGAATCGCTCGACCCATGCAAGACCTCGCTGTGCGCCAGGCCTGGGTGATCCTGGTGCTGATGGGAGGGGGGTGGCGCCGCAGCACCGGCATCGAGCCTGGGGGTGTGCGGTACCGCCAGCTCCGCCACCTTCACGGTCCCCGGCAATCTGTCGAGGGCCGGTGTGAGCCCATACCCATTGATCAGCACCAGGCTGGCCTGCCGCAGCTCACGGCTCTGCCGAGGGCTCAGCTGCAGCTGATGGGGATCGTCGTCAGGGCTGAGGAGGCAGCTGATGCGCAGGTCAGCGCCGGCCAGGCGCCGGCTGATGTCGCAGAGGGCGCCATCGGCAGCGATCACATCGACAGGCGGAGGAGAGCTGCAGGCGCCGATGCCGAACATCAGCGCGGCGAGGCTTCCAGCGACGCCGCTCGATCGCACTGCGCGCAAGGACATGCCGTTTTAGTGAATGATAACGGTTCTCGCTGTTTTCATGTGCCTAGGTTGGCCTGAGTGAGCGGGAAGGCCAGTGCTCAGCGTCAGCGATGTCTGCGTGCGCCGCGGTGAGCGGCTGGCGCTGGATCGGGTGACCTTCGCCCTGCCCGCCGGCAGCCTCACCGCCCTGGTAGGCCCCAACGGTGCTGGCAAAAGCACCCTGCTGCAGGCCATCGAGGGCCAGCTGCCCCTGGCGGGCGGCAGCATCGAGCTGGATGGTGAGCCCCTCAGCCTCAGCCGCGCGCGCCATCAGCTGGCCCTGATGCCGCAGCGCGGTGAAATCGCCTGGACCTTCCCGATCACGGTGCGGGAGCTGGTGACCCTGGGGCGCCTGGCGGCTCAGCGTCCCGGCTGCTGTGATGTGGAAGCCGCCCTGCAGCGGGTGGGCATGGCACCCCTGGCGGGGCGTCGCCTCGATCAGCTCTCCGGCGGGCAGCAGCAGCGCACCCTGCTCGCCCGAACCCTCGTGCAGCCGGCACGGCTGCTGTTGCTGGATGAGCCCTGTGCAGCGATTGACCCGCCCTCCCGCACCGAGCTGCTGCGGGTGATGCGCCAGCTGAGTGACGCTGGCCTCACCCTGTTGGTGAGCAGTCACGACTGGGGCACCGATCTGGATGCTTACGACCGGGTGCTGGTGCTCGATCGCTGCCTGCTCGCCGATGGCACCCCGCAGCAGGTGCGTCAGTCGCTCGGCGATCTGCGCGTGGGCAATCACTGTTGCGGCTGAACGCCTTGTCGTTGACGGCAGCCCGGGCAGAGCCCGAAGAATTCCAGCGTGTGGAACAGCAGCATGAATCCCTCCACCTGATGGCCATGCAGCCCCACGTTGTGCATCGGGCACTGCTCCAGCACCAGGGAGGTGCCGCAATCCACACAGGTGAGATGGTGCTCATCGCGCTCCACCGGCGCGAACAGCGCTTCGCCGCTGGGCAGGTGCCGGCAGCGGATCAGGCCGCGTTGCTGCAGTTGGCGCAGGTGCCGATACACCGTGGCCAGGCCCATCGCCTGGGGCCCCTGGCGCAGCAGGGCGTGCAGATCCTGGCCGGACAGCTCACGGCCCGCCCGCCTCAGTTGCTCCAGCAGCTGCTGCTGACGATCGCTTGAAGCGGCAACCTGGGGGGGCATGGCCGAGTCAGCGGGCATCAGCCCTGATCCTATGGAGCGTCTCTGGTGGCTGCTGCCATTGCTGCTGGCCCTGGTGGTCGGGGCACTGTGCCCGCTGGCGGGAACGTTGCTGCTGGTGCAGCGGCGCCTGTTTCTGGCCAACCTGGTGTCCCATGCGGTGCTGCCAGGCCTGGCCCTGGCCCTGGCCCTGCGGCTGGACCCCGGTCTGGGCGGTGCGATCAGCGGCGTGGCCGGCGCCTTGTTGGCCGAGCGCTTCAGTGGTGGCGAGCGCCCTGGCCAACCGGGTGATGAAGCGGTTCTCAACACCGTGCTGGCCGGCTTCCTCGGCCTCGGGGTGCTGCTGATCCCGCTGCTGCACCTGCGTGTGGATCTGGAGGCGGTGCTGTTCGGCGATCTGCTGGCGGCCTCGCCGCTGGATCTGGCCCGCAGCTTGATGGCACTGCTGGCGATGCTGCTGTTGCTTGCCTGGCGCTACCGCCATTACGTGTATCTGGGGGTGGATCCGCTCGGTGCCGCCAGTGCCGGCCTGCCGGTACGCCGCCTACGCCTGCTGCTCACACTGGTGACAGCCTTCACGGTGGTGAGCGCGATGACCGCCGTAGGCGTGGTGCTGGTGATCGGCCTGATGGGGGCACCGGCTCTGCTGGCCTTACCCGGTGGATTCAGCCTGCGGCAGGTGCTGCTGCGCGCCGCCTTGATTGGCACCCTGCTCAGCGGCACTGGTTTCGCGCTGGCCATTCAGCCGATGGTCAACCTGCCACCCGGTCCGCTGATCGGCGTGCTCTGCCTGCTGCTGCTCCCGCTGGCGAGCCAGCGGCGGCGCTGGCTTTCAGCCGGTCGCTAGCCGCGCAGAAGCCCGACCCTCTCGCCGCCGCCGCGGCCATCAGGCCGTTGGCGCACGTGCAGCGCTCTACCCCCGGAACAGAAGCCGCTCCGATCGAGGCTTCCGGGTCGCAGCTGCCGGCGGCCCTGATGCAGTTGGGGGGGCAGCGGTGAGAGCAGGTGGTGCGGCTGAGCGCATCAGCGCTGCGGCCTGAGGGCTTGCGGCGAACCGCCGATGCCGCCCGGACCGCCACTCAGCATGGCGGGGCCTGGATCTGCCGGCAGCAGGTTGCCCAGCAGATCCGGTCGATTGCTCTCGAAGTGCAGGTGGGGGCCGCTGCTCCAGATGCCGGTGTTGCCGCAGGCGCCGATCACATCGCCGCGGCTGAAGTTGCCGGCCGGCATGGCACTCTGCAAGTGGCTGTAGCTGGTGATCAGACCATCAGCGCCGCTGAGTTCCAGGGTGATGCCGTGGGTGTAGCTGCGGTGCACGCGGGCGGTGCCGTCATGGGCGGCGCGCACCGGGGTACCGACGGCACAGGCGATGTCAAGGGCCGGGTGATCGGGACGGACTCCCTGGGTGACCACCCCGGGCATTGGCTGAAGCAGCTGCAGAGCCGGCAGCAGCAGGGCAACGGGCAAAGGGGACGTCCGCCTTGAAATTGGAAGAAAAGCTTAAGGCGCGACGGAGTGGTCCCGGCTTGGCTCCTCCACGCTCAACTCCTCTGGTCAACCGCACTGCTCAGAGGCTCTGCTCCGCCGCCTGCAGTGCGGTTTCAGGCGGCAGAGCAGCTGGATTCGGGCCGGGTAGGGCGCGGCAGCCGGATCAGCAGGCGCGGACGGCGTTCAGAACCATTCCTGCACCGCCTGCTCACGGGTGTTCACCCGGGCCACCGGGGTCCGACGCTCAAAGTCGAGCCGGATCGAGCGTTCCTGCTCACCATCGGCGGCCACCGCACGGATCGGATAGAGCTGCTCGCCATCCGCGAACGGCACCTGGATGCGGAAACCGCCGTTCTCATCCAGGGGCACCACCTGATCGCCGATCGTCAGGGTTGCTGTGGGTTCGGTGGCGCCGTAAACGATCAGCTCGGCGTCGGCTACCAGCCAGAAGGAGCGATTGCGCACCAGGCCGCTGCCGGATTCGCTGCGACCACTGGCCCAGACCCCCGCGCCCGAGGCACTGAAATCGCCCTCGCCGGCGAAGTCCAGCTCATGCAACAGCTCTGAGCCCACGCGGCGGCGCCGTTCCGCCGTGACGGTGGCCATCCGGTAGAAGCGCTCATGCTCCACACCGGCGCTGGATGCAGAGCTCTGCACCGACCCGCTCAGGGGCTCCTCCAGGGAGAAGGGCACAAAGGCATCAGCGATCGTGGCGCTGGGCTCCAGTTCGGGGATCCGTGCCACCGCCGAGAACGCCAGCGAAAACCAGCCGCCACCCACGAGGCGATAGCCCAGCTCCACCCGGTAATCACGCCCGGCCAGGGGCACAGGCAGGAACCACTCGGCTGCCTCCGCATCCACCACCAGCTCCTGCAGAGCATGGGGTTGTGCCATCAGATTCGGGAGGCCGGTCACATCGGCGACCCGCAGGCAGAGGCTGCGGGCTCCGACCGCTTCAGCGCGTTCGCGATCGGCCGTGGCAATCGTCCAGAAGCAGTAGGCCCACTGGGGATCGCGGGGCAGGAACACCACTTCGGTGCAGATCGCAGCGGGTGCCGCCGCGGTGATGACGGCGCCCTCGGCTGCTGCGGGGGCATCAGCCACGGCCGTACTGGAGCGGCTCTGGGGGCTGCTCGATTCGCTGAAGGTCTTGGCGAATGGGTTGAGACGCTGCAGCCAGTTGAACGGACGGGGCTTCTGGTTCATGGCGTCGGCGATCGCGCTGCGCAACGGTTCTTCACCTCATCGTCTCCGAAGAAGCGGGGCCGTCATGGCCCGTGTCAGCGGATGGCCACCTCATTGATCCCGACGAGATCGTGTGATCACCCCGTGAGATCAGGTCGGCGATCAGGGTCGTGGATCAGACCTGGAACCATTCAGGACTTGAACCATGCCGGCACAGCCTCGAAGCAGGCCGCATTTTTCTCGTTTTCCCGTGCTTCCACCTTCCAGCAGCAGCTGCGCCCGCCATCACGACCGTGCAGCAGTGTGTTGGCCCAGCTCCACACCAGCCTGGCGCTGCTCTCCATGCCCACGTTGTCCATCACGCGCAGGTCAAGGGCTCCCTGGTCGTGCAGGCGCTGCCACTCCTCCAGCAGCGGATCATCCGCATTGACCAGGAAAGTGTGGTCGAACTGCCCGGCCAGCTGGGCTTCCAGGGCGCCGAGACTGGAAAAGTCCACCACAAATCCCTGGGCATCGAGCGCATGCGCCCGGAACCAGAGGGTGAAGCTGCGGCTGTAGCCGTGCACGAAGCGGCAGTGGCCGCTGTGGCGCCACTGGCGGTGGCAGCACGGGTAGCCGCTGAAGGTCTTCGAGCAGGTGAAGGCGGCGGTCATGCCCTGGATGGCGCGGGTGCTGCGGGAGGATCGGGGCAGCTGGCTGTTGGGCCCTTGCAGGCATCCTTTCATCCGCCCGATCATGCGATCGATGATCCGGCTGGGCGGCAACCGGATCCCATGGCGGCGGCGGTGCTGCCGGATCCAGCCTTCATCGATCAGCTCCGTTTTAACGAGGCTGGTCTGATCCCTGCTGTCGCGCAGGACTGGCTCGATGGCGCTGTGCTGATGGTCGCCTGGATGAATCGCGAGGCGATCGAGCGCAGCCTGGCCACCGCCGAGGTGCACTACTGGAGCCGCTCGCGGCGTGAGCTCTGGCACAAGGGGGCCAGCAGCGGTCATCGTCAGCACCTGCGCGCTCTCCGCTACGACTGCGACGCTGACGTTCTGCTGCTCACCGTTCAGCAGTGTGGGGATGTGGCTTGCCACACCGGTGCCCGCAGTTGCTTCTACGACGACGGCCCCACCCCAAGCGCCGGTGGTGCCGCTGCACCGCCTCCCCCTGCTGATATCTGCACCGAACTGATGCGGGTGATCGAGGGCCGGCGCGATGCTCCGGAATCGGGTAGCTACACCAATCGGCTGCTCGATGGTGGCGACAACCGCATTCTCAAGAAGATCGGCGAGGAGAGTGCTGAGTTCGTGATGGCCTGCAAGGACGGCGATGCGGTTGAGATCGCCGGTGAGGCAGCCGACCTGCTCTTCCACATGCAGGTGGCACTGGCCCACCATGGCGTCAGCTGGCGCCAGGTTCAGCAGGTGCTGGCCTGCCGCCGCGGTGCGCCGCGCCGCGGTTGAGCTCAGGGCAGCGGCCGCACCGGCATGCCGTGGCGCAGGCCGCTGCCACGGCTCAGGATCACCCGCTCCCCGGGTTGCAGCCCGCCCAGCAGGGGATACAGGTTGCCCTGCAGTGGCCCAAGCTGCACCGGCCGTTGCAGGGCCACGCGTGTACCTGGAGGGAGGTCCCGGATCGTCTGCTCCGTCACCTGGCCGGGATCCCTGGTGAGCTGGCTGACGGTTCCCACCGTGAACACGAACGCCTGTCCGGATTGACGGCTGACGGCGCTGAAGGGCACAGCGGGCCGACGTTCAGATCCAAGCAGCACCTCGGTGCGCAGGCGCTGGCCGTTGCGCAACAGGCCGGCAGGGTTGCGGATCGTCGCTCGCGCCAGCAGGGTCTGGCTGGCCGTGGCCACGCCGGGATCGAGGCTCACAATCGTGCCCTGCACCACAGCGCCACCCAGGCCGCTGCCCGGCAAGCGAACCATCTGACCGGGGCGCACCATCCTGGCCTGGTGAGCTGGAATGTCGATGCGAAGCTGCAGCCGTTGGTTGCGGATGATCCGGCTGAAGGGAGTTCCAGCCTCGATCACATCACCGCGCTTGATCGTCAGATCACCCAGCACGCCGCTGATCGGGGCGCGGACATCCTTGTAGCCCAGATCCGCCAACCGCGCCCGCAGCGCTTCGCGGGAGGCGATGGCAACGGCGCGGTATTCATCCCGCTGGATGGCCGTGGCAGCGCCCTGCTGCACCAGCTGCTGGTAGCGCTCGTTGTTGAGTCGGTCCCGTTCAGCCTTGGCCCGCAGGGCCGCCACCTCCGCCCGAAGCTGGGTCTGATCGAGCACCAGCAGCAACTGGCCCGCCCGGACGGTGTCACCGCTGCGCACCAGCAGCTGCTGCACCCGACCACCCGCCTGGGCGGCCAGTTCAACTTCGTCGCTGGCCTCGAGGGTGCTCACAGTCTCCAGCCAGGTGCTGAACACCACGGAGTGCGGCACCTGGGCGTCGACCGTCAGGGCGGGTGCTGCCGCCGGCAGCGGCTTGCAGCCGCTGAGCGCTGCCGCGGCCACAGCGAACAACCAGGCGGCGGCGATGGCCATGGTCGGCGGGGTTCTGGAGACCGGGGCTGATCCGGGCTGGGGCTGGTTCATCACGGCCGATCCTGCTCGGTGAGCCGGGGCGAGGCGGCCTGGAGGCCACGGTTCAGTTCCCAACCCTTGATCAGGCGATACATCACCGGCACCACGCACAGGCTGAGCACGGTGGAGACCAGCAGGCCGCAAAACACAACCGTGCCGATGCTGATGCGGCTGCTGGCACTGCTGCCACTGGCCAGCAGCAGGGGCAGAAAGCCCGCCAGCGAGGAGATCGCCGTGAGCAGGATCGGCCGCAGACGGCTCAGGGCTGCGCCGCGGATGGCGCTGTCCAGCGTCAGCCCCTCACGCAGGCGCTGGTTGGCGAATTCGACGATCAGGATGCCGTTCTTGGCCGCCAGAGCGACCAGCACCAGCAGGCCCATCTGACCGTAGACGTCGAGTGGCAGACCGCGCAGGGCCAGGCCACTGAGCGCGCCCAGCAGGGCCAGCGGCACGGTGATCAGGATGATCAGTGGATCGAGCAGGTTCTCGTAGAGAGCCGCCAGCACCAGGCCCATCACCAACACCGCCAGCAGGAACACCCGCACGCTGCCCCCGCCTGCACGGCTTTCCTCCCGGGCCAGCCCCGCCCATTCCAGGGCGGTGTTGCCGCTGATGGTGCGCGCGTGGATCGCCTGCAGCGTGGCCATGGCCTGGCCTGTGCTGACCCCACCGGCTGGCAGGGCGCGAATGCTGATCGACCGCACCAGTCGGGTGTGGTTGATGGTGCTGGGTCCACTGCCAGCTTCCACCTGCAGCAGCTGCGCGAGTGGAATCAGCTGACCGTTGCGGCTGCGCACCCTCAGGGCCAGAGCATCGCTGGCGTCGCGGCGGCCCTGGCCATCGAGCTGAACGATCACGCGCCGCACCTGATCGCCCTCGAAGCTGTCGTTGACGTAGGTGCTGCCGAAGCTGGCCCCCAGTGTTGCGACGACGGTGCTGAGGTCGACACCAAGGGAGGCCATCGCCAGGCGGTCCGGTTCCAGGCGCAGCACTGGCCCACTGGCACTGAAGCGGGTTGAGACCCGTTCGAAGCGGCCGCTGGCACGAGCAGCGCCGATGAAGGTTCGCGCCTGCTGTTCAAATTGCTGAATGCTGAGCTGACCGTTGCTGGTGTCCAGCAGCTCCAGCTCCAGGCCGCCCTCGCTGCCGAAACCGCGCACGCTCGGGGCGAGGCTGAGTTGCACAGTCGCGTTGGGGATGCGCTGGCGCAGCTGCGCGTTGAGCCGATCCGCCACCGCCTGGCTGCTGTTGGGGCCACCGCCGCGTTCGCCAAAGGGTTTCAGGCGCAGGAAGAAACTGCCCTTGTTGGCGCTGCTGTCACCGAAGGAGCGACCGGCGTAAAAGTTGCCGCTGGCGAGGGCCGGTTCGGCCGCGGCGATCTGCCGCACCTGTTCCAGCACCGCCTGGGTGCGCGGCAGAGCCATGCCCTCAGGCAGAACAACCACACCACGCAGCTGGCCATTGTCCTCCTGGGGCAGGAAGGCACTTGGGCGCAGGACCAGACCGGCGGCGGTGAGCAGCAGACCCAGCCCCAGGGCCAGCAGCACCCGCCCCCGCCGATGCAGGCTGGCGTCCAACCAGCGGCCGTAGGGCGTTTCTAGGCGTTCCAGCCAACACCGCACCGGCTCGATCCAGCGTTCCAGCCAGGCAGGCTCCCGCTGCTCGGCATGCAGGATCCGGCTGGCCGCCACCGGAGTGAACGTCAGGGCGTTCAGCGTTGAGATCAGGATCGCCGCGGCGATCGTCACCGCGATCGGTGCGTAGAGGCGTCCGAGGCTGCCCTCCAGGTTCAGCACCGGCAGAAAGACCACCACCAGCACCACCGACGTGGCGACCACCGCACCACCGAGCTCGGCCATCGCCTGCCGTGCAGCTGCCAGTGGTGAGGCACCACGTTCCAGGCGGCGACCGATGTCCTCACTCACCACGATGGCATCGTCGACCACCAGCCCGGAAGCCAGCACCATGCCGAACAGGCTGAGGGTGTTGAGGGAGGTGCCGCTCCAGCGCAGCAGCGTGATCGAACCCAGCAGCGAGATCGGCACAGCCAGGGCGCTGATCAGGGCCAGGCGGCTGTTACCCAGGCCCAGCAGCAGCACCACGAACACCAGCAGAACCGAATCGCGCAGGCTGCCGAGCGCCTCGCCGATGCTCTCGCGCACCACTGCGGCTTCGTTGACGATTTCCTGAACCGTGATGCCCGGCGGGATCGAGGGTTTCAGTTCAGCGATCGCCGCCCGCAGCGCCTCATCCACCGCCAGGGCGTTGCTGCCATCGCGTTGGTAGAGCGCCAGCGCCACACTGCCATGGCCTGACAGGTCCGTGGCGATGGTGTCGTACGCCTCGCTGCCGAGACTGACGCGGCCGATCTGGCTCAGGAGCACCACACCGCCGTCAGGGCCGCGGCCCACCACCAGCTGCTCCAGTTCCGCTGGACTGCGCAGTCGACCCTCCATCTGCAGGGGCAGACTGGTGGTCTGATCGGCAGGCACCGGCGCCTCCCCCGTCTGCCCAAGGGCGGCCAGCACGTTCTGGGCCTCCAGGGCCTGGCGGACATCATCAATCGTGAGCTGGCGCTCCAGCAGCGCGCCGGGATCGAGCCAGAGGCGAAAGGCCAGCGGGCTGCCGCCAAACAGCGTCACACTTTCAACACCCTCCACCCGCTGCAGGCGCTCCTTCACCACCTGATTCACCCAACCGCTGAGGAACAGGTCGCTGTAGCGCTGGTCCTGCGTGCTGAAGCTGAGCACCATCAGCAGATCGTCGGAGCTGCGTCGAACCTGCAGACCCAGCCGAGCCACTGCGGCAGGGAGCTGGCGCAGGACCTGGCTGACCTCGTTCTGGGTGTTGATCTGATGCAGCTGCGGGTCGCCGCCCGCGAAGCTGAGGGTGATCGTGCTGCCGTTGGCGCTGCTGCTGGAGCGGATGCTGTCCAGGCGCTCCAGGCCGTTCAGCTGTTTTTCCAGCAGAGCGGTCACACCCTGCTCCACCACCTCGGGCCCGGCACCTGGGTAGCTGCTGCGCACCGTGACGCGGCCCGGAGCGATCGGTGGCAGCGTCTCAACCTGCAGGCCGTTCAGGCTGAGGCCGCCCAGCAGCAGCACCAGCAGGCTGAGCACGAGGCTGAGCACGGGTCGCCGCAGGAACGGATCAGCGATGGTGCGGCGTGGCTGGCGTCTCGGTGCCGTCATCGCTGATCCGCAGCTGGGGCGCTGCGGTTGGAGGACTGTGAGGCTGGGGTTTGGGGCCGCAACAGCAGCTCCTGGTTCAGGCCGGGTTGGGCCTGCAGCCAGCGCAGCGTGGCCTGATCCCGTGGGCTCAGCTCCAGCACGGGCTGAGCGCCAGGCCGAACAGCCATGGCGTCACCGGCCTGATCGCTGTGGCCCCAGAGGCCGAAGGCATGGCCCAGTTCATGCAGCGCCGTGGCCTGCAGCGGCGCTTCCGCCTGGCCTGGGCTGATCAGAACCAGCACCTGGGGTTCCAGCCGCCAGTGCTCGGCCCGTCGCACCGCCAGCAGTTGCAGCATGGCGCGGCCATGGCTGGCCCTTCGGTTCTGGAGCGGTGGGCGGCGGCGCAGCACCTGAACATGGGCCTGGGCTGGATCCTGCACCACGCTGATCGGCAGCTGACGCTGCCAGGTGGCGAGGGCTGCGGTCACGGCCCGCCACCAGCGCTGGTCCCATACGGCAGCGGGGCCATGCTGCTGCGGAGGTTCGAGCCACAGGCACCAGCGATCCAGTCGAGGCCAGCCGGCCGGTGTGGGCCGCAGCCGCTGGTGGTAGTCGGTGGCTGTTGCTGGGGCAGGGGATGCGGTAACGGTCGCGCCCAGGCTGATCGCAGCAGCCGCGGCGCCATGGGGAGCGGCGACAGGCGCATTCCATGGGCGCACCTCCTGGGCGATCGGGCAGGGTGGTGGCGACGTGCTGGGCCCGGGCATCGCAGCAGTCTGGCTGGGCTGGCAGGCCGGCGCCCCCGCCTCAGCCGGCCACCGCCGGCAGACCGACACCGCGGGCCATCAGGGTGGCCAGCAGTGGAATCAGGGCAAAGCCCACCAATTCGATGTTGAGGATCCAGGCCAGCCGATTGGCCAGGGCTTCGCTCACCTGGGGCAGCTCACCCTTGCGCAGGGGGATCGCCCAGAGGATGTAGGTGATGGTGGGATAGAGCGAAAGTCCACCCACGCCCAGGTAGAGGCCCACCTTCCACCAGAACAGGGGGTTTTCGGTGTAGAAGGCCGTGCCTTGGCCGAAATGCAGCACCCGCAGGATGCCGCTCACCAGCAGGGCCAGAGCCGCCAGGCCGTAGACCACGTCAGTGATCACCATCAGGGTGGCGTCCTGGCGGCTGGGGTTGGGCCGGATCAGCCGGCGTTCCAGCACCAGGGCGCCGAAGCAGAGCATGAAGCTCAGGTAGTGCACGTAGGCCACCCCGGCGCGGGGGAGCACATCGGCGGGGAGGACCGCGAACGCGGGCATGGATTCAGGCCATTGGTCCGGCGACCGTAGCGAGCGACAGCTCGCTGCTGTGTTCAGCGACAGGGAGACCTCTGACGCGGCCACGGCAAAAAGAAAGAGAAACGATGCTTCAGCAGTGAATCTGCACTTACAAAGAAAACCCGCACTTACAAAGCAGATCGGAAACATTGAAGCCTTTCCGTTGCTTTCCTTGTTGAGCGGAAAAGCTTCTAGGTTCCAATCAGTGGACCGCGTTGATCATGGCCAGCTCGCTGAGCGCATTCCTGGGGGAGATTGGTCGGCACCAGTTGCTCACCCCGGAGCAGGAGCTGATGCTGGGCCGAAAGGTACAGGCGATGGTCGCCCTGCAGGAGCGCTGCAGCCATGCGGGCGGCGTGGGAGAGGCCTGCGCCTACAACGACCTCGAGAAGCGGACCCTGCGGGTGGGTGAGCGTGCCAAGGATCAGATGATCACCGCCAACCTGCGGCTGGTTGTCAACCTGGCGAAGCGCTATCAGGGCAAAGGGTTGGATCTGCTCGACCTGATTCAGGAGGGCACCCTCGGCCTGACCAGAGCGGTCGAGAAGTACGACCCCACCCGAGGGCATCGGTTCAGCACCTATGCCTACTGGTGGATCCGCCAGGGGCTCAATCGCGCCCTCTCAACCCAGAGCCGCACGATTCGGATTCCGGTGAATGTGAATGAGAAACTCACGAGGCTGCGAGCAGCCAAGGCTCGATTGATGCAGCTCAATGGGTTGGCGCCAAGCCCCGGTCAGCTGGCCCAGTGTCTCGATCTTCCCCTGGAGGAGGTGGAGGATCTGCTGGGCTGTGAGCTGCGCAGTGTCACTGTCAGTCTCCAGGGCGTTGTCAAGTCGAAGTCGGATCCCACCGAACTGGTGGATGTGCTGCCCAGTGAGGAGCTGCCGCCGATGGAACGCTGCGAGATGGCCGAACGCAATGCGGCCGTGTGGAAGCTGCTGGATCAGTCGAACCTCACGCCCAAGGAGCGCACGGTGGTGAAGCTGCGCTTCGGTCTGGATGGCAGCCATGAATGGCGCACCCTGGCCGAGGTGGCGCGCCTGCTGGGTTGCAGCCGCGAATACTGCCGACAAGTGGTGGAGCGAGCACTGCGCAAGCTCCGCAAGACCGGCATTCAAAGTGGTCTGGTGGAAATCGGCTAACCGCGACCAGACGGATTTCACGCTCGCGCGGGTGCAGTGCTGCCGGGCTGTCCTCCACCCAGAATGACGCTGTCATTCGCCGCCGGAATTGTCATGGCCGTGGACCGCTGCACCGCTCCGGGTGCCGGCGACGTCTCGGGCGATGAGCCCATTGATACCCAGGTGCTCGGCAGCACCGAGGTGGATGAGGGGGCGCTACGGCGTCTGCTGCGCCGCGCCGGCCGCAGCCTGGCCCGGCCGGCGGTCGAATGCCTGGAGCTGCTGCTCGATGGCCGTACCCCGCCACAGGTGCGCCTGACGATGCTGGCGGCTCTGACGTACCTGCTGGTACCGCTCGATCTGATCCCGGATTTCATCCCGGCGGCGGGTTTCAGCGATGATCTGGTGGCGCTCACGGCCCTGCTGGGGTTGTGCACCACTCACATGACTGACGAGATCCGCCTGCGGGCGCAGCGCAAACTGGATCGCTGGTTTCCCCCCGGGCGCTGATGGCAACGCTCACAAGCGAGCAACTGGAGGATCTGCAGATCTTCCTCAAGGAGTGGTTGCGTCACACGGGGCGCACCCAGGCCGACCTGCGCCGCGCCCTTCGGGCCAGTTCGATCCGCATGCCGGTGCTGTTGGAGGAGCTCGCCACCGTGCACCGGCGTGACGGGCTGGCCGGACTGGCGGAGCGTCTCTGCGCGATCGAATCTCTGTGGTTGGAGGAGGAGTCCTTCGATCCGGACGCCGACACCGCGGCAGGGTTCCTCTCGCCTGATCTGGAGGCCTCCTTTGGTCAGCTCGATCTGCTGCTGCGCGAGATCCGTCTCGATGCCGGCGAAACCTGACGAGCACCATCGGAGCGCGTCAGAGTGGGGGCCGATCCCCCTGGCTCCATGACTCCGCCCCGCCGCCTCTGCTCACCGCTGCTGGCCCTGCTGGCGGCAACAACCGCTGCATTCAGCCTTCAGCCCCCTGTCCGCGCCCAGGTGGAGAGCTTCCTTTGGGGGCCGGGCAGCAACGTTGGCCCTGCCACCAAGGTGGAACCGCAGAACTGCACCACCGCCAGCGACGGCTCGATCACCTGTGACACCAGGCTGGTCAACCCCGCCGGCACAACCCCGGCCAAACCCCAGTACGACCCCTTCAAGAACTGATGCGGCTCCTGAGCGACCGCACCTTCCTCGGTGCCGTCACAGCGTTTGAGCGCGCCCTGGCCAAGGTGCTGTCCGCAGCGCTGACCCTGATTCTTGTGGTGGCGGCCGCGCAGCTGCTGCTGCTGCTGGGAGCTGATGTGATGGGGCCCAGGCTCGACTGGACCGGCGAGGGTCTGATCAGCCTGCTGGATCGCATCCTGGTGATCCTGATCGCGCTGGAGGTGCTGCAGAACCTCACCGCCTATCTGCGCGAGCACGTTGTGCAGATCGAACTGGTGCTGATCACGGCCCTCACCGCCGTCTCCCGCAAAGTGATCGTGATGCCACCGGGAACGCACAAAAGTGCGGTCGAGCTGATCGGCCTTGGGGTGGCAGTGCTGTGCCTGGCGGCTGCCTACTGGCTGGTGCGCCAGTCGCATCTCAACCGGCGTCCCACCAGAACAGCGCCAGCCACACCGTACCTGGCTCCGGATCCGTCGCCACCAGCCGATGGCGGCGGTGGGGGCTGATCAGCAAGCTATCGCCCACACACAGATCACGCGGCTGCAGTTCATCGGCGAATTGCAGGCGGGCGCTGCCTCGCAGCAGCAGCACCCATTCGCTCTCGTGTTGGTCGTACCAGAAGTCAGCGGCGCTGCTGGCCAGGCAGGAATGAATCCGCTCCAGCCGGAACCGTTCGCCCTCCAGCAACACCTCCACCTGTTCTTCACCCGCTGCCG
>Ga0129333_10001341_pt1 | contig 22186 bp, 8 predicted proteins | sample CPB6_08_DNA_FD_94474 | JGI IMG/M metagenome (GOLD analysis project Ga0129333, IMG submission 94474) | Freshwater to marine salinity gradient microbial communities from Chesapeake Bay, USA - CPBay_Sum_0.6_0.8_DNA | ecosystem: Environmental > Aquatic > Marine > Coastal | place: USA: Chesapeake Bay...
AGTATGATTATCAGTTATGGATTGATAATGATATTGTTTTTGACACTAACAAGTTCTGGCAACTTTGTGATTTAGCTCTTCCTGCTGAAGGAGATGAGCGGGAGATTACTGCTGGATGGTATGCAACGGAAGATGGTCACACAACTTCTGTCGCACACTGGTTAGAAGAGGATGATTTCCGTAAGAATGGTGGAGTAATGAATCACGAAACCGTTGAAACGATGTCAAAACGTAAGAAACCATTCACGGTAGATTACACTGGATTTGGATGGGTATTGATCAAGAAGGGTGTATTTGAGAATCTTGAATACCCTTGGTTTGCTCCGAAGATGCAAGTCTTTGAATCTGGCAGTGTGCAAGATATGTGTGGTGAGGATGTCTCATTCTGTCTTGATGCAAAGGATGCAGGTTTTGAGATCTGGTGCGATCCTCGGATTCGTGTTGGACATGAAAAAACTCGTATTATCTAATGAGTAAGTTTAACGTACTTTATGAAGGACGTATAATTTATAAGAACCTTACTCATGAAGAATGTTGTGAGGTTCTTCAAGACTTCTCCGAACGTTTTTTCTCGGGTGAAGATGTTGATCCTAATTTAATTGAAATGGAGGAAATCTAATGGCTAAAGGTGGAAACAACAAGACTATTTTTGAACCTGGTGCACCAAAGAAGACTCGTCAAGGTCGCTCGGCAAGAACTCTTTTGAGTGCAACCTCTCGTAATGGAAAGAAAAAACGTTATCGTGGTCAAGGTAAATAGTAGAAGGATTCTAAATCAATAATGGCTGCTCTTATCTGCAACTTGCCATCGGTAGAAATATGGGTGCGTAAAGAATATCTAACAGATCATCAGAGTGGTCATGGAGAATTTGTAAAAGGCGTTTGGGTGTCGTGTAAATCGATGCCTGGACGTGCTTTTTATTTTGAGACATACTTACCAGAGTATGCTGCAATGTACGATAAACTACCCATCAGTGCCTTTGTAGCACGTCCTGAAACCCCTTCACCTGATATGAACCTACCCAACCTACAATTCTGGAATTGTATGGACTATGGAGTTGTATCAATTCGCAAACAATTCATTGGAAGTATGGACTTTGAGTGCTATACTCGTGATCATGGCATTCAAAAAGGCACTTATATCTGTACGATAGACAACTATCATCAAGATCCAGACGTAATTGACTATGCAACAAGTGAAAATCCTGCTGAACATAAGTCGCATAACCTGATTGAGTTGAATAATGGGCAGTATGCACTCTATCCAAACAATAGATTACGTATTTTTGACAACAGTTTGACCCCTATTGACCCCAAACAACCCGATTTTAAAGTCTCTACACAGTATTATTCGGTTGAAAATGGATTTGAACGTCTTGGAATGGGTCGTGAAGATGAATATTTTTGGAAAACTGCTAAAGAAAGGGATAGCAACCCCTTAAAAAGTTCTGATTTCAACGAATCAGGAGTAAAAAATGGAGAAAAAGATGCTTCGGGAGATCGCTAATGACGATCTAACGCCTAAAAAACATGATTTTATCCATCAGAAAGAAATTCATGAGAAAATTCGTAATGATGAAGACTATGATGATTGGGAATATGGTACTGAACCTATTCCACTGACCGAATTTTAGTTAAAAATTACCCCTAAATAAGATAGATTTCTTATTATCAATGCCTTTAGAGCGAGTAAGCCAGGGTTTTAGGGACATTAGTATGTCATTTCAGGCAAATCCCCTGAATGATGATTTAATTGCGCTCAAAAACGAAACGGCAATTGCTCGCTCTATTCGTAATATTGTTTTTACTTTTCCTGGAGAGAAGTTTTTTGACCCAGATTTTGGATCAAATGTAACTCGCTCTCTGTTTGAAAATGTTGATGAAATATCTGCGATTACAATTCGTGATGAAATTGAAACTTCTATTCGTAATTATGAACCTAGAGTTGATTTGATCAGTGTGGATACATATCCAGACTATGATAATAATGGTTTTGATGTAACAATCACATACAGAATCGTTGGACTGGATGTTCCTGCCCAACAATTAGAATTTGTCTTGCTACCGACACGATAAATGCCTCTTCAAAATTTCACTGGTCTAGATTTTGACCAGATAAAACAGACACTTAGAGATTATCTAAAGTCCAATTCTAACTTTACGGATTATGACTTCGATGGGTCAAATCTGTCAACGATTCTTGATGTCCTAGCATATAACACTTATATTACCTCATACAATGCAAACATGGTTGCAAATGAGGTATTCATTGATAGTGCAACGTTAAGAGAGAATGTTGTTGCACTTGCAAGAAATATTGGATATTTACCAAGATCAAAAAAGTCATCTCGTGTTGCAGTAAACTTTTTTGTTGACACATCAAACATTTCACCAACACCATCAACTCTTGTACTGAAGAAAGGTCCTGTTGTTGCCACAGGTAATCAGTTCGCAGGTCAATCTTATGTCTTTGGGATTACTCAAGATAAATCAGTTTCAGTTATTGATGGAATTGCCTCATTTGATGAACTTGAGGTTTATCAAGGAACAGTTGTAGATCAATCGTTTGAATACTCTTCAAGAAATCCATTCCAAAAATTTATTTTATCAAATCCTGGAATTGATTTAGATACTCTTCAGGTTAGTGTTAAACCAAGTAATCTGTCTACAGTATCAGTAAAGTATATAAGACAAGATGATTTGTTCAATCAGACCACAGGATCTACAGTATCTGGAAATTCAACAATTTACTTTATTAATGAAGTAGAAGGAGAGCAATACGAATTAGTCTTTGGTGATGGAATTTTTGGTAAAGCACTGGAAGATGGAAACGTAATTGAAGTCTCCTATATTGTCACTGATGGAGATTCTGCAAATGGTATTAGTAACTTTACCTTCAGTGGAAGATTAACGTATACAAGAAACTCCGTTGAGTATACAGTAACAAGTGGTATTTCTCTTGTTAGTGCAGTTACATCATCCACCGGTGGAGAACAAATTGAAAGTGTAGATTCTATTAAGAAGTATGCTCCACAAATTTATTCTACACAGAACAGAGCACTAACCGCAAATGACTATGAAATTTTGATTCCGAGTAAGATTTATCCCGAAGCAGAATCCATCTCAGTATTTGGTGGAGAAGAATTAATTCCACCACAATATGGAAAGGTCTTCATTAGTATTAAACCAAGAACAGGAGACTTCGTACCAAACTCTATTAAAGAAAATATAAAAAGAGATCTAAAGAAATACGCTGTTGCTGGTATTGTTCCTGAAATTTTAGATCTTAAGTATTTGTATGTTGAAGTTAATAGTAAAGTTTATTATAACACAAATCTAGCACCAAATGCAGCATTCGTATCAAGTTTAGTTCAGTCAAATATCAATAAGTATGCAGAATCATCTGAATTAAATAGATATGGTGCAAGATTTAAGTATAGCAAACTTCTGAAGACAATTGACCAGAGTCATCAATCTGTCACTTCTAATATAACTACGGTTCAAATGAGAAGAGATTTAAGATTGGTTCTTGATTCATTTGCAGAGTATGCAATTGATTTTGGAAATGAAATACATATTTCATCTATGAATGGATATAACATTAAATCAAGTGCATTTAAAGTAATTGATATATCAGATGAAGTTTATTTGTTTGATATTCCAGATTCTGACAAAAAGACTGGAACTATTTCATTCTTCTCTCTTCCAGCACCAGGATCAACTACACCTGTTGTAAGACGAAGAAATGTTGGAAGAATAGATTATAAAAAAGGTCGCATCACTCTTAATCCAGTAAATATCGTTTCTGGAAAAACTAAAGATAATCAACAAATTTTGGAGATATCTGGAGTTCCAAGTTCAAATGATGTAATCGGTTTACAGGATTTGTATTTGCAACTAGATAGAAGTGATGTAGAAATGATCGTTGATGAAATTAGTTCTGGATTAGATCCTTCGGGTTCAAATTATACAGTTAGTTCAAGCTATTATAACGGAAGCATTGTTAGATAAAAGAAATGACAGAAAAGAGAGTTCAATTTAACAAGATTGTAAGAAATCAATTACCTTCTTACGTACAAGAGGAATTTCCACTTATTGGGGAATTCTTAACTTCATACTATCAAGGACAAGAGTATCAGGGTGCTCCAGCAGACCTGATTCAAAATATTGATTCTTACATTAAATTGGATTCTTGTGGTAAGATCATAAAGTCTACCACTCTCACAAGTGATATAGATTTTTTTGATACTACCATTAGTGTTGAAAATACGGAAGGATTTCCAGAAAATTATGGATTAATAAAAATTGATGATGAAATAATCACATATGCTAGTAAAACTGACATATCTTTTGTTGGGTGTGTAAGAGGTTTTAGTGGAATTACCTCATTCACAAACCCAAATAATCCAGAAGATTTGGTTTTTTCAACTTCTACAGCGGAAGAACATACAAATGAGACTGTAGTAGAAAATTTAAGTGTCTTATTTTTAGAGGAATTTCTCAAAAAAATCAAAAATCAGGTTTTACCTGGATTCCAAAGCAGAGATCTTGCTAAAGATTTAAATCAAACCCAGTTTATTAGGCAATCAAAGGACTTTTACTCAACAAGAGGAACAGATGAGTCCTTTAAAATATTGTTCAAGTCTCTTTATAATGAAGATGTAAGCATCATTAGACCTAGGGATTATGTAATTTCACCTTCAAATGCTAATTATAAGAAAACTAGAGACCTTATTGTAGAGGTTGTCTCTGGAAATCCAGAAGAATTGCTTAATAAGACACTATTTCAAGATCAATTTGAAAATATTTCTAAAGCATATGCTCCAGTTTCAAATGTAGAGAAGATTTCTGTTGGAATTTTAACAGATTTATATTACAAAGTCAGTATTGATGGGTCATTTACTCAAAATGACGGTTCATCAGAACTTCTTTATGGAAAATTATCAATTCATCCCAAAACAAAACTAATTGGCAACATTGGTGCAGGTAAAACTTTCTTTGATGTTGACTCAACAGTCGGATTTCCAAAGCAAGGAACGGTTGCATTTACCTATTCTGATGGTACAACTGGAGTAGCGACTTATTCGGATAAGACAATTAACCAATTCTTGGGTATATCAACCGATGCAATAACTGCTACAGTGCTTGATGGGGCAGAAATTGATCAAAATACCTATGCATATGCCGCAGGTGCAGGAACAACTGATGGTATTAGAGTAAAAATTAGGTCAGTTTTAAATAATTTACAAACAGCAACCGATAGTCGTTATCAACAAATCGGTTCAAAAGTAAAAATTAAGAATTTAGGTAGAATTGGTAGTGGGAAAAAAGCAAATAATTGGTTATTTAATACTGCTCAAAGTTATAACGTAGAATCATTAACTCTTGTTGACTCCACAAACAATACATACCGATTAGTTACTAAAGATACTAACATTTTAAGGATCGGTGATGGTCTTGCTTTAACAAATAATAACGATCAAGTTCTAGAAAATACTTTTATTGTATTTGATGTCTTTGATGAGCAAACATGCTTGATTAGAGGTCTTGGAATTTCCTCACCATCAAGCATTGTAAAGGTAAAAAGAACAATTACTAAGATTGATTCTAATATTCATAATAATCTGAATCAGATTACTGCAAATATTCAAAATGTCTACCTAGATTCCGATAAAATTTTAGTAGCATCGGCATCTTTACCATCATACGGTGAACCACTCTCACAAACAGGTATAAAATTTGGACCAAAAACTCAAAAAATAGTTTTTTCTGGAATTTTTAATAAAAATCAAGACACTGTAACTTTTACTAATGTAGTTGACCACAATTTTTTCACTGGAGATGCGATTTATTACACACCAGAGAAAGGATCTGTAACCACAGTCACTTCAGAAGGCAATTCTGTATTTCAAGAGTATGTAATCAGTTCTATTTTTGCTGAAGGTCTGTATTTTGTAAAGAGAATTGACGGAAAATCAATAAAATTAGCAAAAAGTAGATCAAATATCTACAATAATATTTTTGTTACTGTAGATACTGATGGTAATGATACAAAAACCATTCAAAACAACATTATTGAAAAGTATGAATTTAAAGGAAAGATAATAGAGCCCCAAAAACTCTTGAGAGAAATATCTCTACCAGTTAATGATGGTAAGAGTTATGAAACTACTGTTGGTTATAATGGAATCTTGATAAATGGCGTAGAAATTTTAAATTACAAGTCAAGAGACATTGTTTATTATGGAAAATTAAACTCTATTGATGTTGTTTCTGGTGGAAAAAATTATGATGTAATTTCTCCCCCAATTTTAAGCATTACTGATAGTGTTGGTACTGGTGCAACTGGTTATTGCTCGGTCAAGGGTTCTTTTAGTGAAATTAGAGTTTTAAATTCTGGATTTGACTATGTTGAAGTTCCAACTATCAAAATAATAGGTGGAAATGGTCAAGGTGCAAAAGCAGATGCAAAGTTAATCACAATTCCACATGAAGTAACGTTTAATTCTTCCGGAATTGGAACTGCTGTTGGTATTGGATCTGACGATTCTTCTATTGGATTCTCCACCTATCACAAATTTAGAAATACTGAAAGAATAGTATATAAAACTTTTGGTAGGAAGGCACTTGTTGGTCTTGATACTGGTGCGGTTTACTATGTTTCAGTAAAAGATGATTATAGAGTAAAACTTCACAAAAATTTGAATGATGCTGTTTCTGGAATTAATACAGTAACCTTTACGGATTATGGCGATGGAATTCATTCATTAAATTCTCTAAATGGAAAAGCAGTTTTAAACTCAATCAATATTATTGATCCAGGAACTGGGTATGAAAATAAGAGAAGAACTTGTGGAGTTGCTGGAATTAACACAGCATTAAATACGATTAATATTATTGATCACGGATACAAAACTGGAGAAATATTAAAATATTCTGTTGATGGAACAACTATTTCAGGTTTGTCAACTTTATCAGAATACTATGTCACTGTAGTAGACAAAGACTCATTCAAATTATCCGTAGTTGGTGTTGGTACTACAAATAAAGATTTCTATTTTAGAACTGGTCAATTTGAGAATTTAACTTCTTCTGGATCTGGCACACATAATTTTAATTACCAAGATATTGTTGTAGAGGTTATTGGAAAAGTAGGTCTCTCTTCAATTGGACAAAATACATTTAAAGCATCTGCACAACCGATCGTTAGAGGAGAAATCACATCGGTCTATCTGTCGGATAATGGGGTTGGTTATGGTGCTTCTGAAGTTTTAAACTTTGAAAGACTCCCTTCAGTTTCTTTATACACAGGTAGAGGTGCTGAATTAATTCCTGTTATTTCACAAGGAAAGATTGTAAGTGTTGCTATTAATAATGGAGGAAATAATTATAATACTCCACCTGAATTAACAATTTCCGGAATTGGAACTGGTGCTAGATTAACTCCAGAAATAACAAATGGAAGTATAACTTCTATTAAGATTAATAATAGTGGTGTTGGATATGGTGTTTCTACTACTTTTATTGCAGTAACTCCTGCAGGAACTGGAGCAGAGTTTAAACCAACTATACAAACTTGGAGAGTAAATGAATTTAGAAAAAATTATTCTAATTTGACAGATGATGACACTTTTATTTCAAAACCAACTAATATTGATTTTGGACTTCAAGCATCTAATGTATACGCACCAAGAACGTTTAGAAGAGTTCTCTACTCTACAGATGGAGATGGAAACACTCTTTATGGTAAAAAAGATCTAACTCTTGTAAACGGTCAGGAAACCAATAATATAGATCACTCACCTATTATTGGATGGTCTTATGATGGATATCCAATCTATGGTCCATATGGATATAATACTAAAACTGGTGGAACTGTAACACAGTTAAAATCTGGATATTCTCTGGAATTAAAGTCGGATAGACCACCAACTTCCATCTTCCCACCAGAATTTTTTGTTGAAGACTTTACTTGGAGAAACTCTTCAGATGAGTCAGTTCTTGACGAAAATAATGGAAGATTCTGTGTAACTCCAGAATTTCCAAAAGGAATTTATGCATATTTTGCTACTTTTGACTCTGCCCCGTCATCCGATGGAGTATTTAAAAATTACAAGAAACCAGCATTCCCATATTTGATTGGAAATTCTTTCCATTCAAAACCAAATGAATTTAATACAAAGAAAAGTTCAAATCAAAATGAATATGATTTGAATGGTACTAATTGGGTTAGAAACACATATCCCTATGCATTGAATAAAAACTACAGCGGGTATGATTATGTCAACCAATCATATAAGTATGTAACTCAAGATTCCATAATTAAGTTTGCAGAGAAAGGTTCTGTAGATTCAATTGGAATACTTACTGGAGGAACAAAATACCAGGTTAATGATGCATTGGTATTCAAAGGTGATTTGGCAGGCAATATACCCGCTGTAGCAAGGGTCTCACGTGTCTCTGGAGTTGGTGTTGGAACAATCAGTGTTGCGAATACAAAACTGGAAGGAGTTGAGTTTTATCCAGCAAGTGGTAATGGAGATTTCATTGGAGTAAATAGTTCACCACATACCCTTAAATTTAATGATGTTGTAGTCTTTTCTGGTCTATCAACAACTTCATCATTGCTTGCAGGATCATATAATGTCGGAGTAACAACAAACATATTAAGTCTGTCCTCTGCGGTTTCTAATTCCAACGTAACTGGAATTGTTACATATTTTTCTGTAACTGGAGATTTAACATTCCCAAGATTATCAGAAAACGATATTCTTTTGATTGGTGCTGAAAAAGTAAAAGTCTTAAATGTTGATAGGATAAGTTCTAGAATTAGAGTTGTGAGAGCTGTTGATAATACAGTATCATCTGCACATACCGCAACAACAACACTATTAGAATTACCTAGAAGATTTACTGTAAATGTTGGTTATAAAACAGCATTTGACAATAAAGTAAACAAAGAATATTATTTCAATCCTTCAGAATCAGTTGCTTTGGGTAGTGACTCTGGTGTTGGTGCTGGAATTACACTGTCATTTGCAAATCCTGGAGCAGGTATAACTCAAATATTTGCACCGACCAGATCAATCTACCTACCAAATCATGGATTGAAGACTGGTGATGAATTATCATATCGTATTTTTGATGGAAATACTATTGGAGTAGCAACTGTTGGTGGTGGATCAACGCATGGTCTCACAAATCACTCAACATTGTATGTTGCGAAGTTGAATGAGGATCTTATAGGACTTTCAACAGTTCGTGTTGGTTTAGGAACCACAGGAACTTTTGTTGGAATTGCATCCACAACTTCTCATCAAGGACTCTTGTATTTTGTTGGTTTAGGAACTGGTTCATATCATAGTTTTAAAGTTTCATATCCAGGAGTTATTACTGGATCAGTAGAAAAAAATCTTGTAACAGTATCTGCTGCAGGAACTCATGGATTATTGAGAAATGATAGTGTTGTAGTTAGTGTAAATCCATCAATTTCAACTTCAGTAACGTTTAAATACAATTTACCAAACAGAAAATTAGTTTCTACTGGTCTTGATTTTGTTGCTGCAGGTGTTGGAACTACATCAAATACAATTTCTCTGAATAACCACAAATTAACAACTGGACAAAAAGTAATTCACACATCATCTTCCCCAGCATCTGGATTGGAAAATGATAAAGAATATTTTGTTTATGTTGTAGATAAAGATAATATTAAATTAACTGATACTAAGTATGAAACACAGAAGTCTATCCCAACTTTTGTTAATATATCAACTCAAGCATCAGGAACTATTTCTCCAGTAAACCCACCATTATCTTTCTACAGAAATTCTACAGTTTCATTTAATCTGGGAGATTCCTCACTTTCATATACTCAAAGCAGCACACAATATTCTGGTTTCTATCTTGAATTTTACACTGATTCTAAGTTTACTCAAAAATATGAAACTAGTGGCGTAGAGACAAAATTTGATGTTTCTCAAAGTGGCACTGTTGGAGTAACTTCAATTGCTAAAGTTACTTTAAATGTTAATCAAAATACTCCCGATATTCTCTATTATAAACTTATTCCAATCAATTCAAAGGAAAACTTAACTGGAAACAAAGAAATAGTCGTTGATGATAGTGTCCATCTTAATAATCAAATTTTAATAAAGAATAGTGACTATAGTGGAGAATTTACTATCTCAGACTATACTCCAAATACATTTTCTTATAATTTGAGAAGATATCCAGAAGCATCTTCATATACATCATCTCAGTCAGAAATCAGTTATACGACTGATTCTTCAAATGCATTTGGTCCTATCTCTTCCGTAAAAATAAAGGATAAAGGAAAAGGTTATACTAAACTACCTGGCATTTCCACAGTAGTTTCTGACTATGGAACTGGTGCAATTTTAGAAGCATCTAGTAAGACAATTGGTAAAATAAGAACTACTAAAATTGAGAATATTGGATTTGATTACCCTTCAGACTTCACATTGAAACCGAGTACATCAGTTCCTCAAGTATTAAAAGTAGAACCTTTAACTTCATTTGATTATATTGGAGTTACTTCTTTTGGAACAGGATATACTGTGGCACCAAAATTGGTTGTTCTTGATGGAAGAACAAAAGATGTAATTGATGATGTTGATTTAAAATATGTTATTGGTAAAGATAGAGTTGAGATTATTCAAAATACTCTTAAATTATCTGACACCACTCCATCAATAATTCCTACAGAAAATCCAAACGGAATCAGAGTTTCCTCTTTAAGTTATAATAGTTCTTCTCAAGAAGTAACAGCAACATTAAAGACAGAATATAGTGATTCTTTCCCACTTTCAATTAACGACAAAATATTAGTTGAAGGTGTTAGTGTTGGTGTTGGATCTACAGGAAAGGGATATAATTCATCTGCATATGAATATGCATTATTTACAGTTACAGATTTAGATCCTAATTTAGGTGGTGGAGTTGGAGTCGTAACTTACAGCATGTCTGGTTATGTTGGAGATGGAGAGTATCCTGGTAATTTTGACTCCGATACTTCTGCTGCTACTTTAGTACCAGAGAAATATTTTCCACAATTTAGTCCAGTTTTAAAATCAAATGAGTTCTTAAAATCAAATGAAGTAACGGATGGAGATTCTGTTGGCATTGTTTTTGATTGGAATAAAAATAGCAAACTACTTACCGTAGAATCTGCAGATACTTTTGAAGCAGGTAAAACAATTAAATCTCCACAGACTGGTGCTAAAGGATTAATTAATGATGTAATCTCTTCAGAATCTCATTATAATCTTGACTACTTCTCTGTCATTGAAAATGGATGGGAATATTCAACTGGTTTCTTAAATGATGAACTTCAAAAAATCCACGATAATGAATATTATCAAAACTTCTCATATTCAATTAAATCTAAAGTTCCATATGAAGAGTGGAATGATGCTGTTAGTTCCCTAAACCATACGTCTGGATTTAGAAAATTTAGTGATTTACAAATTGAATCCCAACTTCCATCAATATCTGTAGACACTCTTGCATTACGCCCAATCGGTGATGTAACTAATCAGATTGACATTGTTAGTGTATACGATACAAATTGCGTTCCCAACTTTGATTTGGTTTCAGAGACATATCTTACCAATAATTCAATTGCTTTCTCCGATGAAATAATATTTAAGACTCGTATTCTCACTGATTATGCAGAGTCTGTTGGAAATAGAGTACTGACTATTGATGATATTAGTGGAGAATTTAACAATACTGCAAGATCAACTCCATATGCTGAAGTTTTCAGAAAGAGAGTTGCTGATGGTAGAGCACAAAAGTTTATCACCTATGTAAAGGATAGACTATTTGTTGGAGAAAGACAATTAATGATGGTCACAGTCCTTAATGATATTGGACGTGGCATTGCAATGATGAATCAATATGGAAGAGTGGAATCTGTTCTTGATCTTGGTTCATTTGACTACGTTATTGATGGATCTGAAGGTATTCTTAATTACTATCCAACTAAGTACACGCTTAACAACTATAACGTATCTACATTATCATACAACATAGATCAACTTGACCTTGGCACAACAACACTTGCTTCAATTGGAAGCACAACAATTGGAATATCCACAGTAAGTGGATTCCATGGTGCACTTGTAAGTATTGCATCTTCAAATATTCTTGCAAATGGTGCTTTACCACAGACAATGGTCACTCTTGCTGGTATTGGTACAACTTCATCTGGAACTAGATCAGCAAAGATTTTAGTACACGTTGAATCTAATGATGGCAGGTGTGAATATGATGAATTAAATCTTATTCATGATGGAACAGAAATTGAATTGCTTGAATATGGTCAACTAAGTGTTCACTCAACTGATGAATATTCTGCTATTGGATTAGGAACATATCATCCATACTTCTCTGGGTCTGATATAAAAATTGATTATACTCCTGCGGTCGGAATTGTAACTGCTAAATTGAATACTGTTGTTGTTGCTATCTCATCTGAAGGATACACTGGAATTGGATCCTTTGATATGTCTTATGGACAACTTATTGCTAAATCAACCAACATTGCAGCATCAGGGTCTCCATCTGCAGTTGGTGTTGCGAGTTATATTAATGATTATGATGCTGCATATTGTCTGGTTCAAGTTTCAGATACTACAAATTCAAGATATCAATTCAGTGAAATTTTAGTTCTTGATGACAATAATGAAGTATACTTAACCGAATACGGTAATGTAGAAACATTTGCTGGTTTAGGAACATTTGGTGGAATAAGAACTGGAGATATTACCGAACTCACATTTACTCCCAATAGTGGCATAAATGTTCATGTAAAAACATTAATTCATTCTCTTCGCATAGAAGAGAATCCTAGTGGTGAATCATTTGTTGATTTTAATAATGCTTCTCTTGATAGTGGATTTGAAATTTATACAGGAACTGAAGTTTCAATTAAGAGAGACTTCAATTTAACTCACAAAACCTATCCAATATTTAAGAGAGTATTTGACGGAACAGATTCTGAAATTGTCAGCATTGATGCAGATACTATTGTATTGCCAAATCACTTCTTTGTGAGTGGTGAAGAGGTTACTTATGCTCCTCAAACTGGAGTTAGTACAAACTGCATCGGTATTGCAACAACATCTATTACTGGAATTGGATTGACTGATAAATTACCATCGTCAGTATTTGTAATTAAAATAAGTGATAATAAAATTCAACTCGCAGCAACGGCAGAAAACGCTCTTAGGAGAAATCCAGTTGCTTTGGACTTTACCTCTGTTGGAATTGGAACATCACATAGTATAACCGCAAAGAATCAAAACAAGAAAGTTTTAGTTTCAATTGATAATGCAATTCAGTCACCTATTGTCGGAACTTCTGTAACAACAACTTTAACAAAGGAACTTTTAGTTTCAGAAGATACAGCATACTTTGCTGGAATAACGTCAATATTTGGTGCAGATTATGTTCAAATTGATAATGAAATTATGAAGGTTCTTGGTGTTGGAATTGGAAGCACAAATGCGGTCAAACTGACAAGAGCATGGCTTGGGACACCTATTGCAGGACATTCCACTGGAGCAAAAGTAACTAAGATTAGAGGCAATTATAATATCATTGACAATATTATTAACTTCATTGAAGCACCTTATGGAAATAATCCAATAGGTTCTATTACAGATCCACCACAATTTAGAGATTGGATAGGTATCACTACCTCATCAAGTTTTAATGGAAGAGTATTCACTCGTTCTGGTGTGGAAGGAGATACTAATGAAACCTATACAAGAAACTATATCTATGATGATATTTCGCAAAACTTTACTGGTCAAGAAAAGAACTTTAGATTAACCTCAGACAAATCTAATGTAATTGGAGTTTCTACAAATAATGCAATTGTATTGATTAATGGAGTATTCCAAGGTCCAGGTTTGAATTATGATTATACGATGAGTGAGGCAAGTGGAATTACAACTATTACATTTACTGGAACTGCAAGTTCCGTTTCATATGATCCGAACAACGCAAATATTCCAGTTGGTGGTGTAATTGTTTCTGTTGGTTCAACAGAAGGATTTGGATATCAACCTCTGATTGGTGCTGGAGGAACAGCAGTTGTTTCTGCTGCAGGAACTATATCATCGGTCAGCATTGGAAACAGTGGATCTGGATATAGAGTTGGTGTTCAAACTGTTCGTGTTGGTGTTGCACTTTCATCAACAGAAACTCCAAATATTGAATTCATTGGAACTGCAGTTGTAAGTAATGGTCACATTGTTAGTATTGCAGTTACAAATCCAGGTGTTGGATATACTTCAACAAATCCACCTTATGTTGTAATTGATGCGCCACTTTCGTACACAAATATACCATTAGAATATAGTTCTGATTCTGCTTCTGGAGCTGGTGCACAAGCAAAAATTAATATTGTTGTTGGTCAAGGTTCAAGCATAATTGACTTTGAAATTGTAAATACTGGTTATGGATATGGTGCTGGTCAAATATTAACCATTCCAACTGGAGGATTGACAGGAATTCCAACAACATCAAGTCCAAACTTTAGAGAATTCCAAGTTACAATTCAAGATGTAGATAATGACGAATTCTCTGCTTGGTCTGTTGGACAACTTCAAGTTCTGGATGATTTTTCAAATCTTTTCAACGGAACAAGAAAATCATTCCCAATCAGTTTGAACGGAAATAGACTGTCTATTCAGGCAAAACCAGGATCAAGTATTTCAATTCAAGATACACTTTTAATATTCATAAATGATATTTTACAGGTTGCTGAAGAATCATATATCTTTAATGGTGGAAGCAGCATAACCTTTAAGGAAGCACCAAAGTCAGGAGATACTCTGAAATTTATCTTCTATAAAGGAACTGGTGGATCTGACGTTATTGATAGAGAAATTATTGATACTGTAAAATCTGGTGATGATTTAACTATCGGATTTGATAAGGGATTGGGACAGAATATGTTCCAACAACAAACGACAAGAACAGTTAGTGAAGTAACTTCATCTAATTCTGTTGACACTAACGTTTATTATGGTCCTGGATTGTCTGAAGATAATGAACTTTACAGACCAGTTACTTGGTGCAGACAAACTGAAGATAGAGTAATTGATGGTCAAACCGTTAGTAAGACTCGTGAACTTTATGAACCTTCTATTTTCCCAACAGCATACTTGATTAATTCCGTTGGAGTTGGTTCTACCGTAGTATTTGTTGATAATATCAGACCATTCTTCAACCAGACCAATGAAAATATTGTTTCTGTTGACTTCCAAAAGGAAATTGTTATTGTAAACTATGGCGAAAAAGTTTCTGCTGCTGCTACTGCAATAGTTTCTGCTGCAGGAACTATATCATCTATCATAATATCAACTGGTGGAGTTGGATACTCAACAACCCCAGAGGTTAATATTCAAAATCCAGTTGGTCTTGGTTCAACAGCAAGATCTCTTGCAACTGCAACTATTTCTGCTGGAGGAACAGTTTCTAGCGTAGCGGTGACAACTCCTGGAGTTGGATATACCATCACAAACCCACCCGTAGTTTTAATCTCACCACCAACATTTACAACAGAACAAAATACGATTGTTTCGTATGAAGGTGATTTTGGAATCATCACAGGAATTGCAACAACATCAGTTGGAGCAGCAGTGACTGGAATTATATTTGATTTAGTTATACCAGAGTATTCTTCATTGAGAAATGCTGATGTAACTGCATACACTTCAAGAAGTGGGATTAACACTGGATATTACTTTACAGTATTCAATTCAAACGTTGGTAATGGCGTAACATCAATAGATGAAAATAATAGTGTTGTTGGTGTAGGAACTTCATTCCTGGATAATGTTTATAAAGTTACAAGTGTTGGAATAGCAACAACTGGTGCAATTGGACTTGGAGTTACAACAGTGACTAGAGTTACGGTCAGTGTTTCTAATTACAATGGATTAACTATTCCTGGACTAGGTTATAGTGATTTCTATGGTGAATATAGTTGGGGAAGAGTTCTATTGACAGATAGAAATAAACTTCAATCGTATGAAGCATTTACCACAAATGGTGTTGTTGGAATTAAGACTGGTCCAATTATTAAGAGAAACAAATCTCTGAAATATCAAAATTACAGTTCATAAATAAATAAAAAACCCCAAAATGGCTGCTATTATAACTGATCAGATTAGGATATTGAATGCAAAGAATTTTGTTGGAGCGATTTCAACTTCAACAAATTCTTATTATGCTTTTGTGGGACTACCAAATCCCAACAATATTCAATCAGATTGGAATACAACTCCACCAAGTCCTGTTGACAATTTCAACTCTGAAAATGACTATTGGGACACTATAATAGCTCTGAAAAAATTGACATCTAGTGATGTTAAGCAAGTTGTACGTAAAAATTCCTGGTCTTCAGGAACTACGTATGATTATTATCGTCACGATTACAGCGTTACTAATGTTCCCAAAAATTCAAGCGGGACATCATTATATTCTGCAAATTATTTCGTAGTTAATAGTGATTATAGAGTTTATATTTGCCTTCAAAATGGAACAACACCAGAAACACCTGATGGAAAACCATCTTTAGATGAACCAACATTTACAGATTTAGAGCCAAGAGTTGCTGGAACAAGTGGGGATGGATATATCTGGAAATACCTTTATACTATTAAACCATCAGAATTAATTAAGTTTGACTCAACAGAATTTATGCCAGTTCCTTCAGACTGGAAAACAAGTTCTGATAATGCATCTGTTAGAGACAATGCTATAGATGGTAGTATAAAAGTTGTCGTAATTCAAAACAGGGGAGTTGGAGTTGGAACTGCAAATAGAACCTATACGAGAGTTCCAATTAAGGGTGACGGTAGTGGAGCAGAGTGTACTATTGTTGTAAATAATGATCAGCAGGTTGAGAGCGTAACAGTTTCAAATCAAGGATCTGGATATACTTTTGGAAATGTTGATTTAATAGCAGGTGGAGTTCCATCACCATCAACATTCCCAGTTCTTGATGTAATAATTTCACCTCAAGGTGGTCACGGATCTGACATCTACAAAGAACTTGGTGCAACAAATGTTTTGATGTATGCAAGAATTGAAAATGATGTAGAGAATCCAGATTTTATTACCGGCAATGAAATTGCTAGAATTGGAATTGTTGAAAATCCCCTTGCATATGGGTCAAGTCAAATCTTGACTCAAGATAAGGCAAGTGCATCATATGCAGTACGTTTAACAGGTGCTGGATATAGTTCAGCAACATTTACTCCAGATGCATTCGTAACTCAAACTGTTGGAACTGGAGTTACTGCTGTAGGTAGAGTTATAAGTTATGACCAAGTTACTGGAGTTTTAAAATATTGGCAGGAAAGAACTTTTGCAGGATTTACCACGGTTGGCGTTGCTCAAACTTCACCAGCATATGGTTATGAACTGACAAGATTTACAACATCACCTTCATCTGGAGGAAATCTTACTATTGTTGGTGGAAGTACTAACTTATCAATTAGTACATCATTTAGTGGTATATCAACCACAATAAATAATAGGACATATTATCTTGGTCAAACTTTTACGAATGGTTTGTCTAATCCAGAAGTTAAAAAGTACTCTGGAAACATCATTTACATTGACAACAGACCATCAATTACCAGATCTTCAAACCAAAAAGAAGATATCAAAGTTATATTGCAGTTCTAACTAACTATGGCTCAGCAAACTAATCTCAATGTTTCACCATATTTTGACGATTTTGATGAAAATGATAATTACTATAGAATTCTATTCAAGCCAGGTTATCCAGTCCAAGCAAGAGAATTAACTGGTTTACAGTCAATTCTGCAAAACCAAATTGACAAATTTGGTCAACATTTTTTTAAAGAAGGTGCAAAAGTAATACCAGGAAATACTGCATATAGTCAGAGTTACTATGCAGTAGAACTGAATAATACTCACCTTGGAGTTCCAGTTGAGTATTATATTGAACAATTATTGAAAAGAAAAATCATTGGACTAACGTCTGGTGTAACTGCAATTATTGATAAAGTTTTGATGTCTGGAGATTCTGAAAGAGGGAATCTTACAATTTACGTTTCATATATTTCTTCCGGTGTTCAAAATCCAGATGTAAAACAGTTTTTGGATGGAGAACTTTTAGCAGCAGATACTGACATTGTTACTGGACCATTAAACAATACATTTATCCCATCTGGAGAGTCATTTGCATCTGCTATTTCTACAAATGCAACCTCAACAGCGTCATCTTTCTCTGTTTCCAATGGCGTATACTTTGTAAGGGGAACTTTTGTAACAGTTCAGGACGAAACTATTCTTTTAGAACAATATTCAAACACTCCAACAGGTAGAATCGGATTCAGAATTCAAGAGGAAATTATTAATTCCGATGAAGATGAAACCTTAACGGATAATTCAAAAGGTTTTAATAACTATGCTGCTCCAGGAGCAGATCGTCTTAAAATTACATGCTCTCTCTTCTTTAAGGCAATTGATGATTTTAATGATTCAAACTTTGTAGAATTAGCAACGGTAAATAATGGAACTTTACGTTCACAAGTAAAGAATACGCAATACAGTTTAATTGCAGATGAACTTGCACGCAGAACACATGCAGAATCTGGTGATTATACAGTTACTCCATTTGATATTACAGTAAAAGAGTCTTTAAATGATGGAATATCAAATAATGGAGTATTTGAAGATGGTCAGTTTACTTATTCTGGAACTTTAGCGAGTGAAGATTTAGCACTTTATCAAATTTCTCCAGGAAAAGCATTTGTAAAAGGATATGAAGTAGAAACAATCAGTACTTCATACATTGATGCACCAAAAACAAGAACTACAAAGACTTTAGAGAGTCAAGGTATTAATTATAACACAGGAACTACTTTAAAATTAAATCGTGTATTTGGAAATCCTGTTGTTGGAGTAGGAAATACTTATGTTTTGAGTTTAAGAGATAATAGAGTTGGTGTAAACAGTATTACTTCTTCAGGAAAAGAAGTTGGACTCGCTAGAGTTTATGATTTTGCTTTAGAGTCTGGTTCATATTCATCATTAAATCCAAATACAAATGAGTGGGACATTTCTTTATATGATGTTCAATTTTTCTCTCACATTACTCTTAACGAACCAATTACTCTGCCGACACCATCTTACATAAAAGGCAAATACAGTGGTGCCACTGCATTTTTAAGAAGCTCTGTTTCTGCGGGAACCGCTTTAACAGTTTATGAAAAGTCTGGTGAGTTTGTAACGAATGAACCATTTATTATTAATGGTGTTGAAAACACTAGAATTGCAATCGCAGTCACCTCATATGGCATATCAAATGTAAAATCGGTCTATGGGGGTCCTGATTTAGGTGCTGTTGGTTTTGCAAATACTTTTTCAGCAGATACAGTACAGGCAGATTATATCAACGTAGGTATAGCAACAATTACTGCATATGCTGCAGCAACAGGTAATAGTACAGTTGTCAGTTCAAATCCACTTTTCCCAGGAACATTAGTCAAGAAAGATGATTTAGTCAAGTTTAGTGGATTAAATCTTCCAGAACCAACTTATGCAAAGGTTGTTAGTGTAGCATCAACTTCAATCGTAATTTCTGGAGTTACTACTGTTACTGGAGTAGCACAAGGAGCACTTCCAGTATCATCTACATTATCAGTTACTGATTTTAAAATTTTATCAACTCCATTAAATGACTCTAGAGACAACACTCTCTATACACCAATGCCGAAGAGGCATATTTCAAACGTTGACTTAACCAATGCAACATTAACAATCAGAAAATCATATACTGTTAATATTTCAGGAAATCAACTTTCAACTCCACTGTCAGCAGGAACAAACGAGACATTCTTACCATTTGATGAGGAAAGATATTCATTAATTAGATCAAATGGTGTCACGGAAGTTTTGACTTCTGATAGATTCTCATTCTCAAATGGATCTACAGTATTACAGATTAATAATTTGAGCAGTAATGATACTGGAGCGACTTTGGTTGCTACTTTGAAGAAGATAAAACCAAAAGCAAAAGTCAAGAGACAAAATAGAGTAAAAGCAATTGTTGTAGATAAATCAAAACTTGTTGGATCTGGAGTTGGCGCAACAACACTGAATGATGGACTCTCATATGGCAATTTCCCATATGGAACAAGAGTTCAGGACGAGAATATTTGTTTGAATTCTCCTGATATAATCAGAATTCTTGGAATTTTTGAGTCAACTAATACATCAAATCCATCAGCACCAAAAGCAACCTTATCTTCTCTTACAGGTCCTACAGGCAAAACTTCAGATTTAGTTATTGGCGAAAGAATCAAGGGATCTTCATCTGGCGCAATTGCAGTTTTAGCAGAAAAATTATCAGATTCTCAAATATCTTACACACTAAAGAATCAAATCTCATTTAAAGAAGGAGAAACACTTCTTTTTGATGAATCTAAAGTTCAAGCGGTCTTAACAACACTTGAAACTCCAAGTAGAGACGTTTCTTCCAATTATACTTTTAATTCTGGTCAAGAAGGAACTTTCTATGATCATGGATTTATTACTAGAAAGAGTAACGTAAAAGAACCAGCAAAACGTCTGAAGATTTATTTCACAAGTGCATATTATGAATCAACTGATGATGGTGATATTACGACTAAAAATTCATATGATACTTTTGACTATAAGAATGATATTCGTGAAATTAATGGATTTAGAACTACTGATCTAATTGATATTAGACCAAGAGTTTCTAATTACACTGTTGTTGAGGGATTAAGATCTCCTTTAGAATTTTTGGGAAGAAGTTTTGATGGAACTGGAAATTCTGCAGCGAATATCCTTGCTTCGGATGAATCAATTGTAACTGACTTTTCTTTCTATGTCGGTAGAATTGACAGAATTTATCTGACAAAAGATGGAAGATTTGAGATTCAATATGGAGAAGCATCAGAGAAACTGGAGAAACCAATTCCAATTGATGATGCTTTAGAAATTGGATCTGTTGTATTGCCACCATACCTCTATAGCGTATCAACGGCTTCTATCTCTTTCCTCAATCATAAGAGATATAGAATGTCTGATATCAGAAAACTTGAGGAAAGAATTAAAAATCTTGAATACTACACAACATTATCGCTGTTAGAAACAAACACTGCAAACCTCTTTATTCCTGATTCTAACGGACTTAATAAGTTTAAGTCTGGATTCTTCGTTGACAACTTTACCACAATTCTACCACAAGAATCTGGTGTTGAAGTTAAGAATAGTATTGATATTCCAAATAAAGAATTGAGACCCAGACATTATACTAATTCTATTGATCTTCAATTGGGTCCTGTTGAAAATGTAAGCACCACAGAAGATCTTGCGTTCTTACAACCAGAAGGAACAGGAATTAAGAGATCTAGTGATATTGTAACATTAAACTATACAGAAGTTGAGTGGTTAAAGCAATCTTTTGCCACCAGAACAGAAAGTATCACACCATTCCTTGTAAGTTTCTGGCAAGCAACATTAGAATTGACACCAGCTTCTGATACTTGGGTAGATACTGCAAGAATCGAAGCGAAAATTATTAATACTGAAGGCAATTACACCGAAACTATCGCTAATGCTCAGAGAACTATTGGATTAGATCCTCAAACAGGATTAAGTCCAATTCTTTGGAATGCTTGGGAAACCGTTTGGACTGGACAAGAAATTATTGATACATCCAGAAGAAGAGATGTTCGTGATCCTCGTGGAAATGAAGATAGACAAGGACCAGGAGGTAGGGGGCGTGTTCGCTCTTGGTCAGAAACTGTATTTGATAGGGTATTTGAAGACACTTTTAGAGAAGTTATTGACACTGGAACGTCAACAAGAACGGGAACTAGAACTGTCATTACAGAACAATTTGATATGCAGTCTGTTGGCGACAGAGTTGTCAACAGAGAAGTAATTGCATTTATGCGTTCCAGAAACGTTCAGTTTATCTCTAAGAGACTGAAACCACTTTCTCAAATCTATGCATTCTTTGATGGCGTAAATGTTACTAAGTACTGTGTTCCTAAACTTCTTGAAATTTCAATGGTCTCTGGAACTTTCCAGGTTGGAGAAACTGTTGTAGGAACGACTAGAGACACTGGTCTCCAACC
>Ga0129333_10001344_pt1 | contig 22180 bp, 31 predicted proteins | sample CPB6_08_DNA_FD_94474 | JGI IMG/M metagenome (GOLD analysis project Ga0129333, IMG submission 94474) | Freshwater to marine salinity gradient microbial communities from Chesapeake Bay, USA - CPBay_Sum_0.6_0.8_DNA | ecosystem: Environmental > Aquatic > Marine > Coastal | place: USA: Chesapeake...
ATTTAAACCATTTTTGGATGCGACAGAAAAACTATTCATAGAATTGGCAAAAGAACCATTTGAGAAATACAATGTAGAGATGGAGTATATATATGTGTATAGGGAGGACCAAGATTCTTCATTCTATTTGTGATACCAAATAGAATAAAGAATTAATTTGAAGCTAAAGTCTTCTTGCTATATATAATTAAAATGGAGGCATACTCTTCTATTACCCTCATTGTTCCAAAAGATTTCAAACTACCTGACTATCTTGAAAGTGCAAGTCCAGAGCAGATCCAAGTTGCCCTGGAGTTGGCGACTCTTCTCCTTGAACAAGGACTTCATTATCGTGATGACTCTGAAAAGAAACACCTGCGCCAACAAATTATACAGTTACAATCCACTACAGTAGAATCGGTTCGTGATGAAGCTGTTCGAATCGCTCGTTCAGAACTCCGTGCGGAGGTCCATGGAAAAGAAGCACTCATTCAAGAACTCAAACGTCAGGTTGAAGATAGTAAGGAATCTGTCAAAGCTATGCGTTCTGAACTTCGTGCGGAAGTAAATGGGAAAGAAGCAGTGATCCAAGAACTAAAACAAGAGAAGAATCAATTGCTTACCAAGCTGACCACAAAAGAGGAAAAGATTGATGCTCTCCAAGAAAAACTACAACAACGTATTGCTGTTCAATCCAATTCATCAAAGCGAGGTCAAGAAGGTGAACGTGACTTCCAACTATTAACATCCAATATGAAGTCGTGGGCACTTGAATCTGTTGGGAAAACCAAGGAGTCTGCTGATTTCCGCGCAAACATTCATTCTATGGAAGTTAGGTTTGAGGTCAAGAACCATGAATCAGAAGTTCCTTATACGAAAAATGTAGATAAGTTTGAACGTGATATGAAACAGCATCACGCAACAAAGGTTGGAGTATTTGTCGCAATGACGGCTAGAATTGAAAAGTTTGACGACTCTATAGCAGTGCGATGGACGGATGATAAACAACTTCTCCTCTTCATTCCGTATTTCCTTACACGTGATCTGACGTATACGTATGATATTATTGAAAGTTTTATCCGAATGATGAAGTATCTGAGACCTTACCTGGAAACCAGAGACACTTCTAAAGATGTAGAAATGCTCACAGAAAAAATTACACAAAGCATTACAAATATCCAATTAATTGACAAACAAGTTACTGATATGCTAAAAGAACATCAAGAACACAATACGAAAACAGTAGCACAATACAAGGCACTTCAGTCTCTTGTGCTCTCATCACTTGCTGTTCTTACTGGAAAAGAACAAGAAGAGATCAAACCAAAGGCAAAGAGATCAAAGAAGAAGCAACTTCAGGAAAATTCAGATTAAATTACTTGGCTCCCTTCTTCATAACGATATACTTTTTAATATCGCTCTGAAGACCAAATGTCTTGGCTAGTGCCGCAATTTCATTTTCAGGGACACCAGCAATTTCACGAGCAATTCGCATATAACTCATACCCTCACCCAACCACTTTGTAAGATTCTCCTTGGTCAAAAGACTCTGAGGATTAATTCCCTTTTCTTTTAATTCATTGAATTTCTTTTGAACTTCTTCTTTGTGCTTGGCCTTTGTGAATTTCTCACCAAATTGACGATTCATTTCAGACTTGGCTTGAATAACTACTTCCTTTAATGTAAGATCAGGAGGAGCAGTAGACTCAGGGACAGCTTCAGTTGCTTCTGCCTCAACCTCAGCCTCAATATCATCCACTATATCTGCCTCTAGATCAAATTGAGGAGGCTCCAAAATAGTGACACCTGGAACAGGCTTATGAAGAGGTGTTGCTACGTGATTTGGAATAAATTCCGCAACAGGAATCACGAGATTATTCTTGGGAGGTTCAAAGACACTTCGCAGAAACGCATAGGTTTCACGCATTTCTGCTTGAAGCTCTGAATGGACAGAAGGAAGTCCATATTTAGCAATCAGAGTTCGGAGATCGTCACGAAGACTCATTTGTATAGTTGCTATTCCCGAAATGCCCTTAGACCTTCAAATTTGATCAGTCTAATTTCCAGACTATAAGTAGAAAATGCCACGGACCTCATCCCAAACCAAGAAACCCGCACTTGTTCCAAGTCCAACTGTTTCAAACCACGACGTTATGAATCCAATGAACATTGCTCAGCCATCCTTTGGTAGCACTCTGAAACAAGGGCTGGCCTTTGGAGTAGGCAATTCTATTGCGCATAGGCTTATTGGTGCTCCAGTAAGTATTGAGATTCCTCAGAAGAAAGAAAATCTTCCTTGTGAGAAAGAGCGCTTAGCATTTGAAGCCTGTCTGAAAACAACTTCTTCTGATGTATTCTGCGGATCCGAACAAATAGTTTACAAGGAATGTATTCAAACAAAAAAGGATTAAGCATCCAACAGAATTCTTTCCCAAGAAATCAGGTGAATCGATTTCTTCAGAACAACATTGAATACATCTTCAGAATCCACAGCCCCTGTATAGGTAAGCAATGACTCGTCAGAATCATAGCCCATACTAATTTTTAGTTTGACAACACTATCCCATCCATTGACCATTGTTTCTTCTACAACTGCGTGAAGAACATCATCTCGTTTCTGGAGCTTCCACTCAAAATCAGGATTGGAATTTCCAAGGTAAAAATCCCTTACAACACAAGATCCATCATTACTACCATCCCAACATAACCAATCCTGATTTTTACGAATAGTGCTACTTTTCTCTCTCCAAATAAAAATACTGATCAGGAAATCAGGAGTTTTCACTGAACCTTTCCAAGCCTGATATTTTCCTTCTTCTACCTCTTCCGTATCATCATAGTCTTTCTTCTCACGAATTCGTTGGTCGTGCTCTACAAGTGCCTTCGCCTGACTCTCTTGGAGAGTTGTTGTTTCTTCAAGAGTATGAGTGATTTCTCCAAGAATATCATCAGAGCGCTTAGATTTCACATAAAGATCATACATCGTCCATCCGCACATACAGGCTCCCAAAAACATAGAAAGAGTTAAGCTAGCCAAAGGTGAGACATCTGGATAGGGCATTTCCTCTACTGGATATATATCGTTAGTCATTGATAAATTTTATCGCACTAATTTTAGGTTCTTTCCTCAACAAATAGTATTTGTTTAAAAAGAATATACCGCCCAAGTTCATACATACTAAAAATTTTTGTGTTTTTGTTATGGCTTGAGCCTGAGCAAAGTGTGCAAAAAAAAGAGATTGCTCTCTTTGAAATGTTCATCTTGCGAGTCATTACATTTCTTTCCATCCGCGCCGTAGTCTGTATGGGGTGTTGCTGTATGAATCCTTGGTTCTTGATGGTTTTCTAACCTCGTATGGGGAATAAGCGTATTCTCTGTATAGTTTGCTGTATGAGGTTCATCAATCTTCCCTCTTCAGGATTCTTACATATGACCCCCTAAGGAAAGCGAGGGTTCTCGTTACTGGATGAATTGAGTTGCTGAAAGGACTCTTTGAATGTTTCAGATGTCTAGAATTTCTAAAACAATTCAACTCTGAGTCCTGAAGTTACTTTAGAATCAGTGTTGCTGTATAGATCTTTAGTCAAGATCTAGCAATATATTAACAGGGTTCTACTATCATTTGCGTAAATGGTAATTGCTGTAAGAACCCTTAGGGGTATCCACCTCAGGTGGACGACTGCTACCTAGCGCATTTGCGATTCAATTTTAGTGCCCGACGTCCACCTTCCAGTGTGTCTCTGGTGCTTCTGTTTAAGTAGTTTCCATATAAAAATTGAACAACAAACACCGCGGTAGGAATACAAACCCCGTAAAATGTCTGATACCTATCGCTTCTTCGTAAACGACAAGCGTGTCTCTACAGCGGTTATGACTAAGAAGGGATTCCTTCAGGTGTATCCTGACAAGCGTGTGTTTTCTTCGAAGGAAGAATGGGAGTCTGTTTGGAGAGTCGCTGTTCAACCTGTGATTAAGGTAGAGGTAGGTGAGAAGAAGCCTGTTGCCGAGAAGCCTTCCAATCTTCTTCCTAATGGAAAGAAGCCTGCTGTCTCCAAGAAGAAGAAGCCTGTATATACTCTTCCTCCAGCTGCTCCAGCTGAGCGTGTTTCTTCTAACAACTGGATCTATAAGAATAGACGAAAGTATGAAGCTCCACCTGGCAAGTATTACATCGGTGATATCTGCTATGCGTTGGGTGATAAACTGTATGATCGCGTCTTTGGTGGAATGGACTATGAATCAGGCCTCTACATTCAGAGAGATACGAATAACTTCTTCCTCGTAGATAACACCTCCTATGGAGATGGGTGTTATACTGGATCAGATGGAAAGGAGTATGGTGTAGATGCTGGGATTATTGGAATTGTCCCTGAGAGTTGTATAGAAAAGGATACAGATGGGGGTCATATGCATACCTTTACTGAGCCTGTCGTGTGTTCGTTCAAGAATGGTGTCTTTACCTTTCAGTCAGGCTATAAATATCTAGAGATTAATACCTCTGGATATGACGAATACGACGACAATGTGTATTAAAGAAGAGATAGGATAAAAAATTGAAAAAAAAATTTTTGTAGAAATGCAATCAACTCCCTTTTGTTCCAATGGCAACTTACGAAGAGAAGATCGCTGCGCTGCAAAAGAACCTAGGCGACATTGAGAAACAGGAACGAGAGCTCCAATACAGGGCTGAAAAGATCAAGATTGAGATTGAAGAGGTTGAGAAACTTCGTGTAGAAAACTCGGACAAACTCAGTGAGAGTGAGGAAAAAGACCTTCGCAAGCAACTTACTCAGTTGGGCAAACTACTCTGTGGTCCGCACAACGTCTGCTTTGCTAACCTTGATATCTTGAACGAAGTGGCAGATACTGACTCTGCAAGAGGATATGCTTATGTAAAGATTGTAGGGAAATATAGCTTCTCTATAAAGTGTGACCTAATTGAAGAGTATGGCGGCCCTGGATTCAAGATCAACGCACAGATCAAGACCCTTCTTCCTCACGTAGAATCCATCGTGCGTGATATGTTTGATGAAGAAGGTATGTGTGAGACGAAGGTAGGCCCGATTACCAACTGGAGCACAGACTGGGATTATGGAAACCGCATTGTCCTGAAGAAGCCTTATAAGGAAGATACCAGTAGCGACAGCGAATAATTGTAAAAATTGAACACAAAAAAACACAAACAATTTTTTTACTGCTATGGACGCTCTGAACGCAAAGCTTGCTGAGTTGGAGAAGAAGGAACGTGAAATTCAGACAAAGAGGTATGAATTGGACTCTGAAGAACATTCTATTGAACGAGAACGGCGGCAGTTGGAAGAAGAACGGCTGAAGCTTTCACAGAAACTAAGTGATTATGATGAAGGATTGCTTCGTAAAGAGCTTACTGCAATAGGAGAACTTTTAGAGATTCCAGCGGTAATCATTGGAAGACTTACTGTCATTAACAGTGATTGGAAGAGATATGAGAAGGATTTGTATACTATTTCCATTAAAACAGGTGTAACCTATGACTCTGGAGTTACAGGTCTGAGTGTAGATGTAAACATTCACACAGAGTGTCCTCAAGTGGAGGCTATTGTCCGTGAGCTTTTCGTGCAAGAAGGGCCTGTAAGAGATCGCGTGAAGTCAGCACTCACGTGGGAAAAAAATTGGGACTCTAGAACAAATATTCGCTTGACGAGCCACGAAGCCCTTTCTTGGTAAGCATTCCAAAAAAAATAAAAAATTTTTTTTTATTTTTTTTGTTTCGTGGAGTCTCTTTCTTTTACAGCTTCATACGGAGCCACTTCTCAACACGCTCGCGCACTGGGTCGTAGCGCTCATCATCCAGCTGGCATCGCAGAGCCTGGTAAGGAGTCTGAATGACCACACCCTCCTTCTGAAGAATCTTGAAGAGAGAGGGAGACCAACCTGAGAGCATCACAACCCCCTCCGTGTCGGCCTTTGCGTGGAAATCCGTGCTTGTCGCAGCGATGTTCCAGATGACGATGCGAGGCATCTTGAGGCCCTGACCAGGTCCCCACATATCTTCACCTGCACGCTTGAATGCCTCACGAATCATCTCCACGTGCGTCTGCCAGGTATCGGTCTTCACCACGTGACGGTAGCGGTTGCCAGTGTAAGCACTATAGACATCAGAGCCACAAGCCTGGTCCCAATTCATATCCGTCAGGACAATCAGGTTCTCAGGCTCCTGACCAGGGCGGACTCGTGTCGTCTTGCACTTCTGAAGAACAAGATCCATCGCCTTCTGGAAATCAGTGCTCGTTCCTTGACCAAGATCTGGCTCAATGAAGGCTACGCGCTGGAAGATGTCACCCTTCGGAAGCGTATGGAGCGTGGGAGTTGAGTCAAACGTCAAGAAGGTATCCTCAAACTCCTTGGTCGTTACCTCAGAGATAAGCAGCCCCATTGCCATTGAAACCCAGTAGGGCGTGTCCCCATTATTCCCAGAACTCTGCATAGAGCCACTGAAGTCGCACATCGCAATGCTGCGACCCAGACCACCACCCTCCTTCGCATCCTTGACCATTTGATTCCAGACACCCACAAGGCCATCCTTCTCCCCCTCGCTCATACGGGCCTCATAGTCGTAGCTGTGACGACCGCGGCGCATTGAGTGGACGATCTTCTTGATGAGCTCGTGAGGGAAGACAGTCTTGGATCCATTCACCTTCGCCTCACCTCGCGCAGCCTTCGCCAGATGCTCTGAGAAGTGCTCAGCACACTCCACACGGTCAGCCTCCTCAGAAGGACGAGGATGGAGAGGATGAGAATACGTAGAGGGCTGGTTCAGGAAAGCCTTGAGATACTTCTGGAGTGCGCGCCCAGGAACCTCCTCTGGCTTGATGTCAGCAAAGTGCTTGCTACACATCTGAACCTCTACAGTCTTCGCAACCTTGTTCATCGCAGAGAGAGCCTGGCGGAGCGCCTTGAGACGCCGAGAATACTTGGGCTCAGAAGCAAAGAGGATATTGGCGAGAGCCTTAAACTGCTCAGGATACTTGTCCTCGCGAGGCGCGTGCTTCGCCATCAGACTCACCTTTCCTGAATCCATCGTGACCTGATCCTTGCGGAATTGATTGATGGTAATCGCAAGGATGCGCTCCTTCTCGTGAGTCTCCGCAAGCTGGAAGAGATCTCGCCAAGAACCATACTCAGGAACAAGATCCAGAATGTCCATTGCAATATGGGAAACAGAATGATTTTCCAGAAGCGCCTTGAACATCTCATACGCAACAGTGCGCTCTCCCTTTCCACCACGCACGTCACGAGTCTGGAACGCCATCACAAATACATCCTTGATCGCCTGGTCCTTCTCCTCCATTTTGAGAATTTCATTGACCCCTGCGCGAATCATACGCGCATCCGCATTTCGCACGAGCAGAGCGCTCAGTGCGACACGAGGGTCTTCCACCCCAGTTGCGGTATACACATCCGAACCCTTCGTGCCAACCTTGGTGAGAGAAGCATCAGAAAAAGCCATTGTGTCCTTAGAAGAAAACAGGAATGTAGCTTTAACCCTTGGGAAATAAAAATTCAATTTTACCTTAGTAGTCAATCACGCTTCTCATTGTATTGTCCAACTCCTTCTTCCAATCGCCGAAGGTATTCACCCTCCAAGGCATCGAGTTGTTTGGGCCTGGGTAGACCTTTCCACGAAAACACAGTCGCAAGGATGAGAATTGAAACATAGGAACTTGAAAGAAAACATATGTAAGGGTTCATATCAGGACCCACGCAAACACGATATGCGCTCCACCCTGACAAGGCCACTTTTGTCATCCATACATACCAAAAGAGGACTGACATACTTAAACAATTATGATACTAATTCTTAAAGTAGATGAAAGTCGCATTTTTACGTCACGCTGAGAGTATTTTTAACGCACATTTGACATCAGAAAAGGACTGTGATCTGACAGACAAGGGAAGACTCCAAGCTTCTGAAGTTGAGAACGAATATGATGTGATTATTTGCTCTATTATGAAGCGAACCTGCCTTACCCTTGAATATAGCAAACTGAAGTATGGAAAGCTTATTTATACTGATCTTTGTCGTGAAAAAAGGGTGGATATTTGTGATTATTTACCCTTTGAAGATGAAACCAAGAAGGAAACAGAAGAAGAACTTGCGAAGAGAATTGAAATGTTTAAGTATTTTGTGAAGAGCCGAGTCTCTTCCTTTCAGAATGTTTTAGTAATTAGTCACGGAGATTTTATTCATACGCTGGGAAACAAGCAGCAATCCTACCCTACGAATGCGGAGACTCAGATTCACGAGATCTGAGTAATGATGATGGGGTTTTGGCGATAGTCAGTCAGACCATACTCCCACGTATCTGTAGAATCCCAAGGCTCAGAGAAGACCTCACCGTTGGGCCCACGGGTCATCAAAATCCATCCAGTCTCCCCACACGCCTCATACTCGCCATCCTCCAGCGAGTTATCCTCCAGCTCCTCCTTCAGCTCTTCAGCAGTCTGATCGCTCTTCACAACCATATGAAGAGCAAAGTCGTTGGGGTCCCACTCAGCAGAGACAAGATCAGTTGTGTCCTCAAGAAGAAGCAGTGTCTCAACGAAATCCTTGGCGTCATTTGACTTGACGTGATCCTCAAGGCTGTGCGTCTCATAATACTTATCAGTCCTGAAGAAGGCCTCCTGCATCTTGCTCATAGGCTTCTCAGGCTGCTCACTGTCGCTGTCACTGTAACTCTCATTGTAGCCTTCATACTCATCCTCTTGAGAGCGCCCAAAGGTGAAGTTGAGGGTGATGCGATACTGCGGCATTTTACTTGGAGATTTGGGGGAAAGGTGCTGACGATTCCCCACAGTTCAAATTCAATTTTTACAAAAAAAATTTTTTTTTGTTTTTTTTGTAATGTTTACAGAACACGCACATCTCGTCCATCACGACGATTCTGTGGCTCTACATACTCCAGTCCTAGGAATGTGAAGATATCCTGCTCTGTCCGAAAGGCAGGCACTTCAGGAACGCCCTCTCGAACAGCCTGGAGCCTATGCTCATTCAGTGTATAGCCCTTTTCCAGAGCATATCCACGGAAGGCTACATTGAATTCCTTAGAACCTGTGAAATACAGAATCGCGCACGCATATTCAGATCGTGGAATCATCAGCAGATCCAAGCGGCGAACTGGATACCCTTCATCTACACGTGAATACCCAAGAAACTTGGTTGGTCCAGAAGAGAGAGTATCTACAATATAGTCTATCTCCTTGAACAAGTCAATCATATGGGTGAACAGAGCCCCTTGCTCTTTCGCAGGCATAGTATCTGGAAGAGTGAGAAGAATATCAATATCACCTGAAGACTCCGCACCACGACGATAGGATCCTACCACTGTTCCCTCAAACTGCGGGTCTAGACCAGGAAGAACAATATTTTCGTGCTCCCTCATCTCCGCACGAGGAATCCGCTGAAGAGACTCTTCATAGTATTTGAGCCCAAGCTTCTGCGCAGCAGTAAGAAGCTTCGCATTCCCTTCAGAAGCCTCACGGAGTCCAGCGATGGTTGTAATTCCTTGCTCAATGAGTTGAGATGCCTTCGCAGGACCAATCCCGTGAATATCACGAAGAGTTTTGTAGGCGTCCAAAGGAAGAGACGCACGAACTTCATCCGCGGCCCTCAAATGACCCGTTTCAATAATCTCTTGGACCTTTTGACGAATCTTCTCTCCTACACCCTTCAGTCCATTTACGTCTTCCAGCTTCGTTACAGAAGGAACGGCCTGAAGAGACTCTACAGCAGCAGCATACGCCTTGACTTGGAAAGGCTTCTTGCGATATTCATCTGCCAACTGAAGAGTCTCCAGCTCTCGTAGAATTGTGTCTTTGAAGTTCGTAGCCATTTGGGTTGCTTCCTATCCAAAAAAAGTTTTTTTCAATTTTTTTTGGAAAGGTTCCTAGTTTTTTCTGGATTTAATCATATTCATACTCCAGTCGCTCTTCCTCATTGTAAAGAGAATCCAGCATATCCCAGCATTCCTGAATCTCCGCATCTAGCTGATCTACATAGGAGCAATCAAGGGCAGACCAGGCTCGCTTCTTATTGATAGTCTCACGCTCACGCTCCAGGAACTTCAGGCGATCGTCCCAGTAGGCAACCGAATTCCAGTCTGCGAGAAGAGACTCCCTATAACACTCCTTCATTGACTCCTCAAAATACTTCCGTGAGCGCATAGACCGCTCGATATATTCCTCCTCAGAGAGACCCACCAGCTCCCACGGAGTAGGAGGAGGAGGCGGTAGAGGCGGCAGAGTAGTCTCCAGAATCTCAGAGCGAGAAGCTTTAGGAGTGACCTTCTTGCTGGAAACTACAGCAATACTGGGATACTCCTCGTCATTGTGAACGAACGTAGGCTTTCCCTGGGAAGAGGCCGTGGACTTGCGGCTGCTGTTGCGACTCTTGGACTTGTTCGGCATTCTGACGGGTGTGGGGGGAAGGTGCTATCCAACCTGGAACATTTTTCATTCAATTTTTGCGATAATCAATTTTGGGATGTTTGTTCAAAAACAGTGAAACATACAGAAACTCCGCATCTTCAGGAAGAAAATCTTTAAAATACCTCCGTTGAGTAGTTCCACTTCTGCTATCACTAATACGTAGTCCAATCGTAGGACTCATAAGGGCAGGGATATGATCTCGGATTTTTTCAAGTAAGTCATCCACGTTGTTTACCTCTTTGACGAGGAAGGAGGGGACTCTTTGGGTGGAGTTTTCAATGGAGATGTAGCGGTCTTTTGGGCGCGGGATTCCATCAGCCGTATGTGTTTCGCACTGTAAACCGACTTGTCGCGTTTGTCCCGTCCCTTCATTTCTTGACGTGTCTTGGGCTGGTAATCCATTGGAGCAGATTAGCATTTCTAATTTTCCTAGGAAACAAAGCATTTTCAATTTTCACCGAAGTGATTGCGTAGGCTCTGAAGGCTCGAGAGGGATAGACCCTCCTTCTGCAGTTTGTTCATTACCTCTAAAAGGTTTCCATCTACCAATACGAATTTGCTTCGCATCTCTTTACGCAAAATGGGAAGAATACACAGCACAATAAAATTCATAAACCAGCTCCCTTGGACAATATAGATTTTTTGAAGACTTTCTAGATGATTCTTTTCCACTAATTTCCCCATCTCCAACGCAACAGAAAGAGGCATTAAATGAGAAAATGTATACCCTTTCGCGTGAAATAGGAAACTCCACTTCCCTTCTTCAGGAAAATGACTCACAAAATTCAACATATCCTCGTGGTTCTGAACACTCTTTTTATTGTGAGCAGGAAAACAATAAAAATATTGTATTCCCGAAAGATCGGATATTTTTTCAAAACTATGAAACCCTGGAGTCTCTAAACAGCGCTTACACTTCATCTACCTTTCTTCAAAGACAACATTCTCAATTTTTGACCGACAAACTGGACAATTTGCGTGACCTTGGTGCCAACGCGTTAGACTCTCTGCTTCAAAGATATGAAAGCAAGAGGTGACACAGATCTTTGAACAATCGGTAAATGGAACAGCAGTAATAGGACAAGAGTCATTGCCCTTCCTCGCATTGGCCAGCAAGATATCACCTACCGACTTTGGAAGAGGCTGAACACGTGTGGTCACTACAACACGTTCTACTGGAACTTCCACAATTTGAATTGTAGTTTGAGCAGGAGTTACAGGACGAGACGACCTACGCACCCTTGCGCCTATCAGTTGATTTTCAGGTGTGCTCATACGGTCATCTTCATCATCCGATGTATGCTGGAAGAACCGCGCGAATGACATTCTTTCTCTCTCCCTGTCCTCTCTGCGCTGAATTTCAGCGAGTCGTTGCTGTTGAATGCTCAAGATACAATCCAATATCTCATCTATATCAGATGTGATTGGAAAAGGAAGATTGGACCGAGGCATCCACGAGCGATATTGGAAATCGAGAAAGGGAATGGCCCTTCCTTCTATATTCACACTAAATGGCAGATACCAATAATACACTTCTTGAATCTCTCGTGTTTCAGGATGACGAAAACGCAGAATATACAAAGATTTATCCAAGAGACGTGGATTGGTTTGGTAGAACATATTGTTAATTTCCTCGCCAATGTAAAGATTATTGATTTTGTAATAAGACCTTCCCATAGCTGAATCATAATGAGATCGCAGATACTGGATAGTAGGACCGCGATATCCTTGTGTCCTCACAATTCCAAAGACTTCTGGAAAAGGCTGTTGATTTGACATTTGTGGAGTGTGTTTTCCTACACACGCACAAAATCCTTCAATTTTTATTCAGTATCCACACTGATTCCCCATCTGGGAATCACATCTCGCGCAGGAGGTAAGCCAGCACCCCACTGTTTAGGATAGCACGCTTTGAAGTTATTAGGCTTTGAGCATCTCTGACGAGCGAAATACGCTCCCCACCAACTAAACGTGCTGTTCGCTACGATCGCTCCACCCCAGCACTGACTCATAAGAAATAAATTCTCCAATTCATCCTTCTCTTCTACTACTTGAGGAATGTGTCCCAGAGCCTTTACAAGGTCTTCAAATGTCTTCTTGTATTGCGAAGCTTCATCTGAAAACACAAGGAACCGCGTCCCTTTGGGATATTCTTTGCTGGCTCGGTTCACATAATTTCCAATATTAATCTGATGATGAGGAAGGATCTTGTAATCTCCCATACGAATGTGTAAAAAACACGTAGACTCACGTGTTTCCTCTAGATTGTATTTTGTAAGAAGTTCTTGTTGTCTTTGTTTGGAAATCGCCTGCTCCAAAGCAGCATTTACGCCTTGCGAAGGAAAATAAAGAGGGGATTGACGCCATCCATCGATCAGAATATTCCTATGAATTTTCTCTTCTTGGAAAGGTGTATAGGTAAAGACATTTCCATTTGGTTCTGGAGCTAAGATATAAGATTCTTCCTCTGTAACCACACGAATAGTAGGAAATAATTGAAACAGATTTTCAAAAGGGCCGTGATTTGTAGGAGCCATCTGAGGAAGATAAAAAACCACCTCATGGCCCCATTTTTCAGCAAGACCCATAGCGGATGCGTGCTGGAAAAGGCGATTTCCTAAACCGCCTGTCACGTGACCTGCGACCCACATACTGCTTGGACTGGTCAAATTAGTTTAGACCCATTTTCCAATCCCAAAATTGAAGCCTCAAATGCTTTTCAATCCTATACACCCCCAGCGCTTTCTAAATGCGACCCTCATTCCCCTCTGCGTTTCAGAGCTACATACCACCTGATCAAAAGGTGTATGGATGTATCTGTATTAGTCCTAACAATCGTATTCTTCTTGTAAAAGGAAGAAAAGGACAAATGTGGTCGTTTCCCAAAGGCCATAAAGAACCATCTGATAAGAGCTCACTTGCGTGTGCTCTTCGCGAACTCAAGGAAGAGACTGGAATATGCTTGAAGCAAGATTATATTTCCTTCAAGAAATACAAGGCGGAATACTTTATCTTTGAGGTTTCAACAGAATATCGTCTATTTCCTCAAGATATGAGGGAAATTGAAGATGCGAGGTGGTTTACTTATGAAGAGATTTGTGAACTCCACAAGAATGTGGATGTAAGCCTCTTCTGCCAGCATATTCAAAAGAAAATTCTCTCCGATCTTCCAATGGAAGAGGAAATTCCTCAGAATGCTATTTGCGCTTAAAAATCATTAAGCTCTCCTATATCTAAACACCACGACAAAAACCGACTTGGATGCCAAGTTTTTATCATTAATTCTTCCTTGAAAACAGAACATCTTTTTTTCAATCCTATTTTAATTTCCCTCCACATCTCTTCAGACACTGTTTCTTCCCGAAAAGGAACAGGAATTACATCAAGATATTGCCTGGACAAGAAAAGAGGAAGCATAGGGCCTTCTTGGAATAAAAAAGACAAGAATCTGCGATATTCCTCGTGAGGAAACACCAAGAAAATGGTATGAAGAAGCATCCGAATATGATGATCAAAATTACGCAAATACATCCAAATCAGAATCTCTAAAAAGACTCTGGAACCTACTGTAGTGTATGTATCATAATTAAATCGTGAGAGGCTCCTTCCAAAAGAATCTGTATAAAGCTTGAGAAGGCGTGGATCATTTTTTTGCAAGACCCATAAAATACAAGACCAGCAACTCCAACACAAGGTATTGCTCGTATAGAGTTTTGGATCCTTTAAGAATACACTATACATTTTGCATTTTGTTCCAGGGTGATGCATTTCCAGACGCTTCGTAATTAAGATAGGAAAGACAGTTTTTTGTTTGAGTTTTTCCAGAAGAAGTTGAAATTGGATTTTATTGTTCTGAAAAAGACTGAACAATAAATTTAAAAGAGCTTGCTCTCGTGCTGGATGAAGAAGTTCTTGAAGAAATTCTTGGTTCCCCAGAGATAACTCATTTTGGGGGTGAAGTATACCCTTTCCATAATCAATTGTAAGAGTATCTATCATTGTGTTGATGTGATTAAAATGGCAACGCCTACACAATCCATAAGAAGAGCCAGTTTCAGCGGGTAACCAGCAGGGCCTTTTCCCACGTTGCTCTTCAATATGCCCTTTGCATAGCATTTGTCTGAACTATCTTCACACTATTTTTTTAGGTAAATTTGAACACAAAATTACCGATTCACCCTGTAACCTTTCTACCATCCTCTGAATTCACAATGGACAACGCTACCATCAAGGCTCTCGCAAAAGACGCAATGGCCAATCCACGCGCAAGGAAGCAAGTCCAACTCCAAAAGGAAGAAGTTATCCTCGCAGATGGCTCTGTATTTAAGCCTATGCCTGTCAAAACCTCTAGTGATCTGCTTCGCGCTTCTCTCTTAATGATGTTCAAACACGTTGCCGATATTCACGTAGTGGTTATTCAGGTGATTGCTGAAAAGTTTGGACTGAATATTGAGGATCTTCAGAAGGCAATTACAGAGGACCCTCGGTGGTCAGAAATGCTTGCGAATCCTATTATTACTGATCTTACAGCAGCAGCAAAGGAAAATTCTACGCCACCTCCTAAGAAGCGAGGAAGGCCTGCGAAGAAGGTTGCGCCTCCCAAGGCCCCTACTCCTCCACCTGCTCCACCCAAAAAGCCTATGATCATTATCGCAGACGATGAGGATCTTGTGTTTTAATTACAGATCCATAGCATTTATTGCGAGGAGAACCTCATTGTGATGATACCAGTAATAACCCAATGAAATATTCAAAGGAATTACAGCAACAAATTGATGATTGTGAATGTAAATGTTAGAAAGGAAATGCGAAAACAAAAAGAAAAGGAAATATTTTTGTTGGAAAAGAGACCAGTATAGTTCTCTATTTTTTACTTTCCAAGCCTGAGCAAATAAAAAGAAATAGAGTAATTGAAAGAAATATTGGTAATGCTCAAAGAGGGTAAAATCACGTGATCCGTAAGGTGTTACAGCATAATGAAAGCCTGCCATATAATTCATCACAATACAGAGAAAAGGAGGGAAACGTAAGATAAAATTGTAAAATGTAGAAGCATCTGGTATCATTTCCAGAGTATTTTCAAGTCTATACGATGTAAAACAGAGAAAACACATCTCCGCATTTCGTCTAGGATTTATCTGGCGCCACCTCAATAAACACCTTGAATGAACAAATTGTAGAGATCCACGACATTCGCAGGGGTCAATCAGTGGATTTTTGGCGGTATTGCGCGATTCCAAACAGAATCTACAAATTGGCAAATCTTGCGTCATTGTGCTAAAAAAATGTTTTTTTTTGTTTTTTCTCTTTTTCCCCCTCTTTTCTTTTGTTTCTGTTTGGAACAGCTTATACTTACTCCTCCTTAGGAGGCTCCTCCTTCGGAGCAGCAGCCTCTGCGGCCTTCTTATTCGCATAGGCTGCCTTGCGTGCTCCACGACAGTCATAACAGAACTTAGGCTCAGGCCACTTCCGCTCCTCAAACTCCTTCTTCTTCTCATCAGAGAAGAAGAAGGGCTTCTCACAATCGCCACACTGAATGGCCTTTCCAGCAGGGCGACTCTTCTTCTTCTCCTCGCGGCAATCAGCGCAACGCACAGGCTCCGCATAGTTATTCCGCTTGTAGAAGAGCTGCTCCTTCCCCGTAAACACAAATGAGAAACTACAATCGCAGCAAGTGAGATTGATGTCTGATGGGAAAGTGTTCCGAGGAGTATAGGGCTTCTTAGGAGCCTCAGCAGCTGCAGGAGCAGCCTTCTGCTTCTGCGCCTGCTTCTCCTTCATTTTCATCTCCTCGTCAGCCAGCTGCTTCTGGAAATTGGTGATGCGGTTCGCGCTGCTGCGCAACAGCTTCTGAAGGCTAGGCGTATCTTCACCAACAGAGATCCGACGGAGGCAGTCGTTGTGGTCCGACTGGGCCTGGAGGAGGAGCTGGCGAGTGAGGAGGGACATCTTGCTTTAGGAGGTTGGGATAGGGAGGTGCTACTAGGAAGGCGGTTGGCGAGTTCAATTTTTCCAAAAAAAGTTTTTTTTAGTTTTTTTTGGTTTTTTTTGTTTTTTTCAAGAACAACCCTCAGATAGCATCCACATCCACATCGCTATCATACTTGGTAGGCTGCTTCTTGTCCTTTGTATCCGAGTCCACCTGCTCATCCGCAACCTCCTCGCTGCGATCAAAGAAGTCCTCATCTAGACCATCACCCAGTTCCAGAAGTGAAGAGTGAAGACGATTGACATCGCGGAGCTTCTTGATGGTCTTCTTGTCGCAAGAGCCAATAATTTCATAGGTCGTCCGCCCAGCAGATTCATTGCGACCTACAACGACAATGTCACCAATGTTGATACGAACGACACTGCGGCCTCCAATGACTGCTTCTGTCTCAGTCGCACGTCCCTTGTCGTCGGTGGTCTGAATGCGGAATCGGCAGTTTCCAAGAGACTTGATGGCACGACCAAAGAGCGCAGAATCATCCACAAGAACCTCCTTTCCTACACGCTCATTCTTGGCCCTGGCCGAGCGAGAAGCTTTACCTGCTGTCTTGGGCATTTTAGAAAAAGTTGAGTGTTACACTGCCCACACACGATTTTTCATTCAAATTTACATATCGTCAACATCAAGTCCCATCTCCAGTTGTCTTAGGACACGAGAAGGATGCCAGCGGTTCATCATTAACTCTTCCTTACACGAATCCATCTTCATCTTCTGAATACACTTCTCCGTCGTGTAAAGCTCCTTCAAATCCAGAAGCCATCTCTTGAGAAAGTATTGAGTAAGAGGATGATCCTTTCCAAGAGTCTTTTCACATCCAACGAGAATTGTATTGAGAAGATCACGAGGCCACCAACATAGCTCTTTTGCCGCTTCTGAATCCAGAATCACAGGAATATACCTCATCAGATAGGTTTGAGTCTCTGGCTGGGCTAGAATGATCTTTGCCACGTTACTAAGGAAGAGAAAGAGAGTCTCTCCTGACGCAAGAATCATATGTGTCTCAATTTGGTAGTCTAGCATTCGGCCCAGTTCTTGAATCCTACGCCGAGGAGCCATTTCCTTGAGAGAGGCTAGGGTAGAATAGTAACGATACGCAACAAGAAGGTGCTCAGGAAAATCCTGTGGCTTCGCATACCCGTGAATCACTAGAAAGACAAACGTATCTACATGAGAAGCCTGAGTAGGAATTCGCGCGATATCTTCTTTTGTGAGCGTAATTAGATCTGAAGAAAGATCTCGGAGCAAGCGTTTCTGTTTGTGACTGGACATAGTCAAGAAGAGAATCGCTGGAATATCTGGATTTCCCAGGAGAAACTTTTGAATCCATCGCTCTTTCAATACTGAACGGTCCTGACTTGCGTGTTGATGACAGAAATGGGATCCTACCTGAGCATAGGAACGGCAGTCATACAACCTTGAATTCAGAGCGAAGCAAGACATAGTGGGTGTTTGTTGGCGTGTAGGGAATATTGTTCAAATTTCCAAAAAAAGTTTTTTATGGTTTTGGGTTTCTCTTTTCTTTTGTTTTTGTTTGGTGTGGGAGCGTATGAATTTACGCAGTGCCATCCGCCTCACGAGTGGCCTTCTTAGCCTCACGACCTGCCTTCATCTTCGCGATCCACTCAGCGCGCGCCTCAGGAGTCAGATTAGCCCACGCACTCTTGCGAATCTTCTTGGAGCTGGTCTCGGAAGAAGCATCGCCTCCTGCAGGATTGGAACCGCTGAGGGAATCCTCCGCAAAGACCGCTGGGGCTACAGGAACCTCTGGAGCGGCAGGAGCAGCATCAGAAGCACGAAGACGCAGAATCTCCGTGATAAGATCCTGCTTCGTGGGGAACTTCGGAGTGCTCCTGCGACCCGTGGGCTTACCCACAAGGACAGAATACGTGTCACGGAGCTCCTGGCAGTTCATCTTCTCCAGAGGCTTGACGACCACAGGCTCAGAAACAGGCTCATCAAAGGTAGGCATAGGAAGAGACTCCGCAGGAGGCGACTCAGGGACGGGTGCGGTGAGCATCTGATACTCATTCACCAGATCCGTGAAGCGAGCCACGAAAGCGGCCTGCTTATCCTGAGGGATGAGGGAGAGGTAGAAGGAGCAGGAGAGAGAGGCCATTTCGTTCAGTTGGAGTGAGGAGGGGAAGTTGATGCTGTTCCTAGCGCTTTATTCGTTCAATTTTACTTTTATAGAAATGATCTACAGAAAAAATTTTTTTCTTTTTTTGTTCTTTTGTGTTCTGTTTTTGTGCTACCTACTTTTTTGCTTGTTTGTTGTGTTTACCACTTCGCATACTTGTCCAAGAGAGAGCGGAGCTCCAGCACCTCGTCTGCGAATTCGGCAGGCGGATTCTTCACAGCAGGGTGGTCAACAATGTGAGCCAAGCTGTAAGAATCAATGAGGGGGATATTGATCTCTTCACCCTCTGGAGCGAGCTCGTTGTAGGTATGGACGAATCGGAGGAAGTTGAGGATGACACGGGGGTGACGCATATCCAGGCGCAGGGCGAGATCAGGAACAACCACAGAAGTGCACCACTCATCCTCCACTACCTCATACTCTGACGAGGAGTCACCATAGGAGAAGGGTTCACCCCCAGTAGGCGCATAGAGGTTCTCAGCGACAGGTGGCTCCAAAGCAGCTTCTGCGATACGATTCGCAAGATCACGAAGAGAAAAGCCAGCCATATCGTCCTCCTCCTTCTCATCCTCAGAAGGAGCGCGAGGAGTCTTCTTGGGAGCTCCAGGGCAAGGGCGGCTCAGAGGAGGAGGAGGGGTTGAGCGATCCTCAGACTGAGCCGAATCAGAATCAAGCGGAGGGAGGCCATAGCGCACAGGGAGGCCTGTCTCTGCGTCCATCATAATTGCGTCGCCGTCAGCATCATACTCAAAGAACACGTGATGAGGCACGGGGAGCGCAGCGAGGAAGGGAGACAGGAGAGAGGCCATTGTGATAAGTAAGAAAAGGGTGGGAGGATACAAACATATAGGAGCGATCCCCCTTCAATTTTACTCATCCTCGTATACGAGTATGTAGTCAAACTCATCTTCATCCTTGTTCAAGGGTCCATAAACAGGCAGATAAAAGCCGCCCCAACTCATCCACAACCAATCATCTTTATAAGTCATTTGCTCTGAACAAAGGTGGGGGTGTGTGTTTCCATATACACTTTTGTGCTTCAACTTTCCAAAAAAATGTTTCTTTTTTTTGTTCTTTTTTTTTACCTAGCGCTCAATGGCGCATCGGACATACAATCAAAGAGAGACACTACACAATGATGACCCCACGATCAGACCCAAGGTCACCCTCCACTGCGCGAATAGGCCGAGTGACCAAGACGAGTCCCGAACCGTCCGTGATGTCACGCCAGACAGGTGCGTCACCTCCCTGTGACAAACGCAGCTCCTGAAGGCGCTGGATCATCCCGTCAATGGTGAGGGTCTCGCAGCCGCCAACCGTCACCTTCTTGGGAACGCGATACGCCACAGATCCCAGGCCACTGGTCAGACCCGATGCGACCTGATAGCCACTCGCCGCCGCGAGGAGAGGCACGATCTTGGGCGGCGAACGGATCACATGTGGGGCGGAGTAGAGCGAAGCACGCGCCTCCAGCTCTGCCCCAGGATATGAGTCACGAGGGACCGTGGGCCACGACTCATCCGAGTCGAGAATCGCGCGGAGCTCAGACTTCGCATAGTAACGCGTGGGCCTACCAAGCTCGCTCAGCTTCTGGTCAATCTGAATCTGGAGGTTCGCCTTCACAGGGAGAAACTCGGACGTGATTGGGCGCTGTGAGAAAGCCTTCTCCAGGTCAGCGAGCTCCTTCTCCAGCTGGGCGAGATCATACTCCATCTCGTAGGGGTCCAGGGCGATCTGGTGGTTGTCAGACATTCTGGTGTGTTGGATGGGCGGGACGGGGATACAAGATCCCTATGGAGTTAGATATTCAAATTTATACAAAAAATTTTTTTTTCTTTTTGTTTGGGTATACCTAACACTCAGAGGTGTATCAGTGGTTGATCTCCTTCGCCATAATTGTCAGCGCGGGGAGGTCAGCGTCAAACGTCCTCTCCAACGCAATATACATACGCGGTTCTGTGTCCTTCACACCGCAGTCCTTCAGGATCTTCTCCAGCGCAGCCTTCGTGCGAAGCGCATTGAAGGGACGCTTCAGGGGCGGCGGCAGTTCCCACCCATCCGCCTCCATCTTCTTCTCTAGCTCTCCCAACCACGGAGCGAGTCGCTTCACCATCAGGCGGTGGTGGATGGACTGCGTGGGATCCCAGGAGGGGTCGTTCTTCTTCAGCTCCATCAGCAGCATCTGGCAGAGTCGGTGGCAGCGATACTCCGCGAAGAGAAACTCCCAGAGGAGGAAGTCGTTGATCTGCGCCGACGTGATGTCCATCGTGTAACTTACGGGTTGGAGTAGCTGGGGGTGTGCTAGATACAGAGGAGTCTATGCATTCAAATTTATGTAAAAAATTTTTTTTTTTTGGTTTCTTCTGTTTGCTACCTAGCACTCAGAGGTGCGTCAGTCACACAGACATACAGGATTACTCGCTCTCACCAGGCACCTTGAAGGTGTTGACGATGGAGACGAACGCGCGGCCCTGGGTCTCGGTGAACCCGCACTGCATCAGCGCATCCACGAGGAAGTTCTTGAGGATGTGCGTGCGGACCTCGTTCTGGGGGCGGATCCACCCACGGAGCCGCATGAAGTCCTCCGCCTCGTCAATCCACGGGCCGCCCATCTCCAGCATCCAGATGTAGTAGGGCGTGGAGGTGGCGTCCCAGAGGGTGTCGTCCTTCATCATCTCCACCATCAGGTTCTGGCAGACCACGTAGATGCGGTAGCGCTCATCGTAGCGGCGCCACCGCGCCTCCACGACTGCGATCTCCTCGGCGTTCTTCTTCGCGAGGTCCTGGCGGGTCTTGTGCCCGCGCCAGAGCGCCTGGATCCGCTCCGCCGCAATGTGGGGGCGGTTGAGCGCACGGACCTTGCGGAGCTCCTCACACGAGCACGGGCCGAGGGGGTAGATGGGGCGGCTGTCGCAGAAGTCATCGTGCTGCGCAGAGGCACGGGGCTCTGCCCAGAGGGCCGCCGCCACATCCGAGAGGGAGATGGGGCGGCGCTCATTGAAGAGGTCCTCCAGGCCATAGGAGACGTGGACAGAGCGGCGCGAAGAGGGCGGGAACACGGGCTCGGCCCAGACAGACTCGCCGTGCTCATTCATCCGAGCGCTGATACGGGGGATCTCAATGGAGGCCATCTTTGGGGGTGGGGCTGTCAGAGTGCGGGTGGGGGTATGCTCAAGTAGAGCCAGAACCCCAGTTCAATTTTTACTCCCCCACAATTACGGGGAGATATTCTGACCTGTTCTGGGGGGTGCTCTCTGGACTAGTATCTTAGGGGCTGTGGGGGGCTCTGGGGGGCTCTGGGGGGCTCTGGGGGGCTCTGGAACCCCCTAATTTGTTCAATTTTAAGGTAAAATTGAATACAGATTCCCCATGTTCTTACCCCCCCAGAGGGGGGGTTTCTAGCAGCCTCTTCAATTTTATTCCTAGATTGAATGCTCTGGTAGGCTCAGAGCACCTGGGTAGCCCCAGAGGATCCAGGGTAGAATTCAATTTGGGAGTAAAATTGAATGCTGGAATGGCCCTAGGGAGAGGCATACTTCCCATCCCTCCAACTCAACCCCATACCCAACAGAATGTCCGCCTCTTCCATCCTCGCCGAGCTCCAGGC
>Ga0129333_10001346_pt1 | contig 22161 bp, 17 predicted proteins | sample CPB6_08_DNA_FD_94474 | JGI IMG/M metagenome (GOLD analysis project Ga0129333, IMG submission 94474) | Freshwater to marine salinity gradient microbial communities from Chesapeake Bay, USA - CPBay_Sum_0.6_0.8_DNA | ecosystem: Environmental > Aquatic > Marine > Coastal | place: USA: Chesapeake...
CAGAATGTCAACTTCATTTCTTTTTGTGACATTCCACAGTGCTTTGCTGCTTTGGGAAGATTCCACTTTGCAGAAAAGAGTGCTTCATTTGCCTCTTTTACATTTTCTGGAGTGGTTTTAACAGTCTCTTCTTTAAGATCTTTGTATGAGATTTTGTAAACCATGTTTTTCAAAAAAAGTAATAAGGAGATTTTTTGCCGGGAGATTTTTTGGGACCTTTTTGGAATCTAAAGTGGATTTGCGTATGAGAGTGTCTCTTCATCCACCGTAGCACGAACAAAGTCTAGCACATTCATAAACTCTTCAACGGTCTCACAAGTCACTTGCTTCTCTGACCCTTCATTGGAGTACAGGTATACTGTACGCTTGATGGGGTCCACCACGCAGCGTGAGAGGTACTCGTCTTGCATTCGGTCGTCCTTTGATTACCCACTTATCATAGCAGGTCCATGGGTGGGTGTCAAGCCTGGTAGGGTTCCATTTTAACGGGATAATCTTTTGGACTCTCCCCAACGTATTCGCTGACATTCCTAGGAACATCTTTTCTTTGTCCATAGACTACATACGAACAATTGATAGGACCACTTAGATTATTTTTAATAATAATCCTTTGTCCCCATTCAATTTTTTCCACAAATAATTCTTGATATGATTCAAAGGGAGTTAAAGTAACACCAACAGTGTCCATATCAACTAAGTTTTTCCAATAATCTGGAAGTTCAATTACTGTAGAATCTTGAAGTTTCCCCCTCAAATATACTTCTGCTTCTGGACCTTCAAGACAAATATAACGAAGACGATGCCCCTGCTTTGATGGGTGTTTAATATCAAATGCTTTTACTGCACCAACACTGTTTCCATACCATGTCCCAAGAAAATTTGATGCAGTGACAGTTCCAGTCACCACAACATTACCACTAAAATTAGTTGTATTTGCTTGAACATTGAAAGTTGGAATAGGTCCTGTGCTTCTTTCTAATGTTACAGAAGCAGTGCTGCTTCCTGCCAAATGCATATAAACATAATCTGCAGGTGATGATGTTGTGTTCACAAGAACCATAGAAACATCACTGATGTTGAAAAATCCTTCAAAAGGAGTTATTGAAAAATCATCATTATCTCTGTACTCAATACTTGGTGCTGGACCAGCAAATGTCCCATACTTTTCAAACTTAAATGCCATTATTCAACGATCTCCGTTTCCAACTTAGGTACATCTTTTCTTTCACCAAAGACATGATAAAAACAATTAATAGGAATACCAGGTTTAGCCTGCAGATAAACTTTATTATCTCCTATTCTTTTTACGATAATATCTTGATGTGCTCCGATTGGCGTAATAGAAACTGTAATAGTTTCTTCGTCAACAAGACCAGTCCAATACTCAGGTAATTCTATCTCAGTTCTATTTAAAAGTCTACCTCTAAAATAGACTCCATTTTCTGGACCTTCTAAACAAGTATGAACTAGTTTCTTCCCAGGTTCTGTTGGGTGATCAATAACAAAATTCTTAACCGATGCTTGAAGTACCTGTGTTCTTACAACTTTTGCTTCAATAAATTTTGCTTTCAGTAAAGTATCAATTCTCACAAAACTCTGGAATCTGGAATAGAGTTTTACCCACAATGAATAAAGTGGTTTTGCTTTTGCATCTGGATTCCCAAGTTGACCCACCATTAAAGTTGCTTGAGGAGAACTATAACTTCCTGCTCTTCCTGTCTGCAAAGGACCTTCTACATATGCAGATCCATTAATTTTTCCAGGACCAATTCCTAACGCTGGAGGAGTTCCAGCTCCAACCATTAGTTGACCACCAGCTGCTACATCATCCATTAAAAATGCCATTTTTTTCTCCTTATTTTAATTGTTTTGATTGGAAATCTTTTCCACCAACTTTAGAATCTTTTTTGGAGACCGAATCAGTAACTCCACGAACTAAAGAACTATAAATTTTCATTGAGCTATTAGCAACAATTTCTGCACTACCAGATGTTGCCAATTTATATTTACTCTTAGCGTTAATTAAAACTTTTTTACCATCAATATCAATCGTCTCGCTTGCTTTTAATCTGATGTTTCCTTTACTCCCACCTTCTCCTACAGCAATTAATTCAATATCAGTTCCTTGAAGTCTTATTTTTCCGTTTTTTGCATTAATGACAATGTTTCCATTCTCTGCTTTTAGAAATAAACTATCTTCTGCTTCTGTAACTCCTTTACCAAATCCACATTCAAGTTGAAAATGTCCAGGAGATATTGAAGTGGTCCACCCCTTTCTTGGTCCATCCTTATCCAAAGAAAGTTCATGTCTAGCATCAGATCCTTGAAGTAAAATATCAGCCGTTACATCTCCTTGTTTGTGAATGTGACCAAAACTAATAGAACCGTGATCATTGCCATAACGAATTGCCGTATAATTTTGTTTGGCAGTGTTATTTTTTGATGGTTGTTTATTTGTTGTAGGAGAATTACCAACTTTTGTATTGTTGGTATTTTGGGATGTTGGCATTAGTATTAATAATTCAAGGTACTAGTATTTAATCTCGTTTTATTCATTCGGTATTGTGTCCTGCGGAGTTCTTGGGATATTAAGTCTAGGATCATTGCTGGTAATATCAGTACCAGATCTCTGAATAGCACTTGGAGGTGTAGTGACTCTTCCAGTAATGCTTTCTTGTAGAGTGTCGTAAATCCTTATAGGTTCTCCAATAGTCGCATAATATCCAGCATACTTCACTCCCTTTTCAAAATAAACTGCACCATAGTAAGGTCTTCCATCTATGTATCTAGTTTGTTTTAGACCAACTAAGTCAGTTACTTGAATGATTTTTTCTGGAGGTGCAATCGGATCTCTAACAACTTTGAAGATAGGTCTGAAAGTTGCATTAACTCCAGTTTCTGTGACCATCTCTATAATTGGGTAAATATCAAAACCTATACCTGGATTTACTACTTTAACAGCATTAATTCTACCAAAAGTATCGCAACTATATTCCAGTTCTGCTCCGTTGTTTGGAGTAATACGAAGTTCATCAACACCGCAGTTGTAATTGATTCCCGGATTTTCTACAATAACTTGATCCAAAACAAGAGTTGCTGGATAACCTGGTCCAGATGGTTCTAAATATCCATTTCCAGGATCAAGAACATCAACTCTTTCAACAATACCCTTTCCACCAACTCTCTTTGCACATGGAGGAGGAATTAGTATTGCAGAAACTGCCATTGGATTTTTTGTCCATGGAGTTTCATCAGTCTTTACGAGAGTAATATCCTTTTCTATCAGCAGAGCAACACCAGAAGGATTATTGGTGAAGACTGATGCTATTTTAGGATCAACTTCTCCTCGCAAATTTGTCAATTCAATTTCAACATCATATTTTCCAGCAGTTACATTTGTTATGAATGTGTTTGCATCATCAAGTCTCACCCAAAGATTTTCTTGATTATAATAAGAACGACCTACTTCGGTTCCTCCAATTTTTAGGACGGCAGTATTATCTGCCTGCAATGTAACTCTATATTCACCACTCTCTGGAAATTCAACCCCAGACCATTTCAAGTTAAACGATCCAATAACATTTGGATCAGGGGAAGAAATACTTTTAAAGGTTTTTGGAGACACGGCATTTTCAAAAAATCCAGTCCAACGCCCCTCATTATATTTAAATAATGGTGGTCCGGAATAAGTTACTCCATTTTTCTCAGACACAGGAACAATAGATTCAGATGTCCTATTTGGAGATAATTGTCTTGCATTAGTTGCGGTTATACTCGCATTATTAATGTCATCATTTGCATTAGCATCCCAGAAAATAATCCTTTGTTGTTTTTGATCTGGTCTTGGTCCAGTATCCAGAATTTCAGGATCTCTTGACCCGGGTTCTATTCCCTCAAATACAATAGGGCCATATTTCTTATTTGCTTTAAATGTTCCTGTTGCTTTAGATGATCCTTTTGTTCCACTTAAAGGTCTAGAAAAAACCACAGGACCTTTACTTTCAGTTGGAATAGTAATCTTGGTTACAGCATATCCAAAATTTTTATCGTCATACCAATCAAAAGTGAAGTCAATTTCAATAATATCATTACCACCAGCCAACATGTAGTATTGATTACCTTCTTTAACAAAAAGACTTCCTGCGGGTTGTTCTTGTTCTTGCTTTACTACTAGTGGTGATTGCCAATCTTTCGTGTTGAAAATCTTTTTCGTAATAACACTGCTTGTAGAAACAACGGAGTTGGAAACTTCTACTGTTATTGTAAGTCTACCCTTTGTTAGGAATCTTTTCACTAAAGATGGATTTTGTATATCAGGTGCATCTAACTGAGACACTTCCACGCCATCAATTAACAATCTACCATTATCATCTTTAGCACCTTTAATACCATAGAATCCATCATAAGGAATATCCACTTGCCAATCATTTCTAAACACAGTTCCCGAAGAATCACTTCCGGGAGTTGGTAAAGGTTTCACTGGAGAAACTGCATATCTATTCATAAAATTGCTCCATCCAGGAACAAATGTAGTTTCAATAATTGAAGATTCTGGAGTTGAAGTTGTAGTACCCTCTAAAATATAAGTCAGTTCAAAAGTAGTTCTACCAGTACCATCAACCTTACTTTTCTTACCGCTTTTAAAAATTCCATTTCCATTGGATACACTTATTTGTATATCGTCATTGTCGTTGCTAGAACGAACAAAGTCTGCAAATATTGTTGTTCCAGTAACCTCTCCTTTTTTAACTTTTGCCTCTTTGTTTTTTCCTTTCTCTGAAATTAAACCCTGCTCCATTTTTCCAGGTCTTTTTGCACCTTCTGGATCTACACTTGCAACGACATTATAAACTACATTCTTTCTAACCTTGACTTTCTCAATTTTTTTGTCTTTATTTTTGTCTACATTTGTAATAACAAAACTGTCAAGACCATCTTGCGAAGTAAACACAAATCTCATATTAGAGTTTCGTTTCATTCTACCTTCACCATAAACCTTGAAAGATACTTCCTGTAAATTTGATGTTTCTTTCTGGGGAATTATTGTTGTGGTACTTTCTCTTCTTCCAGTAAATCTTACAGGAATCCATGAACTAGGAAATCTAGTGGACCAAATTGGATTTGGTGGGCATCTTCCTTCTTGAACAGGAACTGGTTCTTTAGGTGGAACTGGTTCTGGAGCATCAATAGTAATTGCAACACCAAATGGATTTTCATACCAAGACTTGGAAGAAACTACTTTTTCAACTGTGGTAGAAACTTCAATATTGATTCCCAATGCCATTGGGTTTCCTTTAGATAATGGCGCAAAGTCTTTCTGTTCAAGTTCTGCTCTGATTCTATATTTACCTGCCTTAAAAAATTTAGTCTCAACAGTTTTCCCAGTGCTTTGACCCGATCTAGTAAATCCTTGTTTTTTTATTATTACTTCATCTCCACCATTATTAACGTTCTTCAATCCATTTCCAATACCTGCTTTACCTCCCCCACTTGCATTACCAATGAAAATTTTTGCATTGTCATCGCAAGCAATTTCAATTCTATAATTACCATCAACAGGAAATTCAATATACTCCCACTTAATTACATGAACTCCAGCAAAACTATCTGTCTGAGCTTCCTTAGAAGATAAACTATAAGGAGAAACTCCATATTGGGATAGAAAATCATTTCCTGCAGATGTTACTCTCCAAAGTTTTCTATTTGCTTTATTGATATATTCTGTAGTGCTAAAAATACTTTTACTTTGCAAAGAAGTTTGATTACCAGCAGGTATAACTCTAGCTGCTGATAATTGTCTAGCATTAACTGCTGTTAATTTGGCATTAACATCACTTCCCCCACCATCAAAGAGATTTATTCTTTGTTGTCTTTGGTCAGGTCTTGGTCCGGTGTTTACAATGTCAGGTGCTTTTGACCCTGCTGCTCTTCCTTCAAATATAATAGGACCATATTTTTTATTTGTCTTGAAAGTTCCTGTTGCTTTAACTGATCCTTTACTTCCACTTAAAGGTCTCTTTAGTACAACAGGTCCACCTCTTTCGGTAGGAATTGTAATTTTGGTTGCAGCATATCCAGCAACACCGGGATTATCATCCCAATCAAAAGTGAAATCAATTTCAACTATATCATTACCACCAGCCAACATGTAGTATTGATTACCTTCTTTAATAAACAAACTTCCAGCCGCTTGCGTTTCAGTTTTATAAACTGTTTGCGTTTCATATTGTATTTGATTTAACAAGTCAACTTGAATTGTATGATTGCCTTCTGTTATTGTTTTTGAAACAGGTTTTACTGGACCCTTAAAATCTCCAAGATCAAATAGTTTGTCTCCATCAACATAAAGAGTTGCAACATTATCACAGAGACCTCTAAAAATATATTCCCCAGAGATTGGAAAGTTTTCTTCCCACTCCATAGTAAAAGTAACTCCAGCATTATCACTTCCTCTAACTTCTGATGGTTTAACTGGAGATATGGCATAAGTATTCATAAATTCGGACCAATCTTTATCAAAGGTCACATCATAAGATTGGTCAACAATTGTTCCATTACCTTTGGTTATTCTTATGGGTTTATTTTTTCGTGTTGTCCAAAAAGGATTTTGTAGTTGTTCAAGTTGTTTTTGATAAGTATCAATCTCTACTTGAATAGGATCTAAAGTATTTGAAGTATAAACTCTAGGATCCCAAACCCCAAGTTCTTCTCCATTTGGTCCGTAGTTAATCCCATATCCAACCTCAGTATCTGGGCAAGGAAAATATTCCTCAAAGTCATCTTCATCTGCAAAAATTTCAACAGAGTCTGCCGTTTCACCCAATACGGAAGTTAAGACAGCGCCAGAACCAAACTGACACTCATCTCTTGCAGCAACGAGTGGTGGGAATTTATAACCATGCCCACTCCTAACAATATCAACTGCCAGTAAAGATCCGTCTCTACCTATGACTGGATTGCCAACAGCACCTATACCATCTCCGCCAAAAATTTGAATCTCTGGTGGTCCACATTGAGTAATTGTTTGTATGCCACCACACTCATCTTTTTTTGTAGATACGATGTCGGTTGTGGTGAGTTTGTTTACATCATTGATCGTTAAGTAGAGTATTTCATTATTGCCATTAACGAATATAAAAATGGTTCCTGGATTATTTTTTGCATAAGTATTGGCTTCACAAATTGAAACGTTGTTAATGTATCCAAGAACTGGATCAACATATCCAACTCTAATATCATCTATAGATGCTGGGCCAAATAAATTAAAAGGCATACTTATATTTTATCTTTACTGTCTGCATCTTTATTTTTTATTTATCTACCTACGTCCAGATCTGAGTGAAGATGGAGGAGTAGCATAAGGTTTATCAATAACAGTTGGTGGAGTAACTGGTTGCTGTGCCCTATCATTAACATTAGAGAAACTTGGCATCTGCTTCTGTTGAGAACCTCCACTTCCATTTTGCAAAGTATAATAGTCAGATGCTGGGCAGTTTGGAGTTAAATCACACCCAAAAATATTCAACTTAATATTTTCAAAACTTAATGCTGAAGTAAGACTACCACTCACCGATCCAACTAATGACTGAATTCCACTGACTACACCGGCAACATTAGAAAGTTCTTTTTGCATATCAGATAAGAACTTATCAACACTCTTTAAAGCATCATCAGTTCCTTTATTCATTGTGTCCATGTTTGTCTGAATTATATTTCCAACCAACTCTTCAACAGAACATATAGGTGTTGTTGGTGTAGTCAAGGGAAGAGGAGTATAATTTAGATTAAGTAGTCTATCCAAAAATCCCTGTATTTGCCCACAGAGATTATTTGTAATCTTACTATAGAGGCATGTAATTAAGTCCGTTATTCTTTCTTTTATATCAATAAATTTGTTTCTTTTATTTGGTGGCATAGATTCAATCGTTTTTGCCAGAGCTTTATTAATTTGTTTCAACACATATTCCATAATCTTATCAAAAATTATTTTCATGTATTTTGCTATTTCACACGCAATATTTGCAATCAAACTTTTTATTTCTTGAATTACATTTGATACGGCATCAATATAACTTAATGCTGCATTGACAACTTTATCAATGTCTTTTGTTAAATTTTCTAACGCAATCTGAATTGCTTTGAGTGCTGAAGATGTCATATTACATGGACTCATCAGCACAGTTTTTCTCAAGTAATGATCATTTCTCTTTACATCTGCTGCAGACAATTCATGAACGGCATCTACATTTTCTCTTGTAGCTCCAGGTTGTGTTGGAGATGTTGGGGAATTTGCTGCCTCGCACCTAGCTTTAATTCCAGATGAAACTGCCTTTTGAATAAAGGCGGACCTTTCTGTTCCAGTCAACCCTCTTGCTTCCGCTTCAGCAGCAGCACTTTGTTGATCTTTATATTGCTGTTTATTTAAAGGAAGATCTGATCTTAATCCAAATTCATTTACACTGACCCCAGCTGGGGCAGGAGAACATTCTTGGGATTGTTCTTTTGATTTTGGTTTATTAACTACAAGTCCTTCATCAGGGACTTTAATATTTGGATCTTTATTTCCATCAGCAGGAGTTGCATATCCACTTGTTGAGGAAAAGTTTGATTGATCCGTGCCAATTTTTATACTTAATGCAGTTTGAGCATTACTACCCAAGACTCCCATTATAACAGGAACTTGTTGATCTTGCCCGTCAAGGAAAAAACCAAAAACAAAATTACCTTGGCGAAGATTTGCTGTTGCTCCAGCGTTTGCTTGTCCTCCACCTCCCGTCACAGGATACATTACCTGTGCCCAAGGCAACTGATCTGATGATATTACTTTTTCTTCTCGGTCATGAAGACCTATAATTCTAACTTTGTATCTACGTCCCCATCCAGGAATTTGATCTTTACTTTCAAATTTTCCTGCCAAATGATTATCACGCCAGGTAGAATCACTGGCAATCTGTCCTACCCACCAATTGAAACTTGCTCCAAGAAATCCTGGATTAAATAAGGATCCACCTTCCATTTAATTATCAATCTTCATAAATTTTACATTCAGCCGCAGCTGGATTATCGTCACAATAAAGTTCTAGTGAAGAAGGATCATGATCATCTTCTGGATGCCTTTCTACATATCTTTGCAGAGATGCTAGTTCTTCTTCAGTATGTCTACGTGCTTGAGGTGAAGTTTGAGGATCGTCCAAAATCCTTTTGTCTTCTTCAATATGCTGTTGAATGTTTCTGTCGTTCATAATGGAATACTACCTGATGTGTGATTTCCTTTTCTTCCAAAAGAATCTCTCACTAGATTTAATTTGGTAAAAGTTTCTTTCGGAGAAATGTAATGACATAAATCTGCTATAATATATAGACCTCCACTTTGCTTATTTACTTCATCCTTTTTTTCTGCATTTTGTGGTGGAGCATCAATGAAAACCACATCTCCTGCATGTAAAGAAAAATCACCAGATATTGTGATAGTAGTTTTATCAGAATATAATTGATTGTATCTCATGATTGCCTGATTTAAAATATTTTTATATTCAAAGTTTTCCTCTTCAGACTTTTGTATTTGTTGGTCAGTAGTTCCAGATGGAAGAGTTCCTTTATCCAACAAATAATAAGTTGTTCTAGAAAATTCTTTATTAGATCCAGTTTGATTGAATTCGGGATTTAAAACTGGCAATTCCTTTCCTGCCAATTTTAAATCTTTTTCAGACTGTTTAGCATTCGGTGTTACAACTTCATAGTAACAAGTGAATGGATCAAATAAAATAGTACGTGTAGAAAAAGCGCCCATCTTTAATTTTTCTTGCACGTCTACACGATTATCTTTAGAATAATTAAGTGCTTTTGTATCATATCCAGCAGGAATATTTGTTCCTCTAGAGTCTGGAGATTCGTTATATATGATAGACTTTTTTTTCTCCTGAGACAATAGAGAATCTATAGATTTAAACTTAAACCCATCAGAAGTTTCAAAGAAAAAATATCCAGCAGTTTTTCCTTCAGCACCTGGAATATTTGGAACCGCTTTTTTAGACAACCAATTCATAGCATAATATGGTTTTCTATTATTGCCAATAAAATTATAAGTGTTTGAAGTTTCTTCAATATCAATTTTCTTTTTTGTTTTGAGACTAGTGGTTAGAATATCTTTAATATGATCCGATATTTTTCCATCAAATCTTTTATTAAGTCTAATTTTTTCATTCATAATAAATTCTTTAGAAACCATATCAAGTTGAACCATTGATTTGGTTGTGTCCTCAGTGAGTGGAGTAACTTTATTAACATATAAAGTTAAACTTAAAACATTATTATTATTGTCTTTAAATTTTATAGATACTTTTTCTTGTCCAACGATTGGTAATCCTTCTAGAACAGTCTTTTTATCAATTGCATTTCCCGTATCGGCAAAGGTAAATGATGCTTTTAAAGTATCTTGTAAGATACTTTCATAATACATTAGTCTAACAGTACCGCCAACTAAACTTACAGTTTTACTTTGATCCTTATTGGAATAAATATCCATCCTTTCAATAAAAGATGGTTCAGCAGATTTAGTTATTACTTGATTTGACATTTTATATTACCTCTTACTTATATTTACCCACCTTGATATAGGACATCAAATGGATCATCACCTTCGCTGCTTTCATCAAAGAAAAATGAAGATCCAGACGATTCTTGTCCATAACCACCAGAAACATTATTTGGAACAGAATCTTCAACTATTATCATCTGTTCTGCGCCAGATTCATAAGAGGCATATGATTGAAGAATGTTTGCAATTTGAGGTTTAGTTCTCGCTAAATTAAGTTTTTCGGCAAGTCCTGGAGCAATAGAATCTAAACCTTGAGTAGTATCTGCGTCAAAAACAAATTCCTCTCCTCTTTCACCAATAAGAGCTTTTGTAGGTCCACCCACTCTACCACCTTTGGCAAGTTTTACTAAACCTCCACCACCTAAAAATTGTTTTAGTGTTGCCCTTACTCTCGCAGAACCTGCATAATCTTTAGCACCAATAGATCCAGACCCACCCCACTGTGCTCCAGGAATATCAAAAGCAAGACCAGAGTAGTGATAAGACCCCGGAGCATGACCACCAACAGGTCCAAATCCCTTAAACTCAGTAACTTGTATTCCTTTTGATTTAAAGAAATTATAAGCTCTTACTGCAGTATCTCTATCTCTAAAGGCAATATGATCATGATAGTTTGAAGGTAGTCCATGTCCACCTTTATCAAATTTACCAAATGGAGTATTAGGATCGCCAGTGATGTATTGCGAAACGGCACCACCAATACTACCCCTATCTAGTGAACCCATATCTCCCATTCTAGATCTCCCTTTACCAAAGCTTGATAATGCATCAGCAGCAAACTGATATCTTCTGGGATAATTTGGAACTCCAGCTTTTTCCATTTCTCGTTCAAAAATTTGAACGGCTTTCTTAACATCGGTTACACCTTTCAGTCTATTAAGAGTTCCATAAGATCTCATTTCTTTCATCATCCATTCAACTTGTGTATCTAATTTCCAAGGATCTTTTCCAGAAGATGCTGCCCATGCAACTAGTGCATCCCACCTACCACCACTTCCTGGTCCAGTGCCCCATTGCATAATTCCACGTCCTGGACCACCACCAAGTTGTCTAGACTGAGGATTAACCCCAGACTCTTGCATAAGATTACCAATTACGCCAGCAGCTGCTTGCTCTGTAAATCCATATCCAATCAGGTAATTAAAAACTTTCTCAGCATTCGTGTTTCCTACTAAAGAACCTGTTCCTGGTGGCATTTGATCTTCAGTTGGAGCACCTGGAGCTCCTCCACCTTCTTTTTTAAATCTAAGGTTTTCTTGAATTTCTCTCAGAGTCCTCTGAGCATTAGTTTCAGTTGCATCTTTAAACGAAGCAGCAACCCATTGACTAATATCTCCTCCCTCAGAAACAGCATCTAATGCTTTAGGATCAACAAATCCACCTTCAGCAAAAGCAGCAGCAACTCCTCCTTTCAATTTTCCGTCATTTATTCCTTTAGAAATTAAAAGATTAATTCCAAGTCCAACATTTTCATAATCTCTTTGAGTTGGTTTTTGTCCTAAAAGAATTTTAGAGGTAATGGAGAGAATAGGACCAAAATAATCACTCTTTCCAAGATTCTTCCCCGCATTCAAAATCATATTAAATGGATTCATAAAATCCGGTAATTTTGGTTTTGGAAATAGTCCAAATAATTTTTCTTCTCCACCAACATCTGATCCTGGTTTTACATCAGTATCTTCTCTTGGTTTCTTGGCAGATAATTTTCTTTTATATTTCTTAGATCCTTTACCTTTAGAAGCAACTCTTCTTACCCCACCACGCGATTTACCACCTCTCGTTATTCCACCTTCAGCATATTGCTTAGGTTTTGTTGGTTTTTTACCACCAAAAAATAAATCATATAAAGCTCCTCCAGCCATATCACCCAGTGTACCACCTGCAATAGCACCAAGAGCACCAGTTGCAAGTGCTAGAGGTCCTCCAGTGAGACCAAGCACTCCTGCCAATCCACCACCTATGGTTCCCAATATTGCAGCACCAATTGCACGGAACGCTGCTCTACCAGGATTTTCCCCAAGAGCCCATGATAATCCAAAATCAATTAATGCTCCAACAATAGGAAGAGGTATTCTTTTTAAAAATGGTCTTACTGAAGAAAGAAGTGCTTTATTTCCACCACGACCCATAGTTACTTGAGGTCTTTGTCTGAATGGATTTCTAATATCAATGCCACCGGCACGACCACCACCACTTGTTGTTACTCTAGGTCTTCCTCCAATTCCAGGTCTAGGTCTTGCGCCAGCAGATCCAGCACCTCTACCCCCACCAAATCCTCCAGATCCAGCAGCAACCATTCCTGCTACAATAGCAAGATTTAAAAACTGATTTAATAATCCCGAAAGTTGATCAAACTGTTTTACTCCATCATTACCAAAAAGATTTTTTACAAATCCACGAGTGGCATCATATGCTTTATATCCCCAATCAATAAAAGTTACAAGACCATCTAAGAGTTTTCCGCCAAGATTAAGAACAAAATCTGTTGCTTGTCCTAAAAATTTAACAATAGGAATTATTTTTGGAAGATGATCAACTAATCTAACAACAAAATATCCAAGGATAATATTTCCTATAAAGTTTTTAATCCAATCCAAAAATCCCATTTTAGGTAATTTTGTCATTGAAACTTTACCCTTCTCTGCCTTCGGTTTTGTTTCTAATTTTTCTTCTATTTTTTCTCTTCTCTTAGAACTCTCTTGCCTCTTCGCTTCATTTAATTTTTTCTTTTCTGCAGCTAAAGTACCTTTTAAAATAGAATCAACTTCTATTACTTTAACACGAATAATGCCAATGTTTTTTACAGAGTTTTCAGACAAAGAAATTGAAGAAGAACTCTTAACAAACACTTTACTGACCTTTGCAAGTGCTCCTCCTTTTGATGATGGTAAAAACTTTTGAGTGTTGATTGCCATCTATCTTACCTCATCATTCCAAGTGTTTGTTGCTTTGTTCTCATTCCTTTTGTAGAAGCACTAAAGTTTGGTGTCCTAGTCTTTGAAGATCTTCCGCCACCTTGTCCTCCACCACCTATCAAATTAGCTTTTGTTCTGACAACTTTTACAGAAGGTTTTACTGCTGGTTTCACTCCCTTTACTTTTGGTTTTGATTTTGCAAGTTGTGCTTGTTGTTGAGATACTCTTGACCCACCACCAAACCAACCTGCCTTATCCCACCAAGGACGTTTTGCTTCAAGTGCTTGAGTATTTTTATCCTTTGGTTTGCCAGACACTCCTAACAATCCACCAAGCAAAGTTTTACTTCCAGCAAGTCCCATAGACTCGGCAGCAGTTCTTTTTCCACCTAAGATCATATCAACATCACCCTTTCCTTTCATAGGATTTAATTGATGCAATGCTTGAAGTCTTTGTTGAACTGTTTTTCCTTTACCAAACAAAACCCCCATAGGGTCTTTCATCTTATCAAAGTCATACTTATCTTCTATCCTATAACCACCACCTTCTTTTTTAGATCTTTCATTTGCCCAGAATTGACCCAAAATATTTTTTGCATTCTTAGCAGACTCACTCATTTTTCCTTTTTCATCAACATAATCAGCATACTGAACTCTTATACCACCCGCTTTGAGTTTCTTCAAGAAACTTTTTTGTGTTTCAAGTGCAGGATTTCCATCTTTAGCTCCTTGAGCACGAAGTTCTTTTATTTTTGCTTCTGCTTTTGAAATTTCAGATCCTGTTCTTTTCTTTGCTCTTTGAATTGCTTTCTGAAGTTCTTGTTGAGATTCTTTACCCAAATCCATTTCACTAATAGGACCACCAAATCCACCTAACATTTGTTTAGCATAAATTGACCCAGCATCTCTATATGTTGCTGCTCCAGGACCTTGCAACTTTTCTCCAATTTCTTGGAACATATTTTTGGATGTTGATTTGCTCCCAGAGGGTTTTGCACCTGAAATTTTCTGTTGAGCAGCACCCATAATCTTTGAAATAATATTACCAGAAGGTGTTTTTATTCCTGTACTATTAGCAATTCTAGCAATTGTACCAACAGGATCGGATAATAGAGATCCTGATGAAGATTTTGCGGAAGATCCTGAAGTAGAAGGAATCCCCCAGGTAGATTGCTTACTCAAATCTGCTCCAAATTTATATCTAATAAACCTATTGATTGCGCTTAAAGGATCCTTGTTGAATGGTAGATTAGTATTTGCATCACGATATCCAAAACTTCTATCACCGCCTATCATTCCGCCGCCAGCTGCATATATGGTGCCACTCATCAATTTTGGTTTATTAGTTCCTCCCCCAGCAGCATTCATTGCTTCAAGAGTATCAACTCCATATTTTTCAACTGCTCCGCGAGACATGACAAATTCGCCATCACTCAACATAGCAGGGACTTTATCTACACCCTTTTCTCCACTCACAAATCCACTGGCAAATCCACCACCACTAAAAGCACGGAAAAGACCACCACCATTAAACATTCCACCAAAACCACGTTGAAGAACTTGCTCACTCTGTAATTGAGCACCTCCAGGAGTTCCTTGTCCTGGTTTTATGCCTTCTCTTTTTTGTTCATTTTGTTGCGAAGCATAGTAAGCTCCTACACCACCAGCAACTGCAAGAGATGCAACAGGATTTCTAGCAATCAGTTTTAATAGAGATGGTATTGCAACCTTGCCGATACGGAAGATAAATCCTCCGACCATTTTGGTCAAACCTAAAGTTAATCTACCAAAAGATGTTCCAAATAAAATATAAGAACTAAGAAGTGCTGGCCACCAATCTTTTACAAAACGAATGATAGATTTAACTTTACTTGCATTTTTAGGATCACCTAACCACTCAACAAGTTTATAAACGATTCTTCCAAGAATAATAGTTGTAAAAAATTGTATTATTCTATCAAGTAAAGATTTGACGGGGGCAATTATTTTCTCTGCTACTTTTTTTAGTCCTTCAAATCTTTTTTCTAATTTACTTTCAGCAAGTCCTCTTTTTTCTTGCTCTGCTTTTCTTCTATTATATGCATCAGTATCATCAGATATTTTATTTTGCTGCTTCAAAGTTTCACTTATTGAATCCATAGAAGCGGCGATTGCTGCAATATTGTCTTCTAAAGTTCTAGATATGGGAGATGCTGCTAAAGAAGCAGTTCCTGGCAAAGATTTAAGTTGACTTGCTCCTATAATTTTTTGTTTAACACTGCCAATACCAAAAGAACCCGCTGTTATTTTCTTTTTCTTTACTTCAAATCTACCTTTATCCTTTTTACTTTTGACTCTTTTATATTCTTCAGTCAAAAGCATAACTTCTTCAGTAGGAATTGTTTTTTTGGTCATCCTACTCTTGACCATTGCCTCTTTAAGAAGAGTCAGATAAGTTTCATAATCAAGGTCAAAAACATCATCAAGCCCAATAAGCCTCAGTACTCTAACATCTATTTCCTCTTTTGGATTAGAAATGGGCATTGCTCATCTGTTGTTTTTGTTTTAGTTCTTCTTCTTCAAGATGCTGTTGCAACATTGTTACATATATGTCTCTTTCCCACGGGATCATATTTTCAATCTCCCATAGTGAATATTTATGGTATTGTATAAGAGAAAAATTAAGACGAAAGTAACTCTCAAGGTCCATGTGGACCATGCTTATACGAAAAAACTTGCTAAGCCCTCAAGAACAACTTCGCTTTCTATTTCCGTAACAGGGTTTTTGACTTTAATTGTATGGGAAAGTTTTGGCATAGTCTCAAAGAATTTTTCAATATCTTTGAACTGAGAAGAGTTCATTGATTCTAAGAACTCATTCATTTCTTTTTTAGTCACATCAGATGAAGTCCACACTTCTTCCTCAGTAAAAATCTTATCAATACATGCTGCAATAAGTTCAAAGGACTGATCCATTGCATTCTTATCATTAAAATCAAAATTATTTTTAATAAATTGATCAAGTGAAGGATATTTCATTTCCATCATAATAGAATTGTCAACTTTAATTCTATTAGTATGTTGTTCATTTTTTTGAACTTTAATGTCGTCCAAATTAATTTTTACCGGTACTTGAGTTTCCCCATCATCTGGGCAAATAATATTTACTTCAAGTTCTTCACCAACAGACTTACCACGAATATTTAAAAACAAATATTCAATATCAAAGGTAGGCAGTGATTCTACCTTTACATCTTTAGTAAGGATACAACTTTTAATTACTGATTTAATTGCCGTAGTAATTTGCTTAGTATCTTCGCTCTCTAAAGCAATTACAAGCAATTTTTCTTCCTTGACAAGAAAAGGTCTGTATTGAATTGTTTGTCCAGTTGAAGGCAATTCAAGTTCATACGTTGGTGTAGCAATCTTTGGTAAAGGCATGATGTCCTATAGAGCATTCAGTGCAATTATTTATAGGGGGTGGACAAAAAGAAAAGTGTCCATTGAGCCCACCAAAGCAGTCAAATCTCTGGTATAATAACTACAGTTCAAACAAACAAATGAAAGGACTTCTCAACTTCTATCTTGCATCTGCACTAACTGTTACAACTGCTGCAACTGGTGCTTGCTTTGTATGGTATGTCCAAGAGTATGATGCTGCATATAAGTACCATAAAGTTGCTCCTGAAATTTCTCAAATTCACCGCAACAACTCTCTGTGGTTGGGTTTGTGGGGAGGAATCTATGGTCTTACAGGTGTAGTAAGTGCAATCGGTCTCTCTCAAGGAATCAAAAAAGATCAATGAAAATTCTTTTAGTTTGTCTATTAATGACTCCCCTTTTAATTTACAGTGGTGGATTCATTACTTTGACAATTCTTCAAAACATAAAAGTAGAACTTCCTACACCAAACTGAGGGTCATTAAGACCCTCTTTTTTATGCAAAGATTCCTTGATCCCTACCAACCTGATCTCTTGACCTAAATTGATCCAAAGCAGGATTTCCAATTGCACGTCCATCTTTCTGAGTATCTCCATTAAGAAAATCATTAAAGACTGGACCGCTATTTTGTCCCTGTATTCCAAACTGAGGATTAACAAGATAATCCGGAGCACTATTCCAGGATGCTTGCTCCAATGGACTTAATTGCATGTTATTATTATCTGCAAGTGGGGGATCTATACCCTTGTTTAAAACGTATCTAATGTACGTCATTGATACGGTGCATTTTAAAAGAGAAGAAGAATCGTATGAAATTGGCATAGATGTTATACTTATTGGATATGATCTAATAAATTCATAACTTAATATACCAGACTGTCTTCCACCAGAACCAGATCCTCCCATACCACTTCTTTCAAATTTAGTAATAGACAATCCTTGAGTCGTATAACTATCGGGATATTGAAATCTATAGAAATAGTTAGAACTCTTAGAAGTAATATTTCCTCTTTCTGGTTGAGAAGTATCGCTGGATTCTTGTGCAATATATTTCATCCAGGTCTCAAATATTCTAATTGGAAGATAATGTTCAGCATCAACATAAAAAGTTAAATCAATACGATCATCATAAACTCTCCTATAAGCATGTCTCTCAGTTACACCATGAAAATCATTTGTAACTTCAAGAGTTGCAAGATTTGATCCTGGAAGAGTTGCTTCACAGCACATCAAATTCAATCTATCCAAGTTGATAGAATTGACACTAATACTATTCTCTGCAAAGTATTTGGTCAGTTTAGTTGGCAATTGAACATTCACAATAAAGTGAGAAGTTGTTGCTGGGTGCAATAAAGCTGCCTTTATTTGCGATACACTCTTTGCTGTAGGTGTAGGAGGATTGCTAGGCATCTATAAATAATTTTTTACCTTATATATTATGTATGGGAGAAAGTATAAAAAGTAAGTACAAACCATCATACCCACAAAAATATATTGGAGACCCCGAAAATATAATATGCCGAAGTAGTTGGGAAAGAAAATTTTGTCGTTGGTGTGACTTGAATGAAAACATCATCGCATGGGGAAGCGAAGAAATTCGTATTAAGTATTATGATCCAGTAAAACAAAAAGTTAGAAATTATTTTCCAGACTTTATTATTAAAGTGAGAGAAAACACAGGGGACATCAAAAAATATATCGTTGAGATTAAACCGAAAAAACAAACTATTGCTCCAAAACCAAGATCAAGAACAACAAAATCATATCTCCATGAAGTCTACACTTATGCAACAAATCAAGCAAAGTGGAAAGCAGCACAAGAATTTTGCGCTGACAATATGATTGGATTTAAGATTATCACAGAACAAGAACTAGGTATTAAATAATGGCAGAAGGTTTTGGTCAATATACCAACGTTCCCCCAAGGATGAGAGAACTTAAAAAAAGAATTGACCTATCTGGAACATCAGACCCAGAAGACTTGATGTTAATTATTATGGACACTCTTAAGGAAGAAGTATTGTACCCAGAACCAGGAAAGTTTTATACCTTTGTTTATAATCCCAAAACACCAGACATTGAATACGATCAACATCCATTGATTGCTTGCACTTCATTAGAGAAATGGGGATTCAAAGCAATCAATTTTCATTGGAGACAAGGAAGACAATATACATGGGAAGAAGTTGCCGGTAAACTTCACGTCGTAAAGTATGAGGAACTTGATGAGATGATGTCTATACCTTATGCAAAATTCCGTCTAAATAAATAAAAACCCTGTATTTAATGGCAACGAGACCACAAATTCCAGGATGGAATAATGTTAATTTGAATAAACCTGAAGAATATTCTTCAGAGTTCACAATAGGAGGGTTTCGTTATGCCAATGTAACTAACGTATCTACAGGACAAAGACAGTTATATTTTGTTAGTGGTTTAGGTGGAACACCATTAACACAAAGAGCTTTACTAACATCAACTTCTTCTGCGGGAAAAATTGAGAAGGGTAATGGTTATGATGACTTTGTTAGAAGATTTGGACAAGATAAATTAGTTGCAGCAGATAAGGCAAATAAGCAACAATCAATCGCTCTTCTATCAAAACCAGGACTATCAACAACTCAAGAATCTGGTTCAATAAAATCATCCAACGAATATAAATCAACAAGCGTTGGAGACAACTCTAAAAAAACACAAGACGAAACTGATAAAGCAAAGTCAAATCTTTCAACGCAACAAGCAGGTACAAGAAACTCATTCTCAAGAAGTTTAGTATATCCACTTAATTTAAAAAGCGAGAACCAAGATACTATTCAATTCAATATGGTCAAATATAGACCAAGACCTTTGACAAGTGATAGTAAAACTTTAAATGCCGTTGGGGAAAGACCTCCAGCAGGTGACATTATAGGAACAGTAACTCTACCTGTTCCCAATGGAATTTCTGATAGTAATAGTGCAAACTGGGGAAGTGATGACCTCAATGCTGCAGCATCAATGGCAGCAAACATAGCAAATAAATTTATAACTCAAGGTGGCGGTGCAGCTGCAACTGCTGCTGGAGAAAATTTAGAAGCAGCAGCAACAGGTTCTGGAAATGAAGATGTAAAAGTTGCTTTCTCAAGTAAATTTGTTGAAATGGCAACTGGAACGCAAAACATATTGTCCAGAACTGCAGGTGCTGTTATAAACACAAACATGGAACTTTTGTTTCTTGGTCCATCTTTGAGAACGTTTAATTTTACTTTTAAGTTGGCATCAAGAAGTGAAGCAGAATCTCAACAGATTTTAAAAATTATCAGATTCTTTAAGCAAGGAATGTCACCCATTAGAACTGATGCAAATCTATTCCTGAAAGCTCCTCATACATTTCAACTTAAATACTTGCACGGAAAAGATCCACACAAGTTCTTAAATAGATTTAAGGAATGTGCATTAACTGCATGTAATGTTGATTACACACCAGAAGGTCAATACGCAACATTCCACGATGGTGCAATGGTTTCATATTCAATCAGCTTACAGTTCCAAGAACTAGAACCAATCTTTAACGATGATTATGGAAAACTTGATGGATCAACCCCAGACTCTGCAGGTATAGGATACTAAAATGTCAAGAAGTTATTTTCGCCAACTCCCAGATTTTGATTACGTTAGTAGACTACCAGATGCAAAAATCGGGGATTATTATAGAGTAAAGAATTTATTTAAAAAAGGAAAACTTCGTGATGACATTTTCCAAAATCTAGCAATTTTTGAAAAGTATCAAATCAAAGGAGATGATAGACCCGACAATGTTGCATATGAATTTTATCAAGATTCAACCTTAGATTGGATTGTTCTTCTTTCAAATAATATCATAAACATTCAAACAGAATGGCCACTACCTCAAAATGATTTTGACAGATATTTGGTAGACAAATACGGAGACTATGAAACTCTCTACAGTGGAGTTCATCACTATGAAACAACAGAAGTAAAGAATAGTGCAGGAATCACGATAGTTCCAGCTGGTCTTACAGTTCAGTCACCATATCCAATAAATTTCTTTGACGATGCGACATACAGACAGGTATTCAATGCAAACATTGCTGTTCCTGTGACCAATTATGAATATGAAGAAAAAATAGAAAATGAGAAGAGAAATATATTCCTACTTAAACCAAGATATTTAAATATTGTATTTGATGATCTGGAAGAAGAAATGCAATATAAAGAGGGTTCCAGTCAATACGTGACCGAAACCCTCAAGAAAGGAGATGATATTAGATTAACTAGTTAATCAATCTTCAGCAAGGCGCTGGAAGTAACTCAGAGCATCATCTTCATCTTCATCTTCCGAAGTGATTTTAGGAAGAGAAGGAGAAGACTTAGAACGAGCATAAGACTCTTCTAGTTCCTTAACAACATTGGTTTCTACGTTGTTGTCAACATACCCATCATACTCGGTTTCTTCTGCGACTGCAGCACGAGCAGAACCTTTCTGTCCAAGAACATACTTGAGACGCTTTTCAAGATCCTCATAAGACTTAAATTGATCAGGAGCAGTTACAGCAGTCAGAGAGTACTGCTTTTTCCAAACTCCCTCCAGAGCATCATCATCACTCAACAGAGGAGCAACACGATCAAACTCAGACTTGTCGTAGTTCCAGTAACCATCTTTCTTGACAAGTTTCAGTTTGAAATTAGCACCCTGCCAGAAATCAAAAGGATTGATGGGTTCTTCATCTTCAAACTCAGGTTGCATTGCTTCCATAACTTTGTCAAAGATCTTCTTGCCATACTTAAACAGGAAGACTTTACCTTCGTTTTGGGGATTAGCAGGATCCTTCACAACGTAGATGTTGGAATAGTAAGACAGTTTACGCTTCTGCTTACGAACAGTTTCTTTATCCTTGTCACTACCGCTATTCCAAAGTTCGCGGTTATATTCTGAGACAGGATCTTTTTGTCCAAGAGTGGTCAGAGAGTTTTCAATGTACCAACCACCAGGACCCTGGAAGGCATGAGAATACATTTTTGCCCAGGGAAGTTCTTCACCTTCTGGTGCAGGAAGAAAACGAATGACAGCAAAACCGTTTCCAGTTTTGTCCATCTCAGGTTTCCAGAGACGCTCATCTGCGCCACTAGAAGTTGTACTCATCTTCTCCACTTCTTTAACCAGTTTCTGCGTAAGAGAACCCAGAGAAGATTGCTTTTTAAGGTCTGCGAAAGACATTTGTTTACCTC
>Ga0129333_10001347_pt1 | contig 22160 bp, 23 predicted proteins | sample CPB6_08_DNA_FD_94474 | JGI IMG/M metagenome (GOLD analysis project Ga0129333, IMG submission 94474) | Freshwater to marine salinity gradient microbial communities from Chesapeake Bay, USA - CPBay_Sum_0.6_0.8_DNA | ecosystem: Environmental > Aquatic > Marine > Coastal | place: USA: Chesapeake...
ATCGGCTGAACCTGGAGGTCGTCAAGATCGAGGCCAGTCGGCGCAGCATCGACGTGAAGCCCACCGATCGCGCACCCGCGGCGGCACGGGCCGCTGCGGTCAAAAAGGTTGCGGCGAAGGCGCCGGCCAAGAAGGTCGCGGCGACGAAGGCTGCAACGAAGGCGGTGGCGAAGGCTCCGACCAAGAAGGTGGCGGCGACGAAGGCTGCATCGAAGGTTGCTTCGAAGGTTGCATCGAAGGTTGCATCGAAGGTTGCGACGAATGCGGCGTCGAAGGTCGCGGCGAAGGCGCCGGCCAAGAAGGTCGCGGCGAAGGCTCCGGCCAAGAAGGTCGCGGCGAAGAAGACACCGGCCAAGACACCGGCCAAGACGCCGGTGAAGGCAACGACCAAGAAGTCGGGCCCCAAGTCCACCAAGTAGATCGGACCGGAACGCTCGTGCGCATCGCCACGTGGAACGTGAATTCCCTGAAGGCCCGTCTGCCTCGTGTGCAGGAGTGGATCGCCGACGTCGAGCCGGACGTCCTGTGCATGCAGGAGACCAAGATGGCCGAGGCGGCGTTCCCGCACCTCGTGTTCGAGGAGATGGGCTACGAGTCCACCCATCACGGACAAGGTCAGTGGAACGGAGTGGCGATCCTGTCGAAGGTCGGCCTCGCCGACGTCGTGAAGGGTTTCGCCGACGGTGAGCCAGCCGATCCCGAGGCTCGGCTGGTGTTCGCGACCTGCGGCGGAGTACGCGTGGCCTCGGCCTACGTGCCGAACGGTCGCGCTCTCGACAACGACCATTACACGTACAAATTGGCCTGGTTGAAGCGTCTGCTCGCGCACCTCGAGCGCAACGAGAAGCCGACGACGCCCGTTCTGGTGACCGGTGACTTCAACATCGCGCCCGACGACCGTGACGTGCACGACCCGCGAAAGTTGGAAGGCCAAACCCACGTGAGCGCGCCCGAGCGCGAGGCACTCGGCCGATTGCTGGCGTGGGGGACCGCCGACCTCTTCCGTGAGTTCCACCAAGCCGATCGTTTGTTCTCGTGGTGGGACTACCGCAACCTCGATTTCCCGCAGGGCCGGGGCATGCGGATCGATCTCCTGCTCGGCACCCGACCGGTGGTCGAGCGGGCGCGTTGGTGCGGCATCGATCGCAACGCCCGCAAGGGCCAGCAACCGAGCGATCATGCTCCCGTGGTGGTGGATCTGAATGACTGACGGGAACGTTTTCGAGAACGACATGTCCGAGACTCTCCGGCGCGCGCTGTCGCCGCTCGACCTACCCGAGCGAAAGGGAGTTCAGTATCCGTCGGACAATCCTCGTCTCCGGCTCGCCAACGCGTTGCGCACGGTGTTGCAGCACGCGGCGACATCGACGGCGGACGACGGCACTTTCGAAGCCGCGGCGACGGCGGTGGAATCGGCGGCGTCGACACTGGCACCCGGTCCGCACGGTCGCCCCTACCACGGCTCGGCCGAGGGCGCGGTGGGCGGTGCGCACCATGGATTCGTGTCGCACAGCCCGGTCACCGGACCGCTCAACGCGCTCGCCGAGTCGGTGAGGTTGGAGATCGGCGAAACCGAGGTCGTCGCCGAGGTCACCTACGGTGACGCCTACGAGGGGCCACCCGGCCATCTGCACGGCGGCATGGTGGCGGCCATCTTCGACGAAGTGCTGGGGTTCGCCCAGGCGCTCTCGGGTAATCCGGGGATGACCGGCAAACTCGAGATCACGTACCGCGCCCCGACCCCGTTGCGCACCCCCTTGCGCGTGGTGGGCCGCTACGAGCGCACCGAAGGCCGCAAGATCTTCACCCACGGCACCATCCACGCCGGTGATCGCCTGTGCGCCGAGGCGCGCGGGCTCTTCATCAGCGTGGCCGGGGCGACCTTCTCGGGACTCAACGAGACTCGAGAACGGCGCGCCGTTCGAGACCCCGACTGACCGCGGCCACGATCCGGGAGCCGACCGAGTCGACCAGCGACCGCTCGACTCCGGGCACCGCCACGAGACCCTCGAGATCGGTGGGGGCGGCCGAGACGATGGCATCGAGGACGGCATCGGAGCACACGAAGTCGGGTCGGAGTCCGGACACCCGAGCCGCGGCCGCGCGCCAGGTGCGTAGTTCGTCGAGCACCGGATCGGGTGCACGGTCGCGCCGACGTTGCTCGATGTCGCGCAGCACCGACTCGTCGGGAGGTGCGACGACGGGGGAGCGGGGTCGGTCGGCGAGGAACGGGCTCGGCGTCGACTTGCGGCCCCGACGCGAGCGGGCGTGGGTGAGCACGAGGCGATCGGCCGCGCGCGTGACGGCGACGTAGGCGAGACGCACCTCCTCGTCGACTTCCTCGGTGGTCCGTGCCGACGAATGGGGAAGCAGACCCTTTTCGCATCCGGCCACGATCACGCCCCACCATTCGCGACCCTTGGCGGCGTGGAAGGTGAGCAGTTGCACCGCGTCCCCCGCATCGTCGGCTTGGAAGGGCCGGGTGGTGCGCACCCACGCCATGAACGACAAACCATCCCGTCCGCCGTCGGCCAGGAACTCGTCGACCGCGTCGGCCACCCGGCGGCGGGCGGCCACGGTCTCGTCGGATGCCTCGGCGTCGCCCCGGCGCGCTTCGATGCTCCAGGTGGCGAGTCCACTCGGGTTGGGTTGCTCGCCGGCCTCGCGCACCGCGGCCTGCACCGGATCGGCCGCGGCCGCGCCGAGTATGCGGTGGGGCACTCCGCGTGCTTCCAGCGACGCGGCGATGGGAGCGATCTGGGCATTGGTGCGGACGAGCACCGCGATGTCGCGCCAGACGCGCGAGTTGCGCTTCAGTTCCCGCACGAGATCGGCGACACCGGCCACCTCGCTCGCCTCGTCGTCGAAGGCCACGAAACGCGTGTCGGGGCCGTCGGACCGGGCCGAACGGAGTTCGGGGGGAGGAGCCGAGGCCGAGCCCAGCACGTGGAGCCCGGTCGCGACGATCTGTGGCGTGCAGCGATAGTTGGTGTCGAGACGCACCACTTCGATTCCGGGAAAGAACTCCTCGGGTGAGAGCAACACTCGGGAATCGGCTCCGTTGAAGCCGTAGATCGCCTGCGAGGGGTCGCCCACGAGCGTGAGGTCGTCGCGTTCGCCGCGCCAGGCGTTCAGGGTGGCCAACTGCAACGGGTTGAGATCCTGGGCCTCGTCGACGAAGAAGTGGCGCAGACTCCACCGCATCGACGCCGCGAAGTCTCCGTTCTGACGGGATGCCTCGACCACCGACGACAACAGATCGTCGAGGTCGATGACTCCTTTGCGTCGTTTCAGATCCTCGAGGTCGGTCAGGGCGCGCGCGGTGTCGTCGACGTGAGCGGTGCGATCGCGAGCGACCTTGCGGTACTGCTCGGGAGTCAACATGCGCGACCGCGCCCAGTCGACCTCCGAGGAGATCTCGGACAGGCGCCCGCCACGCTTGGCCCCGAGAATCTCGCCGATCAGCCGACTGCGGTCGCCCACGACCGTCGGATGGCGTCGACCGGTGTCGTCCCAGTGCCGACGCAGGAGTGACAACGCCACCGAGTGGAACGTTCCGGCGACCACCGGCTCGTCGATTCCGAGGGTGCGGAGGCGGCGACGAAGCTCGACGGCGGCCTGGCGCGTGAAGGTGAGCACCGCCACGTGGCGTGGATCGGCGCGGTCGGTGGCGCAGCGATGGGCGACCCGGCGGGTGAGAACACTGGTCTTGCCCGACCCGGCGCCGGCGATGACGGCGAGAAGGGGGGCCGGGTTGGTGACGGCGGCTCGTTGCCGTTCGTCGAGGCCGGCGAGCAGGTCGGGACGCACCCGAAGCACAGTACTGGCGGGGTTGTAAGGTGCGCCCATGCCGTATCCGCAGCGACTCCTGAACGACGGCGAGGAGATCTCGCTCGACATCCATCCGCACTGGTGGTTCTTCGCCAAGTCGGTGGCCGCTCTCGTGGTGACGGGGATCTTGTTCCTCTGGGCCTTCGCCGCTCTTGGCGACGGCGGCTGGCAGGATGCCCTCACCCTGGCCCTCGGGGTGCTGGCTCTCGCCTCCCTCGTGTGGGTCGGAATCCGGTGGCTCATGTGGCGCACCACCCACTTCGTCATCACTTCCGACCGGGTGATCGCCCGCAGCGGAGTGCTCGCCAAGCGTGGTATCGAGATTCCGCTCGAGCGAGTCAACAACATCAGCTTCGCCCAGAGCATCTTCGAACGTGTCATCAAGGCCGGCGACCTCCTCATCGAGTCGGGTGGCGAGGACGGCCAGCAGCGCTTCACGGACATCCGCCGACCCGACGAGGTGCAGAACCTCATCCAGGCCCAGATGGACGAGAACGAGCGCCGCACGTACTCGGCGATGGGCACCGCCCTCACCTCCAACGATGTCGCCACCCAGTTGGAGAAGTTGGAGGGCCTGCGCGATCGTGGTTCGATCAGCGCCGAGGACTTCGAGGCCGAGAAGCGCCGCCTGCTCGACCGCTAGGCGCCGGTCGTCACCGTTTCCCGCTCGCGCGTCGACGCAACGCCACCACGCAACCCCCGAAACCCCCGCCGGTCATTCGCGCCCCCAGCACGCCGGGCTCGGCCAACATTTCGCTCACGGCCCGGTCCATGACCGGGTTCGACGTCTGGTAATCGGCACCCAGACTCTCGTGGCTCGCCGTCATGAGCCGACCGGCCGTCTCGACGTCGTCAGCGGCGACCGCGGCCACGAACTCGAGGACGCGTCGGTTCTCGGAGATCACGTGCCGGGCTCGTCGGCGCAGACGCTCGTCGGCGAGTCCGTCGATCGCGGCCGGCTCGGCGTCGCGAAGGGGGCCGATGATCTGCTCGATGGCGCGACAGTCGGCCACCCGGTCGGCGTACTCGCTGCCGGCGAGGGTGCGCGGTGCCACGAACCGCACCTCCACGTCCACGTCGGCGGGCAGTGACACCGGAGAGGTGGCGAGCGATCGACAGTCGATCAGGAGGGCCTGGCCGGGGGTGCCGGCCGCGATCACCAACTGGTCCATGATTCCGCACGGAACCCCGGAGGCCAGATGCTCGGCCTCGCGGCACCACGTCGCGAGAGTCGTCGGGTCGACCGCTCGATCGCCGATCGCCACTCGGGCGACCGCCACTTCGAGAGCGGCGCTCGACGACAGGCCGCCACCGATCGGGATGGTGGTCGTCACCGATCCGCGGAATCCGGCGATCTCGATGTCGTTGGCGGCGAGAACCGCCAGGACCCCCGCCGGGTAACGCGCCCAGTGTGGGGTGTCGTTGGTCGGCACCTTCGCCGGCAACTCGATCCGAGCCGGTTCGGGTTCGGCATCGGATCGCAGCAACCACAGCGGTTCGTCGATGCGTTCGCCGACGATCTCGGTGCGACATTCGAGGAGCATCGGCAGCACCAGGCCGCCGGTGTAGTCGGTGTGGTCGCCGATCAGGTTCACCCGACCGTGGGCGGTGACGCTGATCGGCACGTCGAGCAACGATTCGTCAGTGCGCGGACAGCCCGAGGGCGGCGCTGAATCGATCGAGGGCGTCCTCGTCGAAGGGGGCGCGCAGCGCCAGGTTGATCTGGTCGGCGCCGGCGGCGGCGTACTGACCGATTCGATCGATCACCTCGTCGTCGGATCCGGTGAGTACTCCGGGGCGCACCCCGTCGGCCAGCATTCCGAACTGACCGCGCAGGCTCTCCTCGGTCCAGGCGATGCCCACGTTCACGGTGCGCTTGATCTCGCGTGGGTCACGGCCGTGCTTCTCGCAGTGTTGGTCGAGCACGGAGATCTTGTGAGCGAAAGCCTCCGGCGACACGAAGGGGACGTTCCATCCGTCGGCGTAGCGCGCGGTGATCGACAACGTGCGCTTCTCGCCGCCACCGCCGATCCAGATGGGAATCCTCCTCTGCACCGGACGGGGCTCGTTGCGCGCCTCGTGGAGGCTGAACCAACGTCCCGAGAACGAGGTGACGTCGTCGTGAAGAAGTCCGCGCACGCATTGCACCGCCTCCTCCAGTTGGTCCATGCGCGTCTTGATCTCGGGGAAGGGAATGCCGTAGGCGTCGTACTCGACCTTGGCCCAACCCGCTCCGAGACCCATGTCGGCGCGCCCACCCGACACGTGGTCGATCGCGGTGATCATCTTGGCCAGCACCGCCGGGTGGCGGTATCCCACCGAGTAGACGAGCGAACCGACCCGTACCCGGCTGGTCTCGGCCGCGAGTGCGGCGTGCATGGCGACGGCCTCGAAGCAGGCCGCATCGTCGGGTTTCCCGGTGGCGCCGTAGAAGTGGTCCCAGATCGAGATCCAGTCGAAGCCGAGGTTCTCGATCTTGCGCCAGAGCGGGCGCAGCACCTCGTACGACGTGTGCTGAAGGCCGGTGTGGACTCCGAAGCGGACGGCGGGGAACGAGCTGTTGGGCATGCCTCCACGGTAGTTCGCTCGTCACCAATCGACCGGAGTTCGGTTCTTGTCGCGCCACGGCCGTGCGGTGAGTAGGGTCGCGCCATGCCCCGCGCCACGGTCCCGGCCAAGATCGGTCCGGTCGAACTCGAGTACGAGACGATGGGCTCGTCGGCCGATCCCACCGTTCTGCTCGTGATGGGTTTCACCGCGCAACTCATCGGCTGGCCCGATTCGTTCTGCGGCATGATCGCCGAACACGGTTTTCACGTCGTTCGGTTCGACAACCGTGACTGCGGGCTCTCCACCAAACTCGACGGAGTCACCGTCGACACCGACGCGGTGGTGGCCGCCGCGTTGGGCGGCGGCTCGGTGCCCGACGTTCCGTACACGTTGTCCGACATGGCGCTCGACGCGGTGGGTCTGCTCGATCATCTCGGCGTCGACTCGGCGCACGTGGTGGGCGCGTCGATGGGCGGCATGATCGCCCAGACGATGGCCATCGAGCATCCGTCGCGCGTGAGGTCGTTGACGTCGGTGATGTCGGTGACCGGTGAGCCCGAGTTCGGTCAACCGACACCCGAGGCCGCCGGCGTTCTGCTCGCCCCTCCGATCGCCGATCGCGAGGGTTACATCGAGGGCTCGGCGCGTTACGCGGTGTGGCAGTCGAAGCGGTGGTTCGACCTGAAGCGCGTGCGCGAGAACGCGGCACGCGACTTCGACCGCTCGTTCTATCCCGAGGGAGGTCCGCGCCAGTTGGCCGCCATCTACGCGAGCGGATCACGGGCCGACGCCCTGCGCCAGTTGCGCACGCCGACCCTGGTGATCCACGGCACCGACGACACCCTGCTCCAGCCCGACGGTGGTCGTCGCACCGCCGAACTCGTGCCCGGTGCCTCGCTCGTGATGGTGTCCGACATGGGGCACGACCTTCCCGAGCCACTGCAGCCGTTCCTCTCGAGTCTCATCTCGGAGCACGCGCATCTCGTCGAATGGCAGCGGTCGACGGGTCGCTGAATACGATGCGGTCATGACTGGACCGCTCGCTGGATACCGCATCATCGAAATCGCCGGCATCGGCCCCGGCCCGTTCGCCGCCATGCTCCTGTCCGACATGGGAGCCGAGGTCATCCGGGTCGAGCGCAGCCAGGCGGTGCGCGGTCCCGCTCCCGACAGCCCGGGGGTCGACGTGCTGCAGCGCGGTCGCCGCAACATCGCGATCGATCTCAAGAATCCCGCCGGAGTCGAGACGTTGCTCACCTTGGTCGAGTCGGCCGACGCGTTGATCGAGGGATTCCGACCCGGAGTGATGGAACGACTCGGCGTCGGCCCCGACGTGTGCGCGGCGCGCAATCCGAAACTCGTGTTCGGACGGATGACCGGATGGGGTCAGACCGGCATGTACGCCAACGCCGCCGGTCACGACATCAACTACATCTCGCTGGCCGGTGCACTCGCGCACTTCGGTCGGGCCGGCGAGGCACCGGTGCCGCCCATGAACATGGTGGGTGACTTCGGCGGCGGTGGCATGTTCCTCGCCTTCGGCGTGGTGTGCGCTCTGCTCGAGGCCGCCAAGAGCGGCAAGGGTCAGGTGGTCGACGCCGCGATGGTCGACGGTACCGCCGTGCTCATGACCATGTTCTGGGCCTTCTCGCAGATGGGAGCGCACGACGAGAACGCTCGCGGCACCAACTTGCTCGACACCGGCGCGCACTTCTACGACGCTTACGAGTGCAAGGACGGCAAGTTCGTCTCGATCGGTTCGATCGAGACCCAGTTCTACGCCGAACTCCTGCGCCTCACCGGTCTCGAGGGCGACCCCGAGTTCGCGCGGCAGATGGACAAGTCGCAATGGCCGCACCTGAAGGAGCGCATCGCCGGGGTGTTCCGCACCAAGACCCGCGACGAGTGGTGCTCGATCATGGAGGCCACCGACGTGTGCTTCGCGCCGGTCCTCACGATGAGCGAGGCCGCTGCGCATCCGCACAACGTCGAGCGCCGCATGATCATCGACATCGCCGGTGTGAAGCAGCCCGCACCGGCACCGCGCTTCTCGCGCACCGTCCCGGAAGTCGCCATGCCGCCGGCGCATCCCGGACAGCACTCGCGCGAGATCCTCGCCGACTGGGGTTTCGCCGCCGCCGAGATCGACCGGTTGCTGGCGGCCGGGGCCGTCGTCGACGCGTGAGCACCGCGGTCTTTCTTCACGCGCATCCCGACGACGAGTCGATCGCCACGGGTGGCTCGATCGCCCGTGCCGTGGCCGAGGGTCATCGGGTCGTGCTGGTGATCGCCACCGACGGCCGCCACGGAGAGGTGCCGGCCGACCTGGTTCCGGGGGAGACCCTCGCCGACCGTCGTCGCGTCGAGACCGAGCGATCGGCCGAGGTGCTCGGTGTCCAGCGGCTCGAGTGGCTCGGTTACCACGACAGCGGAATGACCGGGTGGGCCCAGAACGACGAGCCGGGCGCCTTCGTGCGCGCCGACGTCGACGAGGCCGCGGCGCGGCTCGTCGCCTTGCTCGCCGACGAGAACGTCGACGTGATGTGCTGCTACGACTGGCACGGCGGATACGGACATCCCGACCACATCCAGGTCCACCGTGTCGGTCACCGAGCCGCCGAGTTGTTGGCCGGGTCGGGACGAGGGGTGCGTCTCTTCGAATCGACGATGAACCGCACGCGGATCGCGCGTCTGATGCGAGAGGCCGCCGGCGACGATGTCGACTTCGACCCGGAGGGTCCGGCCGACGACGGCAATCCGTTCGGATCCACCGAGGACGAGATCACGATGGGTGTCGACGTCGCGGCGTTCGTCGACCAGAAGCGGCGTTCGATCATGTGTCACGCGAGCCAGGTGACCGACGGCGGCTTCTTTTTGTCCATGAGCCCGGAGCAGTTCGCCGAGGCGTTCGGTGCGGAGTGGTTCATCGAACCCGGGCGACCGGGTGGAGCCCCGATGGGCTGGTTCTGGTGACTCTCCTGCACCTCGTGCGGCACGGTCGGGCGTCGGCTGGCTGGGACGTCGATCCCGATCCCGGTCTCGACGAACTGGGTGTCGCCCAGGCCGAGGCCACCGCCGCGGTGCTGGCCGGACTCGGACCGCGTCCCATCGTGTCGTCGCCGTTGCGCCGCTGTCGCGAGACCGCCGCTCGTCTCGCGGCGCTGTGGAACGAGGCGCCGGTGTTGATCGAGCCGGCGGCCACCGAGATTCCCTCGCCCGAAGGGATCCCGATGGGCGAGCGCGTGCCGTGGTTGCGAGCGGCGATGGCCGGCACGTGGGCCGAACTCGGACCGCGGTACGTGTCGTTTCGCGACGGGGTCATCGACTGGTTGGCCGAGCGCGACGAACCGACGGTCGTCTTCAGTCATTTCATCGCGATCAACGCGGTGATCGGACGTTGTCTCGGTGACGACCGTCTGGTGATCGACAGTCTCGACAATGCGTCGATCACGGTGGTCGAGATCGACGCTGACCGCCGCTTGCACCTCGTCGAACGTGGTCGCGAGGCCGACACGTTGATTCGCTGATCCGCCGGCCCGTCCGGTGAGCCCACGTCGACGACACGAACCGGCAGACTGACGCCATGCGCACATTCCCCCTCGCCGTCGTCGCGTCGTTGGTGCTCGTCGCCTGTGGCGGGGGCGATGGTGGCCCCGACACGCTGGCTCCTCTCCCGACCTCGGCCGGAGCCACCACGACCACGGTCGTGGTGGCCACCTCCCTGGCTCCGCTCGTCACCACCACCTCCACCACGTCCACGTCGTCGACATCGGCTGCTCCCACCACGACGACCCTGCCACCCGGGCTCGAGTTGATCCTTCGCAACGACGGTCTCGGCGACGTTCTTTTCGGCGTGGCGCCCGAAGGAGCGGTGTCGTACGTGTCGTCCCTTCTCGGTGCACCCAACCGCGACACCGGCTGGGGCCCGAACGTCTCGGACTACGGCGTGTGTCCGGGTACCCGTTTTCGTGCGGTCGTGTGGGGCGACCTCGCGTTGCTCTTCGGCGACCAGAGCGAGTTCGCTTCCGGAGTCGATCACTTCTGGGGTTGGCAGTACGGCCCGGTCACCGACATCGAGGCGGTGCCGGTCGGTCCGGCCACCGACGGTTTGGTGAGCATCGGAACCACGGTGGCGGAGATTCTGCGGGTGTATCCCTCGGCCGAAATCTTCACCGACGAGGTGTTCGGTGCTCGCTTCGAACTCGAACCCTTCCTCGGTGGCGCACTTTCCGACGATTCTCCGAACGGCGAGGTTCAGGCGTTGTACGGCGGAATCGTCTGCGGTGAGTGACCCCGCTAGCGTCGAGTCATGCTCGCCTTGATGCTCCGCGATCTCCACGAGTCCTGGTCGTGGGTGGTGATCTTCGCCAACGGATTCGCGGGAGCTTGGTCGCTCGCGGCGCACAAGGTGGAGGGGTTGCGCACCCGGGCACTCTGGTGGTTCACCCTCGTGGCCCAGTTGACCATCTTCGCCCAGGTGATCTTCGGGGTGATCCTGGTGAACAAGTACAAACTCGAGTTCCCCGCCTTCCACGCCTTCTACGGTTTCGTCGGCATCATGGCGGTCGCGATCATCTACTCGTACCGCAACCAGATGAAGCACCGGCTCTATCTGCTTTACGGCTTCGGAGGACTGTTCCTGATGGGGCTCGGCATCCGGGCTTTGCTCGTCGGCCAGAGCTGAGGCCGCCGACGGGCGTTCGGGTCAGAGGGCGCCGGCGAGTGCGTCGAGTTGCGACGACAGGCGCTGCGGCAGTTTGGGTCCGAACTGGGCGTAGTGGTCGCGGATCTGCGGGATCGCCGACTTCCAGCCGTCGGCATCGACCGACAGGAGAGCGCGAAGATCGGCACCATCGATCTCGAGACCGTTCACGTCGAGTGCGCCGTCGGTCGGCAGGTAGCCGATCGGGGTCCGGGTGGCGTCGGCCTTGCCGTCGACTCGCTCGAACACCCACTTCAGCACCCGGCTGTTCTCGCCGTAGCCCGGCCAGAGGAAGCGGCCGTTCTCGTCGCGGCGGAACCAGTTGACGAAGAAGATCTGCGGCAACTTCGACGGGTCGGCCTTCGAGCCCATGGAGAGCCAGTGGGCGAAGTAGTCGGCCATGTTGTAACCGCAGAAGGGCAACATCGCCATCGGGTCGAAGCGCAGGTTGCCCACCGCCCCCTGCTGAGCCGCGGTGGTCTCCGACGCCATGATCGAACCGAGGAACACTCCGTGTTCCCAATCGAAGGCCTGGGTCACGAGCGGCACGGTGGTGCGGCGACGACCGCCGAACAGGATCGCCGAGATCGGCACACCGGCCGGGTCCTGCCATTCGGGCGCGGCCGACGGGCACTGCGACGCGGGGGCGGTGAAGCGCGCGTTGGGGTGCGCGGCCGGGGTCTCGGTCTCGGGAGTCCAGGCGTTGCCCTTCCAGTCGGTGGCGCGGGCCGGAGCGTCCTCGCTCATGCCCTCCCACCACACGTCGCCGTCGGGAGTGAGGGCGGTGTTGGTGAAGATGCAGTTGCCCCACAGCGTGTGCATGGCGTTGGCGTTGGTGTCGTAACCGGTTCCCGGTGCGACTCCGAAGAAGCCGGCCTCGGGGTTGATGGCGTAGAGCCGTCCGTCGGGGCCGAACTTCATCCAGCAGATGTCGTCCCCGATCGTCTCGGCTTTCCAGCCCGGGATGGTGGGCACGAGCATCGCGAGGTTGGTCTTGCCGCAGGCCGAGGGGAAAGCGGCCGCGATGTACTTGGCCTCACCGGCCGGGTTGGTGAGCTTCAGGATGAGCATGTGCTCGGCCAACCACCCGTCGTCGCGCGCCATCACCGACGCGATGCGCAACGCGAAGCACTTCTTGCCGAGCAAGGCGTTGCCGCCGTAGCCCGATCCGAACGACCAGATCTCGCGGGTCTCCGGGAAGTGCACGATGTACTTGTTGTCGGGGTTGCACGGCCACGCCGAGTCGACCTGACCGTTGGCGAGGGGAGCGCCCACCGAGTGCAGGCACGGCACCCAGTCGTTGTCGCCCAGCACATCGAGGGCACCTTGCCCCATGCGGGTCATGATGCGCATGCTGACGGCCACATAGGCCGAGTCGGTGAGTTGCACGCCGATGTGGGCGATCGGCGAACCGAGCGGTCCCATGCTGAAGGGCACAACGTACATGGTGCGGCCCTTCATGCAACCCTCGTAGAGACGCGTCATCTCGGCGCGCATCTCGGCCGGGTCGCGCCAGTTGTTGTTGGGGCCGGCGTCGGTCTGGTTGGCCGAGCAGATGAAGGTGCGGTCCTCCACGCGGGCGACGTCGCCGGGATCGCTGTGCGCCCAGTAGGAGTTGGGGCGCTTGGCCTCGTCGAGTTTGGTGAAGGTGCCGGCATCGACCAACGCGGTACACAGGCGGTCGTACTCGTCGGCCGAGCCGTCGCACCAGTGGATGGCCTCGGGTTGCATGACCGCGGCCCACTCGGCGACCCACTTCTTCAGACGTTCATTGGTGGTGCGGGCAGAGGTGGTGCTGGCGGCCATGTCGAACTCGTTCGCTTCTCCGGGGGATGGGTGGGGGTGGAGTTGAACGGGTACGCCGGTCAGAAACCGGGGGTACCCATGTCGACCTCGGAACCCAGGCGCAACCGGGTGGCGAGGCCGTTGTCGTCGAGATCGAACACGACGCGCTGACCGGGGCGCAGCATGCGAAAGATGCTGCCCTCGAGGGCGTCAGCGGCCAGTTCGACCTCGGCTAGATCAGTATCGGTCAGGATGAGGCCGGTACCCGTGTTGGGGTCGTAGGCCTTGATCACACCCTGCATGACCGACGAACTCAGTTGCCCGTGGAGGCGGTGCGGCGGATCTTGGTGACCTTGCCGGCGCGGATGCAGCCGGTGCAGGCGTACACGCGCTTCGGGGCGCCGTTCACGAGGGCGCGCACACGCTGGACGTTGGGGTTCCAGCGGCGCTTGGTGCGCACGTGCGAGTGCGACACCGACATGCCCCACGAGGGGCGCTTGCCGCAGATTTCGCAGACTGATGCCATGGCGACGATCCTTTCCGGTGACTCCGATACCGACCCCGAGGGGTCCACACCGGTTCGCGAATGTTACCGGCGTCCGCGCTCCGCGCTCCAAGCAAACGGCCCGATGGCGGGCCCAGCCGGTGGGGCACCGGTCACCATCGGTGCTGGTCGCCCGGTCGGCCGTCCGGAGATGTCCGCCTGCAGCCCGACTCGCCCGCGACCCCGGGGGTACTGTCGGGAGCGTGACGCCCGTGACGGCTCCTCCCCAGCCCACCGAGGGGTTCGATGCCGACCGCCTGCGGCGCACCGTGGTCACTTTCCGTGATGCCGTGAAGGTCCACGCCCCGCGGATCAACCGCCTGAACGTCTACCCGGTCCCCGACGGCGACACCGGCACCAACATGGCCCGCACGCTGGACGCCGTGGTGGCAGAACTCGATCAGGCCGCCGATGGCATCGAACCCACGTGTCAGGCCATTTCGCACGGTTCGCTCATGGGAGCCCGGGGCAACTCGGGGGTGATCCTCAGTCAGATTCTGCGTGGGCTGGCCTCCAAGTTCTCGGCCCGCACGTCGCACACCGCCTCCGAGGTGGCCGAGGCTCTGGCGGCGGCGTCAGCCTCGGCGTACCAAGCGGTCGTGAAGCCCATCGAGGGAACCATCCTCACGGTCGTTCGTGAGGCGAGCGAAGCCGCCCGAACGGCGGCTGGTCGTGGCGACGGACTGGTCGACGTTCTGCGCGCGGCGCGCGACGCCGGTCGTTCGGCGCTCGACCGCACCCCCGAGATGTTGCCGGTGCTGAAAGACGCGGGTGTGGTCGACGCGGGCGGGGCCGGATTCCTTCTCCTGCTCGACGCGGCCCTCAACGTGGTCGACGGAGAACCGATCCCGACCCCCGAGGAGTCGGTGGGAGGCGACGCCCTTCACGAACCACTTCCCGAGGTGCCGTCGGCCCCCGACGATCACGGCGACGTCGGCGACCTGCGTTACGAGGTCATGTACTTCCTTCATCTCGACGACGGCAAGATCGACCAGTTCAAGTCCGACTGGTCCGAGATCGGTGACTCGATCGTGGTGGTGGGCGGCGACGGGCTCTGGAACTGTCACGTTCACACCAACGACATCGGTGCGGCGATCGAGGTGGCCATCGACCTCGGTGGCCGACCCAAGCAGATCCGCGTCACCGACCTCTTCGAGGAGGTGGCCGAGCGACACGCGGCTCACGACGCTCATCGTGCCGCCGCCGGATTGCCGTCGGTCACCACCGCGGTGGTGGCGGTGTGCAGCGGAAGCGGACTCGAGGAGTTGTTCGCCCAGTTGGGCGTGCAAGGTGTCGTCACCGGTGGCCAGACGCTCAACCCCTCGACGGCCGAGTTGCTCGACGCGGTGTCCCACGTGAACGCCTCGCAGGTTCTCGTGCTGCCGAACAACAAGAACATCATTCCGGTGGCCGAACAACTCGATGCTCTCTCGGACAAGACGGTGCGCGTGGTCCACACCAGATCGATGCCCGAAGCGCTGGCCGCGCTCGTCGTCTACGACCCGGAGGCCGGAGTCGACGACAACCACGAATCCATGACGTCGGCCATCGAATCGATGGCGACCGGCGAGGTCACCCGGGCGGTGCGCGATTCCAACAGCGAAGCCGGACCCGTTCGTTCAGGAGACTGGATCGGACTCGTGCGCGGCGACGGAGTGGTGGCCGTCGGCGAGACGCTCGAGTCGGCGTCGATCGACCTCCTCGGTCAGTTGGTCGACTCCTCGCGCGAGATCGTCACCGTCGTTCTGGGTGCCGACGCGCCGCCGGACGCCACCGAGCAGATCCTCGCGTGGCTGTCGACCGAGCGTCCGTCGGTTCAGGTCGAGTGCCACCGGGGCGGTCAACCGCTCTATCCGTACCTTTTCGGCGTCGAGTGAGCGACGGTCCCGCACCCATCACACTCGCCGAGCTGGCGACCATGCCGCTCACCCGACTGAAGTCGGTCGGGGCCGGCAAGCGGGCCGAGGCCTTCGGCAAGTTCGGGATCGAGAATCTCCTCGAACTCGTCACCCACTATCCGCGACGCTGGATCGATCGTTCGCGCGAGGCGTCGATCGCCGAACTGCTCGAGGGGCAGGACGCTCTCGTGGTGGGTGAGGTGCGTTCGGTGAACGCGAGTCCGCGCGGTCGAGGTCCGTCGCGGGTGAACGTCACGGTGGCCGACACCACTGGACGCATCGGTGTCGTGTTCTTCAATCAGCCGTGGCGCGAGCGGCAACTGAAACCCGGTTCCTACGTGGCGATGTTCGGGAAGGTGTCGGCCTTCCGGGGGACGAAACAACTGGCCAATCCCACCGTCGATGTTCTCGGCGATCCCGACGAGCGCCCTCGCCCCATCGTGGCCGTGTATCCCCAGAGCGAGAAGGTCGACCTGCCCTCGTGGGTGGTGTTGAAGGCGATCGACGAGACGTTGGCCCGGTGCCGGGCCCGGGGCATCTCCGATCCGGTGCCGGCGGGTGTGCTCGACCGTTTCGATCTCGCCGGGCGTCAGGAGGCCCTGTTCGGCATCCACGTGCCCGAGACCTTCGCCGAGAAGGAAGCCGCCCGTCGGCGCCTGGCCTTCGACGAGTTGTTGCGAGTGCAACTGGTTCTCGTGATGCGCAAGCGGGCCTTCGAGGCCGAGTCGCGCGGCATCCGACATTCGGTCGACGGCGCTCTGGTGCGGCGCTTCCACGAGACGCTCCCGTACCGACTCACCGGAGCCCAGGTGCGCGTGATCGCCGAGATCGAGTCCGACCTGGCCGGACCTCATCCGATGCATCGACTGCTGCAGGGCGACGTCGGTGCCGGCAAGACGCTCGTCGCGGTGTCGGCGATGCTGGCGGCGGTGCAGGGGGGCCACCAGGGTGCGTTGATGGCGCCCACCGAGGTGCTCGCCGAACAGCACGCCATCGGAATCAGGCGTTTGCTCGAGGGTCTCTCGGTGCCCGACCCCGGCAACATGTTCGGCGAGCGTCCGGTGCGCGTCGAACTACTGACCCACAGCGTCACGGGTGAGACCCGTCGCGACGTGTTGGCCGGTCTCGCCGAGGGGCGGGTCGACATCGTGATCGGCACGCACGCGCTCATTCAGGACGGAGTCTCGTTCGCCAGCCTCGGTGTGGTGGTGATCGACGAGCAGCATCGCTTCGGCGTCGAGCAACGGGCCGCCTTGCGCGACAAGGGCGACCAGGCCTCGGCCGGCATGCCCGACGTGCTGGTGATGACCGCGACACCGATTCCGCGCACCGCGGCCATGACGGTGTACGGCGACCTCGACGTGAGCGTCCTCGACGAGAAGCCACCCGGACGCACTCCGATCGTCACCCGGCACGCCCACGACGACGAGTCGGATGTCTGGAGCGCCGTCCGCGACGAGATCGCGGCGGGCCGGCAGGCCTACGTGGTGTGTCCGCTCATCGAGGAGAGTGAGAAACTCGATGTGGCCTCGGCCGAGGACACCGCCGTTCGGTTGCGCACGGGCGAACTCGCCGGACTCCGGCTCGAACTGCTGCACGGTCGCATGTCCTCGGCGGAGAAGGAGTCGGTGATGGAGCGATTCCGGGCCGGTGAGGCCGACGTGCTGGTGGCCACCACCGTGATCGAGGTCGGGGTCGACGTCCCGAACGCCACGGTGATGGTGATCCTCGACGCCGACCGCTTCGGCATCGCCCAGTTGCACCAGTTGCGCGGCCGTGTGGGTCGGGGCAGTCACCCGTCGCAGTGTTGGTTGGTTACCCACGAGGCCGAGGGTGCCGAACCGGCCACGTTGGTGGCCGAGGCGAGCCCACGCATCCAGGCCCTCGTCGACAGCGACGACGGTTTCTACCTCGCCGAGGTCGACCTCGACCTGCGTGGCGAGGGCACGCTCATGAACAAGGAGCAGAAGGGTCGCAGCGACCTGAAGTTGGCGTCGCTGCGGCGCGATCGTGAACTGGTGGAGGCGGCCCGCGATGCCGCACACTCGATCGTCGACGCCGACCCCGGCTTGTCGGTGCATCCCGAACTCCGGGACGAATTGTCGATCTTCCTCAAGCCCGAGGATGAGGAGTACCTCTTCAAGAGTTGAGTTGATAGGAAGATGGTGATGACCACCTTCGACGAGCCGCTCGAGAACGAGCCGGTCGACGCCGCCTCGTCGGTTTCTCCTCCCATGTCGCTCGTCCAACGGGTCCTGCGCGCGATCGCGCTCCGTGCGAGAGATGCCGGTCCGTGGGTCTGGGCGACGGTGGGAGTGGCCCTGCTCCACGCGGTGATGGTCACCCGTCTGCAATGGGACATCCATCGTGGTCTCGGGACCTCGGCGTACGACGTGGGTCTCTACGACCAGGGCGTTTGGTTGCTGTCGAGGTTCGACGCGCCGTTCGTGACGCTCATGGGCCGCAATCTGCTCGGCGACCACGCGTCGCTGATCCTGATCGGCTTGGTGCCGATCTACTGGATCTGGCCGGGCACCGAGACCCTGCTGGCGGTGCAGGCTTTCGTGATCGCCGCCGGAGCGATCCCGATCTATTCGTTCGCTCGCCGAATCCTCGGGCAGCCCTCGTACGGCTTCTTGTTCGGTCTGGTGTGGCTCCTGAACCCGGCGGTGAACGGCACCAATCTGGAGAACTTCCATCCGGATTCGTTCCTCGGACTGTTCCTGCCCATGGCGATGTTCGCCGCTCTGACGAAGAAGTGGCGTCTCTATTGGGTGGCGGTGGTGCTGTGCCTTCTCGTGAAAGAGGACGTGGTGTTGGTGATACTTCCCCTCGCCGCTCTCGTCGCCCTGCGTGGCGACCGGCGCCGTGGAGTCATCACGGCCGTGGTCAGCGTGGGGGCGGCCCTGGCGGGGATGTTCCTGTTGATGCGCAGTCTGATCGGGGTGCCGACCCGGAACACCTGGCGCATCCCGTTCGGCGGACCCACCGGACTTCTCAAGGAGATTTTCCAGCGACCCACCAACGTCGTGAAGCACATCACGTCCGAGGAGCGGCCCGTTTATCTCTGGAAGATGTTCGCGCCTCTCGCCTTCACGAGTTTTCTCGCACCAGAGGTCGCGATGGTGAGTGCGCTGGTTCTCGCGTCGAACGTCGTCAGCACGTTCTGGTACCAGTTCCAGATCGAGTACCACTATTCGATCGTCGCGGTGCCGGCTCTCGTGTTCGCCACGATCGTCGGCCTCGCGCGACTCCCGGACAAGCGTCGTCACGTGCTCCTGGCCGCGGTTCTGGTGGCGTCGGTCCTGGCCGGCCGTTCGTGGTCGTACGTTCCGTTCCGTGCGGACGAGTATCCGCGTTGGGGTCGGGACTTCCCGGTGGCGGTGGCCGCTCACGAGATCATCGACGAGGTGCCGTCCGACGCCGTGATCTCGGTGTACCACTCGCTCGCGCCGCACATGGCGCATCGCAAGGAGATCTACATGTTCCCGAATCCGTTCCGCATCGTGCTCTACGGACCCGACACCTCGACCGAGGGCCAACGAAACCCCCGGGCCGACTTCGTCGAGTACGTGGTCCTGCCCATCTCCCTCAACTCCGAGGAGCAGGCCGATCTGGATGCCCTGCGCGCCGACTACGAGGTCACGTCGAGCAACGAGTACTGGCAGATCCTTCAGCCGATCGGCCGGATTCCTTGACGTGAGCCCGGCTGGTCACGGATTGGCCTCGTCGGGCATCGCCTCGTCACCGTCCCAGTCGTCGGGAAGCACGAGATCCCAGCGATCGAGGCAATCCCGACAGCGGTACGTCACCAGATCACCCGGCAACCAGACTCCGTCCTCTCGTGGGGGAGTGACGAGGGTGCACGAACCTCCGCAGTCGACGCACACGATGTTGGGCATCGGTTGGCGGGACGGCGACATGCGGTCAGTCTGCCGGTTCGTAGCATGACCCGATGCGCGTGGTTGCCGGATCGTTGCGTGGGCGTCCCATCGTCTCGCCACCCGGCGAGAACACCCGTCCCACCACCGATCGCGCGCGCGAGGCCGTCTTCAATGCACTTCACAGTCTCGGCGTCGTGGAGGGTGCGACCGTCGCCGATCTCTTCGCCGGGAGTGGTGCCCTCGGAATCGAGGCCCTGTCGCGCGGGGCCGCGACGTGCGTCTTCGTCGAACGCGACCGGAAGGCCTTGGAGGCGATCCGCACGAACATCGACAAGCTCGGCCTGGCGGGGCGCGCCAGGGTGTTGGCCGGGGATGTGTCGTCGAATCTCGGATCGTTGCGGGGTCTCGACCTCGTGCTCGTCGATCCGCCCTACGACTTCGACGACTGGTCGACCTTCCTCGGCCGCTGTTCGGCCTGTCTGGCGTCCGAGGGGGTCGTGGTCGCCGAGAGCGGTCGCGAACTCGTCGCACCCGAGGGCTGGGAAATCATCAGATCGAAGCGCTACGGCCGGGCTTGGGTGTCGTTCCTCGTGCGCTCCGCCGACGCCGCCGCCGGACCGACCGGTACCGTGAGCCCCGAATGAGCCTCACCGTTCTGTACCCCGGGAGTTTCGACCCCTTCCATCTCGGCCACCTCGACGTGGTCGAGCAGGCTCGTGCACTCTTTGGCAAGGTGGTGGTGGCAACGATGCACAACCCGGGCAAGCCGGGAGGCGTGTTGCCGCTCGATCAGCGGGTCGAACTCGTGCGTCGCTCGGTGCACTCCGACGTCGTGGTCGAGGCGTTCCCGGGGCTCGCCGTCGACGCCGCCGCGCACTTCGGTGTCGACTTCATCGTGAAGGGACTGCGCACCGCTTCCGATTTCGACGTCGAACAGCAGATGGCGCACACCAATCTCTCCGTGGCGGGCGTCCGTACCGTCTACCTGCCGTGCCGTCCCGATCGGTCGTTCGTGAGCAGTCGGTTCATCCGCGAGATCGCCCAACACGGGGGAACGGTCGACCATCTCGTGACCGCGCCGGTGGCCGAGGCCCTCCGCGTCGCCTTCGGCCGTCCGGTACAGTCTCGCCCGAACGAGGGGCGCCCATGACCAACTTCGACGATTTCGACGACGACACCGGATCGTACGACCGCGCTGGCGACGAGCAGATCGGTGCGAGCGCGATTCTCCTGCGCCGGGCGATCGACGTCATCGCCACCGCACCGACGTTGCCCCTCTCCAACTCGCCCCGAGTCGATCGCGACATGGTGGTCGAGATTCTCGAAGAGGCGCTCCAACGTCTTCCGAGTGAACTGCAACAGGCCCGTTGGATGATGAAGCAACGCGAGGAGTTCGTGGCCCGGGCTCGTCGCGAGGCCGACGAGATCATCGAGGCCGCCAAGGTCCAGGCCGAGCGTTTCGTTCAGCGTTCCGAGGTCGTTCGGGCCGCCGAGCAACGGGCCCGTCACATCGTCGAGGCCGCCGAGGATGACGCCCGTCGTCTGAAGCTCGAGACCGAGGACTTCCTCGATCAGCGCCTGGCCAGCTTCGAGATTTTGCTCGACAAGTTGGCTCGCACCGTCGCCACCGGACGCCGTCGTCTCGCGATCGGCGATCAACCGGACGACGGCGAGGTCGCCGACGACGTCCCCGCGGTGGACGATCCGTCCGGCGCCTTCTTCGATCAGGACGACACGGCCAACCGTTGAAACGACCGCTCCTCGTCAACGCCCACGAACTCCTGCGGCGCCCGGGTAGCGAGCGTCGGATCGAGATGGAGGTTCCGGTGGCCGATGTGGGTCTCGACGATCCTCGTCTTCCGTCCGACTCGACCGTCCGCGTCGACCTGGTGTGTTCGAGCCTGAACGACGGCATCGTGGTCGATGGACGAGTGTCGGCCGAGTTCCGGGGCGACTGTCGTCGTTGTCTGCGACCACTGTCTGCCCGGGTGGAGAGCCCGGTGCACGAGCTGTACCAGGAAACCCTCACCGACCCCGATGCCTTCCCGATCGACAACGATCAGATCGACCTGGTGGCAGTGGTCCGCGAGACCGTCCTGATCGACCTTCCCGACACCCCCCTGTGTCGGAGCGAGTGCCGGGGGCTCTGCGCGACCTGTGGTGCCGACCTCAACGAGACCGCGTGCGGTTGCGTTCGGGAAGAGATCGACCCTCGCTGGTCGGCCCTCGACGGCATCCTCGACCAGTTGCCCGACCAGTAGCCGGATCCGGGAGTCCGGCCGGGTCGGTCGTTCGGGTCGGTCGTTGGGATCGGTCGTACGGGTCGGTCGTTGGGATTGTTCGGGTCGTTCGTTCGGGCGAGGCCGAGTGGTTTCCCGGCCTCCACCGCTAGCCTTCGCCGTCCGACCAGGAGACGAACGCGATGGCCGTACCCAAGAAGAAGAAGTCCAAGTCGAAGACCCGCAGTCACCGAGCCGGTGCCTGGAAGTTGGGTTCACCCTCGCGCAGCCTGTGCCCGCGTTGCGGCTCCGCCAAGACGCCGCACACCGTGTGCCCCTCCTGCGGCTGGTACAAGAACCGCGTCGCCGTCGAAGTCTGAGTTCCTGATCGGTCATGTTGCCGATCGCGGTCGACGCCGTCGGGGGTGATCGCGCCCCGGCCGAGATCCTGGCGGGCGCTCGTCAGGCCCGAGAGGCTGGTCTTCCCGTTGTGATGGTGGGACCCGACCAGTACCTCGGCGCCCCGGTCGACTACGGAGACCTGCCGCGCATCGCCGCCAGCGAGGTCATCGCCATGGATGAGGATCCGGCGCGCTCGGTCCGCACCAAGAAGGACTCGTCGCTCGTGCGGGCCGCCGAGGCCGTTCGTGACGGCAAGGCGTCGGCCATGATCTCGGCCGGCAACACCGGAGCCACGATGGCCTCGGCCCTCCTGCGGATGGGCCGCGTGAGGGGCGTCAATCGTCC
>Ga0129333_10001349_pt1 | contig 22154 bp, 24 predicted proteins | sample CPB6_08_DNA_FD_94474 | JGI IMG/M metagenome (GOLD analysis project Ga0129333, IMG submission 94474) | Freshwater to marine salinity gradient microbial communities from Chesapeake Bay, USA - CPBay_Sum_0.6_0.8_DNA | ecosystem: Environmental > Aquatic > Marine > Coastal | place: USA: Chesapeake...
ATCAACTCCGGTGATACCGGTCAGTTCGAGCGAACTCTGATCGTGGCTGAGGAGGGGGCTTCGGTGAGCTACCTCGAGGGGTGCACGGCTCCGATGTTTGACACCAATCAGCTGCATGCCGCTGTTGTTGAGCTTGTTGCTCTCGACGATGCCTCAATCAAGTATTCGACGGTTCAGAACTGGTATGCCGGTGATGAGAATGGCGTTGGTGGCATTTATAACTTCGTGACCAAGCGCGGCCAGTGTCGCGGTGATCGCAGCCGCATCAGCTGGACTCAAGTGGAAACCGGTTCATCGATTACTTGGAAATACCCCAGTTGCGTGCTGCAGGGGGCTGATTCTGTGGGCGAGTTCTATTCCGTTGCTCTCACGAACAACCGCCAACAGGCTGATACTGGTACCAAAATGATTCATGTCGGTCCGCGCACGCGCTCCACGATCGTGAGCAAGGGCATCAGTGCCGGCCGTTCAGCCAACAGCTATCGCGGCCTCGTGCAGATCGGCCCCAAAGCCGCGGGGGCCCGCAACTACAGCCAATGCGATTCGATGCTGATCGGAGATCGTGCCGCCGCCAACACCTATCCCTATATCCGCTCGCAGCAGCCCCAGGCCGCCGTTGAGCATGAGGCCAGCACCTGTCGCATCTCGGAAGATCAGCTCTTCTATCTGCAGAGTCGTGGCATCGGCCTGGAGGAGGCCGTTTCGATGATGGTGAGTGGCTTCTGCCGCGATGTGTTCAACCAGTTGCCGATGGAGTTCGCCGCTGAGGCGGACAAGCTGCTCGCCCTCAAGCTGGAGGGCTCGGTGGGCTGACCGGCGCTCGGCCCGTGCCGTCCGCACCAGCCGCCCGCTCAGGCCTCCGTCGCCGCGCCACCCCTGATCCGTTCCCGCTCCACCCCTCAGCCGCCGCCGTGATTCGCCCCGAAGCCCCCGTACTGCTTGAGATCCGCGATCTGCACGCCCGCGTGGAGGACAAGGCCATCCTCAAGGGGGTCAACCTGACCATCCGCGCCGGTGAGATCCATGCGGTGATGGGCCGCAACGGCAGCGGCAAGAGCACCCTCTCCAAGGTGCTGGCTGGTCACCCCGCTTACAGCGTCACCGCCGGCAGCGTCAGCTATCGCGGAGAGAACCTACTGGAGATGGAGCCCGAACAACGGGCTCGTCTCGGTGTGTTCCTCGGTTTTCAATACCCAGTTGAAATTCCGGGTGTGAGCAATCTTGAGTTCTTGCGCGTAGCAACCAACGCTCGCCGTGCTGAGCAGGGGCACGAGGAGCTAGATACTTTTGCCTTCGAAGATCTTGTGCGCGAGCGGCTGCAGGTGGTGCAGATGGATCCGGCTTTCCTGGATCGCTCGGTGAACGAGGGGTTCAGCGGTGGCGAGAAGAAACGCAATGAGATCCTGCAGATGGCGCTGCTCGAGCCGCTGGTGGCGATCCTTGATGAAACCGATTCCGGTCTGGATATTGATGCCTTGCGCATCGTGGCCGGGGGTGTGAATCAACTGGCCGGTCCCGATAACGCCACGCTGCTGATCACGCACTATCAGCGGCTGCTGGATGCCATCACTCCCGATTACGTGCACGTGATGGCCGCCGGTCGCATCCTGCGCACCGGCGACAAGGAGCTCGCCCTCGAACTGGAGCAGCGCGGTTACGACTGGGTGGACCAGGAACTCGCTGCCCTTGACGCCGCTGCGCGTCAGCCGCTGGAGGTGGCCTGATGAGCGCCAGCGTTACCGCCGCTCCAGCCGGTCTGGCCGGCTGGACCCACCGCTGGCTGGATGCTCTGCCAGCCCCGGCCGGTGCGCTCGCACCGGTGCAGGAGCGTGGTCGGCGCGCCCTCGCCGAGCTGCCTCCTCCCTCCAGCCGCCAGGAGGACTGGCGCTTCACCGATCTGGGTCTGCTGCTGCAGCTGCCCCTCGGCTCCGCCACCCCCGCTGCCGCCGCTGTCGAGCCCTTCGCGGCTGCCGCCAGTGCCACCACCGCTGCTGTCGGCCCATCCCCGGTGGTCCTGCGCCTGCAGCTCGATGGCCGTCTCGATCCCCTCGCGGATCTCACCCTGCCGCCCGGCCTGATGGCCCTGTCTCCCGGTGAGATAGCCCAGGCCCTCGGCCACACCCTCGCTGCCACCGGTTGTGAGCGCCACTGGCCCGTGGAGCTCAACCACGCCGCCGCCGAGCGGGTGCTGGCCCTGCGTGTGGCCAGCCGCAGTGCCGTGCGCCTGGAGCTGCTGAGCAGCGGTCCCGCCCCTCTTCGCTTGTTGCTGGTGCTTGAGGAAAAGGCCGAGCTTGAGCTCAGCCAGCTGCTGCATGCCGATGCCCCCGGCCTCACCAGCCTGGTGATGGAGGCCCACCTTGGCCGTGGAGCCCGTCTGCGCCATGGCCTCGTGGCCCGCGGTCATGACGGGGCTGCCCTGCTGGGCCACCTGGCGATCGAGCAGGAGCCTGAGAGCGAATTGCAGCTCACGGCGGTGAGTGCCGGCTGGGGATTGGCGCGCCTGGAGCCTCGCGTGCTGCAGGTGGATGGCCAGGCCAGTTCCACCCTGCGCGGGCTGCAGTTGGTGCAGGGCCGTCAGATCGCCGACACCCACAGCCACATCCGCTTCAATGGCCCCGAGGGGCAGCTCGATCAGCTGCACAAGGCCGTTGCCTCCGGCCAGGGGCGCAGCGTCTTCAATGGTGCCGTGCGCGTGCCCCGTGCAGCCCAGCGCACCAATGCCGCTCAGCTCAGCCGCAGCCTGCTGCTCTCAGACCGCGCTCGCATCGACACCAAGCCCGAGCTGGAGATCGTCGCGGACGATGTGAAATGCGCCCACGGTGCCACCGTGAGCAGCCTGCAGACCGACGAACTCTTCTACCTGCAGAGCCGTGGCATTGATGCCGATCAGGCAGCGCAGCTGCTGCAGCGAGCCTTCTGTGAGGAGGTGCTGCGCGATCTGCCGGCTGCCGCCCGGGCCTGGTGTCCGCTTGAAGGCCTGCAGCTGGTATCCGAGCCGGCATGACCAGCACCCTTCCCGCCAGTGAGGCCATGATCAGCGCCGCCACCAATGCAACCGTCGAGGCCATGGCGGATCCCACGGTCTTGCCCGGCCCCGATCTGGCTGCACTCACCCGGCCCGACTTTCCCCTGCTGGCGCAGACCGCCTGTCTCGGCCAGCCGCTGATCTACCTCGATCACGCCGCCACCAGCCAGAAGCCCCGTCAGGTGCTCGAAGCGCTGCAGCACTACTACGACCACGACAACGCCAACGTGCATCGCGGCGCCCATCAGCTGAGTGCTCGCGCCACCGACGGCTTCGAAGCCGCCCGCGCCAAGGCCGCCGCCTACATCGGTGCCGCCACGCCCAACGAGATCGTGTTCACCCGCAATGCCAGCGAGGCCATCAACCTGGTGGCCCGCAGCTGGGGTGAAGCCAATCTCCGCCCCGGTGATGAGGTGCTGCTCACAGTGATGGAGCATCACAGCAATCTGGTGCCCTGGCAGTTGCTGGCCGACCGCACCGGCTGCGTGCTGCGTCATGCCGGGCTCACCGAAACCGGCGAGCTGGATCTGGAGGATCTGCGCAGCAAGATCAGCGAGCGCACCCGCCTGGTGAGCCTGGTGCAGGTGAGCAACACTCTCGGTTGCCTCAACCCGATCACCGACGTGGCGGCCCTCGCCCACGGGGCCGGTGCCCTGGTGCTGGTGGATGCCTGCCAGAGCCTGCCCCATCTGCCCATCAACGTGGCCGCGCTCGGCGCCGACTTCCTGGTGGGCAGCTCCCATAAGCTCTGCGGCCCCACCGGTATGGGGTTTTTGTGGGGGCGTGAGGCGCTGCTGGAGGCGATGCCGCCCTTCCTCGGCGGCGGTGAAATGATCCAGGATGTTTACCTCGACCACAGCAGCTGGGCCGGTCTGCCCCACAAGTTCGAGGCCGGCACTCCCGCTATCGGTGAGGCCATCGGCATGGGCGCTGCGCTCGATTATCTGCAGGCCATCGGCCTGGAGCGCATCCATGCCTGGGAGCAGCAGCTCACCCGCCAGCTGTTCGCTCGTCTGCAGGCCATCGACGGCCTGACGATCCTCGGCCCCACGCCTGAGCAGCAGCCCGATCGCGGTGCCCTCGCCGCCTTTCATGTCGACGGCGTCCACGCCCACGACATCGCTGCCCTGCTGGATTCGGCCGGCATCTGCATCCGCAGCGGTCACCACTGCACCCAGCCCCTGCATCGCCATTACGGTCTCAGCGCTTCGGCCCGCGCCAGCCTCAGTTTCACCACCACCCCTGAGGAAATCGATCGCTTCGTTGAGGAGCTGCAGGGCACGATCAGCTTCCTGCGCGAGCACAACTGAACAGCGCCGCTGCGCTCCGCAGCGGCAGCATCCGCGTTGTTGCCTTCACTGGCCCAGGGCAGCCGATCTGATTCGCCTCCGTGGCAGGTGGGGCACCGTCCCCAGCGCCTGGCCCGCCAGGGGCAGATCCACCGCCCTGGATCCGAGTCTGTTGCGATGGTGGCAAAGGATGACGAGGCTGGTCATCTGCCGACAGCCGCTCGTGCTCCCGCATCTGACGCCCATGCAGGCTCGCCACCGATGACCGCTGGTTTCCCTGCTCCGCCAACCCTCTTCCTGGTGGTGCTGGGCGGCCGCACCGCCACCAGCCACATTGAGCAGCACGATGTGCGCTTCGTGGCCGGCCGCACCATCGACGACACGATCCCGGTGCTGCGGCGCCAATGGTTCGGGAGGCGTGAAGGCCTGCACCTGGACAGTTACATGGTGGTGCGGGCGATCGATGGCTTCGCGGTGTGTCTCGAGCGAGAGCCGCCCCCGCCCCGGCCCGAGCGGTTGTGGTTCGTGAACCTGGGCGCCTACCGTCCGGATTCCCTGGCGGAGCTGCACCACTTCGGTCTGGTGGTGGCGCCCTCGCCCCCGGCGGCCAAGGCTGCGGCCCGGCGCCAGTGGCTGGATGGCGCCCTGCAGCTGCATCAGGACGACCTCTGGTCTGTGGACGATTGCCTGGCGCTGGAGCAGCTTGAGCTGCTGGGGGGTGAGCGCTGGCATGTACGGCTGGAGCCCCACCACCAGGGCCTGAGCCAGCCCCAGGTGCCCGACTGGTTCGGTTACCGGCGCATTGATCGCACCTGAGCGTTGCGGATCGGGTGGCCGCGGATGCAGGCCTGCACCCGTCTCAGATCCATCAGCGTCTGCAGCGCGCTGTTGTGTCAGGGGAAGTCGCCCGGAGCCAGGCAGCCCACGCCCCGGGTGCTGGGCGCCGCCGAACGGCAGCATGGAGCATTCGCCCCGGCAGCGCACCCATGAAGATCGACGGCAAGGCCTGGCGCACGATCTGGTTGGAGCAGGGCGGCAGCCCGGGTGCTCACGCCATCGGTGTGATCGATCAGACCCTGCTGCCGCATCGCTTCACCACGCGCCGCCTCAGCAGCTGTGATGAGGCCGCTGAGGCGATCCGCTCGATGGTGGTGCGCGGTGCGCCGCTGATTGGTGTCACCGGCGCCTACGGGTTGATGCTGGCCCTGCAGGCCGATCCTTCCGATGCGGCGCTGGCGCTGGCTTTCGAGCAGCTCAATGCCACCCGGCCCACGGCGGTGAATCTGCGCTGGGCTCTGGAGCGCGTGCGCGACCGTGTGCTGCCGCTGCCTCCGGTTGACCGGGCTGAGGCGGCACGGCAGGAGGCCGCCGCCATCGCTGATGAGGATGTGGCCATGTGCGAGGCGATCGGCGAGCACGGCCTGCGCCTCTTCCAGGAGCTGGCGGCGGCACGGCCGGCTGAGCGGCGCGATCAGCCCTTCAATGTGCTGACCCACTGCAATGCCGGCTGGATCGCCACGGTTGACTGGGGCACGGCCCTGGCACCGATCTACAAGGCCCACCGCGCGGGTCTCAGGATCCACGTCTGGGTGGATGAGACCCGCCCTCGCAACCAGGGCGCTTCCCTCACCGCCTGGGAGCTGGGTCGCGAAGGCGTGCCCCACACCGTGATCGTCGACAACGCCGGCGGTCATCTGATGCAGCATGGCCTCGTGGATGCGGTGATCGTGGGCACCGATCGCACCACCCGCCGCGGTGATGTCTGCAACAAGATCGGCACCTACCTCAAGGCCTTGGCCGCCCACGACAATGGCGTGCCCTTCTATGTGGCCCTGCCCGCCTCCACGATCGATTGGGCGATTGATGACGGCCTGGCCGAGATCCCGATCGAGGCCCGCACTCCCGAGGAGGTGACCCACATCCAGGGCCGGCTGCAGGTGGAGGCCACCGGCGCAGCGGCTGCCGCTGCGCTCGCTGTGGTGCAGCTCACCCCCGATGGCAGTCCCGGCTTCAATCCGGCCTTCGATGTGACGCCGGCGCGGCTGGTGACGGCGCTGATCACCGAGCGTGGTGTGGCTGAGGCGAGCGCGGCGGGGCTGCAGGCCCTGTATGGCTGAGTCGATACGGCGCCTGACCTCAGGGCTTCGTCGCTGCCGGGGGTTGGTACGGCAGCGATGAGTGGTGCAGCAGGATGCGGATGCTGCCGTCGGGCTCCTTGATGAAGACCCACGTCTTGTCGACGCTGGTGATCTTGCCGCTGCTGTCGGTGAGGTGCACATTGCCCATCGACAGGCCGAGCATGCCATGGGTCTGCAGCACCTGATTGCTGACGCTGCAGCGGGTCCACGGCTTCAGTGCAAACCCCTTGTCTTGGGGATAGCGCGGATCCGCGCCCACGAAGTACGCCAGGGCTCCATCCTTGGTGGGACGGAAGGTCTGGGCTCCTGAAGTGAGCGTCGGCTTGAAGGCCACGGCGCCGTAGCGGTAGGCATAGGCCTGATCGAGCACCTGATTGGCGCTGGCGCGGGCCTTGCTCAGCCCCCCCTCGCGGTAGGCCTTGCTGATCGCCAGCAGGGCTGAGCACCAGGTGGACTGCGCTTTGAGGATGTCGCCCTCGCTGATGTTGGTGTTCATCCGCATCGGGGCTGGTTGGGCCGGTGCTGCGGCCATGGCGGCCGGAGCCGTCAGGCTCACACCCGTGGCCAGCGTGCCGGCGGCCAGGGCGGTGAGGGAAAGGCGTCGCATCGGGGAGGAGATGGGTGGCGGGATGGTATGGGTTGCTGCCCGCGGTTGGGGCGGGGTTGGCTGACTTGCCGCTCGGGGCCTTAACTTCAGCGTGCGTCTGCCGCCGCTCCGCCCATGACGCGCTCGCCTGCCGCCCACCGGCCTGATGGCACCTGGCTGGAGCTGAGGCAGCGGATGGTGGCTGTGGCGCGCCGCATCAATGCCGTCGGGCTCAATCAGGGCACATCCGGCAACCTCTCGCTGCGGATCCCGGGTGGGATGCTGATCACCCCCAGCTCTCTGCCCTACGAGCGGATGGAGCCGCAGGATCTGGTGGCCCTGGATCTCTCGGGCCGGCCGCTGCCCCTCGCAGCGGTAGCCCCTCCGCCACGGCAGCCCTCATCCGAATGGCGCCTGCATGCCGACATCCTGGCCGGCCGGCCCGAAATCCAGGCGGTGTTGCACTGCCATTCGATTCATGCCACGGCACTGGCCTGCCACGGCCGCTCCATTCCTCCGTTCCACTACATGACCGCTGTGGCGGGTGGTGACGACATCCGCTGCGCCCCCTACGCCACCTTCGGCACGGCGGAGCTCTCTCAGCTGGCGGTGCTGGCCCTGCAGGATCGCCTCGCCTGTCTGCTGGCCCAGCACGGGCAGGTGGCGCTCGGCGCCGACCTCGATCAGGCCCTGCGCGTTGCTGTGGAGGTGGAAACCCTGGCCCGGATGTATCTGCAGGCATTGCAGCTCGGTGAACCGCCGCTGCTCAGCGCGGCGCAGATGGCGGCGGTGCATGCGCAGTTCCGCAGCCTGCACTACGGCGTCGAACCGGATTCCGCTGCCGCCGCCAGCGGTTGAAGCCGCGCCAGCAGCAGGCCGCCGCCGCCAGCCAGCAGCACCACCACCAGGCAGAAGCCGCTCCAGGCCGGCAGCCCCCAGCTCGCCACCGCCAGCGGTGCCACCACCGTCACCACGCCGCCGGCCACGAAGGGCTGCAGGAGCAGTTGCTTGATCGAGAAGGCCGGCAGGGCGGCGCTGCGGTCGTCCGGATCGGCCATGCGCAGCAGCAGCAGGCCTGAGGCGGCGACGCCGGTGGCCTGGCCGAACTCGATCACGGCGCGCTCGAACCAGTCCGATGGCAGCACGCGCGGCCCCAGCAGGAGCACGACGGCCAGATTCCAGGCCAGGCCCACCACGGCCAGCACCGTCAGCGGCAGCCAGTCGGCCTGCAGCAGCTTGAGGTTCAGCCCGGCGGTGGCGGCGGTGATCAGCAGGTCGGCCGCCAGGGTGCCCACCTCGCTCTGGATCGCCGCTGATGCCCAGTGGCTGCGGCCGCTGCGCTCCAGCAGCCAGCGCACCATCAGCGAGCCGATGATCGCCAGCGGAAACACCGGCAGCGCCGCCACCACGCTGGCCAGGGTGCCGCCCACAGGCAGCAGCACTGCGCGCAGGGCGGTGAGCAGCCCCAGGCCGATCACCACCGCCACCCCCACCAGCGCCATGTTCACGGCCCAGGCGGCGGGGCCTGTGGCCGCCGAGGTGGTGATGGCTGTTGGTGCATCGACCGGGCCGTCAGCCACCGTGTCGAGCGCTGCCGCGGCGCTTGCATCGCTGCTGGCGCTGAGCAGCCAGCCGCTGCGCCGCCCCAGCACCACCACCAGGCCGCCCACCAGGGTGGAGCTCAGCAGCCCCACGGTGGCCATGGCCAGGCCGAGATCCTGGCCGCCGGCAAAGCCGAGTGCCGCATAGCTGGCGCCCATCGCCGCCGCCGAACCATGGCCGCCTTCGTAGGCCACCTCGATCAGACAGGCCATGATCGGGCTCACTCCCAGCCAGGGCTGCAGCACCAGCAGCACTGCCAGGCCGCCCACCACGTACTGCCCGAAGGCCAGCACCATCGCCAGTGAGATCTGGCCTGCCACTGGCCGCCAGAGCGTTCGGATCTGTGGCAGTGGCTTGCCGAGCATGAGCGAGCCGAACACCAGGGTCAGCAGCACCAGGGGCAGATCAGCCCAGAGCTCCAGCACCGGCGGTGGCAGCAGCGGCAGCGGCCCCGCTGGCGCCAGCAGCAGCCCCAGCAGACCCGCCACCAGCGCCTCGGGAATACCCCAGAGTCGCAGCTGCAGCCTGGCGCCGATGCGCCGCCCGATCATCAGGATCAGGCTGAGGGCGCCGATGGCCAGGCTCAGCCGGCCGAGCTCGCTCAGCAGTCCGCTCACAGCTGGAAGTGGCGGCGGAAGAAGGCTTCCGTGGCCTCCAGCACCGTGATCCGGGTGGCGGCGTTGCGGAAACCATGGCCCTCCTCGGCGAAGCGGTGCACCTCCACAGCGATCCCGTTGGCGCGCAGGGCTGCGGCCATCCGTTCCGTCTGTGTCGGGGGCACCACCACGTCGTCCAAACCCTGGAAGAAGATCACCGGACAGCGGATGCGGTCGGCATGCTGCAGCGGCGAGCGAGCGGCGTAGGTGTCCTTCGCCACCGGCCAGGGGCCCACCAGTCCGTCGAGGTAGCGCGCTTCAAACCGGTGGGTATCGCCCGCCAGGGCGCTGAGGTCGGCGACGCCGTAGCGGCTGGCGCCGGCCCGGAAGCTGTCTGTGAAGCAGAGCGCCGCCAGGGTGGTGAAGCCGCCGGCGCTGCCGCCTTCGATCGCGATCCGCCTGCGATCGGCCAGGCCGCGGCCCACCAGGGCCTCGGCCGCGGCGGCGCAATCGGCCACATCCACCACGCCCCACTGGCCGTCGAGGCGCTCGCGGTAGGCGCGCCCGAAGCCGGTGGAGCCGCCGTAGTTCACATCCACCACCCCCCAGCCGCGCGAGGTCCAGAACTGAAGGCCAAGGTCCAGGCCGGTGCTGGCCATGGCGGTGGGTCCGCTGTGGCTTTTCACCAGCAGCGGTGCCTCTGGGTGCCCGCCACCGGCCGGGGGGTAGTACCACGCCTGTGTGGGTTGGCCGCCGTGCCCCTCGAACCACAGCTCCTCCGGCAGGCTGATCGCGTCGCTGCTCAGGGGGCAGGGGGCCGCCGCTGTGTGGGTCCAGTCACCGCTGTTGAGGTCCAGCTCCAGCAGGCCCGCCGCCTGGTGAGGGCCGCTGGCCACGCAGGCCAGCCGTCCCGCGGCGGCGGTGAGGGCCGCCAGCTCAGTGCAGGGTTGGGACAGCGGTCGCCATCGCTCCGCGTCGGTGGGTGCAGGTCTCGTGGCGCCTGGTGTCGCCGTCGTCAGCACCTCCCCCAGGTGCCAGCGCCCCTGCCGGCAGGCGATCGCCAGCAGCCGTTCGCCGTCCCAGGCTGTCGTGGCCATGCCGAACACCCATTGGGGCATGGCGAACTCCGCCGCCATCGGCAGCAGCGGCTGCCAGTCCGGGGCAACCGCCGCATTGCTGGTGGCGGCATCCCGCCAGCACTCCAGGTTCCAGAAGCCGCTGCGGTCGTTGGCCACCACCAGGGCATCGCCGGCCCAGAGCGGTTGAAACACCGAGATTGCCGGTTCTGGTCCGGGGCGTGAGCCGGCCACCGGCCGCGCCTGCTCCAGCTTCCCCTCGGCGTTGAGTGTGGCCAGCCAGAGTTCGCTGCGCTCCCAGGGCATGCAGGGCTGGCGCCACTCCACCCAGGCCAACCGCTGGCCGCAGGGGCTCAGCACGGGGTAGCCGCAGAAGTCGGCGGGCTGGTGCAGCAGCTCCGGTGCTCCCCCCGTGAGCGGCACGGTCACCAGCTGGTCACGGCCCCCGTGTTCCAGCACACCGATCCAGCGGTGGCGGAGCCCATCGATCAGACCACCACCGAGGGCTCCGCTGAAGCAGCCGTCCGGCCCAGGTGGCGTGAGCCGCTGCGGTGTGCTGCCGGCATGATCGAGATCCAGGCGCCACAGGCAGCGGTCGCCGTCGTGCACGAACACGGCCACGGCGCCGCCGCCGGGGGCTTGAAGACGGCCGATGCTGCAGGCGCCGCCGCCGTATTCGTGGACGCGGCAGCGCAGGTTCCAGTTTCCAGGCGTGAGCTCTTCGGCGGGGGCATCGCCGTTGGCGGCGGCACCGGTGCGACGGCGCATCAGCGTGCTCCGCCCCCGCTCGTGGGGCCGTTGCTCCAGCCAATGCAGCCAGCCGTCCAGCAGTCGTGGCTCCTTGATCGCGGGGGTCTGGCCCACCACTGCGGCGGCTGGCAGCGGTCTGGTGCGGCCTGTGGAGGGGGCTGCAGACGGTTCGCGCACCGAATCGATCCCGGGGTGACTTCTAGAATCACCCTGAGCCAACCCAGCGAGGAGACGTCTTGGCCAGCAGCTTCGCCCGGTTGGCGCGCTCGGCAGAACTCTCGGGCCGCCTGCAGGTGTCCAAGGAGCCTGTCGAAACCCCCCCCTACGACATCCACAAGCTCGGTGATGCGGTGCTGCGCACGCCGGCCCGCCGGATCGGCAAGGTTGACGATGCCGTTCGCGCCCTGGCCCGAGACATGCTCGTGAGCATGTACGCCGCCCGCGGCATCGGCCTGGCGGCCCCGCAGATCGGTGTGCATCAGCAGCTGCTGGTGATCGATCTGGAGATCGAGGATCCCGCCAGCCCGCCGCTGGTGCTGATCAACCCGGAGATCACCGCCGTTGGCGGCAGCATCTGCACCTATGAGGAAGGCTGCCTGAGCGTTCCCGGTGTTTATCTCGATGTGGTGCGCCCCAGCGTCGTTGATGTCAGCTATCGCGATGCGATGGGCCGGCCCAAGCGACTCAAGGCTGATGGCCTGATGGCCCGTTGCATCCAGCATGAGATGGACCACCTCAACGGGGTGCTGTTCGTGGACCGCGTCACCGACGCCGGCAAGCTGCAGGCGGGCCTGCAGGAGCAGGGCTTTGATCCTGCCGATGTGCACCCGATCGCCTGAGGACCGCCACCATGCCGATGAAACCCCTGGCCGGGCTGTTCCTGGCCGTCGCCTGCATTCTGGGTATCGCCGCCACCGGCTCGGTGTTTGAGCTTGCCTATGGCGAGCCTGATCTGGGGGTCGCCACCACCCGCCTGATTCTCGGGCTGGCTCTCCCGGGCACCGTGCTGAGCCTGCTGCTGGCCATCCGGATCAACAAGCCCGCCTGAAGGGGGCTGGCAGCGCGGCGCGACGCTTCTACGATCGCCCCGCTGCGCTGCGTTCTCCCGCTGTGACCCATCCGCTATCCCGCACGGCCTGTGCCAGCGCTGCACTGCTTCCCCTGGCAGGCCTGGCCCTGGCGGCGCCTCTCCCCTTGCGGGCGCAGTCGCTGTTCGCGGCCAGCGACCTCGACCAGAGCCGATTCGTGCTCGTGGCGGCCCCGATCGGGGATGGCAGCCGCGCCCAGCTCAACATTTACGAGCAGCGCAGTCCGGTGCGACCCTGCTTCGCGGTTGACGCTGCCAAGCCTGCGGTTGTGAATCCGCTGCTGGCCACGTTTGATTTCACCGGCATCTGCAACCGCTACATCGATGCCAATGGCTATTCGCTGCGGGTGGGCGGCACCGATCTGGCCACGGTGTATCGCCTCAGTGTGGTCCGCCAGAACGGGGACAATCACCTGCTGGCCATACCCACCAAAGCCGATGCGGGGCCGGAGATGTTGGTGGCTCGCAGCGGCGGCCACAGCGCCGGTTTTCTGCTGCTGGTGCCTGAGCCCGGCTGGAAGCTGATGCGCCGCAGCTTTGCAGGTCGCCCCCTCGGCCACGTTTACCTCTATCGCGATGGCTGGCCGCCATCGGCCGCCGTCGGCGCAGCTCCGGCGCTGCCGGCTGTTCCTGCAGGGCCGGCTTCGACGGCCACCCCTCCCGCGACTCCCTCCGCCAGCCGTCCCGGGGCCGTGCCGGCGCCAGTGACCACAGCTACGGCAGCAACAGCTACGGCAGCCCCGGCCACGGCACGGCCATCCGGGCGTGCGGGTGCTGCTTCCGTGCCCTCGGCCGCTGCTGCACCGGTCCGTCCGGCGGTCCGCTGAGGGCGCGGTCCCCGGCGCTTGCTACCATCGGCCCTCTGCAGAACCCTTGCTTAGGACATGACCCAGGTCACCGTCGGCGAAAACGAAGGCATTGAGTCGGCGCTGCGCCGCTTCAAGCGTCAGGTGTCCAAAGCCGGGATCTTCGCCGACCTCAAGCGTCTGCGTCATCACGAGACCCCCACCGAGAAGTACAAGCGCAAGGCTCAACAGCGCCGTCGTCGCCGCTGATTCACGGTCTGCCGTTCCGGTGCAGCGCTGTCGCTGTCCGTTCGCTCGCCGCCTGAAGCCCACTCCACGGCGGGAACCGGTGTTTCTACCGGTTCCCGCTTTTCTGTGGCCCGGCCAATGATGGGACTACCTCTTCGCGGGAGTCCCATGAACAAACTGATGCAGGCCCTCAGCCGCTGGTTCGGCTCGGGTGTTGGTCATGCTTTCGGCAATCCCCTCGAGGAGAAGCAGCAGCAGCCCCCCAAGGTGGGTGTGCAGCCCTTCAGCGGCATTCCCTACAAGGCCTGATCAGCTCACCTGATCAAAGTTCCGGTACGTGAGGGCCTCGGCGATCGCTCCGGCCCCCACCGCCGCTTCCCCCTCGAGGTCAGCGATCGTGCGCGCCACTCGCAGCACGCGCTCGGCGGCGCGGGCGCTGAGCCGCCGCTGACTCACGGCTCCCCGCCAGAGCCCCAGGGCTGTGTCATCCAGGGCGGCGTGCCGCTGCAGAGTGTCGCCCTGAAGCTGGCTGTTGGTGGCCCCCTCTGGGTTGCGGGCTTGCATGCAGCGGCGGGCCTTGCGCACGCGCTCTGCCACACGCCGACTCGATTCCACCGGTGGCGCGGAGCTGTTGTCGCGGTCGTTCCGCCGGGGCCCAAGCTCATCGGCCTCCAGGCGCCGCATCACCACCTGCAGATCGATGCGATCCAGCAGTGGTCCCGCCAGGCGGCTCCAGTAGCGCTGGCGCCGGCCGGTGCCGCAGCTGCAGGGCCGCTCCGGGTCGCCATACCAACCGCATGGGCAGGGGTTGCTGGCTGCCACCAGCGTCACGGCGCAGGGATAGCGGAGGCGCTGTCGTGCCCGGCTCAGCCACAGCGTTCCCTCCTCCAGGGGTTGACGCAGCTGGTTCAGCACATCGCGCCGGAATTCCGCCAGTTCATCGAGGAAGAGAACGCCGTGGTGGGCCAGGCTCAGCTCTCCGGGGCGGGGCACGCTGCCGCCGCCCACCAGCGCCGCGCTGGAGCAGCTGTGGTGTGGACAGCGGAACGGCCGCCGCCCGATCAGCCCAGGGCCCGCTTCACCCCCAGGCGCCAGACCCGCCACCGAGTACAGAAGGGTGAGCTCAATCTGCTCCTCGCGGCTGAGGGGCGGCAGCAGTCCCGCCAGGCGGCGGGCCAGCATCGTTTTGCCGCTGCCTGGCGGACCCACCAGCAGCAGGTGGTGACCGCCCGCCGCGGCGATCTCCAGGGCGCGCCGGCCGTGGCTCTGCCCGCGTAGATCCGCCAGGTCCGGCTCGGCGGCGCTGGCGGTGGCCTCCGTGGCCATGGGCTGCGCGACCACGGCCTGCTCTGGATCTGCCAGCCAGGCCAGCGCCTGCCCCAGATCGCTGATGGGCCAGATCGGCAGCGTGTCCACCAGCGCCGCTTCCGACGCATTGGCGGCCGGCAACAGCAGCGCTCGCGCTCCCGCTCGACGTGCCGCCATCGCCATCGCCAGAGCGCCGCGCACCGGCCGCAGGCGCCCGTCCAGCCCCAGCTCTCCGGCGCACCAGAGGTCTGTCAGGTGGCCGGGATCGAGCTGTCCGCTCGCCGCCAGCACCGCCAGGGCAATCGGCAGATCAAAGGCAGGCCCTTCTTTGCGCAGATCCGCCGGCGCCAGGTTCACGATGACCCGCGTCAATGGCATGCGCAGACCGCTGTTGCGCAGCGCCGCCCGCACCCGCTCCCGCGACTCCTGCACTGCCGCATCGGGTAGTCCCACCATCAGCAGCCCCGGCAGTCCCGGGGCGATGTCCACTTCCGCCGCCACGGGGACGGCTTCCAGGCCCAGCAGGGCAGCTCCGGTGCATCGTGCCAACATCGGCCCATCGGGATCGATCCCTGGTGCAGTGCCACCGCCGTTTCAGGTGAGAGCCGTTCCCGGCTCGGACCATTGCCGCCGATTCCCTTGCCCTTCTCAGTGCCGGTGCCATGTCTGCGCCCAACTCCGAGCCCAGCAACGACACGATCTTCGGCCGCATCCTGCGCGGTGAGATCCCCTGCGATCAGGTGTATGCCGACGACGACTGCCTCGCTTTCCGCGATGTGGCGCCGCAGGCGCCGGTGCACATCCTGGTGATTCCCCGCCAGCCGCTGGTGAACCTGGTCGAGGCTGAGGCGCAGCATGAGCGACTGCTGGGCCATCTGCTGCTGGTGGCGGCCCGGGTGGCCCGCCAGGAGGGCCTCAGCGGCTTCCGCACCGTGATCAACAGCGGCGCCGAGGCGGGCCAGACGGTCTTCCACCTGCATGTGCATGTGATCGGTGGCCGGCCGCTCGCCTGGCCGCCGGGGTGAGGGGCGCGCCGCTGCGCCGGCGCGGTCGTGGCCAACGACGGTGAGAATGGCGGCATCGGAGTCCCGTCATGAACCCCCTGCAGGCCTTCCGCAGTCAGCTCGGCAAGCTGCGGCGCCTCGCCCAGCCTTACTTCCTGCCGATCGAGGACACCAGCGGCTGGCAGTTCCTGCTGCTGATCCTGGCGTTGCTGGCGGTCGTGGTGGGTAGCACCCTGTTGCTGCTCACCGGCACCGTCAGCCTCAGCGCTGCACTGATCCCCACGATTCAGGAGCGCTTCCTGCCGGGGGTTCCCCAGCAGGTGGCTGTGATCTGGGCCAGTCCGGCCGGGCCGGCGCTGATGGTGCTGTTCGGCCTCGGTCTGAGTTGCTTCGCGCTGATGCGCAGCAAGCTGCGCCAGGGGCGCTGGTTGCCCTGGCTGCTGATGGGTGTGATCACGCTGCTGATCCTGGTGATCAATGGCATCAACGTGGGCATCAGTTACATTGCCCGCAGTGTTGATAACACGCTGGTCGCTTATAAGGCCGATGAGTTCTGGCAGGTGGTGGCGATTTACGCCTTCTGTCTGGTGCTGGCCTTGCCGATCCGTGCCCTGCAGAGCTACCTGATTCCGAAGCTTGGCCTGCTCTGGCGCGAGTGGCTGAGCGGTCGCTTGCTGGGTCGCTATCTGTCGAATCGGGCGTACTACGTCCTCAATCCTAATGACGAAACTGCTGAAGAGATTGATAACCCGGATCAGCGGATTTCGCAGGACACGGCCAGCTTTACGACCACCAGTCTCAGTGTCAGCGTCGAAATCGTCTCGGCGCTGCTCACCTTCCTCAGTTTTATCGTGGTGCTGTGGACGATCAGCTCCAAGCTCGCCCTCTGGTTGCTGCTCTATTCGGTGGGTGGTACGGCGGTGATCGTTTTTGCCAGCCGTAAACTGGTGCAGCTCAACTACGACCAGTTGCGTCTGGAGGCGGATTTCCGCTATGGCCTTGTCCACATCCGTGACAATGCTGAGTCGATCGCCTTCTATGGCGGTGAGCAGCAGGAGGCTCGCGAAGCCAACCGTCGCCTCGGTGGCGCGATTCGCAACTACGACCGCTTGATCGTCTGGCAGGCGTTGATCAATGTTATCCAGCGCTCTTACGATTATTTCTCGCGTTTCCTGCCGTGGCTGGTGATCGCGCCGATCTACTTCGCCAAGGAGGTCGATTTCGGTGTGTTCGGTCAGGCCAGTATCGCCTTCTCGCAGGTGCTGTTCTCGGTCAGTTATATCGTCAACAACATCGATCAGCTTGCCGCCTTCTCCGCCTCGATCAGCCGCCTCGAGGGCTTCCAGGGCAAGGTGGAGGCGATCAACCGCTGTGAAGTGCATCGCGATCTGCAGGCCCCGGCACCGGGCGCGGCGGCTTCGCTGCTGGTGCGCCACGTGGATCTGATCCCGCCCCACAGTGATCGCCGGCTGATCTGCGATCTCAGTCTTGAAGTGGGCCCCGATCAGCGGGTGCTGGTGGTGGGACCGAGTGGCTGTGGCAAGACCTCGCTGCTGCGCTTGGTGAGCGGCCTCTGGGCTCCGGCCGCCGGCGAGGTGGAGCGCCCGCCGGTCTCCGAGCTGCTGTTCATTCCTCAGAAGCCCTACATGATCCTGGGAAGCCTGCGTGAGCAGCTCTGCTATCCACTGGATCCGCAGCGCTTCAGTGATGAACACCTGCGCAGCGTGCTGGAGGAGGTGCGGCTGGGCGAGCTGGTGCAGCGCTACCCAGACTTCAGCATCAAGCAGGACTGGCCGCGGCTGCTTTCGCTCGGCGAGCAGCAGCGTCTCGCTTTCGCGCGCCTGCTGCTGAACTCGCCGCGGTTCGTGGTGCTGGATGAGGCCACCAGCGCCCTCGATGTGGCCACCGAGAAGCACCTCTACGGCCTGCTCAGCCAAAGGGAGATGGCCTTCGTCAGCGTCGGCCACCGCCCCACGCTCAAGCCGTTCCACACCAACGTGCTTGAGCTTGATGGCCAGGGTGGCTGGAAGCTGATCCCCGCCGCCAGCTATACCTTCAACGCCACCGCCTGAACCCGTGATGTCCAGCGAGTCCCCGATCGAGTCCCAGGCCACCGCCGGCAGCCCGGTCCGCAGCACCAGTGCCACCACCGGCGATGTGCCGGCCTTCGGCTGGAGCGCCTATGCCGAGCGGGTCAACGGGCGCTTCGCGATGGTGGGCTTTGCGGCGGTGCTGCTGGTGGAGGCCCTCAGCGGCCAGACCTTCCTGCAGTGGGCTGGGTTCGTCGCTTGACGCAGGCTTGATCGCCACCTGAGCCTCAGGGCAGCTCCAGCAGATCCACCTGCCAGCGCCCGCCCCGGCTCACCTCCACCGCCAGCAGCCGGCCATCGGCACTGAGGCTGATCTGACGAGGCACCCCAGCCGGCTCGATCGGCAGCCGTTCGCTGGCCATCAGCGAGCGGCGATGGAGCACAAGCTCGGTGCGATCTTCCCGCTGGCGCACCACCACCAGCCGCTCACCCCACTGATCCACCGCCACGCTCAGGGGCTGGCTGTCCGGGCGGTTCAACCCCACCAGCGGCACCGGCAAGCCGCGATCCAGATCGATCAGCTGCACCTGTTGCCGCCCTGGCGGCCCGGCGATCAGGGCGAGCCAGCGGCCAGTGAGGGCGGGGGCATGGCTGCTGCCCAGCTGGGCCAGGCGCTGGTTCAAGCCTGGCAGAGGCCGCAGTTGATCTCCGAGGCAGCCCGCCAGCAGCAGCGACAGACTCAGCGCGAGCAGGGCGGTGGGCCTGCGGCGCCAAGGCGGTGGCAGCTGTGGGGGTTGGGTCATGGCAGAACCGCACCGCCGCCGCTCTGCCGTTGCCCTGGTGCCAGGTCCGGCTCCACCAGGCCGCTCAGATCGAACAGCTCCACCCGGCGCTGGCCGTTGTCGAGCAGTTCGATCGCGATCCGGCGACCATCGGCCGCCAGACTCAGCCGCTGGGGTTGTCGTCCCGCCGGCAGCATCAGCGGCAGCAGGCGGCCGTTGGCACGGTCCTGCAGCACCGCCTGGCGCTGGGGGCCCCGCTGCACCAGCAGCGCCAGGTAGCGACCGGTCCAGCTGAGGCTGGGAGAGCTGTGGGGTTGATGGTCGCGCAGATGGGGGAGGGGTAGCACCTGCCCGCTGCGGCGGTCCTGCAGCAGCACGGTGCTGCGGCCGCTGCGTTCGATCAGCGAGGCCAGCAACCGGCCGTCACCGCTGAGGGCGGCCTGTTCGCGGCTCTGGGCTCCGAGTCCGGGCGGCGGTGCCGGCTGGCGTCGCAGGCCCAGGGGGCCGCAGCCCGCCAGCAGCAGAGCCCCGGCCACTGCCAGTCGGCAGCCGGCGCGGCTCAGTCGTCGAAGCGCGAGCTGTTGTCGCGCGGTGCCCTGCCGCTGGGGCGGCTTGAGGGCGGGATCGCCCGGAAGTCGGCATCACTGATGTCGCGCTCGCCGGCCGGCGCCGCAGCGGGCCGTGCGGTGCCGGGACGCTGTTGATAGGGCGTTCCCTGGGGAATGCCGGGGGTCGTTGCTGTGGTGCCGGTGGTCGCTGCAGCCGTGCTGGGGCCCCCGAGCGGCCGCCGACTGGAGCGGGGAAGATCCTCAGCCGTGGCGCCTGGGCGGCTGCCACGGCGCGGCTGTTCATCGCGGGACTGGCGGCGGGAGCCGAATTCCGGCGCGGAGCTGGCGGGGCCACCGCCGGCGCGGAAGCGGCTGGGGGTGGCCCCGCCACTGCTGCGTGCATCGCCTTGATCCCAATCATCGCTGGGGCCGCTGCGCTCATTGGCGCCGCTGCGCTCACCGCGGGAGGCGGCGCGCTCGGGAATGGCAGCCCGGGGGGCGGGACGGCGCGGCCGGTAGAAGTCGTCGTCCTCGCGCTCGTCGTAGCCCTCGTCGCGGGAGCGGATGCGGCGGCGTAGCGGCTGCGGTTCGTCGAAGCGATCCAGCCCTTCACCCCAGTCGCGACCGCCGCCCATGCGCGGTCGGGGCGCTGGTTCGTCGTCGTCGAAATAGGAGGAGCGGCGCGCCTGTTCAGTGGTCACGCCGCGCAGGCGCACACTTTCGTAGGCGAAGAACACCGTGGTGCCGGCCAGCAGGAACTGGCCGAACTGCAGGATCGGGTCGAGACGCCAGCCCTGAAAAAAAAGAATGCCGCCGCAGAGCAGGCCCACGGCGGCGAAGAAGACGTCGTAGTCCCGAGCCAGCGCCGGCTTGAAGCTCCGCATGAAGTACAGGAGCGCTCCGCCGACGGCCAGCACGATGCCGACAATGCTGGCCCAGTTCAGGCTGGCGTTGACCACGGATCAGAAACCCTGGGCCTCCACTGTAGAGACCCTGGGGAAGGGCTCAGAGCTTGCGATCGACGCGGTCGTTCTGGCTGATGAAGAACAGGGCCACGCTGATGGGGATCACCACGATCACTGCGCCCCAGACGATGCTGCTCAGAAAGTTGGACAGGGAGGAGGTCATGGCACGGCCGAATCCGGGCGCGATCCTAGGCAGCGATGGCGACTTCCTACGATCGGGTTGCCGCTGCTTAGAGCTTTGTGACGGGACCTGCAGTCGGCGACACCCTGGCTGTCGCCGCGCCTGATGCTCTGCCGCACCTGCTGCGCCAGGTGCTGCCGCCGGCCCACCTGCTGCTCGGGCTGCTGCTGGCCGCCTGGACGCTGCTGTTCCTGTTCCGAATCGTGCTCACCTGGTACCCCCAGGTGGACCTGAGCAAGGGTGCCATGCGTCTGGTGGCCATCCCCACCGAACCGCTGTTGGGGCCGACCCGGCGGTTGGTGGCCCCGATCGGCGGCGTTGACGTCACCCCTGTGATCTGGGTGGGGCTGATCAGCCTGTTGCGGGAGATCCTGGTGGGCCAGCAGGGTCTGATCACCCAGGTGATGCTTCGTGTCAGCGTTCTGCCGGCCTGAGATCCGGCTGCGTTGTCTGGAGCTCCTCTGGCCCATCTGATGGCGCCATGCGGGGCAATCAGGCTCAGGTCTGGGGCAGCATCTCCTGCTCGACGAACTTGGTGTGCACGTCGCCGGCCTGGAACTCGGGCCGGTCGAGCAGCTGCAGGTGGAAGTCGATCGTGGTCGGGATGCCGGTCACGGCGCATTCCGACAGGGCGCGGCGCAGGCGCCTGAGGGCGTGGTTGCGGTCGGTCCCCCACACGATCAGCTTGCCGATCAGGGAGTCGTAGAAGGGTGGGATCTCGTAGCCCGTGTACACGTGGCTGTCGAAGCGCACGCCGGGGCCGCCGGGCGGCAGCCAGCCGGTGATCTTGCCGGGGGCGGGGCGGAAGTTCTGACGCGGGTCTTCGGCGTTGATGCGCACCTCGATGGCGTGGCCGGTGAGCTTGATCTCGTCCTGACGCACCGAGATCGGCTCGCCGCCGGCGATGCGCAGCTGCTCGGCGATCAGGTCGACGCCCGTCACCATCTCCGTGACCGGATGCTCCACCTGGATGCGGGTGTTCATCTCCATGAAATAAAAGTTGCCGCTGCGGTCCACCAGGAACTCCACAGTGCCGGCGCCCTCGTAGCCGATGTGGCGGGCGGCGGCCACCGCGGCATCGCCCATCTGGCGGCGCAGGTCGGCGTTGATCGCCACGCTGGGGGCCTCCTCCAGCAGCTTCTGGTGGCGGCGCTGGATCGAGCAGTCGCGCTCGCCCACATGCACCACGTTGCCGTGGCGATCGGCCAGCACCTGCACCTCCACGTGCCGGGGCCGGTCGATGAATTTCTCCATGTACAGGCCCGGGTTGCCGAAGGCGGCCTCGGCCTCGCCCTGGGCGGCCTTGAACAGGTTCTCAAGCTGATCGGCCGAGGGCACCAGGCGCATGCCGCGGCCGCCGCCGCCGGCGGTGGCCTTGATCATCACCGGATAGCCCATCTCCGCTGCCAGGGCACGGGCCTCGTCGACGCTCTCCAGCAGGCCATCGCTGCCGGGAATGGTCGGCACGCCGACGCTCTGCATCGTGGCCTTGGCGGTCGATTTGTCGCCCATCGAGCGGATCGATTCCGGCGAAGGGCCCACGAAGGTCAGTCCATGGGCGGCGCAGATCTCGGCGAACTTGTCGTTCTCCGCCAGGAAGCCGTAGCCGGGATGAATGGCATCGGCACCGCGGGAGGTGGCGGCCGCCAGGATGTTGGGAATATTGAGGTAGCTCTTGGAGCTGGGGGCATCGCCGATGCACACCGCCTCATCGGCGAGCTGCACGTGCAGGGCGTTGCGATCCACCGTGCTGTACACGGCCACGGTGGGGATGCCGAGTTCGCGACAGCTGCGCAGAATGCGGAGCGCGATCTCGCCGCGGTTGGCGATCAGCAGTTTGCCGATGGGCATCCAGTGGCAGTCCGGCGAATCCGGCAGGGCAGGCCGGTGGGACTGTATCAGCGCTGATCGGGGCGACCCGCACGCCTGCGGTGCCGGGCGATGGGTATATTGCTCAAGCGAAGCGCCTCCGCTTCGTTGCCCTCACACCCCCGCTGCGGCGGTGGTGACCAAACCAGCCAAACCGGTCGCTTCGCTGCCCTCGCGGCATCGCTGCTCCGCTCGGCCCAGAACCACGCGGATGTGGTGGAATTGGTAGACACGCACGTTTGAGGGGCGTGTGACTTCGGTCTTGCGAGTTCAAGTCTCGCCAT
>Ga0129333_10001350_pt1 | contig 22146 bp, 30 predicted proteins | sample CPB6_08_DNA_FD_94474 | JGI IMG/M metagenome (GOLD analysis project Ga0129333, IMG submission 94474) | Freshwater to marine salinity gradient microbial communities from Chesapeake Bay, USA - CPBay_Sum_0.6_0.8_DNA | ecosystem: Environmental > Aquatic > Marine > Coastal | place: USA: Chesapeake...
TGAGAAACATGGCCTGTTTGACCTCAGCAGTTTCTTGCCCAAGAAGCCCACCGACGTGGAAATGAAAGTGATCAAAGAGATGTTCGAAGCATCAGTGGATGGTCAGCCTTACGATATCGAGCGTTGGGGTCAGTACTTCCGTCCCGCCGGTGTGCAGGCTCCTAGCGGTGCCAAGTCTAGTGATGAAGCTGTTGCTCCTGCTGCGGCCGAAACCAAAGCAGCACCTGTACCTACTACCAGCAGCTTTGATGACGAAGAGGACGCACCGGTAGCATCTGCTCCAGTGACCAAACCAGCTGCATCAGGGCAGAGTGCGCAGGATATCTTGGCCATGATCCGTAGCCGTCAAACAGCCAAGTAATCTGTGCTGTCGCATCTGGATAGAGTTCTTTATCCAACCCGCTGTGAGGTCATTGAAATAGTGCCCTCACAGCGGTATGTGTTTCCTATATTCAAAAATGGCAGCACCAGCTTGTACGATTGGAGCAAGGAAAATCGTACCAAGATATTGTTCAACGAACAGATAAAGAAAATACTCACTATCGATGTGATATTGCGAGATCCTAAAGATAGACTCATATCTGGGATCAACAGTTTCATACATTATGTGTTGCGAGATAATCCTGAGTTGGATAGAAAAACTGTGACATGGTTTGCAACGAATTATTTTTATCTAGATCGGCATTATAGTAGTCAATTATCTTGGTTGGTTGCTTTGGCAAGATATCTTGATTCAAATTCTCGATTGACATTCCTGCCAATGTCTGCGGTGCAAGATATCGCCAACACACATCGTTCGCCTGTAGATGTTGGCAAAGTCACCCACGAACTCGAAACTGTCATCAGCAGTATTGAAATTTGCAAAATGTATCAAAGATTAGACATGGTGCTGTATACGTTGATTGGACAGTCATTGACTTGGCTACAGGTATTGGAGCATCTTCAACAACAAGATGCCGATGCCTATGATTTCGTAGTGACTTACGCAAAAAAAATAATAGAACCTTTGTATGTATTGTCCTAGACTAGATCATTTTGTGCGATTCAATGCCAATGGTACTGTGAGCCGTTGTGGACACATGGTATCCCCGCCTGAATTTGGATCACTGGCAGAGATGGAATCCAGCACTTGGTTGGCTGATGCCCGGCAAAAAATGCTCCAAGGTGAATGGCCCAAAGAGTGTGTAAGATGTCAAGAAACAGATCCTGACAGCATTAGACGTTATGCCGAAAAGCTAGATAATTTGACCAGATTTCAAGATGACTATCTGCAGGTAGGCGGTGTGCTGGACAATCTATGCAATTCGGCCTGTATGACTTGCAACGAACATCTCAGCACTCGTATAGGCAGTCTCAAAGGTCGTGTGTTTCCCATAGTCAACAATCTAGATCGATTTTGGGATCTACCACAAGAACGCATAGCGCATCTAGATATCAATGGTGGTGAGCCCAGTTACAGCAAAAATTATCGCAAGATCCTGGAAAACTTGCCACCCAATCTACAAACGTTGAGACTCAATACCAACTGTAGCACCGTGCTCACTGAACTCAAACACATTGCACGCAGAACAGGAGTTGAAGTAACTGTGACTGTGAGCTGTGATGGTATTGGGCCTGTGCATGATCTCTTGCGCTGGCCTATACCTTGGTCTAAATTCTATGAGAATCTCATGATCTACAAAACCATGCCTGTGGATCTCAATCTCTGGACCACGGTTAGCATATTGAATGTGCATGATTTGGTCAATATACAAAAGTTCGCACAGGAACATGGTCTTGATCACTCTTATGCATATTTGAAAACACCCATAGAACTCAGCGTGGATTATAACGATCCCCATGCTGCCCAAGAATACATACGCGAACAGAAACGATTGAGAGGCATAGAATGAAAATAGCCATAACCGGACATACCGCTGGAATTGGTCGGGCATTGTGCCAACTGCTGACCAATCGAGGTCACGAGATAGTGGGACTCAGCAAACGCGAAGGCCATAATATCCGTGTGATTCCGCGCATGGTACAGGCCATTGAACTCTGTGACTTGTTCATCAACAATGCCCAAGCAGGTTATGCCCAGACTGAACTGCTATACGCCATATGGGAACGTTGGCAAGGACAACCCAAGCATATCTGGTGCATCAGTACCATGATGACACAATCGCCCATGGATCCGCCTATTCCAGGACAGAGCATGATATCAATGAGCGCATATCGCAATCAAAAGGTAGCATTGGAACATGCATGCCAGCAACTACGATGGAAAAATCATTTACCCAACATCACGGTTATACGTCCAGGAGGCGTTGCTACACAGCCAGATCAACAATCACCGTGGCCCTATGCTAATGTGTATGCATGGTCTAATAATTTACTAGAAATCATGATCAATGCTGCAAATAGCCAACTTGGTATACAAGAAATATCGCTTGGACCTGTCAAGTCTGCTATCCAACTATGAATCCACGAGACTTCCTGACCAATCGTAATTTTTGTCCAATGCCCTGGACTGGATTGATGTATAACTTTGATGGCTCAGTCAAGAATTGCATTCGCAGTGCTGGCAAAATTGGAAACATACAACACACACCTATCCAAGATATCTTGCAAGGTCCAAAGAATATCCAAACTCAACAAAGCATGCTGGACCGACAACCGGGGTCAGATTGTTACACCTGTTATGATCTCGAGCAAGACAAATCAGGATTCGATATCATCAGCGATAGGGTCTTTTATTTGCGCGAGCTCAAACAGCTACCCATGTCCACTTATCAACTGGGTCATCATGACCTGCACACCATAGATATTCGATGGACCAATTTGTGTAATTTTTCTTGTGTGTATTGTAGCCCAGAATTCTCCAGCCGTTGGGCGTCTGAATTAAACATCAAGACAGCTGAACCCACAGAACAACAGCGACAGGACTTTAAATCATATATTTTCAAACACGCCGCCCAATTAAAGCATGTGTATCTAGCAGGTGGCGAGCCATTGTTGATCAAAGAAAATCTTGAATTGTTGGATTTACTAAATCCAGACGTAAACCTACGAATCAATACCAATCTCAGCAAAGTAGACACACGCATATTCGAAAGGGTCTGTGAGTTCAAAAACGTTCATTGGACAGTAAGCGTAGAAACCCAGGCACATGAATTTGAATATATCCGGCATGGTGGTCGATGGCAAGACTTTTTGGATAACCTTGACGTTATCGCCAATCTAGGTCACAAGATCACTTTCAACATGTTGCATTTCTTATTGAATTACAACAGCATATTCGACTGCGTGGATTTCTTGAGGCATCGCGGATTCCACGCCAATTCTTTTGTGATTGGAGCATTGCTTACCCCAGAATACCTAAACATTAGACATCTCCCAGAACATGTGTTACAATCAGTCAAGAAAGAACTGCAATCACGGATCAATCAAGCACCAGGTTATTTGTTAGAAGATAGTTACAAAAACATGCTGCGCTATATCGATCAACCAATGGAAAAAAATCTTTCCGGATCGTTTTCTATGTTGGCACGACTGGATCAACGACGTGGACTCAACAGTTCCGAAATATTTCCGGAGCTATACAAACTTTTTAATCAAGGAAACTACCATGGGTAAACCATTTGACGTAAGCAAGTTCCGCAAGGAAATCACCAAAAGTATCGACGGATTATCAATCGGATTTAATGATCCCACCGACTGGATTAGCACAGGCAACTATGCTCTCAACTACCTGATCTCAGGCGATTTCAACAGAGGTATTCCACTAGGCAAGGTCACTGTGTTCGCAGGTGAGTCAGGTGCAGGCAAGAGTTATATCTGCTCAGGCAACATCATCAAGAACGCACAAGAGCAAGGCATATTCGTAGTGTTGATTGATTCAGAAAACGCACTAGACGAGGATTGGCTCAAAGCACTAGGTGTAGACACATCAGACAGCAAACTGCTGAAATTAAGCATGGCCATGATCGACGATGTGGCCAAGACCATTTCAACATTTATGGCTGATTACAAGGCCTTGCCCGACGGCGAGCGACCCAAGGTCATGTTTGTAATTGACAGTTTGGGCATGTTGCTCACTCCCACAGACGTGAACCAGTTTGATGCAGGTGAGATGAAAGGTGACCTAGGTCGCAAGCCCAAAGCACTTACAGCCCTTGTGCGTAACTGTGTGAACATGTTTGGCAGTTATAACGTGGGCCTGGTATGTACCAATCACACCTACGCCAGCCAGGACATGTTTGATCCCGATGACAAGATCTCAGGTGGTCAAGGCTTTATCTATGCCAGCTCGATCGTGGTAGCCATGAAAAAGCTCAAGCTCAAAGAGGACGAAGATGGCAACAAGATCTCAGACGTGATGGGCATCCGATCAGCCTGCAAGGTCATGAAAACACGCTATGCCAAGCCCTTTGAAGGCGTGCAGGTCAAGATCCCATACGAAACAGGCATGAATCCCTACTCAGGACTCACTGACCTGGCCGAGAAGAAAGGCCTGCTCAAAAAGGATGGTAACAGGCTCATGTTTATCACTTCAGACGGTGAGATCATCAAGCACTTCCGCAAAGGCTGGGAAGCCAACGAAGATGGATGCTTGGACAAACTCATGGTAGACTTCCAAAATCAGAAAACAGAGGTAAGTAACTCTGAAACTGATTCGGAGGAAGCCTAATGCCCCATCTAGCAAGTGAAATCTGGAGTGAACTCAAACGCTATATCAACACCGTGGATCGTGACGAAGCAGCCGAGACCTTGGTCAGTGTGCTGGTAGATCATGACATCGATGCTGATGACATCCGTGATGCTTTCAAAGGCGATGGTGAAATCAAACGCGCCTTGACCAGCTATTTGGATGATGCTGATGAGGAAGCAGAGGAATATGACGAAGAATACGAAGATGACGAGGACTGATGTGGTATAGCCGCGTAGTAGCCAATCTTGGTTGTATCCCCGACTTCATAGCTCATTACGAGCGTGAGCTAGAGGATGCCAAACGAGATTGTCGCATAGGTGGCATAGTGGAGAAAAACATCTCTGCGCTGCCGGGCATAACCGAGCAACGATTCAACCAGCTTCAAGAGATCGAAGCTGTGTTGAACTATCTCAACATCCAACTGCGCAAGATACGCCGTAAACACTTCCAAAAATATCTGGAAGCCTATGCCCGCGCACTCACCAGCCGAGACGCAGAAAAGTATGTGGATGGTGAAGATGAAGTGATTGATTTTGAGACTATTATTAACGAAGTGGCTCTGCTGCGCAATCGCTGGCTGGGCATCATGAAGGGCTTGGATACCAAACAGTGGCAGATGGGCCATATCGTTAGACTGCGTACAGCAGGCATGGAAGATATCACTGTATGAAGCCCGGCAAGATCTTGTTAGATATACCACAACAGTACGCCAGTGTCAACGATCGCCATAGGCGCGAATGGTTCATAAACGATTTGGCGCAGCATCATGGTTGGCGGTGTGGTGCCGAGATTGGCGTGCGGTTTGGTCGTACTCTTTTTTGCCTGTTAGACAACAACCCAAATTTAGCAATGTGGGCTGTAGACAAAGACATCACACAGTTTCACAATCAAGATGTGCAAAATCGTTATGGCACCAGACTCAATGTGCTTTCCGGCATGAGTTGGGATATGGCAGCGCATGTGCCGGATCAAAGTCTTGATTTTTTCTTTATAGATGCAGGACATGGCTACAAAAGCGTGATCCGTGATCTAGTGGCCTGGGTGCCGAAACTACGCCCTGATGGGTGGTTCATAGGTCATGACATCAACTTTCCTGCCGTAAATCAAGCCGTAGTCGATCATTTTGGACATTATTGTGTAGGTCCTGACAATGTGTGGTTCTTGCCTCCCACACATGATGTAAGCATGCTGATAAAATTATAACAGCAATCTAGCCAAGGGCTCACCAGTTTCAATCTCCGGTATCAGCCACTCTGTGTGTGCCAACTGCTCTAACCACTGTTCACGATCTGGCATCACAGGGTTTTCTATCTGTGAAAAATCAAGATTGGCCACAGGCGCAGCCAAACTGTTTGCACCCACAAACGCAGGCACACCACTCAAGATGGCCTGTGTGCCAGGACCGCTGTTGTGGTTGATCACGGCCCAGGCATCCGCCAAACAGCGATCATAATCAAAGCCATCATAGGTACCTGGCACAGGCTGTGGACTCTGTATCCAGCAACCGGGTATGTGGGCTATGCGCTGCCTGGGATGTGGACGTATGATCAAAGGGCGGCTGGTATGCTGCCGTAGTCGAGCTGCGGTTTCTGTGAGCCAGGCCACAGCAGGTGGTTGACCAGCCCATTGCTCACTATCGTCTCGCTGCATGGCGATGACCACATTGACGCCACGTTCACGCCAGGGTTTCAACCTTAGTCTCAACTGAGCAGCACGACCAGGCCGTATCTCGCCTGGATAACAGCCCTGCCAAGTACCATTCATGCCCAATTTCCAGGTAAGGTCACGCTGTATCATGCCAACTTCGGCCACGATCACAGGTCGATTACTAGCACGAAACAACTGCCATATCTGTTGATTGGATCGCATGCGCCCATGCCATAGCACGCTCCAGATCACCGCCACATCTGCGCTGCTGTCCATACTGGCATGTGCGATTCCCAGCCTATCTAGTCCTGCTCGGATGGCTGCAAACACAGGTGGGCTATTGAGCGCACCATATTGATCAAATATACCCACACGTAGATTTGGCATTAAATAACCTTATGAAATATTCAGTAGTTACCACATTCCATAACCCTGGATACAAACATTATGGCCAGCGCATGATACAGAGCTGGTTAGCATCCTGGCCCGAACAAGTTGACTTGGTAGTTTATGCTGAAAACTGTGAGGTCCAGGAAGCTGGCCACAATCTTGTGATTCGCGATATCTCAATATGTCAAGACCTAACAGATTTCAAAAATAAATGGCAAGATGTACCGCGAGCTAACGGTGATGTCACTGATGATCCTGTGCGCAGCCAGCGCAGAGATTCAGGTAAAGGATTCAAATGGGACGCTGTAAGATTCGCACACAAGGTCTACAGCATCTTTCATTGTGCCCGGAATCATGCTACTGATTGGCTGATCTGGATGGATGCAGACATGGTGTGCCACAGCCCAGTAACACTATCTGATCTAGATCGCCTGTGTCCGCCAGACCGTGATTTGTGTTTTTTAGGTCGTCAAGGCAAATACTCAGAATGCGGTTTGTATGCCATGAACTTGACCAGCCAACCTGTGATAGCTTGGTTGGAAGATTTCCAAAGATTTTATGATAATGCAGAACAAGGAATCTTTACCTTGGCTGAGTGGCATGACAGTTTTGTTTTTGATGCTGTGAGGACTAGACATCAACTGCGTGAATTAGATTGGGCAGCAGGCATAATAACCGGAGAAGGCCATCCTTTGATCAACAGTGAATGGGGAGCTTATCTTGATCATCTCAAAGGAGCCCGCAAAGATCTTGGACGTAGCAAGCGCACTGATCTACGAGTAAGACGAACAGAAACTTATTGGACCCAACAGTGAATTGGTTATTCTTGGACAAAAACAACAGCGACCAGTACATACAGATGTTGGCTCGTGGATGTGGTGTTGAACCCACCGATATGACTCAGTGGCAATATGAGCAAAACAGTGAACCATTGGTGCTACGTGGAATCATGAAGCACAAGATCATCAAACGATGCTGGCAGGATGGTAGATGGTTCTGGTACATGGATTCGGGATATATGGGCAACAGGATCAGCACCAACAATCCAGGAGGCTGGAAACACTGGCATCGTGTAGTGCCAAACGACCTACAACACGGGACCGTGTTGCCAAGATCCAGTGATAGATTTGAACGATTGCGAATACGCATCCAACCACGACAATATGGTCGCGATATTTTATTGGTGGCACCAGATCACAAGCCCTGCGCATTTTATGGTATAGATCGTGACACATGGTTGACTCAAACCCAAGAGCAGATACGCCAACACACTGATCATCCAGTCATAATAAGAGAGCGCAGCGTGGATAGACGCAGCCGCAAACAAAATGATTTAGCTGCGCCCAAGAATGTGCATGCTGTGGTCACTTTTAACAGTGTGGCCGCAACTGAAGCAGTGCTGGCTGGTGTGCCTGCTTTTGTGTTGGCTCCCAGCAATGCTGCTATACCTGTGGCCAACACCGATTTATCACTGATAGATAAACCTTGGTTCGCGGAACCTGAGCAAGTGCATGCCTGGGCCTGTCATCTAGCTTATGGCCAATTTCACATACATGAATTACAAGATGGCACGGCAGCACGCATCTTGACACAAACAAAGGAGATGTTGGATGTATGAATATTTAGGTTGGCATTTTCCTGACCAAGAAACTCATTTCCCTCACATGCTACAGAAAAATGTTGATCGTGGCGGACCTGCTGAATATCAAAGTCCTGTGAGAGAAAGAAGCCTTAGACTTTGCCAAGCACGCGGGTTGGCCTTGGATGTAGGAGCCAATGTGGGACTATGGAGTCGCGACTTGTGCAAACATTTTGATAGAGTGATTGCTTTTGAACCGGTGGCTTTGTTCAGAGAATGTTTGATCAAAAATGTTACCGGACAAAATCTACTGGTAAGGCCAGAAGCCTTGGGCAGTGAGAATACTCGTATCAACATGATTATAACACAGCACAATACAGGACATAGTCATGTGGATCCCACGAGCCTGGGCAATGGCCATATCAATATGATCACTCTAGACAGTCTGGATATAGGCAAAGTGGACTATGTCAAGATTGATTGCGAAGGTTATGAATACAATATCATACTTGGAGCCCGCAACACCCTGTTGACCAGCAAACCTATCATCGTAGTAGAGGACAAAAGACACAAAGACGTTGGACACGCACATACCGAAATTGCCGTAGATACCTTGATAAGTTGGGGAGCTCGAATACTGTCTAGGATCAAAGATGATGTGATTTTGGGATGGTGACATGTATCTAGTATTGAATCATGATGAAGTAGTAACTGGGTTAGCTAAAAAAATCATAGCTCGGTCGTTGCGCGGTCGTGAACCGGATTGGTCGACCTCCACTGCGTATCTTCGCAAGATGGATAAAAAGTTCTTGAAAACTGGCTTGATAGAAATCAATTTTGCTACCTTGAATGAACTGCTGATGCAAGACACCAAAAGTTACAAGGAAAGTTTGACGAAAGAGTACAAGAAAAGATATCGTGGTCTCATCAGCTGGTTAGCTGATAGATATGATCTTCTTGATATACCCAACTCCCAACTAACAAGTCTTTATCTACATGACCCCGCAGTTGGCTTTGTCAAAGCCATGAGCCAGCACATGACTCAAGATCCTGTATGGAAAGTGGCAGGCGAAATCATTCCAGATGATCAACCTGTGCTGATTAGGGGTAACGCACCTGTGCATCATGCTCTACTAAGTCATCGTATTCAAAGTCAATTGCCTTTTTGGTTTGTGGATACTGGGTATACCAATTTCCTTACAGGCAAAAAAACTTGGCATCGACTTGTGGCCGATCATATACACCATATACCTCCTAACACATATTTCCCACCAGATAGATTGACGACTTTACCTAGTTTGCCACAACCATGGCGTGATCAAGGCCGCGACATCTTGGTAGTTGAAAACAGTGATAAGCATTATCAAATGTTTGGTACCACTTTGTCTGCCTGGCGACAAGGTGTCAAGGAAACACTCAGCAAACTCACAGACAAACCTATCAAATTCCGCCCTAAATCAGACGATATCAAAAATCGTGATAGTCTATATGAACATCTGACTCAGTCAGATTATTACTGTGTGATAACAGATGCCAGCGCGGCCGCGATAGAAGCAGTTTGGGCAGGCATACCCATAATCACCTTAAACACACACATCAGCCGACCAGTGGCTCGCACCAGTCTAGAGGACATAAATGATCTGTATCGAGGGCCCATAGGTGATTGGCTGTGCGCTCTTTCGTATAGCCAATTTACTCAAAGAGAAATGTTTGATGGAACTGCCCTGAGATTGATGGAGCAATATTATGTTTGATGTGGTGGTGTATCTCAGTAGCCTACCGCGTATAGCAGATCGCAATCGCAAGGTGGAGGTTCTAGAAGCTTTTGCTGCCGGCGCCAGATCCCAAGGAGCTTCGGTGTTGATACAAACTCAGCATCAAGTAGTAGATTGCAAGTTGGCGGTGATCCTGGGTTGGGTAGGTACCAAGATACGAGGATCCCATATACAGCTACGGCGAGATGTGATAGATCATCAACGTAAGACCGGCAATCACGTGATGCCCATAGACAGCAGTTGTTTCAAATTTGTGGATCAAGACAGCGTTTTCTTGAGGTACAGCCTAGATGGCGTGTTCTATAACAAAGATATCTATGCCAACGCTGATAGCGACGATACCAAATGGTGTGAAATACAGCACAAGTTTGGACTTGAATTACAACCTTGGCGTACACATGGAGACCATGTGCTGGTATGTTTGCAACGCGATGGAGGTTGGAGCATGAAAGGTACAGACATGTCGGAATGGACCTATCGTACCGTGCATCAACTGAGAGATCTTACCCAAAGACCAATTTTGGTTCGCCCACACCCAAAGTATCGCATGGATCTGTCAGGCTTATCTGATATACCCAATGTAAAACAAAGCATGGATGGATCAAAGTTGCAACAGGATCTGAGGGGCGCCTGGGCTGCTGTATTTTGTAACAGCAGCAGTAGTGTTGCAGCAGTATTGGCTGGTATACCAGTGTTTGCCGATGATGATGATTGTGTGGCCTGGGATGTGGCCAATCATGATTTACAACATATCGAAGATCCTGCCATGCCTGATCGGGAGCAATGGTTGAATGATCTATGCGCAGCTCATTGGACTGATCATGACAGCATCACAGGAGAGATCTACAAAAAATTTAGACCTTATTTAATAGATCCCATGCCAGACCCGATTTCATCTCAGGCTCTGTAAACTGACAATAACTCAAATGTTTCATCCAGGATTCTTTACAATCGGGATCTATGTTTGGAAGATCATCAATCAATTCTATACCAGAAGTGCAAACTTGGCAAGCTGCGCTAGGACCTAGGCTTACTACAGGAATGTCATGTAGTACCGAGTCTACTGCACACGAACTTATGTAAGTGACCACGGCGTTGATATTATTACGCAACATATCTGTAAAACGATCAGCTTTTGATCTGATTGATCGTGATTTTGGACGTTGACGTATTTCAATGTCTCGATCAGTAAATTGTTTTACAATTCTTTGTGTCTGATCTAGCCATAGATCCGGACTGCCTAAACCATAGTGCAGGCATTGTTTGTCGTCGGGAGGAACTATAAGTATTTTTTTCCCGCGATCAATGGTGCTTGTATCAATTTTTATTTTGTCTAATCTATCTCTTGGACGCATGATGATTGGGCCACAGGCATGAATCTGATTTTTCAAGACTCTGAGATAGTTCTTTTTTTTGTAGTTGCCAAAATAACCAGTGTCTATATAGTACCAATCTAATCCATATTTTTTTGCCTGCGCTATGCATGCATTGGTAGTGATACCACTAAAAATCATTGGCCACTTGGTATTTTGATTGATACCTGCCAGGTCAACCCATGTGGCTCCACACCCTTCTGCAAAGTGTTTTATTTTTTCACGGTTTTGGAAAGCTAGTATCATTGCTCGGTTAGGATGCGCCAAGCAGTGCCATCGGACATCTCGGCGAAAGTGAATTGACTATAACTTAGGTGTCTTAACCAAGCGTTTCTTTCATCTTCTGATGGAAAGTAAGGTTTTTCAATATCGCTGATGTTACGAGAGCATATTTCTTGGGCTGCATTGGGTCCCAGAGTGATGGCAGGTTTGCCCAACATCACTGCCTCAACAGCCGCCACTGAGCTGAAAGTAATCAAACAATGAACATCATTGGCCAAAGTTTGCTGCATGGTGTCCACTTTGCTGCGTTCTTCTCTATTGCGTTTTAGGCGTACTTCAATTGGACGGTCGGTATATTTTTTGATCTCAGCAATGGTATCTTCAATCCAGCGGGTTTGATTGATATCCCACATGCTGAAACTTTTTTCGCTAGGCGGTGCCAGCAATATTTTGCGTCCTGGACTGTACGGCTTGAGCATGTACTGTAACTGTTGCAATCTTTTGGGATGACGATTTTGTATAGGACGACAATCATGCACATTGTTTTTGATGATACGGAAATGTGTTTTCTTACTGACATTACCAATGTACCCATTGTCTATGTAATAAAAGGTACGTCCGGTGGCCCAGCAGTATTTGACTGATTTGGTCAATTTCATACCTCTGATACACCAAGGATGGGAAGCTGGTAGATGCCAGGCCTCTTGGCTGCTCATCACTATGCCATCACAACCCTTGCTGAAACTTTTGGCAAACACACCTTGACGGCGATCTGAGGGATGATAATCTAACTTGCGATCTATACACAACACCTGTGTGGGATATGCGGTACGATTCAATATGATTTCAGGTTTCATAATGATATTTATATGCGTATATTGTGGTCAGGCACAGGTGGTACTGGGCATGGATTGCAAGTTGGTATAGTAAGGTTTGACTGCGCGTAACCAAGGAAACAGTTGGCGACACATGATTGCATCATTGGGCCACCATCCAATTTTTTGTTGAGCATCCATCAGCTGTTGTGCTGCCCAGGGCTGTATGACATAGGCACTGTTACCTGGCAAACCCTGAGGAACATTTTGATTAGTTATCCAGGGTATTTCATTCTCTCCATCTACCAAGGCTTGATCATACAGTAGTGCGCCAAATGTGGCACCTATAGGGCTGTTGATGCTGATAGCACCGCCTTTGAAATTCCATGTGCGGAATTCACGCACAAACACAGCATCATGTTCTAGCACACAGATAGGTTCATTGAGACCCACACACAACTGCCACAGTAACCAATGACTTTGAGCGCAGGCGATGCGACGTCTGACATCAAGGTTTTTGTATGCAGTCAGTGTGAGATTGGTTTGATCGCATGTGCGACGTTTTCTATCCGGCCAGCGCCATTCACAGTCAAACATGGTGTCGGGAGTCACGGCAGGAAATATTTCAGCTGTGAGTTCACTGTTGGTAGTGGTTATGCTGCGTAAACAGGTTTCAGCAGCTGATTCACTGGCTGCATGGCCCATGATAGTGATCACGAATGCTCGCACTCACTTGCGTCCTACGAAAATGTGATCCTGTATTAGATCGCTGCGGTCATTGTGTGTACGCCGGTCTACCCAATCTGCTATCACTTTCAATCCAACTTCTTCTGCTATTGCACGAAATGCATCATCCATGAATCGCCAGCAATCAATCACGTCGTGCCTCTTGCCCATGCTTGGTGCTATCAATACCATGATACAACCTGGTTTGAGTATGCGCTTCATCTCGGCCACACTACGGAATGGATTCTTGCAATGTTCCAGCATCTGACCCGATACTACCAGATCCACTGAACCGTCTGCGAAAGGCAATGTATAAGGACCTGGCATCACATGTGTGACTCCTGGACCAGCTGTGATATCAGCCACACAATAGTTGGGGTTGAGGTCTCTAAATATGTCATAGTAGGATCGATCTTGTTGACCCTTCATCCATGATTCACTCATATCTAATCCACGTCCGCCCACATCCACTATGGTCACTCCTGGGATCAATGTGGTCAGATAGTTGGTCCTCACGGATCGCATATTTTTCAAGCTACTGGGGTGCATATCTCGTATTGTGTCCCATAAAAATTGTTTAGTCCAAGTCCAGTTTCGGCCACGAAAGTGTCTACTGCACGCCTCACACCTGGTTTGTTGGTGTAATCATCGCCTAGTATCTGACCTCCAGGTTTGACTATGCGTAGACAGTTACGTAGATCTGCCAGGCATCCCTGATAGCTGTGATCACCATCCACGTATACCCAATCTACTTTTTGATCAAATGTATCAAAAAATTCAGTGCTGCTTTTTCGATGTATGGTCACAGGTAGATCATGAAATCTCTTGACCACAGATCGATAAATCTTGTCATAGTATTTTTGGAAATCTGCCGGATCTTCAGATCCTACCAGTTGACTATAACGTTTTAGATAATTTTGATAGGTACCATGTTCATCGCTGTGAGTGTAAGGCACCGGACTCCAACTGTCTACCAGATGCAGATGACTGGCTCGTGTCAAAAATCTAGCACTGCTGTCTCCTTGCCACACGCCAATCTCTACGCCTACGCTGTGGGGAGGAATGCGATTGAGTGTATGACGACTATCTGAATTTTTTCCGTACATCATGATTTAATTTTTCCAAGGCAGTGATTGAGCTGGCAACCATTGCGTATGGCTCTGGCTAGATGATGGCTCCACTTGTGCTCATTTGTGGCATAGATATGTATATTGGCAGGCTGAAGATATAACTGTGCAAAGTGCATGAATCCGCTGTCAACCCCAATATGTATGCCGGCTTGACTCATGGCATAACCTATGTGAGGCAATGATCTACGCAACAATGGTTCAGTTGCTTCGCCTCCAACTGGCACTATTTGATAGCCCTGAGACCGATAGTGATCTTGTATACGAATCACCTGTTGGCTGTCCATGCGCCGTTTCTTGGCAGTGCTGTCCCATTGGCTAGTCACAAACTTGTCAGGCAGGCAAAGGTCAGCGCCCACGGGTGGTGGTTTTAATGCAGGATATGTGGCAAAATATGGAGCTATGTCTATGCGCTCTTGGGTATCGTATCTGTGTCTTATATCCATGTAACAATAGGCTTCTGCATCATAACCTTGATCACGCAAATATTGCATCCATTGCGGTTCAGATAAGCCACTGACAGCATGCGCTTTGATAGTGACCGATCCTGCGGGCAGCAAACTGATCAGGCTTTGATACGTTTCGGGCTTGTCTCGATTGTATTTGTCTTGAGTTAGATGCAAGGTCACTGGCGTTTGATTATGCAGACCATATAGATAACCTATCAGTACTGTGTGTGTCATATCGCCAAGACCGGGAGTGGTGTAGGGCATGCCCTCTTTGCGAATGCTTAGGCTACGTATGGCCAAGTGTTTCATTTGACCGCCAGTTGATAAAGATGAGATCGCAGTCCAGTTTTGGAGTTAGTGGGCATTTGTTCCCGTATCGTGAGTCCCACTTGTGCAAACAACTGTTCTAATTCATCACTTTGGATTTCCAACGGATCCCATGCTCTTGAGCGCACATGGAAACTGTGCTCCAGGTATATTCGGCCTTGATGGTTGAGTTGATGTCGCCATGTGATCAAGGCCTTTTTGGGATCTATGCTGTGATCAAAACTGTTGGTATAAACTATATCAAATCTACCGATCCAATCTTCACGCTGTTCATGGAAATCCCACTGCACAGTCATGTCAAACTGCGTGGCAGTATGACTGATTTCTGTGCCCATAATATCAGCCGATGGATAATACTTCAGGAACAATTTTTGTTCAGCACCATTCCTGGTTCCATGACACATGATATGATCGGCTGAACCGTGGTACTGAGCCACATGCCGGATGGTGTAATCCGTGACATGTACCAAATTGATTTTTTCCACGTTGGCCTGTGTTTGAGCTTGCACATACTCCGCATAGTCTTGGTATTGGTATATTTTCATGACTGGGTATTTACGCTATCTTGACACCAATGTCTGCCATCAACTGTGCTATATTTTCCCCTCTGTCAGGCAGTAGATCTTTTAGAAAGAAATGCACAAAATGTGCCTGTGGTAACTGGTCGTCCCGGATGGCTTTATACAAAGCATTCCAGTGCCAGCTCATGTTTTGTACAGGCATGTGTGTGTGCTTGATCCACCAGTTCAACAACATCTGATCAGTGCTCCATTTAAAATAGCCCACACCGTCAATGAAGTCTTGAAACTCGGGCCTGGCCAAGAATTCAGCTGGGGTCTGGCCATTAAGAAAAGGTGCAAATAATTTGGTATTCAATAGTATCATGCCCATGTTGTAGAATTCAGCTCCATGATCGTTCCAGCGCCAATCCACGTCCGTGAGAGGTCCAAAAGCAGATTTTGAATATTTGGTTATCTTGCCTAAATGTTTTTTGGTACAAGGGAGATCTCTTTCCGCGACCACTCCCATGGCCCTATCGGGCTGCAACTGTTCAAAGATATCCGGTGCCTGTTCTCGCACAAAAATATCACTGTCCACAATGGCTATCTGATCATATTGGTCCACATAGGCAAAGGCATTTTCTTTTTCAAATATAGGCAGATATCCCAGTCTAGCAATGGCTTCTGTGCTGCGTCCGGAACGTTGTGGATTGGGACATATTCTCAACACAGGTTCGCGCTGTATGATATGCGTGATATCATGGCGATCACAATATCGTGCCACGCTGGCCACACAGGTGTCATACAACACACTGGGCTTGCCCACATAAACTTGATATATCATGCGCTTGGTCATTGTAGATCCCTGGTGAAACTGAATTTGTTTTGTCTCACACGCACCACGTCGTGGTGATCATGTTGCACATCCACTATGCCATCACACAGCATCCAGTCTGCTGGCATAGCTCCATGCTCATGCACCCAAGAGATTATTTTGGCTGCACCTTGCGGCGTGATCATGTAGGCTCTAGCACCCTCCCACCATTGACCAGGAGGTATTGGTTTGCTGGGTCGGAAACCTTCCAACTTGACCACATCTTGTATGTCTACATTCACTGGTCCTGCCACAAACTCTACATCATGCTCAAAGATGGCCAAAGTTTGATTGGTCTGCACACATTGATTCCAAAGTCGCCAATGGCTCAAGAAACAACCTTGGGTGCCTGGACGCTGCATGTATTTCACGCATTTTTTATGATTTGGATATATCCTGATACCATGCTGAGCTAGATCTGTGGTACGACCATCTGTGCCAGAGAACAAACTTAGATTCCAACCATGGGCACGACCGGTGGTCAGAGCATGTTGACTCCATTCACAGCTATCTGAGAATGCTTCCAGCCTGATTATAAAACCAGCTAAGGTCTCCATTTGTCTACCATGTCCTGAAATACCTTTTGATTTTTAAGATCGCCTTTGCCTGTGAAAAATTTCATGTCACGTTTGGCACCCCAACTACACCATGATATGTCGATGTTTTCAAACTCTATGCTGCTGAATATATGTTTGAGTTGGTGCTGGTCCATGAACCAATAAGCACCTTTGCTGAAACCTCGCAGCAGACCAGTACGAAATCTATGCCTAAATTCTTGTCCTGCTTCACCTGTGCCTAAACTGATGCAACTGGCTATCAAGGTATCTGGATCTTTGGGTTTGCGCATGCCGCGAGGAGTCTCAGTCAATGCTTCAAATTCTTCTTGATCAAAAGTGTTACACAATATGGTATCAGCATCTATTTGTAGCACGTATTGATCAGATTCAAACAAGTCGGCCATGCGCATGAACCTGGCACAACTAAAGTATATTTTTTCACGCATCTGATCATGATCATCAGTTTTGAGTATCTGAGTGTTGCGATACATGCGTGGCGCGCTGGTGTTGAGTGGAATGCCTTGTATGAATTCTTTGGTTAGTATCTCGTGACTATAGGTTACTCTGTCATGAGTGTATAGATTATCACACAGTTGATCATAGCACATGAGATGCACATGTACACTCAACCAATCAATCTGTTGAACTATGCTGTGTATGAGTGGAATGACCATGCGCTGATAATATTCGGTATCACAGCTCACGTAGATCACATGTTTGCCTTGAGGTTTATCTCCCAATAATTCTGGCAGTTCAAAAGTCTGTTCGCAATACTCAGTCAAAGCTCTTTCATCATGCCAGACTTCAGCTTGCGGCGAGTCCTTATATTCTCGAAAGCAAGGTGTGCCTAGTGTATAGTGCAGCAATTTGGCATGGGGATTTGGCCCTAGTTCGTCTGGCAACCAGTTCCATTCTATGGGCAATTCACCTATACGCTGATCTTGCAACCAGCTAAAACGATGTAGATAGCTGCCTTCCTGCTGTTGAACGAATGTTGGTTTCAATTTGCGATTGGGGAACGCACCGCAATTCCATAGAATCACGCTGCTCCAATTCTTGCGTGGATAGTCTGGGTTTTTGGCACCCATATATTTGAACCGTTGTCGGGTCACATAATCATGTTTGACCACCATGACATCCTTGTTGTATTCACGCAGATTCCAAAGTTTCACAATGTCGTCGCGTAGCACCATGTCACCATCTATGTATATGGCCCAACCATTGAATCCCATGAGATGTGGCACCAGGAATCGAGAATATATAAACTGATTTGATCCATCATGATGTGTTTCAACATAATCTTGCAAAAGATTCAAACACAATGGATGTATGGTCACTGGTTCAGAAGCATGTCGTATGATGCTGTTCACGCACACGTGAAACGCTATTGCTTCTTTGGGATCATATCCTATGAATATGGGTATCATCTGCGCTCGATATCATCTTCTACACAGCGTGAGCCATACTGTATCTCTACCACACGCAGGGCATGCTCAGTTTCATTGCTGAGCTGATGCCATTGAGACTTGCAGATATGTATGTGCTCAAATTGTTCGTAGGTACCCAACAAGTCTAGGTCTGTGCTGCGATCCAGGCTGTAAACAGTGGCCCGTCCTTCAGCTACAAACCAGTGCTCGGCTCTATCACCATGCCGTTGCATGCTGAGCCGTTGGCCCGGTTCTACCACCAGTTCTTTGACCTTGACCTGTTGGCCTTGTTCATGCAGCACACGATAGTATCCCCAGTTTCTCGGAGTCTTGGGTGCTTTCCATTCTGTGAGTATCCAGGAGCTGGAGTTCTTTTTGTGGTCGCCGCCTATGCCAAACTGGAACTCAAGATTGGGATCCTGCACAGTCATTTCGGGTATGTTTACATCAGTGCGGTCGCCACCATTGGCGAATATGATGCGATCTTGTGGATAACTCTGGCGCACCATCCAGATGGCGTGTCTGGCTGAGCCATCAGAGTCATCAAAGTCAATGACGAAATCCACACCCGACATGGCTCTCAAGATAGCAGCACGTTCCATCAAGGGCATGAATGCCCGACCCTTTTTGCGGGCCAGCCATTGATCTGAATTCACACCCACTACCAGGATGTCTCCCAGTTTCTTGGCAGCTTGAATGTAAGCAATGTGTCCGCTGTGTACGGGATCAAACCCGCCTGTGACCAGCACGATAGTTTTCATGCGCATATTTATATGCCCAGATTAAGCTGTAAGTAAATACCGCATGGATATTGTCAACTGTGCCTGTGTGATACATGGTCCCGCCTATGGTTGGCACTATGTGGAACGATTACATGGCATGCTCAAACGCAATCTTAGCTCGCAAGTACGCATGCATGTGTTCACTGAAGCCAACAGACCTGTGCCCGCGCACATGACAAAACATGTTTTGCAAGACTGGACAGTTCATGGTCCCAAAAAAGCCTGGTGGTACAAACTACAAATGTTTGATCCCAGCCATCATCGGGGTCCTTTGTTGTATTTTGACCTAGATACCGTGATAGTGAACAACATAGACTGGATCACGCATCAAGATCTCACATTATTCTGGACCATCAAAGATTTCCAACACCTGTATCGTCCTACCAGCACAGATCTCAACAGCAGTGTCATGTGGTTTGATACTGTGCGTTACGATTATGTTTGGCAGGAGGTGCTGCGGCGCGGCATAGACAAAGTGATAGGACAATACAGAGGCGATCAAGACTATCTGTCGGAAGTGATAAATCACGGTCATAGACGATATCTACCGCGCATCCGCAGCTGGCGCTGGCAGTGTTGGGACGGTGGTTATGATTTTAAAAAACGCAAATGGCGTGAACCCGGCGCAGGAACTGATATCACCGACACAGATGTGATGATATTCCACGGCAAACCCAAACCCGATGAAGTATCGGATCCTGTGATACAGCAATATTGGCAATGATAATACGGCTGTTTGGTAAACGCAACAATCTTGGCATAGGCACCCATTATGGGTGTTTTGCAGATGCCTTGCATCAAATCTGGTCAGGGACCATACAAGAAGTAGACATTGAAAATCAGTCCGACTTGCAGAAGGCTGCTGCACACAGCCAGCCAGATGACATCAACATCAGTTTTGTCAGCATGAATTTAGAAGATCATTTCCGTGGCCACAACATACAGTGGATCGTGTTTGAAAGCACTGTGATTCCTGAACTGTTGCTGAGTACATTGCGAGCAGCTCAATGGGTATGGGTACCCAGCACATGGGGACGCGATGTGCTGCTGGCCAACCACATAGATACAGGCAAGATTGATATAGTGCAAGAAGGTGTGGATCCCAACAGATTTCAACCCTGCGATCTGCGTGGCGCACGACCATTTAGATTTTTGACTGTGGGCAAAACCGAACCTCGCAAAAGTCTGGTTGAGATCATGCAAGCATTCGCGCACACATATGGTCACGATTCCACAGCAGAGCTAGTGATCAAAACAGATCATTTCTGGAAAGCCGAAAGCAAACGTCAAACTATACAGCAAGTGGCCAACAGTCTCAGTGGGGGTATACGTGTGGAATGGGGCAACTGGAGCCAACAGCGAATGTGTGATTTGTATCATGATTGTGATGTGTTTGTGTTTGCCAGTAAGGGCGAGGGCTGGGGACTGCCATTGATTGAAGCTTTGGCTTCGGGTATGCCTGTTTTGTCTAGCCATCACAGCGCTCAAGCTGACTATCTTGCTCACTGCGGCAGCAGCGTGATAGCCATAGACTATGACATGGTACCAGTTGACTGCGAGGACTATAGGTTGTTTTACAACATGCATGGTCAAGACATGGGCGAGTGGGCTCAACCCAGAGTCAGCAGCATAGCACAAGGCATGCGTGAGGCCAGACAGAACTATCATTCTCTCAAATCTCAAGCTCTGGCAAACAGCAGGATCATACGTGCTGGTTGGAACTGGCGCGCCAGTGCGGCTCGTGCTCTAGCTGTGTTGCGTGAGCGGGGTCTATTGTCCGGTTGACCAATAATGGGCATGGTGCTAGTATTGCATCATTTACACGATATAGGATAGATCATGCGCGGAGCCTTACTGTTGCTTTTGATCAGTACCACAGCCGGTGCCCAGACCAGTTTGGGCAACTTTAACTGGCGAAATCCTGAAAGCCGATTCACAGTACCCCCGAGGCTGACCGATCAGACCCAGCGCATACGGTGGATAGCTGTGGATGATGTCAATGCCACATGCAATATGGAAAATATCCGCAGAACAGGCAAGCCCATCGGCTACAATGTACAAGGGTGCCAGTTTATGGAAAATCACGAGTGCATCATCATCACCCCAAAAATCACCACTATCCACAATCTTGGGCATGAAGCCTTGCACTGTTTTGTGGGAAACTACCACTGATTCCCCAGCAAAATCAATGACTTAGCGCCTGGTTGACCAGAAATACTCATTTTGCTACAATATGGACATACAGTAAACAAACAGGAGCCAAATATGACATTCGACCAAGCTATGCAAGTGGTGCAGCAGTATCAAAAAGATTGGGCTCTGCCCGGGCTGTTGGAAACCCTCCAGCAAATGGGGGACCACGATGGTAACGAATTGTCCTACTCGGACTATCGTGCATATCGTGTGGTGATGACTCAAATGTCCAAACTGTTTGCCCCTGCAAAATAAGCGGTTGACCAGAAAAGGCCATTTCTATATAATGTTGACATACAGTAAACGAACAGGAGGCAGCAATGGGCTGGATTCGGGACGGTGAACGTGTGGCAGGCAAATACATGGACCAACTTATTGAGGGCGTGGTGCTTGAGAGCCGCGTCAAGTATGGTGGCAAGGTCCAGCTCACGGTGCTGCTGGACAAGCCCATCCAGCTGCGCTGGCGCCCTGTGGACCAGCCCCGTAACATCGTGTTAGTGGACACTGACCAAGTGGTCACAGTGGCAGGTTGACACCTAAATCAATATCCTATACAATAGCGTTACAGTAAAAGAACGGGGCAACAAGACCCAATCCAAACAATACTAGGAGCCAGCAAATGAGCCAAGTGTTAATCAAGAACGGTGTTTATCGCAACAAAGCGGTGAACGATGTGGTGTTCAATCTCGTCAA
>Ga0129333_10001352_pt1 | contig 22128 bp, 26 predicted proteins | sample CPB6_08_DNA_FD_94474 | JGI IMG/M metagenome (GOLD analysis project Ga0129333, IMG submission 94474) | Freshwater to marine salinity gradient microbial communities from Chesapeake Bay, USA - CPBay_Sum_0.6_0.8_DNA | ecosystem: Environmental > Aquatic > Marine > Coastal | place: USA: Chesapeake...
ACACGATCCAGACAAGCATTCAGAAGTGCTGCTGCTTCAAAACGGGTCATTGCCTTACCACCAAGGTAAGTTCCGTTTTCATAACCAGCAACGCATCCATAACGCTCAACAAGATTGTTAAGTGCCTGATATGCCCAATCAGTGGGTTGCACATCAGAGAGTTGATTAATGCTAGTAACCTGTTCAGAAGTTGAGTATTGATTGACTGCTGCCATATTGAGATCTGCAGCATTAGCAGCAACAGGAGCAACCATTCCCAGAGCAACAGGTGCAAGCATCAGTTGTTTGAGTTTCATAAAAATTTTTTGTGTTCTATAGGACATAATGTGTGACTATGCAAGTAGTTGAGGCACTGTCACTTCACGGTATTTATCTTAACATTTTTTTTGGGATCATGTCAAGCACTTTGTTGTGCTGCCGAATTTTCGGTTATCCGACCAAGATAAGGATCATAGTTCATGTAATCTTTAATATCAATGTTCGCACCATTTTGTTGCCAAAAATTCGTAAGAGCATCATAATTTCCACGATGAAAAGCATCAATGTGTTCTGGGTGAATGGAAGAACCAAGTTCAATTCTATACAAGAGAAGAGGGATTGAGAAGGTATTTCCAGAATTATAGATTAAATCATCTGCCACTGGACGAGGTTTAACACCATTATCAAGACGATACTTATCACCCTTCACATGAAACTTAAGAAGTTTTTCTGCATGATGACGAGTAATTAAATAACAGGCAGTAGAGAAATCATTTACAAATCGTTTATGAAGTTTGACATGAATATCACCTGTGCAAATAATAGCAATCTGCACAATATCCCAATCATATGGAATATGTGCATAAAAATCACTCCATGTAAAATTCCAATACTTCACCAAATCCAGATTACAATCATCTTCCATAATGATTGCATAAGGACTATCAGAAGTTTCATACCAATGTTTAATTGCTTTAAGATGAGATGTAACACATCCTATTTCACCAGAAGTCATCATTTCAGGATAGCGACCAGTTATGATGTCACTTAAATCATCTTCACGACCATCATATGCAGAGATACGCTCATAGTTCTCAATCTCCCAATATTTAAATTGATCCTCCATATATTGTCTCCTTTCTGGTTGGCCATCAAGATTGAGATAATAAATTGGACCAATACCTTTAAGTTTATAAGTTGATTTATTTTTATCCACTAGATAATCTCCCAGTTATTGCAATAAAGATCTTTAGTATCATGATGTGACAAGTTTGGACCAAACCAATTTTTGGGTGCCACAACTTTTTCACTCTTTGCCAACCAGGCACCCCACCAAGAAAATGAAGAGTTTGCAATTATGTGTCCTTTACAAAGAGACATCAAACAAAGATCAACATAATTAGAATTTCCTTCAGCAATCAAAAACCTATCACTACTAAAAAGTTCTTGTTGATTGCACCATTCTGGATCATCAGAAAAAACAATTACAGAACGATCATTATCAAAAAAGTTTAATGCTTTTTCGTAATATTCAATTGGTTGAACTGGATGATTTTCATTAAAGACAAAATCTCCTCTACGAATGTGCAATGATATCGGATTCTCAACTTGCGATATCATTTCTAAACATGGATCATAGATCTCCGATTTAAAAGAAAAATCATCTCTGATTTGGCTTTCAATATGTTTAAACCACTTTTCTGATTGGAAAAATCCATAAAGAGATACTTCATTTGGACAAAGATCAAAGAGTTCTTGATCAAAATGAAAAAATTTTTCCTGAACAACTGGAGCATATCCACGATCAAGAACAAAGATATTTTGATTTGATAAATTGATAAGATTAAAACAATCAAAAAGTTCTGTACGAAGCATGTTTCCAATGCCATCATTTACTGCTTGAGTGTGATTTGGAATGCACCAATCATATCCTTTATTAGCAGCAATGCCACGAACTGCGGCATATTGAAACATCTGATTGCCAAGTCTACCCAATCTACCCAAATGATTAAATGCAAGCATTTACATTCTCCGTTTAATATAATCTTGATTTTTGTAGTAATTTAAAAATGATTCCATAGATTGGTTTCTAATCCAATACCAAAGTTCTGTATTTTCCTGCCACATTGGATTTGAAAACCACGAATCATTAGACCTAGCATGTTCTAAATGATAAACGTAATCGTTAATTCTGTCAACTTTATTTCCCAAAAAGTTAAGACGATAATACAATTCACAATCTTCAGGTCCCCATGCATGAAAATTTTCATTCATCATGAAAGAATTAATATAATTTTCTCTCCGAATAAATTGACACCACCCAATCGTAGAATTATTGACAGTACTAAAACTATTTAAATTACTAACATTTAAATCAGAACTTATAAACTGCTTGAAAGTTTCTTCTGTATATGTAACTGCTTTCTGATAAACTCCACATCCATATGGATAGACAGCATCTGAAGATTTATTTGCTATCATTTCGTATGCTGTTTTAATACTGCTTTGTGGCAGAAGAACATCAGTATCGTAATTACAAACAACATCTGTTGTAGATAATTGCAAAAGATCATTCAGCAGTTTTGTTTTATGAAAAAACTTTGATGTTTGTTCTTCGTAAAAGTATGAAAAATTACTAGGAATGTGTCCAAATTTTTGAATCAAATATGAAGATATATAAGTTTCAAATTTTGGTGAGTAATCACATTCCTTTACAAATACAAAGGCATCAAACTTTGATAAAAGATAGGTAAGAACTGTTGTTAAATTTCTGACTCTATCTTCACTTTCAAGTTTAGTTGGAATTAAAAACGTTAAATTCATTTAAATTTTTTAATATACTCTTGATTACTATAATAATTTTTTATTGTTTCTGGATCTTGTTTTCTCATCCACTCCCATAACATAATATTTTTTTCAAAAAATTCTCTATCACTATAGTTTTTATTATGAACTCTTGCATGATCTATATGAAAAATATCATCGTCAACTCTACCAACCCTATATCCAAAAACATTTAATCTATGAAGAAATTCAGTATCTTCATATCCAACAAATATGAAATTCTCATTCAATCCACAAGCATCCAGAAATACTTGTCGTTTAAACATCTGGCACCATCCTTGAACTGAAGATCCTCTTTGACTTTTTTCTATCAGTTTTTGAAGATTGAAGTTACTCTCAAAAAAAGTGTTTGTGTCAAAGTTTAAAACATTCCACTGATATACCCCACATCCGTAAGGATAAACAACATCACACTGATTATTCTTCAACATATTATATGCACTATGATATGTTGAAATAGGTAACACTACATCAACATCATAGTTAAAAACAATATCAGTATCAGTTTGCAAAACTAAATCATTTATTGTTTTAGATTTATTAAAGAGTCCGCTGTGCTCAATAAAAGTATGCTCAATATTTTCCGCTCCACTGGTCAAATTTTGAATTTCGGGAAAAGCATATTTGAGAAACTTTGAATCCTCATCAACTTCTCTAATTAAAATTTTTGATTCTGGAAAATTTTTAGAAAGATAAGAAAAAACCGCGATACAATTTCGGAGTCTATCTTTACTTTCAATTTGGAGTGAGGTGATAAATGTTAAATCATTTAACATGTCACTCCTCCACCCATCCTTCGGGAATCAAGTCAGACATATTATAATGAGAAAATTGTGGTCCAAACCAATTTTTGGGGGCAACAACAGTTTTATTTGGATTATTAATTAACCAAGCGCCCCACCAACTGAAAGAACTATTAGCAATAATTGCGTCGGTGCAAAGAGACATCAAACAAAGATCAACCCAAGGAACTCTCTGACCATCAGAAAGTTCTTCTGTACTTTCGGAAAGAATAAATCTATCTGGTTTGAAAAATTCCTGTTCTTTACACCACTCAATAACATCAGAAAATACAAGCACAGGAATATCTTCTGGAAAATGTTTGAGTGCCTTTTCATAGTAATCCCATGTTTGCACTGGATGAGCATTTTGTAAATTAACATATGCCCAAGGAAGTTTTGGATCTCCTCTACGAATATGTAAGAAAATTTTTCTTCCAGTTCCAAGACTATCAATCATTTCTTTACAAGGTTTGTAAATAGAATCTTGAAATTGAAAATCTTCTCTAATTTGCTTCTCAATGTTTTTAAAGTATTTTTCTGTTTGAAAATATCCATCTAAATTTACATTATCTGGACATTCATTGAAAAGTTCTTCATTAAAATGAAATTCTTTCCAAATTGCCCACGGATAACTTTGAGAGACTCCATGATGTTCTTCTGTTGCATATGGAAGTTTAAATGTCTCAAACATGCAATAATTATTTTCGCACCCATATTCATCCACACCAGAAGTTCCTGGAGGGGGAACTGCCCAATCGAATCCACGGTTTGCTGCTATTCCTCGCAGTGCAGCATACTGAAACATCTGGTTTCCAAGTCTTCCAGATTTTCCAAGTTTATTAAAAGTAAGCATCAAATTTTCTCCCAACGTTCAGGAATAAGATCTTTCGTATCAAAATTATCATAGGCTTTACCAAACCACTTTTTAGGTGCTATCACTTTTCCTGAATTATTTTGCAACCAAGCACCCCACCAACTCATACTACTATTTGCAATTATAGCACCTTTACACAAAGTCATCAAGCAAAGATCCCAATATGGAATAAGAGATTGTTGGACACTACCATCACCCAGTTTAATTTTATTTGGGTACTTAATATGATTTTCAGAAAGTAAAAATCTATCGGATTTTAAAAAGTCTTGTTCTCTAACCCAATCAAGAGTATCGGAGAAAACAAGAACAGGGATATCTTGGTCAAAATATTCTAAAGCTTGTTGATAATACTCTGGCGTTAATGTTGGATGATGATCTGGTGTTGCTACATAATCACCTCTCCTTATATGCAAAAATATACAATCACCTACAGAATCAATAATTTCTTTACACGATTCGTATATTTCATTCTTAAACGTATAATCTTCTCTAATCTCATCTTCAATATGAGAAAAATATTTTTCGGTTTGCAAATACAAATTAATGTTTACATTATCTGGGCAATTATTAAAAAGATTTTCATCAAAATCAAATCTACCATTGTCAACTGTTTGAAAATTATTTGGAGAAAATCCAAAGTTATTAGGTTTCACATTAAACATGTTGAAACATTCAAACAGTCCATAATTGCAAGTTGATTCACTGTCTGGAGGTGGAATTATCCATTCAAATCCACGATTAGCAGCAATACCACGAAAACTTGCATACTGAAACATTTGATTTCCCAAACGTCCATTTGATCCCAATCTATTATACGTTATAGCCATACTCTTTACTCATCTCAACAAAAACTTTTGCTATACCCTTATCTAAAGATGTTTTTGGCAACCACCAACCATGGATATAATTATCTGCTTCGTTTCTTTTATCTAACTGGACACTATCTTTTGCCACACCTGGTTTAATTTTTACGTCGTACTTTCCAATCAAATTAAATTGACCTTGAATCATTTCTGCTACAGATTTAATAGAATCACTTCTAAAAGAAGTAATGTGAAGAGGGTCTGTAGGTTTGAAATCAGAATAACATTTCATCAAGGTTTCCAATGCTTCGCAGCAATCTTCTGCATACAGAAACTGACGTTCTTCAGTACCATCAGTCATCATCTCAAATTCACCTTCTTCAAATCCTTTGCGAATAAAGTCGGTAATCACATGTGACTTTTCATGATCTTTTTCAATACCATAAACATTCCAGAATTTTACAGTCAAACCATTTAAAGTTTGAGTGTAAAGTTCTCCAACTCTTTTCAAAACACCATAAGGAGAATAACTCATGTTACTCATTTGAGAAGATGCAAATACAAATCTTTTCCTATACTTCTCAAGAAGACCAAAAACATTTGCCATCATTCTGGTGTTATTATTCACAAAGTCAAAAGTATGTTGATACTTTTTTAAATATCTAGAACCACCAACATCAAATGCAAGAAAGAAAACAAAGTCTGCATTTGAAATAACTTCCTCCAAATGTGGGTTTGGAATAATTGTCAGATCCTGTTCTGGATTTTCTACTTTATCAAAGTCAGTAACGTCGTGACCTTTATCACGAAGATACCTTGAAAGGTATGCTCCAATTTGTCCGCTAGATCCAAGAATAGTAATTTTCATATCAGTTAATCCAGTTTGAAAAGTCTCTCATAAATCCATCATATGATTCAGTGGTTTTGGGATGAACAACCATCTCTTTAATTACTGGAAGTCCTGTAGTAACGATGTCCGCTCCATAGTCCCAAGCATCAGCAACATCTTGTTGAGTGCGAATACTTCCTGCAATGATCTGTGTATTTAGACCATTTTCAACAATATACTTTTTGGTTCTGCGAAGAACTTTTTCAACATCTCCACCATGCTGTTTAAGACGACAGTAAAATAAAGAAACATACTCTGCACCAGCAGAAGCACACAACTGCAACTGCTGTTCACTATAGCAAATTGTAGCATTAATTTTTACACCCTGTTTAGAACAAGTTCTGATTGCTTTAAGTCCTTCAAAATTGACAGGAATCTTTACATAAAGTTCAGGGCATACTGTTGAAAATTTTTCATAAATTTCACAAGCTTGTTTGACCATCGGATCATACCCTTCAGCAAACACTTCTACACTCAAAGACAAATCTTCCGATCCACAATATTCTGCAAGACTATAAATCAAGTCATCGAAACTTCCTTTTGGTTCTTTAGCAATAATGGAAGGGTTGGTAGTTACGCCTTGAATGGCACCCATTTCATTTGCTTCAATAATTTCAGCAAGATTGGCAGTATCAGCAAAAAGATAATTCATTCGTCCTCTTTAAATACGTAAGTTTTTCCATCTTCAACAATGTTAGAATCTTCGTCATTGTCTTTATTAGACCATTCTATCACAATAGTATCTTCTAATGCAATACGCATGTGCATCAAACCGGAAGGAATATGAAACACATCTCCTGCTTCTAAAATAATAGATTTGTTTTTAGCACGGCCAATTCTCATACCAACTTTGAGTTTTCCAGACTGGATATAATAATACTCATCTTTAGTAACATGATACTCCATACTACTTTGAGTTCCTGCTTTCATAAACACTTCCTTTAATGTGAAGTCTTCAGTAGCAAAAACGGTAGTGATGTATCCCCAGTATTTTTCTCTTTTTTCTTCACACTTAAGTACAGGAGGAAGTTCTTGTCTCCCGTAATTATTGTCCGTAGTATTTGTTGATTCCATTCTTTCTTTCAAAATGTTTTGTGTAAAGTTCTTCACTTAAATTTGTGGGTTCAATTGAAGGATTGATTTTTTTTGTATAAAATGCCATCTCTGCAATTTCTTCTAATACTATAGCACATTCCAAAGTTCTCTGCGGAGAATCTGAAAACACCATAACACCATGACTAGGTAATAAAATTGCGGGAATGTTTAATGGATTTATTTTATGCTTTTGATAATAATCAACAACCGTTTGTCCTAGGTTCTTTTCATATTCCATTAACTCATTCGGTTTTAGTTGTCGTGCCAATGGAATATCAGATAAGAAATAATCAGCATGAGTGGTTCCTAAAATAGGAATTGGTGTAAGAGCTTGTGCCCAAGATGTAGCAAACTTTGAGTGACTATGAATAATAGATTTAATTTCAGGAAATGCTTTATAAATTTCCAAATGAATTGCTGTATCTACAGATGGTTTCATACCAGAAATCAACTTTCCAGTATAAAGTTCTATGATACAAAGTTGACTAAAGGATAGTTTGTTGAAGTCAACTCCGGATGGTTTTATAATAATATGTTTTTTGTCATCACACAAAACACTTGCATTACCCCAAGTCAATTTGATGAGATTATTTTCTTTTAGTGACTTGTTTAAGTATAGACAGTCTTCAATATCTTTATTCATATAATGATGTAGATACAAATTCGGCAGCTTTTTTATTAGCAAAAACGGGATCTCCAGTTGCTAATAGAGCAGCATAAAAACAATCTCCAGCGCCAATAGTATTTACCACATTTTCAACAGGAACTCCTGGGTAAGTAATTCCATTCATACTACAACCATCAGCACCTTTAGTTACACAAATATTTGTTTGCCTGTCAATATATTTTGATTCTTCTTGATTACAGACAAAATAATCAACTGCCCAATACCTATCATAATTTGAAGTTTTGCTAGATGTTTGAGAAGAAGCATATGTAATTTTACCAGAATCTGTTGCTTGTTTAATAAAAGATTCCGTAATAAACCCACAACGATAATCGGCAAATGCAATTATGTCATAGGTGGAAATATCAAAATCAAACAATTGACTATATGAATATTCATCATTTACATTGTTAACTTGCAAATACTTATAAGTGCAATCGCCATGTGTGACCCAATATCTTGTTTTATAATTGTTATTACCTTGGTAGAATTCTTTTACAGTGATGTTGTGTTTTAGTTCAAACAATTCCGAATGCTCTTCGGACATAGAAGTTAAGAAAGTTACATTCCTTCCAAAAGATCCTAAAAATTTGGCAACGTTTGCTGCACCACCATAGTTAATAACAGTTTTATCATAAACAGTTTTCATGGTAGGACTTTCCAAGGAGAGTCCACTTGCCGTTACATATACGTTTTCGTCAATTATTGTATCACCTACAACAAGGTACTTTAAATTTTCTCGCATGTTTCAAGATCTCTAATTCTATTCATGGTATTTGTCGTTGAGTAATTTCCAACCAAAGGATAAACTTTGACTTGAATATTGGAAGGAATAGAATCACGTTCACGAACTTCATCAGCAGTCCATTCAGAACCTTTAACCAAAACATCTGGAGACAAAGTTTGATAAAGTTTTTGCAGTTCTTCAGTTGAATCAAAAATTAAAACTTCATCAATGTACTTATTTGTTTCAAGAATACGTCTACGATCTTCTTGATCATTAATGGGACGATTTTCTCCTTTAAGTTCTTTTACTCTACGATCAGAGTCAATCGCAACAATTAATTTTGTACCTTGTGTTTTAGCAAACTTTAAAAGTTCAATGTGACCTTTGTGAAGAATATCAAAAACTCCATTGGTCAAAACAATACCAGTATGAGAATCAATTTTTTCAACTCGTTTTACATGGCGACCTTCACCCCAAGATTCATCTAACCACATTTTAGTCATCTCTCTCATTTCAATTTGAGAGGACAACCAAGTTCCCAAACAAAGAACATTAGAATCATTATGCTCTCTAGACTTTACTGCGGTAAGTTCATTGTGCGCCAATACTGCCCTTACTCCAGGGAATCTATTTGCGACAATACTCATACCCACACCAGTTCCACAGATCAGAATACCACGATCTGCTTCACGATTACTGACGATTGTTGAAAGTTGTGCTGCATAATCAACATAATCAACACTAACATCAGATGTATAAGGTCCAATATCAATAACCTGATATCCCTCACCTTTAAGATAAGTTTTCAATTGTTCTTTATTCTCAACCCCATTATGGTCGGAAGAAATAATAATAGTTTTCATTTTAAAATTCCTCTTCATTTGGACAGAGAACTCTCCAAGTATCTCTATCATATTCTACAAATTCCCATGGTTTTCCAAATAAATTATTGATTTGATTATTGGAAAACTTATAATGTCTTGGGTGACAAGTCATTCTTTTTGCCTTTAAACTTAAAGTTTCAATAACATACAAAATAGAAGTATCAACTGTATGAATTTCTTCAGCATTTTCAAATATCCATGCCCAATCAAATACAGTAACACCTTCAAAAATTTCAAGTTTTACGATCTTTCCATCATAATCTTGAGGAATTGATTTGACAACTCCATTATGTTTTTGACCTGGACCATATGTATCATTATAAAAAATAAAAGGTTCGCCGTCATTTAGTTCAAAATGATCTTTCAGTGCGGTTTCAATTTCATAATTTCTATCATACCTTACATAATCTGCCCAACCATTCCAATCCATTCCAACTTTTGTGTATTTTATTCTCATAAGTTCTGGATCACTTCTGTGAGTAAGATCACACAACTTTATAACCTCACCTCCACGTACAATCTTTGGAGCATCTGGTCCAATGTTTATTGAAGATTTAATTCTACTTATGCCATTGTTCCAAAAAGACGGAGCAACTTGCCAATACACATTTCCTTTCTTGGATAACTCTTCCCCAATTTTAAGAGTAAAAAGAATGTCACCTAAACATCCTGGTTGATCAATACAATAATCCATATCAAACATCGAAAAGAATATTTACTGCTCTTTTATTTTTTGACTCATATTTTTTCCACTTCTCTTCTTCAACAAATTTGGGATTAATATACCAGTCTTCAAACATATCATCTTCAGTTATGTTACACACATCTTCACAGACAAGAACATAACCAGATTTACTCATAAGGTTCTTCATGGCATTTTTTAAACCATAACCTTTACTATAAAGATCATGTTCAAAAGTAATCACAGAAAAACTATACTTATCAAAATCAATTTTTTCTAAAATAGAATAGGTTGCCTCTTCAGAATCAACATCAATTTGAAGATAGTCAACATGATTATTATCGTATTGACTTAAAAGATGATCATAATCTACAAGACTAGCATTCATAGTTACTACATCGTTTCTCCTAACCTCTTCAAATACCTTTGTTCTTTTAGGATCAATATCAACCGATACTCCAGTCCAATCAAATTCAGTTTCTAGTAGATAAGTATTATTGATTTCTACTGGATAACTACATCCAAGTTCAAGATAAGTTCCATTTCTCTTTTCATCTAGAACAGAAATTACGAAAAGATCTTGAAAGCATTGGGAAAAAGAAGTTGTTGCAGAACAACTTTGTTTTGGAATACCATATCCCCAACTTACCATGTCTTCAGGTGAACGTGCATCTTCAACTGGAGAATAACTTCTCCAATCTGGATTTAGTTCAGGTTGTCTTCCAATAGTTCTTATCTTTGTCATATGGTCACAGTACTCCCCAATAGTCTATCACATCAACATTTAAATAGTCAAACTCTTTATACTTTTTATCTGGGTGCATCAAAACAACAACATCAGAATTGTTTATACACTCTTGAGCATTTGTACATGTTGTAACTTCAAACCTTTGAAAGAATTTTAAATTATCAAAAGTCTCTTCGATAAAGTCATGACAATAAATTGTTTTCCCCTGACCATCAAGACTTTGTATCAATTTTACAGACGGAGATCCAATCGTTACAGGAGAATTTGGTTTAAATGATACCCCAAGAATAGCAATGCGTTCATACAAACTTATTTTATTCAATAAACTATCATACACCATTTGATTCACTTCTTCAGCAAAAACAATATGTTTTGCGGTTTTTCCTCTATCTTCAGCAAACTTAACAAATGCAGTGGTGTCTCTTGGAAAACACGTTCCACCATAAGGAGTTCCGTATCCAAAGAAATATGGAGATATTCTTTTATCTAATCCAATCGTATCAGTGATACTATGAACATTTACATTATCTAAACCATCACACAATTCACCAAGAAAATTAGCAAATGTAATTTTATTCACAAGATATGCATTTAAAGCAACCTTTGCAATTTCAGATTCCTCCAAGGTTAAAATTTTTTTCGGAGAATCATTATCATGAAATCCATTCCAGATTGATTGGACTGCAACCGCATCTTTTATGTTGTTTGCGCCAATCATAAAAAATTCTGGATTTTTAAAATCTTTGATTACACTTCCAAGTTTAACAAAATCTGGAACATAAGCAAATCCAAATCCTTCCGCATACTTTCTTCCAGAAAGATTCTCAACCAATTCAATTAATTTCGAAATGGTTCCAGGCAGAACGGTAGATGAAAGAATGATCAAATGATATTCTTTATCAGAATTCTTTAAATGATTAGAAAATTCTGTGAGAACATTTTCAACCAAGACTGAAGAATAACCGCCATCCTCACTTTGAGTATTTACCAATATTACAGTTGCTTCAGTTTCATCCACTATGTGTTCATATGAATCAGTGAATCCAATAAAATTTGGGTGTGGAAATATTTTATCTAACCCTGGTTCATAAAAAGGTAACTCTTTATTGTTTAACTTCTCAATAAAATACGAGTTCTTATCTATTCCCAGTATTTTATTTCCAGACTGTGCAAGACAACATGCAAGGGGAAGTCCAAGTTTTCCCAAACCAATGAAACTAATATTCATACTTCAATTTTTATCAAAAAATTCTTTAATAGATTCTACTATGTAGAGATTTTCTTCTTTTGTTTTTCCGGCAATTCTAACAAAAGTATCAGAGTTAATACCCATTCCAATTTTGTCATCCATGCTTCTAACGTATATTCCCTTTTCAATTAACATCCAACAGAAAAAATCAAAAGACTTTTTTGTTTTTAGATCAATCAAAAAGAAATTTGTCTTTGATGGATAGACCTCGATGTTCTTAATCTTTTCCAACTCTTCTCCAAACTGATCAAACTCATTTAGGAATTTAACTCTAGACTTTTCATATTCAGAAATAAAATAATCATCAGATAAAAGACCAAAGAAATATTCAGATAGACCATTTGAATTCCACAAAAATCCTCTCTCAATGAAAGATTGAACATTGTCTTTATTCATTATAGCATATCCACATCTAATTCCAGCTATACCAAAATCCTTCGACATACTTTTAATAACAGTTAGATTTGGATATTTGAGTACCAACTCTCCAACCGATTCTTTATTTGGATTTTGCTTTGTTGAAAAATGAATGAAACTTTCGTCAATTAAAATTGAATCCAAATGAGAAAGTTCTTGTAAAAATAATTCAATCTCTTCTTTTGAAATATAATTTCCTGTTGGATTATTTGGATTTACCAAAAGTAAATTATTAACTTTAGTTGATATGACTTCTTCAATAATATCTTTTGAGTTTTTAAAAGGTCTCGAACTATGAATTACTTTGCAATTTTTATTGAATTCGTAGTAAGAAGAAAACGTAGGAAGTTCAACTAACATAGAACCTTCCATATTGTTCATTATCTTTTCAATAATTTCAATTGCACCATTTCCAACCAAAATGTTTTCTGAAGGAATTCCAATATACTCTGATATTTTTTTAGAAACAAATTTATTTTGTTGAGGATATAATTCAAGATAATCACGAATCTTATTTGAGACAATTACATCCTCGTTCAATCGTCTCATAAAAAGATCAGTGGCATAGGGATTGCTTAAAAAACATGCGTCAATGTTACACTGAATCTCTGGAATATATTCAATAATTGTATTGATACTTGGAGAATGTGTGCCATTTTGTTTTTTTAACTGATGAAGTTTTTGATAAAGTTCTTCACTAGAAGTTTTTGATAGGGTATCATTAATGATACAACGTACTTTACCTGTAGATTCGTTTCTTTTAATTTCTCTAACTTTATTAATTTTAAAATTTAAATTACCAAGTCTCGACCCCAATCCCTCTTGTATTTGTTGCAGTGTTTCATTTGTATATTTTTCACTTGGTACAAAATTAAAAACAATATCCCTTCTACTCTTTTGGACGATTTGGAACATAGAAACGCCTGGCACTCTCTTATCAATCCAACTGTAAAAATTGACGCCAGGTAAGTTAGATCCATCCTCTGCAGTTAGAATATCACTTGTTCTTCCATTGATTGACAGTACTTTATCAAAATTGTTTGGATTATATTCTGGATTTAATACTACACTATCCTCTGTTTTATATCTCAAAAAGGGCATGTAGTAATTCAAAAATCCAGTTCCAACCAAAGTGTGATTTCCATTTCCATCTTCAATATATTCAGTTATCCCATACTGAAGATTCTCATAATACTTTTCACTATCTTCTAATTGATGCATGAAGCACACCTTTTCAATTGCACCATAATGACAGACTGGAACGATACCAAAAACTTCTATTATTTTTCTTCTCCATTCTGGCAACATCATTTCTGATGATGTATGAATTTTTTGAATGTGGTTTAATTTAAGATTATGCTTTTCACACAAACATGCCAACACATATGCACTTGATGGATATGCTACGAGTGTATGATACTTATTTTCATTGATTTTATTAACATAACTTTCAATGCTCTCATCATTTATATGATAAGCAGACATGTAAAGTCTTTTTAGTTCATTGTCAAAATACCAAAGATCGGAGTTTCTATCTACTGGAACATATCTTCTCAACCAAACGCTTGGTTCATCATATAATTTTGCACCATGTTTTTCATATGATCTCAAAACAAATGCTGCTTCTTTTTTATAAACATCATCTGTAGCATAGAAAACTAATTTTTTTCCAGTAGATCCACTAGTCCTAAACTCATAAGATTTTTGACCTTTCATGTTTGTAGCGATTAGATCATTAATATTATTCTTAATGATATCCTTGGTCAAAAATGGAAGTTTAGTTATATCAGAAAGAGATTGAAAGTCTTCTGATTTCAATCCTCTCTCATTAAAAATTTTAGTGTAATATGGAACGTTAGTATAGCAATGATGAATTAGTTTTTTAAACTCTTGAAGTTGATATTCTTCAAGTTGTTTTCTGCTCCAAGTTTCACTTTCCAACAAAAAATTATATGTCTCATTAAAAACTCTTCCATATCTTTTAGAGAATGGAACAATATTATAGTATACTTTTTGAAGTATAGATGGAGACTTTTTAATTAGTGTTTGTAGACTTGCCATTGAAAAATTCTTCAGAGTTTATTGCCTTATCATCAATATAATAATCTGCTGAAAATTTTACACCTGTTCGGAGAGATGTAAATTTTAAACCCCAGGAACGGAGTTGATCAAAAGTTTTTTCATAATGATTAATTTTTGTACTGCATCCCCTTGCAGTTTCAATAATAATAGCATGTCCTTGTTCCCAAAGATTATTGACATACTCTATTCTATCATAGTATGGAACTGCTTCATAGTAATTCCATTTACCATCCTCTCCTTGTTTAGTATCACAAAGAGTATGATCTAAATCGACAACGTATGTTTTTTTCATCGTTCAAATAATGCGTCTCCCCAACTACCATCACTACACAATTCAGTATTTCCTTTATATTGATAACCAAAAGATGTAATATATTTTGAAAGGTCATCAAAATATACACCACCATCATAGTCATGAGTGTGAAAGGTTACTTCTGTATTAATTGCTTTTGATTTTTCAAGAGTTTTTTTCGCTCCAGAAAGAACAACCAATTCTGCTCCTTGAGTATCAACATTGATTAAATCAAAATCAAGATCAATATTATTAGACTCTAAAAGATTGTCTATTGTGTCACTTTCTAACTGAATTGTACCTTTATAAAAATTAACTCTATTAAATTCTGCGTCTTCTCTACCACAAGCTCCAGAAACTTTTTGGTAGATAGATGACATTCCCATATTTGGACCAGAGTAGTATAGATGAAAATCCGTGAGTTCACCTACTTTGTCAGTAATTAATTTATTAAAGACATGACTTGTATACTTTGGTTGAATTGTTTCCAATCTTTGCTTTAAACTTTCAACTAAAACTGGATTTGCTTCTATCCAAACAACTTCGTCAACTTGAATGGAATCATATATTGGTATTTCAGATCCATCCGCAGATCCGATATGCAAAACTCTTTTGATTGGATTCTTTAAAAAATCTTTGATATTTGATACAGTCATGTTGTTATTAAAAATAATTATTGACAATGTAATCTTCAACCGTTTGCTCTGTTAATGCAATTTCAAAATTTTCTTTGACTGCATCATAATGATCACGGTAATATTCTTCTGTCAGACATTCGGAATTAAATGACAGACTTCCATCTTTATCTGGAAGAAGCATGATTATACCATCTGGATTATAAATGTTTCCAATATCTGGGGCACCATAATAAATTGGAATTGTTCCAGTCAAAAAACAATCATGAACTTTTTCAGTATAATATGTTTCATAAGAATCATTTTCAAGACAAAACTGAAACATATAATCTTTCAAGGTTTCAAGTTTAGTTGGAGCATATTTAAATTCTTCACCATAACCATACATATCAACCTGACCAGTTTTTGCAAGTTCTCTGGCAAACTCAAGACGAAGTTTATGACCTTCACTCATAACCTTTGTAGAAACGCAACAGGAAACCAATTTCGTTTTTTCAAACAATCCATTCTCTTCAACTAGTGCTCCTTGACCGGGAATGAATTTGAAAAAGTCTGGATTAAAATTAATCAAATCTCTATCATGAGTAAAAATGAGATCGAAAGCATCCAGGTAAGGTTGAGGATTCCTTTTAATTTCAGCAGTCATTGGATTGTACCACCTTGGTTCAAAAAGAATTCCGTATTTTTTAGAACTCTTTTTATCCTGAAGACCCAATTGAATTAATCGTTCTGTGTAAAAAGTTTCATCACCTTCTGATAAGTTATTGAAGGTTGTCATGTAATTTCCATGACCCTCATGAACCCATTCAACATTTTCCGGAAATCTATTTAAAGCAATGTATCCGTTTTGTTTTCCAAGTTGACAAGTTCCAGTATAACAAAATGTATCGTCAACTAGTTTAAATTTTTTTTTCATTTTTCTGTATTGTAATTAATGATAATTGACATGGGTATCATAAAATTCAAAGTCATTCGTATTGGAAAAGAATAATCCCATGTGAGAAATATTACTATTCATTAGTAGCATTCTATCACATTTTGAAAGAATTAACACCTCAACACATATATCTCTTATCATTTGAATTTTTGATTCTGCTGAAGTGTTTAATGCATGAAGACCACTCTCATTATCTCCCCATTCTGTTTTGTCATCGTAGAATAAAAATTTTTCTTGGTAAGATTCACTCAAGAATTGATAAACTTCAGATTCATCTGAAGTCAAATAGATGTAATCATAATCATTAATATACTTGTCAATAATGCCCCTAACATAATTTAAAGATACTTTGTGACCCTCTCCACTGGCATGACCAGAAGTAAAATGATCTCTACCTCTTTTATGAATTCCTAGAATTTTTTTATCTTTATATGGTTTAAGAAATTCATTAACAGTTTTTTGAATTTCTTTTTTTGGTTTAACGTAATCTTTAAATATCTTTCTTTGCTTATCAACAAATTCATTATTTTGAAATTTACTTCTAGTATCTCCATGATAAGAGTATACAGATTCACCTAGATCCCAATCAGTGCATTTTTCAAGAGAGTCTGCTTCTGCAGCAGTAATTCCAAAGGGTTGTTCAAATACAATATCCCAGTTATTTTCTGATGATGTATAAGTATGATTGAGTATGTTTATATACAACTCAATATCCTTTTCCAATGCATGATTGATTGCACTTAAAGAAGTTAGAAAGGTAGAACCAAACCCCAAAAGACTTCCTGGATATACTCTCAAATCAAAAGACAATTTTTTCATTACGAATCTATCCAATTATTTGATTTGTTGTAAAATCCAATTATAAGTTTTACGAATTCCTTCTTCAAGAGTTTGGGAATAGTCCCAACCAAGTTCTTTACGGATTACATCATTATTTGAATTGCGTCCACGAACACCAAGAGGTGCATCAAGTTTATGTTGCTTTTCAACATTTTTACCAGCAACTTTAGCAGCAGTTTCTACCAACTGATTAATTGTGACCATTTCTTCCGAACCAATGTTTACAGGTCCCATAAAATCACTGTCCATCAATCGACGTGTTGCTTCGATGCATTCATCAATGTACAGGAAGGAACGAGTTTGTAGACCGTCTCCCCACACCTCGATGGATCCACCTTCCTCTGGAAGGTAAGCAACTTTACGACAGATTGCTGCTGGAGCCTTTTCTCTACCACCCTCCCAGGTTCCTTCTGGTCCGAAAATATTATGATATCTAGCAACACGTACAGGAATACCATAGTTGCGATGATAAGCAAAGTAGAGGCGTTCCGAAAATAGTTTTTCCCATCCATATTCTGAATCTGGGTTTGCTGGGTATGCGGATTCTTCACGGCAATCAGGGTTATCTGGATCAAGTTGATTGTGTTCTGGGTACATACACGCTGAACCAGAATAGAAAATCTTGGTAGCATTGACTCCCTTATCCTCATTCATCTTACGTTGCATCTCAAGAACGTTAAGATTAATGGTGACAGAATTGTGCATAATGTCGGCATCGTTTTCGCCAGTGAAAACAAAACCTGCTCCACCCATATCAGCAGCAAACTGATAAATTTCATCAAAGGTTTCAATGTAACGGTAAGGAACCGAATTATAAAAATTTCTATAAGGACCTTTGTATTCAAGAACACGACGTACAAAATCTACGTCACGAAGATCACCTTGAACAAATTCATGTGCTTCAGTTTCAGAAAATTCTGGATACTTAAGGTCTACACCACGCACCCAATATCCTTCTGATTTCAATCTCTTTACCATGTGACTTCCAATGAAACCACCAGCACCAAGCACGAGTGCTGTCTTTGTATAATCGCTCATAGATGAACTTAAACTCCTTTTATATATGATACAAAAAAAGGAGGTTGTTGTCAACCTCCCAAGGTAATTCAGGCTCGCCACCAATTCTTTGACTGGAAATTGGAAACCAGGCGGAGAAAGAATTTCCCCATCCGCACCACTTGCCTTTTAAAGGAATGGCAAGAAACCTAAAGGGGTCATGTTGACTCCACCAGGGTGCTTTTTAAGTCATCCCAAGACTGATAAACAAATTATTTAATTCTTGAGAACTTAAGTTATCTTTGTATGTATCTTTAGTTTCCATTTCAAATTTTTGAATTTGATTTTTCCACCAATCTAAAGAAGCATGGTCTTTTTGAAAGACTGATTCAATAACTTTTTTATCAAAATGCCCTAGTCCAGATAAAATTGGATTCCAAGACTCTTGATTAACAGATCCAACCATTTTTTCAAAATCAAAAGATCTGATGAGTCTTGTTTTGGAAAGATGTAAGAGATAATTTACTCTTTCTGGTCTTTCCATCGTCAAACAATGTTTCCAAAAATCAGAGTTTGTTTTTCCTCCAGTGTAATGAATAGCAACAAAGTCTCTCATTTCATCATAAAGTTGAGCAACTTTTTTGTTGTAACTTTCAACAATTGTTAGATCATCTAAAAGTTTAGCATCTGAAATAAAATTATACACGAATAATTCTAATTGGACAAGAGCACAGTGAATACTAGTTGCTTGAAGAGGTTCTAGAAATGCAGAGGATAATCCAATTGAAACACAATTACCATTCAAAAACTTTTTAAGTCTACCTGAAGAAAATTTAATTGACTTGACCTTGTTGATTTTTTTATTATATTTTTGTTCAAGTTCATTTACAATTTTATCTTCAGTGGTAAAGGAATCACAATAAACATATCCCCTACCAACTTTATCACGGGTTGGAATTTCCCACAACCATCCATTATTCATTGCTTCAGCAAGAGTGTATTCTTTACGGATTGATGTTTGATCATCTTCTTTAAAAGAATACACGACTGCACTGTTGACAGGAAGATATTTTGAGTATTCCTCCCATCCAGTTTCATAGAGTTCTTTTGAAAGAACTCTAGAAAATCCAGAGCAATCAACAAAAAGATCTGCTGATATTTCTGTTCCATCAGATAAAATAATCGAAGTTATTTTATTGTTATTTGTATTGACCTTTTTAACTGTTGATCCAATGTATTTTACACCATTGGATATTGATTTGTTTTTAAAATATTCTGACGTTTTATATGCATCAATGTGCATCGCATGTCCATCAATATTATAATGAATTGAGATGGAACCATCAGATTCTTCGCGTTTTATGTAATTAGTCTTTTGATTTTCCATCAAGAAACTAAACTGACTTGTTTGGCAAAGATTTAAATCATTAAAATAAGAGGCATATGTTGAGTAATCAATATAAAAATCATGAGTGTATGTTCCATCTATTGGAGAATAAAATTCGTCTTTTACTGTGCTCCAATTTTTAAGTTTAATTCCCAATTTGGGAAGACCTTTGATTTCATACATCATTTCATTAATGTTAGTATTGTATATCTTTTTTGAGAATACATCAGGAAATCTACCAGTTGTTCCTTCACCAACTCCGATAATAGGAATTTCTTCAGAAGAAATGTTTATATATTCATTACCATTTTTAATAGATGAGAGATAAAAGGTTGTGATCCAACCAGCAGTTCCTCCACCGACAATAACGACCTTCATTTTTACCTAACTAAAAAAAGTTGTATAAGTTTTGGTATTTCTATAGCAGCATAAAATCCACATAGAAATAAAATATCCCAAAACTTATACTTAATTGCAAAAGGAATTACAAAAACATTCCCAATACATTTAACAAATAATCCAATTTTTAGATCTCCCCAGAGCAAGAAAAAATATCCCGATAAGAGAAGAACATTACCAATGTATCTAAACACATCAGATTTTGCCATAAGGGGTTGCTCCCGACCAGTGCTGTTATAGTCCATCCGTGACTATTATCTATTTAATCTGGAATAATGATATCATCCACATTGTACATCCAGTGTGGATGATTGCCTTCAACAAACTCAACATCAATCTCTTCTAAAGAATCTCTGCCATAGATAACTTGTTTATCAAGAACTGGACTATAAACTTTTGCAGTTGGTGAGAGAAAAGATGCCCACCAACTAAAACTACTATTTGCTCGAAAAATTGTTCTTGCAAAATAGAGTCTTAAAAAGTCCTCCAACCAATCATACATGAGTCCGTTTCTATATTCAGATCCAACAGGATAATTCCATCCAAACAATTCAGTTTCTTTTCTATCTTTATGCCATTCTTTTAAATGATCATCAGATGTCCATTCAATATTATTTGGATTAAATCCAAATTGCATGATTGCATCATAATAAGATTGTTTAGAAATTACAGAATAACCTTGCTCATTTTGTTTGTTATAATCTGGATTAGAAATATCATCCCGTCTCAAATGAGCAATATCATAAGTTCCTGCCTTACTTTCCCAGTATTTGTATGCTTCGGTTTCTTTAACTTCATCAGAGAATTGAAAGATGTCTAAAAGATATTGTTTAGACATTCCTTCAAAAATTGTTTTGTTGTATGCACAGACATCATCAAAACATACTGGACATTCAGCAGGAGCGTAATTTTCAGATTTATTTTTTGGATCAATAAACTTTACATCAGGAACAAATTTTTTAACAATTTCATTCCTAGAATCGCTATAAGTTTTTTCTTCTCTAACATCATAGAGTTCCATTTGCATCTCACTAGAGAGAAACAAATTGTTATGATCCTTGAAAAGTTTTACTCCTTCCCATCTTGAGGCAAGAACAAATGGAATGTTATGTTTTTTTGCATATGTCATTCCATATGCATACTGATGCATTCTATTACCAAAACGTCCTATCCAATGCGAATTAAAAATAAAACTCATTTTAACTAATCTTCTTTAATGTAACAAGGAACTCTATCTGGATCTAACCATTTCGCATATTCAAAATCTTCCATTGCAGTAGAACATTGTAGACCGTTATCAAAAAGATAAATGTCATTCCAGCGTTTGGTGTATTCATTTTGTTTTTGTAAACGGTAATCAGGTTTACCGTTGATTTCAAGAATACCTGCCTCAACGAAGCGATATCCTTCACGTTCTAAAAGAACTTTGGTACTCATGCTACTTCAACGGATTCAAGATCACTAGCGACGTATTCCATAAGCATTTCATAATCATCCAGAGGATCACCAGAAAACACTACACCTTCGTTTTCATAGTAGCGGCGAACCTTTTTGTAGAGTTTCGGATTCTTTACATCGAGGTAGAAATCACCATTTGCCGCACCACGAAGGGTTTGAACGTCTTTCTTGAATTTTGATGTGAGAGTCATTGTTTTGAATGTTGACCTGACTATTATAAGGGTTTGACAGGGGTTCTGTCAAGTGCTGGTTGTGGGGAACGATCCCACCTGTGTCCGATTATGAGTCGGGTGCTTTCACCAGATAGCTAAACCAGCATTCGCCGTTTGCGAATAGCGAATGGAGGATTTACCCAGCCTCAGATTTCTCTTCACAGGCACGGAACCTCCATAGGAGTACTGGGAGTTGAACCCAGACTACCCCGTTATAAGCAGGGCGCTCTAACCATTAAGCTATACTCCC
>Ga0129333_10001353_pt1 | contig 22120 bp, 20 predicted proteins | sample CPB6_08_DNA_FD_94474 | JGI IMG/M metagenome (GOLD analysis project Ga0129333, IMG submission 94474) | Freshwater to marine salinity gradient microbial communities from Chesapeake Bay, USA - CPBay_Sum_0.6_0.8_DNA | ecosystem: Environmental > Aquatic > Marine > Coastal | place: USA: Chesapeake...
GGTATCACCATTCACAAGACGGAAACCGCCGATCAAATCGTCTTCATCAGTCTCAATCGTGATGTTAACACGAATGAGTTCACGTTTCAGTTGAGCACAAGCTTGTTCAACACCGAAAGTTTTTCCGTTACCAGAAAGACCAGTGATGAACACAGGGTAAAACTGACGAGAAGAAATAACCTTTTTAAGATCACTAAAGTTACCAAAGCTGACGAAGGAAGCATCTTTTTCAGGAACGAAGTTTACAGGATTGAAAGCGGGTTCTACAGCAGGTGCGTGATAAACCTCTTCAAGTTTTTCTGCAACAGTAAGATTCCAAACACCACGACCACTCTTGAATCGATCAAGTTTTTTGGTCAGAGTTTGGTAAGAAATACCAACTTCATCGGAATAAGCACGCAGGTCTGAAGCAACAATAGTTTGACCGAAACGAGTGATGAGGTCAGAGATTTCAAGTTGTTTTGCCATTATCAAAAAGCGATGGGTCGTTTGTTACCTTGTAATTATAGATGGGATTGGGGGACAGGTCAATCCTCCAACCCATTAGCAAATTTTATGAGATCAGACTAGCAAAAGAAGAAAGAACCTTTTTGTTAATACTCTTAGACTTTTGAGATTTAACAAAAGCATCTTTCAACTTGGAAGTTTCTACTACAGTTGTAGAAAAATCATAATTACTAGAAAGACTATTTGAGTGCATCACATAGAGAGATTTGTAACCACAATTTTTAAATTCAACAGATTTTTCTTTTTTCCATTGTTTTTGATAAACTTCATAATCATCTTCAATATATTCTTTATTATCACTGTAGATAGAATACATATCACGACTGGATGCAAGTCGAATACCAATCAAATTAACATCGGGGAATCTATCAGAAACAGAATCCAAGAAAATTTTAGTAGTTTTTGTACAACAACCATACATACCAAAGAAAGGATAAACACGACCAGTCTTACGATCCCGAAGAACACAGTTATCAGTAAGCGAATATGAATTAATCCTACCGTAACTAGATTTATGACTCACAGAATCTGCAGTCCTACCAATAGATTGTGCCTCACCATCAGTCAAAATAATAACATTAGTTTTTTGACACTTAGTTTTATTTTTAAATTGAGGAATCAATTCATGCAAAGTAACAATAGATTCATTCAGAGGTGTACCAGATAGATAATAACCATTAGGAGAACACAAACAACTTCCACGCATAGAAGATGCGAGTCTCCACAGATTACGAAATTGAGTTTCAATATCTACCTTTGAAGTAGAACTAATCACATTCAAAAGATTGAAGTTACTAGATACGTGAATTTGATTTGGTTGAAACTCTTGATGTTCTGATGGACGAATACGAGTTTGAGTATCAAAATCGAAATTATTGTAATAAGAATAATCGTTAGTAAAACAATAAACGTCAAAAGGTACTTGAACTTTACGACAGAACCAAAGAAGATTCATCAATTGTTGTACAGTGTCCATAAGGATATTACCCATAGAACCAGACCAATCAAGAATAAACATCAATCCGTGATTTTTACCATCAGGAGTGACAGTAATTTTTTTGAAAAGATCTTCATTCCATTTGTAAGTGGTCAGTTTGGAAGTATCCAGAACACCAGTTTTAGCAACACTTGCACGAGCATATTGATCTGCAGATTTACGCATTTCAAATTCTTTTACAAGATAATTGACTTCTCGTTGAGAATTTTTTCTAAAACTGATATATTTTTTATCAACCTGTTCTAGTGACTTTGCGGACTGTGGTTGCCAACATGTATTCAATTGTTCAGTAATTTTTTCAACAGGAATAATAATATTATCTAGATTAAGTTTGGGAATTTCCAAATACAATGGATCACGGGTGGTTTTAGTAATAAATTGTTTCTGAGATTGATTAAAAGCTTGATCAGTTTCAGATTCAATATTTACATCTGGTTGAGGACAATTATCACCAAAAGTACCAGCAGATTTATTATCACCAGTTTCAAATTCTTCAGGAGAAGAATTGTCTGGATTGTTGGGTTGACTTTCAGATTCACCAGAAAAATCAGGTTGAGATTCCGAAGATTGTGGTTGAGATTCACCAGAAAAATCAGGTTGAGATTCCGAAGATTGTGGTTGATTATCTTGATAGGAAGATCCAGAAGAATCGGATTTTTGATCCGAGACTTGAGGATCTTCAAATTTATCGAGTTCGTGTTCCTTGGTATAATCAAGAATTTTACGAGCTACATCAACTACATCTTCAAATGTCTCAGACTTTTCTACAAGTTCGACAAGTTGTTTTTCCTTTTCATTGAAAGGAATTAGTGCATTTGCATGAATACCAACTTTAAAATAAAGATTGATACGGTCAATCAAAGTATAAGTATTGAATTCCCTATTTCCAGTCTTGAAAAAATCTTTTTTGTACAGTTCTACATATGCAGTATAAAAATTACGAGCAAGACCAGGAAATTTTTTCTTCATCATTTTTTCAATCCGTGCATCTTCAATTACATTGAGATACGATTGAGGAATACCTTGTGGTTTTGAATAGTCAATAGGAGTAAACAATGCATGTCCAACTTCATGACCCACAAGCATATCATAAACTTCACCAGAAGCAGTGTCCCAAACAGGCAGTGTAAGAATACGATTCTTGATATCGAACGATGCTGTCTCAACACTGCGGTGTTCTACTACGAGGTTTTCCGTAGCAAGAAGACGAGCAAGATTTCCTTTGACTTCGATGTTTAGGGACACGGGTTCCTCCGTTGGTTGATGAACCTATAGTAGGACCATATGGCACCCATGTCAAGTGGCTTCAAAATTTTTCTTCGACAGTACTGAAATTTTTATACTTATCGAACTTCAAAATTCTATCAAATTTATCTAAGATAGAATCTCCTTTATGAGATATTACCATAACATTGGTCCCTTCGTCAAGACCTTTAATAATTCTCATGAAATCATCAGTACCAGCAACGTCTAGTGAACTGTCAAATACTTCATCTAAAATAAGAAGATTTGTATTAGCAGAATTTTTAAGTTTAGCGACAGATCTCCAAGTAAACATTAGAGATAAATCTATTCTCATTTTCTCACCTTCTGAAAAAGAAGCGTAAGTAAAATCATCACGATATCTAGACTTGATGGTTTCGTCAAAGTTTTCATCAAGTGTAAAGTTCACATAAAAATCCATTGATTGCAAATATTTATTAATCAATTGATTCATTACAGGTAGATATTTTTTAATGATTTGAGATTTGATTCCTCCATCTTTGAGAAGATTATTTAATACATCATAATTTGTTTTCTTAGTTTTTAAATCAGAAAGACGTTTTGAAAGAGAAACACCGTCAGAAACATATTCATTTAATTTATTTTTTTCATCAGTCATATTGTTATTATTGTTTTCAATATCAGAAATTTCTTTCCGTATCTCATCAATAATTCTTGTAACTTGACGATTACTGTTTATTGCAGAACTAATTTCATTATTATATTTTTGTATTTCACTTAAGATAGAATTTTTTTCTTCTAATTTTAAATTTGTTTGTTCAATCTCAGATTCTAATTTTAAAAGTGCATCTTCTAGTTTTAAAATTTGATTGGTGTTTTCTTGAATATGATGATGTTTAATATCACCCGTAATCTCCTGATTACATTGTGGACAAACATCATTTTCTTCAAAAAACTTTTTATAATTTGTATGATCTTTCTTCTTACTACCAAACTTAATTTTAAAAGTTTCTAACTCTTTAATTTTTTTATCAATATTTTGAAGTTTGGTATACTGTTCTTGCAGTTCATTAATTTTAAAATTATACAAATTAATCATGTCTTGATTAAGTTCAACTTCTGCACTTAATTCTTCTATTTTATTTTTCTTTTGATCTATAGTTTTGTCACTATGTTTTTTGAGATTATCAATAAATTTTTTCTGAATATCTACCTTCTCTTTAATTAGATCAATGTCCCTGTCTAAATTTTTTATTTCATCTGCAGTGGTTTTCATACGATCTCTAACAATAACGTGCATTGTAGAGAAAATTTTAATATCTAGAAGATCTTCAATCACTTCTCTACGATGAGCAGCAGGAAGTTGCATAAATGGAACAAAAGTACTTGAACCCAAGATAACAATTTGAGTAAAAGATTTGTAGTTCAATTTTAAGACATGCTGTTCTAACCACTTCTGCTGATCAGCAGAAGCTGAAGATTGATCTAAAAGATTATTGTTTCTATAAATTTCAAAAATATTTGGTTTCATACCACGAACTACTTTCCATGTGGTATTACCAATTTGAAATTCTATTTCTACAAGACAATCAGAACCATTGATGGAATTGATGAGTTGATTTTTATTTACCTTTCTGAAAGACTTATTAAACAACGCAAAAATAATAGCTTCTATAATAGTACTTTTTCCAGCGCCATTTGTACCCACAATAAGGGTACTCTTGTGGGTATCTAAATTAACTTCAATTGGTGTGTTTCCAGTTGCGAGAAAATTTTTATAACTAATTTTCTTAAATAAAATCATGACTCATAGTTGGCGGTATTACAAAATCGTCTGGGGTAATAATCACATAATTATACCCGAAACTTTCACAAGCATCAATGGCTTGTCGATGTGGTATTTCTGTTACTTCTAGACTAGGTAATCCTTCTGCTTCTAAAAGACCTGCATATCTTTCTGCATCGTCTTTTTCTTGAAATATTTGGAGAACCTTAGAACCATCGGAAAGTTCGATAGAGTATGCACCCTCTTCTTTTTTTCCAGCAACAGTTATGACATACATTACTGAATCTCGCATGCTTCTACATAGATAGATTTCATAAGACTTTTTAATTCACTCTTATCGAAATTGGTATTCATATCTTCTATGTAGTTATGGAGAGTTGTTAAAGTATCAACTACTTCTACATTTGTTTCTACATCATCTGTTTCATAATTAAAGTTTGTATCTTCAATTATTTTGATTTCGTGTACTCCAATTTCATAAAGAGACTCTATAAATTTATCAAAATTATAGTAATCTTTTTTTTGTTCAACTACAATTTTGATATAAGTATCTTTATATTCAGTTAGATCTAATTCTAGATAATTTACGTTTGAATCATTATAAAATATTTTTTTAAAAATTTGATGAGGATTTTCAAAAAACTTTACTTTATTTTTTGTAGGATCAAATAAATGAAATCCTCTGGTATCACCATAATCATTCCAATATATTTGATATGGATTACCTAGGTATGAAATATTATCTTTACTAGACTTGTGATGGAAATGTCCAGAATAAACATGATCAAATTTTGAGAACATGTCTGGATTCATACCACCTTCAAATACATGTCCCTGATGTGCAACAAATCCATTTAGTTCTAAATGTCCCATTGCAATTTTAGAACTAGTATCTGAAATATGTTTCATCACTTGATTATAATTATCAGAGTTAATCCATGGAATTAAAGTTATTTTAGTTCCTTCTACCATGATATCTTCTATTTCACTATAAGTCATAATATTATTATAACTATCAAGGAGCAAATCTGGAGTATTGATTTTATTTGTGTTCTTATAATATGAAGTATGATTACCTACAATCATATGAACAGTGATACCCATCGCTTCTAAAGTATCATAATACTCTCTTTTAATTCTGTTTAACGCAGAAAAATCAATACCTTTACGATTGTCAAAGGTATCCCCCAAATCAATAATTGTCTTTACTTTGTGTTTTTGTAATGTAGGAAAAAATACATCATTATAAAAACGCATAAAATAATCCCAGAAAATCTGGGATCCTTTTCTAGCATCAAGATGTTGATCTGTAATCAATCCAATCATAATCTCACTTCCTCGATTTAGATTCTAACTGTTCCTTAATTGTATTCATTAAAGAACTATCATATCCCATAAGACTGGAATCTGCAGTAAAAACTTCATCAAATCCAGACTTTTCTAAAAGTCTAGCTTTAATCTCTAGTTGTTTCTTCTCTTTTTGAATACGTCTCAAAAAAGCGTAATAGATAATTTGAGTAAAATAAGCAAATGGATTACTTGATTTTGCTGGATCAAAATTATCTATGTATTGTAAGCAATTCTCAATGCCGTCACAAATCATGTCATCCTTAAACATATAGTTGACAAAATTTGGTTTATAGGATAAATGTGTTGCAATCTTTAGAAAGCAAGATCCTATATAATTCGGAACTCTAGGTCTCTCTAGACCTTCTTCCTTGGCATTAAGAACATCTTTCTTATATAAAATTAGAGCTTCAAGAAACTCTCTATTATTAACGTAATGTTCTTTCTTAGCGGCCATATAAGTACGAATAATATATGCGTATATTTTAACACACTATTTACACAATGACAACGGCCCTTGACAAGTGCTAAAAAAGTATGTACAATAACTATGCCAGAGTTTCAAGATTAGTTATCAGCTATTATCTTTAGATTCTATATTAAGTTTGAAGAGATCCTCTAGTACTGATCTAGCTTCTTCAATCTTATTTTTAAATCCCATTTCTTTATCAAGGGACAACTGGTTTGAATCTAATTGATTAGCTATCTTTCTTACTGTCACATGATATAGTTGAGCCATTTTATCTTCTGGTTCTCCTATACTCATGACTTTTTGTTTATCAATAAAAAATATTGAATCTTTACTGAATTTAAACCAAGGTGTTAGATCTACCTTACATGCCATTCCGTAAGGTGTCTCAATTACTTCGCTATCAATTTCAAAAGGATATTCTAACAGAAATCCCTCTTCTTCGGGGTAGGGAACAATTTTAGAAATAATCTGTTCCCCTGTAATTAATTTTAAAATACCAAAAAATTGTTCATGTTTCATTAATTACTTCCTTTAATATTTACTGGAATAATTTCATAATCAAAATTTTCTTGTGAATAAATTTTTATTCTTTCTATTAAATGATTTAAAGTATAATTTTTTCTTCCATTCTTTGAAAAATCATCAGCTATGTCATATAGTTGTGCTGATTCTTTTTTATCTCCTTTTCTGAGGACTCTACCAATACTTTGGAGGTTTCTAATTCTTGATTTACTAGGGGAAGCAAAGATAACGTTATGTAAATTTCTAATGTTAATACCAGTAGAAAAAGTGCCGTAAGAAGCAATGATGATAGCATTATCTTCGTCCTCAGTAATGTGTCTAATTTCTTCTCTTTCTGTGGTATCTGTACCACCATAAACGAAGAATACTTTTCTGTCTTTTGAGACGTAATTATTTATAAGATCGTAAAGTATTTCACCATGTTTCTCGACATAAGAGAAGAGTACAAGGGTGTTTCCTTGCATGTCTCGACATAAGTTACGAATAAATTTATTTCTTTGATCACAAGAACAAATATAATCAATTTCTTCTTGGTAAGAATCAAATGTAATGTCTTTATGTTTTAATAATAAAATTTTAATTTTTAAATTTGATAAATGCCCTTCATCTATAAGTTTCTTAGTTTCTGTTACTTGTTTTACAGGACCAAACAATCCTTCTAGTACCAACTTATTTGTGTTACTTCCGTCAAGTGTTCCAGTAAAACCAATTCTATACTTACAGTTGTGCATCTTATCCATGATACCTGTAAGAGATTTTGCTTTAAATAAATGAGCTTCATCTCCAATTACAACATCATATTGTTCAAACCACTTTTTTGGCATTTTATAAATTGATTGCCAAGTAGTAACAGTCACATCTTTATTAGAAGATTTTTCTTGTCCCGAATAAATTTTATGACAATAAAAATCTCCATCCCAACCATATTTGGAAAAGTCTCCTACCATCTGTTCAACCAAAGATGTAGTAGGAACAATAATTAATGTTCTTAAATCTTTTGCAGAATAATACCTTATTAATGAATAAATCATTAATGATTTTCCAGAAGCTGTTGGAGACACTAACAACTTTCTTATATTTTTAATTGATTCGTAAATTGCTTTGTATTGATAATCTCTGACTGCAAAAGGTATTTGCAAACTCTTTACAAAATCAACAATACCTTGTGGAGAAACATCATGATCTGTTTCTCCTGGATATCCGTAATATTTGTTATCTAATACTTGATGTGTATATCCTCTTTCTCCTAACCATTGTACCAAATATTCAAATAATCCGACGTAAAGTTCTCCAGTACCAGGACTGAACAAACGGATTTTTCCATCCCACATACGAGACTTGTATTGTGGCATGAATTTAAAATTTGGAACTTCAAACGTAAAATATTCTGATAATTCTTTTTTGATGTGTGGTTCGCAAGTTACAGTCAGATATGTTTCGTTCTTCTTTACAATGGTTACATCAAACATTAAATAACTCCATTCATAAACTTTCTCCAATCAATACAATTTTTAATTTGAAATCCTCTTGTATTGATGTTGTCCAATATTTTTTCCAAGAAAAAAATAATTTCTTTGTAGTAAGTTATTTTTCCTTGTAGTGATTGAACGTCTTTGTCGGAATCGATGTAGATAGCAATATCCTGTTTTAATATTTTTAAATTAAACGGATTTTCTTTATATACTTCCTCATCAGATTTTCCTGAATAATATTCCCATTTTTCCTTATACAAATTTTTGTATTCAAATTCGTATCTAGTTTTTGTTAATTTTGCATCGGATAATAAATTCAAATACTTAGAATGTAATTGTGGTATTTTTAAAGATTCATTATCTAGAAGATCCTCGTCCATCTGTGAATCTTCTTGCCACATTTCTTTAATTTTATCAAGAGTAATAATCATACTGGATCATCATTTGCATCAAGAATATCGTAAATTGTGTATTTAAAGGATGCGTCTATAGCAAAATAATTAGGATCTGTATATGAAGAATCAAACAGTAGATCTCCTACAGACACAGGAAATAAATCTTTAAATATCACTTTATATTTAGGCATAAAATTAGAGTTCATTATGTGAAGAATTGCTTCACTATAGATAGATCCTTCCCTTGCATATCCTTCATAAAATAAAACAGATTTATTTGTATTTAATTGACCGTCATACAACTCTGTTAAATTATATGGATGACCAAGTTCTCTAATCCATCTATGAACCTCTGCATAATTTTTTAAATCTTCATCCACCAAAAAACGAACATTTAAATCGTTGTAGATTACTTCATCACCTGGAAGTGGAATTGCATTGTATCTAGTAGGTTGTTCCGCAGTTAATAAACTAATACCAGGAACATTTGCTGCTTGACAAAAGAATTCTACATTTGGACATTTTGTAATTTGTAATTTAAATTGAACACCAGATAAAAAATTTCTATTTTCTGGTTGTCTATTTACCCAGGATGCAGACATTGTTATACCTTTTTAAATATTTAGTTACAAAAAAAGGGAGTCCGAAGACTCCCCAAAAACTTTCTGATTTAGATCAGAAGATGTTTGCAACCTTAACTCTTCTGTAGTATACGTTAGAGTTGTTGTTAAGAGCACCCTGACCTTGAACAAGACCCTCAGCAAATGGGTTAGCAACCATGCCGTAACGAGTCTTGAATCCAATCTTAGGCTGGAATGTATCCTGACCGATGGAACGAACCATTTGGAGAGGAACATATGGGCAGTAGAATAGACCTGCATCATATGGGGAAGAACCCTTATAACCAGCAACATAGAAGTGGGTATCAGAGATATTTGCAGAATATGGATCTACATATACCTTAATACGACCGTTGATTGTACCAGCAAGAGTAGAAGCGGTATCGTCGGGTAGATCAGATGCCTTGGAGTTAAATGGCGAGTTGTAATCGAGTACACCAGCCATTGCAAGGGCAGAAGCAACATCAGCAGAGCAGATGATGAAGTTACCCTTTCCTCTACGAGTTAACTGACCGATAGCGTTGCAATCTCTTTCGATTTGGAAGAGTAGACCCTTGAACTTCTCAACAGACCAACGACCATTAGAATCAACGTCTAGATCGAATGTACCAGCAGATGCAACGTTGTTCTGTGCGCCAGGACGTGCATTTAGATAGATGGTACGAACAACCTCACGGTTGATTTCAGCAAGAACTTCAGTCGAAAGAATGTTAGCAAGTTCAGTCTCAGCATCAAGACCATGAATAGCCTTGAGGTCTTGTGCGAGTTCTAGGGTGTACTCAGCCTTGAGAGCACGTGACTTTGCGGAAACAGTTACTTTCTCAATCGAGAAAGACATTTCGCGGAAAGCACCACTATCACCACCGAGAGATTCAGCAGTACCAGTGTTCATACCACCAACTGCACTGTAGTTATCAGAGTTGGTAGCACCTTGTCCACCAGCGGTTGGGGTGGTTGGGTTGAGTAGACCTGGGTTTGTCTTGGTCTCACCTGCAGCAGCACTGTAAGCACCACCACCAGCGGAACGACCAGTTGCAACTTCGTTGTAGAAGGTCTCGTTATCGTATACGTTAGGTGAAGCACCATTACCGTCACGATCCGTACCGAAGTGCGAACGCATTGCAAAGATTAGACCAGAAGGACCACTCATTGGCTGAACGCCACAAATGTCATATGCCATTAGTTTTGGCATAGAACGACGAATGAGTGAAATTAGAACGGGATCGAAACCAGCAACTGGTGGGGAAGCACCAGCGGAAGTGAAACCACCTGTACCAGCAGAGTTGGTGATAGGTGCTTCTGTTAGCATACCACGCTCTTGACGTAGGAATGCCTCTTGGTTCTCAAGAAGTTGTGCAGTTACAGCCTTCTTGTAGTTGTCTTGAATAGAAGGGAGATCACTATGCTCTAGGATAGGACTCCACTTTTCTACTAAATGTTGTGCGTTAAGCATTTTAGAATAGCTCCTTGTTTTGTTTTCGGAATCTGTTAATTATTTATAAAATAATGTAGTTATTTAGACCATCTTGCAATTGCAGCTGCATATGCCGCCATTGGTCCTTCAAGATTGTCATACGACTTATTAGACTCAACTAAATCTTCAATTGACTGTGTATGAGTTCTAGGGAAGTATGATTCTTTTAGCGTTTCAAGCTTATGCTTGTAATTTTCCTCACTCTCAAACTCAACAGATTCTGCCAAGGAAGCTAATTTTTCTTTTTGAGTGTCTGCAAGACCCTCAGAAACTTCACTAAAAATTCCATTCTTGATATAAGAGTTTAGTTTCTTGTTAAGATTAATATTAACTTCGTAAGCTTCGTTGAGTTTACCTTCCATATCATCTAATGCATTGGACATATCGGTTAGTACATCAACCTTGTCCTCTGGAATATCAATATAGTGTTCTACGAATACGTCTTTTAGACCACGCATGAACTCTTCAGTTAATTCATTTCTGACTCCATAATCAATAGCGAGTTTGTTCTCTTCAATCCACTTAGAAGTAGCATAATCTAGCTGTGCGTCAAGTTTTTCTTCTAGAAGTTCTGCAACAGCAACTACTTCTTCTTCTAATCTTGCTTGATAATGTGCTTCAATATTTTCCAATACTTCAGCAACTTTATTTCTTACAGCAGATTCAAAGATTAGTTTTGCTTTTGCTTCAAACTCAGGTGAAAACTCTTCACCTTCTAGAAGAGCCTTAACATCTTCATCGACATCGATTTCAATGTCTTCCTTCTTCATCTTCTCTTCTTTTTCACCCTTTTCTTCTTTCTCACCCTTTTCTTCTTTCTCTTTACCTTCTTTTTCAGAATCTTTCTTTTCAGAATCTTTTTCTTCTTTATCAGAATATTCAGCTTCCGAAATTACTTCTTCCGACTCTTCGGTTTCTTCAAAAGTTGGTTTCTGTTTGATAGTGGTTTGAGTATCACCAGAAGCAGCAGATGGTTTGGTCTTTAAAGACTTACTACCTTCGTGACTCATTCTAGCGGCAACTTTTTTACCGATACTATCAGTATCCATTGGTTTAACTACTGGACCACCAAGATCTTCAGCGCTACCGCTTTGACCAGGAACAGTGTTATCGATCTTATGCATTGGTTCTGCAGGCTTAGCGTGTGCTGTCACTGCATTGCTTCCTTCTGACATAGTTACTTCGTGTTCAAAGTCTCTGTCAACTATAGATTTAGACATTGAAAAAAACTCCCTATAGTTTATGTTTTTTCTAATAGTATTTATTAAAATTACAAATTAGAAAGGAAATCCCCGAATACACGGAGTTTTCTTTCTTGTAATTCTTTGGAAGGAGAAGAGTGAATATATTTTTTATACCCATCAATTCTTTTTTCCTTTAATAGTCCGTTTTCCCAGACCCATTCTTTTCCTTCCATAATTCCTTGTACGAACGCATCTGGTGCGGAAGGATCTGCGACGATATCAGCTGCAGTTGCAAGCATAAAATCATCACGAACATAATTAATTCCATTTTTCTCTTCGATGGATCCCATACCTCTTGAAGAAACTCCAAGAGTTACACCACCATCCAAAAGATTTCTTGCAATTTGTCCCATTGGAGTATCAAGAATTTTTGCTTTTCCAATGAAATTTTTGCCATCTGCATAAAGTTCAACAATTTTATGAGAAACTCTATCAAGATTAATTGAAGGGCCATCAGGATGACCTAACTCACCGAGAGCCCTTCCAGTTGAAACATATTTTTCATTATATTTTGAAACTTCTTTTTCTAGAACTGGAAATGGATAGAAACGATTGTTTCTATTAGCAATTTCAGATTGAAGAAAAATACCACTTATATATGTGCTCTTTGTTCCGTTCTTTTCCTCAGTGAGAATCTGAATGTCTTCTACGGTTTCGGTGATTAGTTTCATCGTTTGTTACCTAATTATTCTGTATAATCTTCATCAGTGGAATCATTATCAAAAATGGATTTAGCAACAACTTGTTTACGAGAGTTAATATAATTATTAGCCCTGGCATACAAAGCATTATTTATGTGTTCAATTGTACCGACAGTATCATTATCGGAAAATGATTTTAAAATGTCTTGACTTAGACTCATAATTTACCTCTATTAGATTATTTATTAAAAGTATTAAAAGTTACCTTTGTTATATTCACCTGATTTCATGGTATTTGCAAATTGTGTATTAACATCATTTTGAGGTTCCTGACCTTGATCAGGTGGTGGTTGTTCACCAGAACCCATATCACCTCCCATTTGCATTTGTTGATCCATCATTGCATTTGGATCTACAATTAATCCAAGTTCTTTTTCACTTTCAATTTGAAGATCAATCTCTTCCATTTCAGAATCCGTTTGTTTTAGAACTTGTCTTCTTGCATATTCAATAGAGAAATATTTTCCGATATATGGTTCAATCATATTAATGATATTCATTCTTTCAGTTAAAAGTTCAGTTTCTTTTAACTCAGAAAAATGATTATCAAAGATATAATCATATTGTATATCTTCCTTCATTTCCTCCCAATCTTCTGCGGTAATAATACCTTTTAGCATCAATTGAGTTTTTAAAATATCATGAAATACTTCACTAAATCTTTTACGAAGTCTTCCTACAAATTTATTAAATTTTAATTCATCCCTAGTAATCTCGGAACTTCTTCCTAAACTAAAAGCATTTCCAGACTCTAATCTAGAGATAGGAAGATTAAGAGATGAATATAGTTTCTGTTTAAAATACTGAACGTCTGCTAATTCTCCGAGATTCTGTCCACCAGGAAGAGTTGTGATTTCTGTACCTCTACCACCTTCTCTACGAGGTAACCAGAAGTCTTCAAGCATAGACATATGCTTTCTATCATCACGAACTTCACCAGTTGCTGAATCATATACAAGTTTGTTTCTATAACGAGACATTACCTCTCTGAGATATTGTTCCGCTTTAATCTTAGGGAGATTACCTACATCAATATAAAAAATTCTTCTTTCTGGTGCTCTTGATAATCTGTAAATTACAAGACTATCTTCAATCATACGAAGTTGATTGACTGCCTTAATTGCCTTATGAAGGTAACTTAGGACTAAATTTCTGTTATAATCCATCAGTCCAGATGGAACGAAGGTAACTGCATCCGATGCAATTTTAATACCTTGTCCACCAAAACCTTGGTATCCTTTATCAGAGTAAATAAAATACTCTACAAAGTTTCCATAGTTATATTTGTTGATATCACGATCGCCAAATACAGCTATTTCTTCTTGCTTTCTTAATTTTTCCCTGACTTTTTTAATCTTGAGAGGATCAATAAAACGTAACTCTTTGATGCCTTCTTTTGGATTATCAAAATCAATAATTTTATGATAAAAGATTTTGCCGTCTACATACCATCTTCTAAAAATAGTATGGCAATTTTTATCAAAATTTAAAAGTCTTAAAATATATTTAAATTCTGTTCTAATTGATTTTTTAATTTTATCACTAACTTGAAGATTAGATAATTCAATATCTACAGGTGAGTAATCTAAATCACTAGCAATAACTTCATTTACAATTTCGTCAATTGCAGAATCAACTTCGGGGTGCAAAGATACTTCACGATACTTTTTTACAAGATCGAATTCATTTTTTGCTGCACCTTCTATGTCAAGATAGTGTCCATAATATCCTCCAACGGATATCGTGGACACCCCATCTTCATCGGTAGGAGGAGCTGGAGAATAAGTTTTCCCCAGCTTCTTATTTTTCCTATCTTCAAGTGAAAAACCAAAAAGTTTATCTGATGCCATACTATATTAATCGAGTATTCTATGTTCTATTTATGAACCTGTCCCAGTCGTAACTTGGTTGCTAGAACCATTACTTACTTCATAGTACTGATATTGGAATTCAACTGTGAATTCTTCTACTTGGTTATTCGATTCGTAACCAAGATCAATAGCAGAAATTGAAGCAGGCCATGCATCATAGAATCTATAAGCACGTACAACTCTCTCGTTATCAGTACCTGCAGCTACAGCACCGCCTGTATCAGGACCACGACTTGCTGCAATACCATCTCTATCTAACTGATAAACAAACATATCTTGACAATATGATAGTCCAGTAGACTGAGAAGCAGAACCAGCAGAAGCGGTGTTTGCACCACTACTTGCAGCCCCATAACCTAGAGAAGCAACGTTCTCTGTTAATGCGTTGATACTTCTAGACCATGTTTCAAATGCTTGACGAAGAGAAAATTCTCCATCATTGATTACAGTAACAGTCCATGGTTCAAACGTTCTATCACCAGCAACTTTTAGCATTCTTCCTTTAAAAGGAACTTCAATTACACCGATACTGGATGCAGGTAGTTGAGCAGCCTTAACTAAGAAAGATGCATTATTTTTTAATGATGATGTTTGTTGAACAGTTTCACCACCAACTTGAGCTAAATTGGAAGGAAAGTTTATTTCTACTCTGAAGAGATTAGGGCGTGCGCCCCCTCTCTTCAGAGCTGTTTTAAAATCGGTAATGTTCTTTGCCATTAGAATCTAATCTCCTGAATTTATATGTTTAACAAATTAACCAATAATTTCACTAAAACTTACTCCAGTCCTTGTAGCAACAAAGGTTAGAGTTACATAGTTAATAGTTCTTGCAGGCTTAACATAAATTTCTGCATAGAATTCATTTCTGTCAATAGCATCAGGTGGATTATTAGAAGCATCACACTTAACTAAGAACTCATAGATACCTCTTCTAGCCTGAACATCACGAAGATAAGGTTCAACGATTGATTTAAAACCACCACGAGTATTTTCGTCGTTAATTTCAAATAGTTGATACTTACCAAGTCTTCCAATAACTTTCTCAAGTTCAATGAATAGTCTACGAACATTGATTCTATCAAATGCACTTGGAGTTGCAAGAGCAGTTTTATCACCAAAGAGAACGATTCCTTGACCAGGGAAAGAAACAATTGGGTTGATACGAGAAGTATAAAGTCTATCTCTCTCGGACTTCTTAGGATTATAAGCAAGTCTTAGAGCATTTCTTAGATTACCTCTGTTATAACCAGCTGGAGAGAACCAAGTTTCGGAATTAATAGAAGTTCCTACACATAGTCCAGCAACATCAGCTGCACATGGAATATAACGATATACATCATTATACTTATCATAGATGTACTTATATCCAGAATCAAAGATTGCGTATGAAGAACTTGCAAGAAGATTGAAGAACTCAATAATATTTGTAGTCTTATCAGTACTAGATTGAGCAGTTACTACATCATTTCTTCTTGCGGAAATTACCGCCATGCAGTCTTTTCTTGATTCTGCAATATCAATTAGTTTTACAGCTCTAACTAATGAAATATTTCCAGGGATTAAGAAATCAATATCATTGAATGTTTCTGTATCACCAACTAAATCATAAGCACTTGTTAATGCAGTTTCAATAGCCGCAGATTGTGTAGCCCACTCGTAATCTTTACCATCAGCAAAACTGAAGGAAAGAACTGGTTTTCCACTTGAATTGAAAATATCAAAGAGTGAGTTTACGACAGTACCTTCTGCAGATCTTGATGCTTGACCAGAACCTGAAATTGGAGTTAGAGTAACTTTTGAAGTATTTACAAAGTTTGTACCAGCATAGATGTATGTAGATCTATTCTCTAGTACTTTCTTCCAATATTTAACTTCTCCATCTGTAGATTTACCATCACTTGCTTTAGACAAGTATGTGAATTTTTCTACGATTGTATTTGGAACTCCTGTTAGAGCACCATCTTCATCTAGAATTAAAAGGTGGAATTCATCGAAACTTGCATTTCTTTGTAATCCATAACCAGAAGTTCCTGGTTGTGGAGCAACACTATTCCAAAGTAAACCAGGAGCATACTCAAGAGTATCGTAGTAGTTAGATACAGCAATTACAGTACCAATTAATGTAGTTCCATCTGCATTGTAAAGAGCATCTCCTGCAGCAAATCTCTTGGTCGAATCAGCAAGAACTACGTTAACAGTGTTACTTACTACACTATATACCCAAGCATTCTTACCACTTCCTGCAGCACCCTTTACAACACCACCTACAGAACCTGTAAAAGCACTTACAGTGTAAGATGGATATGCAGCGGAAAGAGTTGTTACAGGTGTGGTTGCAGCAAAGGTCATTTTGATAACAGATACTGTTACCGCAGTTTCACCACCATTTGTGTCATCGTCGAAAGCAATTGCAGTAGTACCTAGTTGACCACGAACTACTTCAAGAATATTCGATTCTGTATCTACTGCTGTTACTAATGCATATTCAAATGTAGTACCAGCAGAACCACCAGTAGGAACTCTCTTAATTTTTACATAATCATTTACAGCAAAACCAGTTACAGAAGTGATTGCAACAAATGTTTCTGTAGAAGAAAGTTCTGGAGCTGCATTTGGTTCAGCTAATGCACTAGATGTACCACTTTCAGAAAAACTCCACTTGGTTACAGTAGCACCAGAAGCATGTGTTGTTGCTGTAGTACCTAATGCACCACCAGTTACTGTCAATTGACCAGTTGCTGTTGCAGAAACCGTGAAATATTCGTTGTCTACTTTAACAACATCGTTTGCAGCAAATCCAACCGAAGATGCAACATACAATTTGGTACTGTCTGCAGTTGCACCACTTACTGTTAAAATTTGATCTGCGCCATGGTCAACAGCTACAACTTTAAGACTATTCTGTAAAGAACCAGGGGTTTTTGCAACAAATTTATATGATGGAGAAATTTCGTTATTGATAAAATCTAAACTATTTTCAATAACTACGTTTGTTGAACCATCAGTATTAGCATTCTTAAGACCAACAGTGTTGGTAGAATCCATGGGGCGAATTACTGCTGCAACACCGCCATATGCGATAAATTGTGCAGCAGAAAACCAGGATTCAAAGTTATTATTGGTAGGAATACCAAATGTAGAGACCAATTCGGCCTCAGAAGTGATATAGGTTAATTGGTTTACTGGACCTTGTGTAGCAGCAATAGCAACTACACCAATATTTTGGTCAGAAACATTTAAAGACGTAGTTAAATCTACCTCTTTGATAGTTACTCCAGGGGAAGCAAATGACATTTTTTATACCTCTATGAGATTTTTTTCTCAAAACTATTTATTTATTTCAAAATTTCGAGAGATTAGTGATACTCCCACATAAAAGATCTATCACCAAACTCATCTAAATGCCATCTGTCACCTTTATCATCAACAAATGTGGTTTCTTCTTCACTCAGTCCATCTAATATAAAACCAAAAGGTGACATATCTTGTTCAATGGCATTTTTTTGTTCTTCATAAATTCTTTGTCTGACATCGTTTGATGTCATTTCTTTAAAATATGGTTGTGCAATCATCCATGCGAAAATAACCATGCACATAACTAGATCATCATTACATCCGTCTTCTGCTTCAAAAGATTTATTCTTTTGAATAAACGTTGTCAATTCACTAAGAATTTCATAGTCGCATAAAATAAGTTTATCATCTTCTATTAATGTTTTTAAGTTTGAGCATCCAGTCTTTTTTACTGCAGTTGTAGTTTTAACACCCAAGTATGCCTTGTGAGAAAAACCAGTTCCTAATACCTGACCTGCTCTACCCTTCATTGCACACATTAAAAGATTTGGATATTCCAAATCAAATTGCATAATGTCCGCAACCTGAGCACCAATATCATTAACTTCAATTAATACATATGCTTTATTATAATTTTGTGCGGTTGTTTCAATTACATTTGGAAACAACATTGGTTTGATTTCATTGCTTCGATATTTACCTACAATTTTATATGGAACTGTAGTTATATCGTATATGATGAATGCTGAATAATCGTTACTAACACCTCTAGCAACATCAACTGTTAATAGATATTCGTGGTTCTCGATTGGTTTTTCATAAATATCCAGACCTGCATTAGAAACAATTGGATCATCAATTGCAATTGTTCTCAACTTTGATGGAGATATTAGAGTATCAACGGATCCTAAAAATTCACACTCAAACTCTTGAGTAAACTGTCTTGCAGAAGTGTTCGCAATAGTTTGTTCCTTCCACTTTTCATCTCTACCAGGAACTTGTGACCAGTGAACTTCTAAAGGAATATAATCATTCTTCTGTCTTTGTGCATCATGCCAAAGTTTATAGAACATGTTCATTCCATTTGGTGTTGAAATGATAATAACTTTGGTTTTTTGTCCAGAAGAAATAGTAGGATATACAGAAGAAAAGAATTGCTCTGCAATATGATTTGGAATGAACGCAAATTCATCCAAGAAGATGATGTTGAATGACATTCCTCGGACAGCAGAACTTGATGTAGAGTTCGCAGATATTTTAGAACCGTTTTCTAGTACCATGGAACCTTTGTTCCATGATATAACTCCTTGTTGTAAAAACTTGGGTAAATTTTCGTATGCTAACTGAAGTCTTCCAAGAATATCCATCGCAATGGAAGACTTGTTTGCAAGAATTGCAATATTGATATTTGGATTAAAAATTGCATAATGAAGTAGATAAGATACTACTGTAGTAGTCTTACCAGTCTGTCGAGGAAGTTTAGCAATATTAAATCTATTTGTATGAAAGTTGCGAATTAAATCCTCTTGAAAATCGTACATATCAAAAGGAATCAAACCTTCATCTAGAGAAACAATCTTTACATAATGTTTTGCAAAGTATACAGGATCATCTTGACATTTTATAAATTCAGCAATAGATTTTTGATCCCAATCTATAGGAACATTTGCTCTTTTTAAATTCGGATTACCTAAGTAAACATCATCATTTCTCATGACACATTATCTTCCTTCTTCTTTATGTATCCAGGTTTTTAATTCTCTTAAATATTTTCTTAAGATATTAGCTTGTTCTTCATGCCAATAATCTCCAGTCTCCATCCAGAGACGAGTATGATTATCTATAGCTTTGAGTATTTGATGGATGGGAGCATTCCAACACTCTCTTTTAGGAGTGTTCCATTCTCGTGGCATGGTATAACGAGCGAGTGGATTTCATTATATCTAAAATAATCAACTTGACATTGACCTGGACTTATTTCAGAATAACCCACTATCATAAAAGCAATAAATTCCATCATTTTTTCTTGCCGCCGTTCTTCGCCTTTTTAGCAGTAGCATTTCCTTGATTTTGTTTTGAGGTTTTCTGTCCACCAGAAGAACCTTTCTTGCCTTTATTTGGTGACTTAGCCATTAGCAGTTCCAAGCACGTAATGATTTATTTATGCGAGAATTTGGGTCATTTGCTGTTTTTTTAGAAGTACGTTTGTTTTTCATGCCTCTCATTCTTGCACAAAAGGAATCTCTACGTGATCCTCCTTCTGGTTGAGGTGCTTTTAGATCTGATCCAGGATTCTCACGTTCATAGGATTTGCGTCCTTTTTCATTTAAACCGCCATTTTTATTTTGACCTTCTTTACGAGTCCATGCAGCACCTTCATTTTTAATTGAAGGAAGTCCTACCTTTTCTCTTTCTTTTTTATGTCTTGCTGCAGCGTCAGGAGAATGTCTTTCTGCATCTGCTTTTGTCATACTACTAAGACCAGTAGTTTTCTTTTTATCAATTGTAAAACTTAAAGTAGCTTCATCAATAGTTACTTCTAGATGTTCACGATTTAATAACTTTCCCAGTAGACCTTTTTTCTTAGGTGTAGGAGACTTATATCCATGACGTTTGGCATAATCCATATAAGATTCACCTGGACGTAATTTCTTAGGATCTTCTTTTGGTTTAGATGCAGCCTCACGATCTTCGCGAGCACGTTGGTTGGCGCCAGGACCACCTAATTTTCTATCTTGTTCTGGATCTGGATGCCAAAAATCTGCACGTTCTTTCATGTCTTCTTTATATGAAGGACATTCTTTCATACCGTGAACAGGACAATATGTTCCAGATTTTGTTTTTACACAATCTTTGGAAAGAACTTTTTTAGTTTCTTTTGGTTCTTCACAACCACAATGCTCCTCATAATAATTTGCAAACTCTTCATCTACACCCGACATGTAATCTGCTACAGTATCAATATAATCTGTTGCTAAAGTAATTTTAGACTGGACCCAGCCTGGCATTTGCATGTCATCATTTTTTATAGCTTTCTTTAATATTTTTAAAGCTTTTTCCATTGTCTCCAATTGACTTTTCGCCATCGAACCTTCATCATCAATTTCTCTACCCATAGCAACTGCTATATGATTTTCCTTGACAGTTTTCTTTTTATTCCATTCGGATTTGAGTTTCTTTTCCATAGGTAGTAAATGTTTGTAGTAATCTGGGAACTCCATGATATGTTGAAGCGCAATACCATAAGCTTCTTCATGTGTAGTTACATGTTCTCTTTCAATAGTAGAACCAATTTCTGCTTGACGAGTAACATAATCGAGAGAAATGCTGTGTTTTTGTGCGATCTCTTTTTCGGTGGGAATTCTTTTTTTCATTAGTAAATCTCCCTCCACTGGATAGTAGCAGCAACGTTGGCATCAGCATTATTAGCGGTATCAACGGTTTTTACAGCAACAACAAATACTTCTGAATCTGTTGAATCTATATTTTGGACAATAATATTTTTCTTTGCTTTTGTCAAACTACCAGAATCTACTGGTGTTAGTGAGTTTGGTGAAGAACCAGCAGTTACAATACCAGCAGCAAACACATCAACATCGCCATTGATTACTTCGGCATTAGCACAATACTGAACTCCACTATTTGTATCAGCATCAACCCATGTTAAAACACCACTATTCAAGGTAGTAGTCAGTTGAGTATCACTTGATAGTTTGATTAATTCATAATAACAGGCATCAGATTGAGCAAAAATACCAAGTGTATTTGGTCTCACACTAATTCTATTTGGATAGTTATTAAATGAGTTTTTGAGACGAATTGCTAAAAGAGGGAATCTTGTTCCGCCAGGAGTTTTAGTAGTTCTAACTGCTGGAGAAGTAATCGCCCAGTCAATACCACTTTCAACATATCCACCTTCTGACATTACGGTAGAGCAAATCTGATCCATAGATCCGCCAGCAGTTGTTCCTGTATTGAGCATCTCACATCTCACAGGAAGATTTGGATTTGACATATACACTTCTGCCAACTCGTTGGAGCAGTAGTATTCATGTGCTAAAACAATCTGACCGTTATGAACAAATCCACAGCGAACTCTACCAACTCCCAGCCACTGGAAATCAATATAAACTAATTGGGTTTTTGAAGTATTGATATCAAACTTGGAAGGACCAGTTCCATCACAAGGATCAA
>Ga0129333_10001354_pt1 | contig 22108 bp, 36 predicted proteins | sample CPB6_08_DNA_FD_94474 | JGI IMG/M metagenome (GOLD analysis project Ga0129333, IMG submission 94474) | Freshwater to marine salinity gradient microbial communities from Chesapeake Bay, USA - CPBay_Sum_0.6_0.8_DNA | ecosystem: Environmental > Aquatic > Marine > Coastal | place: USA: Chesapeake...
AGAAGTAAAACCTGGAGAACTAAGACTAACAGGACAGGTATTGGGCGACATCTATTTAGGTAAAATTACCAAGTGGAACGATCCTGCTATTGTTCAACTTAATCCTAATAGCAAACTACCCGATCAACAGATTGCTGTAGTTCGTAGAGCAGATGGTTCTGGCACAACATTTATCTGGACAAATTATCTCAGCAAAGTTAACAAAGAGTTCAAAGAAGTTATCGGCGAAGGTACTGCTGTTAACTGGCGAGTAGGAGCAGGCGGCAAAGGCAACGAAGGTGTCAGTGCTATGGTCAAACAATTGCCCGGAGCACTAGGCTATGTTGAGTATGCTTATGTTAAACAAGCAAAGATGAATTGGGTACAAGTTCAGAATCGTGATGGTCAATGGGTTGCACCCGATGACGAAACATTTAAGGCAGCAGCAGCAGGTGCTCGTTGGGATCAGTCATTCTATCAGATTCTAACTGATCAACCTGGCAGAACAAGTTGGCCTATCACAGGTGCTACATTTATTATTATGCCACTAAAGAGCACAAAACCAGAAGATGCTCAAGAAGCTATTAAGTTCTTTACATGGGCATTTGATAAAGGTGATGCTATGGCCACAGAACTAGATTATGTGCCTATGCCTAAATCAGTAGTTCCACGAATTAAAACAGAAATGGCTAAAATAAAATAAAATCGACCACAAAGATAGAGTGGTGCTGGAAGCTCGTAACCAGCAGGCCCCGCAAGGGGCTTTTTAATTTTAGGTAAATATTAAGATGGCAAAAACCTATCGCAGCATTTTTATTTCAGATGTACATTTAGGCACTAGAGATTGTAAAGCAGAAAAACTTAACAATTTTCTCAAGCATAATACCTGCGATACTCTTTACTTAATCGGCGATATCATTGACGCTTGGAAAATTCAGCAGAATAAATGGCGTTGGAAACAAAGTCACACCAATGTGGTACGCAGAATATTAGGTCATGCTAAACGCGGCACAAGAGTTGTTTATGTGGCCGGCAACCATGATGAATTTTTAAGACCAATGATTCCATATGGATTCACTTTTGGTCTTGTTGAGATACATAATCAAATTGAACATATAGGTGCCGATGGTCGACACTATCTAGTAGTACATGGCGATTTATTTGATGGTATTACAAGATTAGCACCTTGGATTAGTTTTTTAGGTGACAAAGCCTATGACTTTGTGCTTTGGCTAAACAATAAATTTAACTGGTGGCGACATAAATTCGGCTTTGGCTATTGGAGTTTAAGCAAATATCTCAAACATAGAGTCAAAAAAGCCGTAGATTTTATATTTCAATTTGAAAATAATCTTGTAATGTATTGTAAAAAAAGAGGTTTTGATGGAGTAATATGTGGTCATATACACCACGCAGAAATAAAAGAAATAGACGGTGTTGTCTACATGAATGATGGCGACTGGGTCGAAAGCTGTACGGCACTAGTAGAACACTGGGATGGCCGTTGGGAGATAGTAACTTGGACTAAGGAGCGAGATGATGTGGTTGATGATATTGATAGCAGTTCACATAAACAATCCAAAAGACATACCAGGAAGAGTGGAGATACAGTTTCCCAATCAACAGACCTGCGAACAAGCACTGGCCACGATGAAATGGCAACTAAAGTTTGATAATTTTAAGGTAGAAGGTAAGTGTCTAAAACAATCCTAATCATTACTGATAACCTTAAGGACCAAATCAATGGCGTGGTTACCACTTACAAAAATATTGAAGCGTGTGCGGTTCGTGACGGTTATAGCATTGTTTACATTACTCCCGGGGACTTCCGCTACTTTGATTGTCCTGGCTACAACGAAGTCAAGATTGCCTTTGCCGGGAAAATCGGCCAGAAGATTGAGGCGATATGTCCGGATTATATCCATATCGCCACAGAAGGTCCTGTGGGTCTGTGTGCTAGAAAATATCTTTCAAAACATGGCTATAGGTACAATACTGCTTATCATACTAAGTTTCCGGAAGGAATTAGAAAACTATTTGGCGTACCTGAAAACTTTACTTGGCCTTTAGTTCGTTGGTTTCATAAACACAGCGGTCGAGTATTGACCACAACCGAAACAATGGTCAAGGAGTTGAAAGATCACGGATTCACTGGAGATATTATTCCTTGGACAAGAGGTGTTGACCGCGATGTTTTTTATCCCAGCATCAATTACACTGACACCAGGATGCTGTTGTGCGTTAGTAGAGTTTCAAAAGAAAAAAATCTAGAAGATTTTTTCCGTTTAGATTATCCGGGATATCGTAAGGTCATGGTAGGCGATGGCCCTATGCTAGAAACATATCGCCGACAATATCCCGAAGTTGAATTTGTGGGATATAAAACTGGTCATAATTTAGCGGCTTATTATAGACAGGCCTCAGCATTTGTATTTCCCAGTCGCTGGGAAACATTTGGATTGGTTATGATCGAAGCTATGGCCTGCGGCACTCCTGTAGCAGCATATCCCTGTCAAGGCCCATTGGATGTCATTGATCAAGGTATTACCGGATCAATGAATGACAATTTGGCACAAGCGGTTACAGACGCATTATTATTGGATCGTACTCAAGTATTATTGGGCAGTCAACGCTGGACATGGGACGCTGCTTGGAATATATTTAAAGATAATATTGTTTCTTCTGGCTATAAATAATTTAGCAAGGAGGGCACTATTATGATCAAACAGAAAAAGTTGATTCACGAGTTGTATCGTGCTTGCTTTGAACACGATGATAAAAAGATCCAGGAACTTCGTAAAGTAGAGTTCGAAAAAATCTTCCAACGCCGCGAATCGGGCAAACCATTTACAAATCGTTGGACGCTGATTAGAATATAGTCAAGCCCCGCAAGGGGCTTTTTATTTGGCTAACTAAATATTGAAGTGAGGAAACATTATGAAAAACGAAGCCAAAAAAATCTATCTTAATCCATGGATAGCACTAGTAACTCTAGTTGCTATAGTTGCTATTAGATTTTGGGATCCAAGTTTTGTAGAAAGCATCAGGCTTCGTTATTTTGATCAGTTGATTACCAGTCAAGAAAAAGTAGAAGTCCCGATACATGTTGTTAACATCGACGAAGACACATTAGAAAAATATGGACAATGGCCTTTCCCTCGTGATGTATATGCTGAAATAATTCAAGACTTATACAAGCGAGAAGCCGGTCTAGTTGTATTCAATGTATTGATGGCAGAAAAAGATCGCTTTGGTAAGGATCAAGTCTTAGCTCGAACAATGGAGAAGAATCCCGTTGTTATACCTAGTGTGGCCAGCACAAAAAGTAAAAACGCTGATCCCGGTAGTTCTGTACAACTTGTTGGTCAAGATCCTAGTGGTAAACTAGTCGAGTATCCTGGATTGATCAACAGCATCGAAACAATCAATGAACGAGCAGCAGGCATGGGTATTGTTAATACCTTTCCTGAAATCGACGGCGTTGTTCGTCGTGTGCCATTGATTATTGCTGCTGGAGAAAATGTTCATCCCGCACTAAGTTTGGAAACACTACGAGCAGCCGGTGGCAGCGCAATACAAGCCAAGGTTGGCGAACTAGGCATCGAAGCAGTTCGTATACCTAATGTAGGTCGATTTGACACAGATAATCTAAGTCGTATTTGGATTGACTGGCGTAACCGACCTAAAGAACATAGTCTAGCCCAACTACCTGACAGTTTTGAAAATGGTATTGTCGTAGTAGGCCTAAGTGCTGCTGGTCTAGCTAATCCTATTGCTACAGCACAAGGCGAAGTTTGGCCACATTACCTACAATCTGCTGTTATCGGAACACTAGCTACTAACAGTAGCATTAAGCGTAGCACCTATGCTGATCATATTGAAATTGCCAGCATATTAGTTATGGGTGCGTTAATGATATTCTTAATGCGTTGGACTTATGTAGGTGTGTTTACTACTGGTCTAATTGTTTATGGTAGTATTGCCGCTAGTATGTATGCTTATAGAGAATACAGTTATCTGTTTGACATCACAGCATTCAGCGTTGGCTTGTTAATCGTTGCCATGCACGCCTACATTAGTAAGTTTATTACAGAGTTCTTATTAAAGCAACAAATTAAGAAACAATTCAGCAGTTACCTAAGTCCAGACTTAGTTGCTAAACTAATTAAAGATCCCAGTCTACTAAAACTTGGTGGCGAAGAAAAAGAATTATCTATTATGTTTACTGATGTTCGCGGCTTTACTAGTATCAGTGAACACTATGGCAAAGATGTACAAGGTCTTACAAAGATCATGAATAGATACATGACCGCCATGACTCGTAAGATCCTAGAGAATTCGGGCACACTAGACAAGTATATTGGTGACGCACAGATGGCATTCTGGAACGCACCTATAGATGAAACCAAGCATTGTAAAGATGCTGTAAAAGCAGCATTAGAAATGCTGGGAGACTTGGAGACATTCAACAATGAAATTAAATCCGAAGGTGTTCCTCCATTCGGCATGGGAATTGGTATTAATACTGGTGTCGTTGTTGTTGGTAATATGGGTTCTGAGCAACGCTTTGATTATACTTGCTTGGGCGACGCTGTTAATTTGGCTAGTCGTTTAGAAGGACAAAGCAAGCCTTACGGTGTTAAAATTGTTTTAGGTCCTATTACTGCTGAGAGACTGGGCAATGAGTACTTTACACTAGAGCTAGACTGTATTGCTGTTAAGGGTAAGAAGGAAGGTGTAACTATCTATACAGTAATGTACAATCCTAATCCCGGTGCCATGCCAGAATGGCTAATGGCCAAAGACATGCATGACGGTATGTTAACATATTATAGACAACAAAAATGGGATAGTGCCATAGAACTTGTTAACGAACTCAAAGGAGAGTTTGATGGCGAGATGGATCACTACTACGACTTGTGGTTAGAGCGTATCGAGGAAATGCGTAATGCCAACTTACCTAAGGACTGGGACGGCGTATTTAGAGCGACCTCGAAGTAATTTTAAGTAAGCCTAAAAACTTAAAGATTTGTATATAGAGCCACCCTGCATCAAACTCAAACCAGCGACGGCTTAGTCTTGGGTTAGCAGGGTCGAGATGATGGTTATTATGTAAGCACTCGCCACCAACAAGCAAGTCCAATGGAAATATATTTCTAGATTTGTCTTTAGTTTCGCCATTACGATATCCCCACCAATGTCCTATGCCGTTAATAATACCGGCGGCCCAAAAAGGTATCCATATCATCTGTATACCCCATACTAAAAATCCCCACCATCCAAATAGCAGTACATCTAACACAAGTAATATAAGGATGCCAAGTCCATTGTAAGGTGTGTATAGCTTATGCTCAATCCAATCATCAGGAGTGCCAACACCGTAAGCAGTAACCATTTCATGATCTTTCGACGCACTAGCATATAAAAATGCTCCCCCAAACAAAACTCTTAGTATTCCATAATGATGAGGACTGTGTGGATCATCTTTTTGTTCGCAGAATCTATGATGCTTGCGATGTATAGCTACCCACTGTTTTGTTACCATGCCTGTTGTTAGCCATAACCAGAATCTAAAGAAATGACTTAACACGGGATGAAATGTCAAACCTCGATGTGCTTGTCCTCTATGTAAGAAAACTGTGACTGCTATGATGGTGATATGAGTCGCTATCAGCGTATATAAGATTTCTGCCATCAATCGTCGCCGGCAGCGTCCTTGATCTCTTGTGGTGTAGCTTTGCGACCCTTAGCACCGATAGGAACTTCAGCAGCTTTCTTAGCAGCTTCTTCTTCACGCTTCTTCTTGAACGGATCAATATTGATCTCTTGTTCAGCAATGATACGCTCTTTGTCAATGGTCTTGCCGCGTAGCTGTAACACAGTTTCTACTTTTTGATTCAATCTAATCAAATCATTATCCAGCATGCGAATACGATCAATCAGGCCAATTAAAATGCCATTGGCCTGTCCTATAACAGGCTTAATTTCAGTAGTCACCCATTTCCACACAAAGAATACAAAGTATCCCATGCCAGCAGCACTGACGATGGGGAAACCATATTTACCGATTAGATCTGCTATGTTATCCATTTATTCTCTCTTAATCTCGATTAGTTCGTTATATATTTTTTGATAAGTCTCTGTAATTTCTTTTAAAACTTCTTCACTAGTGTCAGTTTGTTCTATCTCAACTAGATCACGAGCTAGATTTTTCATCAATTGATTGATAGCATTGTCATCCATTACAGTCCACTTGCTCCAACAGTTGCCCATTCGCGAGCACCACTTGGTAATGTCTGTTCGCAGGCTAACTGCGCTACTAGTGTTGTAACAATGCCTGCTACCACTGCTGCACAGCTCTGTGGAACAATCATAGCACCAGCTGCCTTGTCAATTGACTTGGCTAGTGTAAAGGCAATAGCATCAGTTAGAATCTGTTTGTTCTTGCTGCCAATAGCTTTTTGTATATCTTTACTAATCCAAATTAGTTCAACGAACGCTTTAGCAGTTAAGTCACAGGCAGTGCCCATGGCTACTGCACCAACAGTTTCTTTGGCAGCAAGATAAGCAATAGCAGTAGCACTTAATGGTGCTGTGGCTGCTGTAGTTGTTGCTTGACTGCTGGGTTCTGGACGATATAGTAAGGCAGCAAAGATTGTACCCAACGCAATACTAACACCAATTTGACAGTAATTTTCTTCTACCCATTCTGCGATAAGTTCACCTACTTCAGCAACTTCGTACACACCTTTTTCAAGGACCTGACCTGTCAGTTTAGCACCTGCTTCAACATCTGCCATGGCAGCTTCGGCAACTTTAGCACTGGCCATAGCTGCTTTAGTTGTTTCAGTATAGGCTTTAACGGCATCGCTAACAACAGTCTTTTGAATTGTGCTGACTGTGTCTTTGGCTAAGTTTTCTGCATCTTTAGTTAATTTACCGCTAGTGTCGACAATAGTCTTGCCTGCTACATTAACTGCTTTGCTAGTTTCTTTTACTACAGTATTAACTACTGGAGTTACTGCCTGCTGTACTGGTTGAACGACAGCTTTGTTGATGTCATTGCCAATTTTTTTCCAAGTACTTTTCTTGAATGGGTTTTTCATGTTTAATCTCTCCGCTGATCCGCTTGCTCTGCTCTACTAATACGATAATAGTCTGGTTGTAAACCTAGTGCGTGACTGATTTTAACATCCACACGCTGCAAGTCGTTGGTCATTGTATCTACTCGAGCATCTAAACCTTTAATGATGCCGGCCATGCCGTTAACGCTGCTAGTTACACCAGCTAGAATAAACTTTAGAGTTAAGAACACAAAGTATCCAGCAGCAAGGGCCGCAGCAATAGGAAAGCCGACATCGGCAATTAACTTAAAGATATCCATATTAGCCTTTCTTAAATAAGGCCATTACCTTTGCCTGTAGATCTTTAGCAAACTGTGGCTGTGGAAAATTCCAACCAATGAATGCACCAATTGCTAACCAAAATAATGTTTCTAACATGCTAGTCTCCTTATAGTACAAAAGGCAACCACATCCATAGTGCCTGACTAACAAACAAACTACCTACTGCTCCGACTACTACGCTAATCCAGAACATAGGCATACTTACTGCTAATATACTAGCAGTTAATAAAACAATAGCAATTTGTAGAATACTACCGCCCCAAGTAAACCATGGTGACTTTTCGCGAGCAACATCACGCTCTGCTTCTAACTTTTTAGCCTTTTCCATGATTTCTTTTTTGTCTGCTTCCATGCGAGCAGCTTCAGCTTCGAATTTGGCTTTGTTTTCTGGAATCTTAGACTCTACGGCACTTGTTTCATATAGCACTTGACGAACATTCTTTGCTTGATACCAAGCCCATTGATTGTTAGCAGCGATAGTATTGTTCTGGATCTTGCTGCTGTTCTGGCCGCCAATCATTGTATTGATAGCTAGTATAGCTGCTAAAAACACAATAATAAAACCTGCTTTGTCTTTGATCTTAGCTTCACGCTCGCTGCGGCTTAGGGGTTTAACTTCCGTCATTTTTGCTCCTTGTCTTGAGGTTGTTCTTTTTGAGGAATAGGAGGGTTCGGCCTGTAAGGGGGATGTTTTGGGGGTTTATGCCTGAACCAACTCATATAGCTCCTTGCTCAAGTATTTAGCAAAATTGGTACTAGTACTAGATAAATAAAAAGAGGAGATAACTATGGAGTTTACTTTTAACTTTACGGCAGAAAAACTAGCAAAACTAATTAAGAAAAATAAAAACCCCGACGAATGGTTTGAGGGTCTATACGAACAATTACCTAAATTTGCCATTGTTACTCCCGCTCGTGTTGCTGGCTTTATTAGTCAGTGCCAACATGAAAGTCTAGATTTTACTATTCTGACAGAAAACTTAAATTACAGTGCTAAAGGACTACGCGGTATATTCGGCAAGTATTTTCCTAACGATGATATCGCCAAACAATACGAACGCAAACAGCAGATGATTGCTAATCGTGTCTATGGGGGCCGTATGGGCAATGGCCCTGAAGCCAGCAATGACGGCTGGACTTTTAGAGGACGCGGCTTAGTACAACTTACAGGTCGCAGCAACTACACACAATGTAGTCGTGACTTGTTCGGTGATGACACTCTAATAGAGAATCCTGACTTAGTTACTGAGCCAGACTATGCTATTCTCAGTGCCTGCTGGTTCTGGCATAAGAATAGACTAAATGACATCTGCGATCGCGGAGATGTTGTATTACTAAGCAAAAGAATAAATGGCGGAACAATCGGTTTAGCCGACCGTATCCACCATTGGAATGATGCTATTGCTTTATTCGAGGCTGATTAATTCAACAAGTCGTTGAGCAGTAGCAGGACTTAGTGTCCAACCCAAGTGCCCGTGGCCTGAGTGATAGTAAATGTTCTTATGTTTGCTGGCACGCACCATGGGCATCATGTTGGCAGTCATAGGACGCAGACAAGTCCACGAACTATAATTACTAGCATCCATTCTTGGGAAATTAGTATGAACCCAATTTAACAAAGGTTCAATACGATCCCTGCGAATGTCATAGTTCTCTCCGGCCAACTCTGCTGTGCCTGCTACACGAAATCTATTGCCCAATGTGCTGGTAACAATCTTTGCTTGATCATCTAACAAGCTGACCTTAGGCACATGCTTGACTCCGCTGTTACCTAAGTCAATAGTAATACTGTATCCTTTAACAGGATAAATGTCGCAGCTATCGCCTAATGTTTTCGCTAGCTTTCTAGTTCCAACACCTGCAGCAATAATGACTTTGTCATAATAACCAACCAATGATCTAGCATCTTCGATAAAGTCATTGAACATAAACTTGACTTTATATCGGTTGATCATTACTTTAGACAACGCTGTACAAAACTTGTGTATGTCGCCAGTCCAGTCACTGGGCGTCCATGCTCCGCCTACAATGTCTTTGGTGTTTTTTAAGTTGGGTTCTAACTTTATAATTTCTTTAGGTGTAAGTATATCCCACTCGACGCCATTGCGATTATAGATGCCCTGGGCTTTTAATGCTTTATCGAAATACTTTTTATCTTTATAAAAATGCAGTATTCCGCAATCGCTTTGATCAAACTCCAAGCGTTCTTTTTTAATGATCTCTTGATACAGTTGTCTAGATTCTAGACCCAAGCGAATTGTTTCTGCTGTGTTCTTTTCGTAAACATTACTAGCAGTATTGTAAAGAAACTTAGCTAGCCATTTTGCTTTGTCCCAATCTAAACTGGGACGAATCAGCAAAGGTGCGTCTTTGGTAAACATCCATTTGGTGCCTTTGATAACATTGCTCCATGTTGTCCACACTTCGCTGTTGCTGACACTGACTTGGCCGCCGTTAGCGTAACTAGTACGCATGGCAGGATATCGTTCACCTTCGTAAACAGTTACATCATGGCCCTGGCGAGCCAAAAGGTAAGCGGGCATGACACCTGCTATACCTGCACCAATGACTGCTATTCGCATTAGTTGTCCAATACTTTACTTACTGCGTTGATTACACTGGCAATACGGCCAATGTCTCGTAGCTGCTCTGTCGAGTAGCCTTCGGCTTTAAGTGTTTCATAATGTGCTTTAACACAGAAATGACACTTACCAACAATACTAGCAGCTAGGCTATATGCTTCAAAACGACCTTTGGTTGTGCCGCCATGAGTGGCAATGGCATTCATGCGTAACTGTGCAGGCAAGCCTTTCAAGTTGGCATCATCGGCCATCTCAACATAAGGATACCAAGTGTTGTTCATAGCCATCAAGCTAGCAGCAGTAAGAGCAGCATCTGCTTCTTTACGGTCAGCAATCTGACTATGTAACCATGTCCAGAACTTGCTGTTACCAGTAGCAAAGGCAGCAGCCACAGCAATAGCTTCGGCTTCTTCTACAGGCAATGTGCTACGCTTAACAACTGCATCCAAGTTTAACTTAGTGTCTTTGGCATACTCAGGTATGCTGGATTCCTTTAACGCATCTACCCATGTTGTCATAGTGGGTCATCCTCGCTTTCGTTTTCAAACAAACTTAGTTCATATTTTTCTAATTCTACTTGATACTGTTCTTCAGTCAAGCCATGCCATCCAATGCACTTGCCAGTTGGGCTACGGCCGCAGCCGCAAGCACCAAACTCTTCTGCGTTTTCTTTTACTCGTACTTGCATATTATTTCCTCGATGCTAGAACAATCTTACAGATATGCTCTAGTCTTTCTATATGTTCAAAGGCACGCCATGGACTAGTGTCAATGGCTACAACTCCGTGTCCTTTGATGCCCACAATATCATAACTGATGTTGCCATCCTTGTCCAGCTGTAAGTTCTTATGGCACTGATCTGCTAGTTCCTGACTGATAGGCGGAACATCTGGCACATTGGGTGCAACCTTTGTGTAACGACTTAGCTCAGGAAAGTCATTAGTAATAGTGCTCAAATCAATTCCGGCATGCATGGCTGCAACACAGTAAGTAGGATGAAAGTGCATGACTACACGAACATCGTTACTGTGTTGCCCCATCTCACGCTGTAGGCCAAAGTGCAGAGGAATTTCTCCGCTGGGCTTTAATGCACTACTGATATCGGTGTAAGGCATTTCTTCCCAAGCATATAGAAAATCTAAACTTCCCCAACCACTGGCCAGCGCTCTGTTAATTTTTATTTTCTTGAATTGATCTGGCTGCATGGTCTGCTTACGCACACCGCTAGGTGTAATGTAAAAGTGATCACGATCATGATGTCGTATACTGACATTACCGTCTCGACTAGTAATCCAGTTGCGGCGATATGCCTCTACCATTGTTTCACAGATTGTTTCTAGCATTATCGTCCTTTACAAGAGAGGCAATGCTCCCTCTTAAGATATTCAAATTGTTCTCTAAAGTTCATATTGCCTCCTCTCTTTTAATTAAAGTGTCTCACCACCAATTGCACGGTTGCAAGGGCATAGTTCACCAGTTTGCAATGCGTCTAGAATACGCAGAGTTTCGTCTGGGCTACGACCAACATCTAAGTTGTTAACTGTGACATGCTGAATAACATTGTCTGGGTCAACAATAAATGTAGCACGAAGAGCAGCACCAGCTGGTGCGTAGAATACGCCTAGCTGTTCAGCAAGACTTAGTTCGCCACGAGCAACATCAGCAAACATCCAGCTGTTGGTCTTCTTTAGATCTTCGTGAGCGGCACGCCATGCTAGCTTGCAGAACTCGTTGTCTGTGCTGCCAGTTAAAAGGACAGCATCGCGGTCAGCAAAATCACCAACCAACTTATCGTACGCAACGATTTCTGTAGGACATACGAAAGTAAAGTCCTTAGGATAGAATACGATAACTTTCCACTTACCTTCAAAACTCTTCTCCGTAATTGTTTCAAATGCACCGTCTGGTGTTGTGAACCCAGGCTTAACACCTGTTATTGCAAAGGCTTCTAGTTTATCACCTACTGTTTTCATTTGTATTTCCTTTATAAAAAATGAATTATTTTTGACTACGACAATTTGGACAAATCAATTGTAAATTGCCTTCACTATTATTATGCGAATTATTGTCGAGGTAATCTACTACTAAGGGTATAGGACTGCCAAAATGTTGTTCATTTAGGCAAACTTCACACCTATGTCCCTTTTGCTCAATCAAATATTTTTTAACATATTCAGGAACCTGACGCCAAGCAGTTTCGCCTTCGTGAGCCTTCCATTCTTTAACCAATAGCCTACTGCGATGTTGCTGTTGACAACTGTTATTGCAGTATTTGTTAGTGTATGAATGTCCTTTAATAGGATTTGTTTTGCCACAATTAAGGCAAGTAAAACAACCTTGCATCTTTGTCCTTACTGATAGAGCACTTAGTAGAGCACCTAGTATTCTATTTAGTGCTCTGCATCAGTAATTATACTAGTAGATAAAATTATCAACAAAGATTTTTATCCGTAATAATATTCTAATATTAAATCATTGAACTTTTTTAAATTATCCGCACTCCAAGAATTAAGTAATTCAAATTTTTTCATTTCGAATACCCGACTCTTTTCTAAATGGTGTGCCATTGTCGACGGTTCCAAATTCTTATCGTATACCATACTCCAGTCCCATTCAAGAGAATGATACAGTATGTGTTTAGGATTGTAAAATTTTAAATCGCACAGATGATTATCTAGATATGGATTAAGTACTAAAGAAAATGATGTTAGGCCGGATTTAGTTCTAATAAGTTTTTTACATTTAGAAAAAATAATTGATTCTATTAGAGCATCTTCTCCGGCCTTATAAGATCCATAAACTTGACCGGTATTGCGATGGTTGACTTCAAATTTAACCAGATCACTGTCCCAGTGTATAATTTTGTTTGGGAATGTTTTTTTCATCTCATTCCTAGTAAGCTCGCTGTCTGTGCTTAAAAATATATTAGAAACATGAGAAAATTTTTCATTAATTATATCTTTATAGTAGCTTAACGGAACATGGGCCCTTGTAGTATCATAAAAACTATCAGTACCTCTTATGTGAATACCGATTGTGTCGTCACAAAAATTATTACTAACAAATAAATCTGCTTTATCGAGTATATGTTTTTTAATATGCAAATATTTTTTTCTAATCTCATTAAATTGAATATGACTAGAATTTGTTGGAACAATATTTACACTGCCTTCTGCAAGGTGTTCCATAAAATAAATTTCACCGTCGATGGGCACAGGTTGATCAAAATAATTATCCCATGGATTAGATCTAAATTCTGTGTCCTCCGGAGGATGATACAAACTCATTTTGTACCGCAAATCCATAAAAGGTAAAACATTCATGGAAGTCATTATTCGATCATAACGCCGGCTGGCTGACAAAAAACCATGAATCATTGCCATTAGAGATTTATCATGACCTTCGGATGAAAATCTAAATAGTCTTTTTGGCCGATATTTATGGTCTTGCATTTAATTATTTCCGTCAAAACAGGTCTTCGTTCCATTCGCGATGACCTTCGCGAAAAGCCATATTAGCTTGAGTCTCGCGCACTTCTACACGATAGCACCAAAGGCGCTCAGCTTCACCCGGACCCCACATTTCCGGAATGTATACTCCATTGACATATTTGTATAACATGTCTGCTAGGCCTTCACAGCCCAATCTCGGAAGTACTACAATCTTAGCCATCTTCTTTTCTTGTAGCAGCTTAAATGTCTCCATTTCTGGATCATCTTGTGCTACAATTAATGTGTGGTCAAATTGATCTTCCAGGATCTTTTTAAGTTCCTTTAGTCCGCCATAATCAGCTGCCCAATTACGAACATCTAAATCATCTGTACCAAAGTAGAATTTCATGCTAAACGAATAGCCATGAATTAAATTACAATGACTGTCAGCACGCCATTGTCTGTAAGCACAAGGAAATGCGTCATGATATTCCTTTGTGCTGGTCCATTTATAAACACGAGTTTGATTTGCCATCTCTAGTCTCCTTTTAAAAGTAGCAAGTTTGATGACATGCAGAATTTCTATAGCGGGTTGAATGCCTAAGGCCGCTGTAACAGTCAAGTATATATTTATTTTGAGGCTTTGTCAAGGCCTTCCAATTAGCATTACTCGTTTGTATCCTTTCAATTGCAGCTCACCTTCATAAAGAATTTCTCGCATTGGAAATTTCTTTTTCATATGATCTACGCTGTGAACACAATTAATGTGTTCGGGGATATCAAAAAGATTATTACTTTGGATAGCAACTACGGGGTCACTTTCCATTTCTTTAAATTTAATTTGAAAGAACCAGTCCTCTTTCATATGTTCAGAACTAGTATTAATAATTAGGTTAGGTAAAAACTTTTCGCTGTATTTTGTACCTTCTCTAAAGTTCTCAACATCCCATTCATAGCCGTTTTTATGCAGAGTCAAATTATTAATATCGGCGTTTATGCTTTTTACTTTATAGTTTTCTAAATTACTTAGATTAAAAATATAATCACTAGTTTCGCAAGCTTCCCGATCTAATTCGATAATACGCATCTTAGCATAAGTAAGTTTTTTATCATAGATGCTTTTTAGTTGACCGTACCAGCCAGCCATAATTAATACATTATTATAGTCAGAATTAATTTTTAGCAGTTCCTCTATAAGCCAAATTTTACTTTTGACCTGACTTCTACTAAAAGCATCATAGATAATGTCACTATCGACTTTTTTCTTATAATCAAAAATACTTCTAAAGATTTTATCTTTATTATCTACTGTAGATAGATTTTTAATACAATATTCTAGAATTGCTTTCTCTCTATCTTCGCTATCTAAAATCTTAACAAAGTCTCTTATAAATTGTACATGCTCTTCATTATGTCTGAACTTTAAATATTCTTCAAGCCCAAACATAACTTCTCTTACGCCACTGCTTTCGCTCACTTGTTACGCTCCGGATATTGTGTGATATTTAAGTTTCTAGGATTAGAATCATGTTTATTATCTGTATACATAAATATTTAGCAATCATTACCTTATGACCACAATGAACTCTGATTCAGTCAATTACAGAATTAGCGACGAGCCTATCGATTACTTTGTAAAAAGAAACAACCATCCGGCTCGGTGCCAATATCCACAAAACTTAAGAAACGGATTAGATGTTAAACTAAGTCCTAGCATTCCGTTCCTTCCCATAGATGATTGGTTACTGACAGAAGATTGGAACGAAATGTTAGCCGAAGCTGTTGCTATAGAAAAAGATTATGTGCTACATCGGTCTCGAGAAAATCATCAGGGGTGGAGCAGTTTATGTCTGCACGGCATTTCGAGTAGTCATACAGAAGGCCCAGAAATATACGGATATACTAATGAAAACTGTCCCTGGCAATGGACTGATATGTCAGATCGATGCCCGACAATAACCAGCTTCTTTAAAGAAAAATTTGATTATACAAGTTATCATAGAATAAGAATAATGAAACTTGCACCAGGTGGCCAGACCAGACCCCACAGAGATTATATAGCCGAAGAAAAAAATAACATTGGATCAATTAATATTGCACTCAATAATCCAGATGGTTGTTATTTTTATATGGATAATGTAGGATATTTGCCATGGACTCAGGGAAGAGCGATTGCTCTCAATTTAAGCCATGTGCATTCTGTTGTCAACAACAGCAATGAAAATAGATATCATCTAATCATACATGGAAATTTAGGAAAAAGTTGGTCGCATCGATTTTATAGCAACTATCGAAATTGGAAAAAAACTTATAGTTAAAATTATTTTTTACGCTCGGGATATTGACGAATACCCAAGTTTCTAAAACAACTTTGTAGAGCTACAATCTGACTCCAACAATCCCACAGCGCATGATGTAGTCTAGGATTAGGGCGCTCATGTTCTACTAGGCCATAAACAGTTCTACAGTCTTTAACTTGCCAATATTTCCAAGCATGGCCGCGTTGTAGTTCTCTATTAATATGTTCTAGAATAACGATATCAAATGCCGGGCCGTTAGCCCACACATTATCAAATGTCTTTGCCCAACGATGAAAATCCAACATTACCTGTTTAATAGGATGTCGATCCTCATCTGTAAATGCTTCTAGCTGAACTTCGGGTTTTTGTCTCCCCCACCATTCGAGTGTGTTGTCATCAATCTTATGATCCAGGCCTTCAAAACTAGCAGGATCGATACGACGATAAAATGTATCCATGATAATCTTATCGCCTTCAAAACTTTCACGATCATCAGCAAAAGGATCGAAGCGAATGGCACCAAAAGTAATCACAACGCTATTAGGTGTAGTAGCCAGCGTTTCAATATCCAGCATTATATCCATTATTGTTTCTTTTTAAGCGTCCAGGAGCCGTCGCCATTGTCGAACCATTCGAGAATGTCGCCTTCTTGCCAACCCGCAACTTCTAACAAGTCCGGCGGAAATTGTAGGAAAAGATCTTCGGTGGCAGGGTCTTCTTGAACATCGAGTATCCATTTATTAGTTTCATTAGTCATGTTTAATAACCTCTACTCCGCTTTGTTTGAGGAATTTGATACCGGCGTCATCTCTATAGTTTTCGCTGTAAAATACTCGGCTGATTCCTGACTGGAATATTAATTTAGCGCACTGTAAGCAAGGACTGTGTGTAACAAACAAATCGGCCCCGTCGCCGCTGTCATTGCTCTTGGCTAATTTCGCCAAGGCATTTGATTCTGCGTGTAAGACCTCGGGCTTGGTTTTTAGTTTATATCGAGCTTTTACCTTATGAACGCCTTCGTCAATGTCAATAAGTTCAACATCTTCTTCGTAGGGATATTCTTCAAAGAATTCTTCGGGACTTAGCCAACCACCCGAGCCTTTGTCGTATACCTTATCTTCGCAATTATTGTCCCATCCGGCTGGCATGCCATTATAGCCCATGCTGATAATGCGATCATCTTTAACTACGATAGCACCGACCTTTAACCTTTTAGCGTAGCTGAGTTCAGCTACTCGCTTGGCGATGTCTTTGTATAGTTCTTTAAATTTTGTTTTCACTTTGTATTCGTAGATTCAGCGCAAAGTTTTCAACTACAAGTTTAGTAATTGTAGCTAACATTACTAAATTACGATCGTAATCTGGCATTTTTTGCCATACAGTATTATACTGTTCTAGCAAATTATTAGCAATAAGATAAGTGGCTGTTTTTTCATCTACACTTAACAGGGCCCAATCAATGGGATCTTCGCTGGCAATTTCTTCTACTAGCTCCACTAAGTGGACTAGTTCGATTTCTTTATCCATTCTATTACTCTGTCCACATGCGTTTTATTGATTTCGGAGAACTCATCATGTTCTACCCAAAGAACTTTTCCATCATTGATTACCGCACACCAGCGTTCACTACGCATGCTCAAGCCATGATTTGTAAAGTCATGGCCTAGTCCATAAGCCATAATAAATGTACCGTCACCATCACCAAAAAATTCAACAACCGAATCATTGGTCTTTTGCTTAATATGATCAGCAAAATGCTTTACCACAAATCCATCTTGACAGTACAAACCAATAACTCTATCAACATTAAGTTCTTTTAACTGTGAACTGGCAGAAGCATATTGTACTGCTTGTTCAGTATCTAGTCGGCTAAATGGAGCAGGGCCGCCGAATACAACTATCAGACCCTGCTGAAATAATTCTTTAACAGTAGTATGAGAATGAATGCCGTCGCTGTTAATAAAGAACAATACACCCAAGTCTAAGTCGCGGCCGACAGTTAGTGCGCTGGGTATACTCATTCTTTTCTTCCACCAAATAACTGTAGTAGGTTTAGGAACAGATTAATAAAGTCCAGATATAGAGTTAAGGCACCACGAATTTCAGCAGTACCATCGCTTTCATAGCTGACTTCTTCACGAATCTTTTGTGTATCGTAAGCAGTCAATCCTAAGAAAATAATGATAGCAATGGCACTGATAACTTGGCCGACTACGCTGTTATCAATCACTCCGGGCCAAAAACTAGCCATAACAACATTAATCAATGAAGCAATGATGATTGCAATTAGGCCAACAAAACAAAATTGTCCGATGCTGGTCAAATCTCGTTTAGTAAAATACCCGTAGAAACTTAGTACACCAAATAGCACCGCGGCGCCCATGAAAGCATTAACAATACTGCCCATAGTAAACACAGCAAAGATTGTAGCAAAGCTAAGGCCCATTAGCGCGGCAAATCCGTGTAGTAATAGTTGAGCACCTGTTCGGCCAACCTTTTCTAGCATAAAGCCAATGGCAAAAATTGCAGCCAGGGGAGCTAGGATTACTACCCACTTCATAAAGCCTGTAAAGAAAAATGCCAGTAATCCTGGACTAGTGCCTACCAAGTAACTAACAATCATCGATGTAATTACTGCTAGACTCATATGGCCATAAACGCGGCCCATGGCACTGTTAATTTCTGATGCTGAACGATAAACGGTTGCGTACATAATTTACCTTTCTAGTAGATTTCGCTTGTTGGGTTTGTCTTTCCACTCATCTGCGTCCTGCAGAGGTTCTTTTTGTTTAGTAATAGGTTTCCAGATTTTTGCCAGTTCGGCATTAATATTTAAAAACTCTTTTTGATCTTCAGGTAACTCAGTGTCCGAATAAATTGCGTTAGCCGGACATTCAGGAACGCATACGGCACAGTCAATGCATTCGTCGGGATTGATAGCAAGAAAGTTTGGGCCTTCTACGAAGCAATCAACAGGACAGACTGTGACACAATCTGTGTACTTACATTTGATACAATTTTCAGTTACTACGAAAGTCATTGTTGTTTTCTTCTTCCTTGTTTATAAAAGTAATTTTTTCGTTTATTTCAACAAAACTACCACATCTAGAACAGATAACATCTGGCTCTAAACGATGTTGCTCAAAGTATGTACCGCATTCAGGATTGGTACAATGCAAACTCCATTTTGATATAGGTAATAGCATAATAGTCTATTTATTATGCTCGACTACTCTTTTGCATAAATCAATATATTGATCGTGAGTCATTGAATTTTTTGAGCAATTTGCAATCCATGTAATTAATTGTACATTCTTTCTTGAATAAGGCTTATCGCTATCGATTCTATCAATTGTACAACTATTAGGATTTGTGTTGAAACCAAAATTGCCGCCGCGAGTAAACTCCAGCGGAATTCCAGTATAGGCACATCGCCATTCTTGCTTTTCTCCAATAGCCCATAGTTCGTCTAGAGTAATCGTAATGCTTTGAGCATTGGCTCTTGCTGCCGCACGGCCTAAGTTAGCTCTTAGAAATGTCAATTTAGATTGAACATCCCGCCATTTTAAGATTCGTGATTTTTTCTTTTGGTCCCAATTGTCATTAAATGACTCACAACGAATTTCACCGTCGTGAAGTTCGTATTTTGCTCGATTGTATATAACAGATTCGTTAACAGTTTGTAGTGTCATTTTATCGCCTCATTGAGCTGATTTCTTTGGCTTCGTTGTCGCTGAAAATTGGCACAGCATTTGATTTGTGCATAGTGCCAATGCCAAGAATCTTGGTACCAGTATAGACCTTTTCCTTGGCTTTGAGCGCAGGAGTCATATCAACTCCTCCATTCAAACTAGGGATTCGGGTACTGTCTTGCGGCACCGACTTTGTAGTACTGTGATTTTGTACAGTAGTCTTAGACTTGCTAGAATGCCCGCTAAAGGGTTTGAAACTGGCCCACTGCCTTTGCTTGTTTTCCCATTCCTCAGCCAGCTCGCGAGCTTTACGGGCTTCTGCGGCACTACGAAACTTCTGCTTGCCCTTACGCTTGCCAGTAGTGCTGAGCCAAGGACCTTCCAAATGCATTGTCATAAAACACTCCAGGGTTACAGGTAATGATACCGTATTATATAGAGTATTTGATTTTGTGTCAATTATTTTGACAGGTTATAAATCATAACTGCTTCGTCTAGTGCCCGTTGTAATGTTGGATTAGATTTAGCTTTGAGTAAAATATCAGTCCAAAGTTCCTGCTCACGAACTTTATTTTTCATTGCAATAGCTACTTCACTTTCACTATGCAACTGTCGCATACCGGGTGCATCGCCACTTCTACGAACATAAATGGTTTCACCACCGTCGGGGCTTTCATATATAACTGCTTCGGTAATTTTACTGGCTATCATTTGTCATCCCATGGCATCGGGTTAGACATCTGCTGCTCATAATCGAGTTTCAGCAAGTTCCAGTTAGTGTAGCTAACTCTAAAGTTAAAGTCAACACCATGATTGCCAATGGTTATTCTCACAGCCTGAAAATGTCGCTTGTCCATAACAAACCAAAACTGGCCTGCTTTACTAGTAAACTGTACACCATATCGATCAGCAGCAGGATCATTGACAGCATATTCGTCAAACATGCGTTTGATTTCTTCATGTGTAAGTTTAAAGGTCATGACTAAGCTGTCGTTGACTTTGATACTGAGATCGCAACGATCTCGATTTTTGTATGCGTAAAGCTTAAAGGTTTCTGTAAATAATTTCATTATTAAACTGAAAAGCTAGAGCCGCAACCGCAGGTAGTTTCGGCATTGGGGTTGCTAATAACGAAACTGCTACCTTCAAAGGACTCGTGATAATCAATAGTAGCTCCTTGAAGATACTGCATGCTCATTGAATCGACAAGATATGTAATACCTTGTTGTTCGATAACAAAATCATCTTCACTGGAATCTTCTTCAAACACAAACCCATATTGCATGCCGCTGCATCCACCACCTTGTACAAATACACGCAATTTTAAATTGGAGTTATTTTCTTCAGCAATAAGTTCCGATACCTTGCTGTTAGCTGTTTCTGTTATCGTAATCATAATTTTTCCCATGTTTCGTTGTCGATAGCGGATACAATATGAATTCTAATTTCATCCCCGCCGTTCATAAATGAATGAACTTGTCTTGTGTCTACGGCATAACTGTCGCCATTGGCTGGCATATGAATCAGTTCTGCAGGATCCTTAAAAATAAAAAATGCATGTTTATTTGTTGTGACAGGCAAATGCAATCTAGGGCTACTATCACTGTGAATGCTATAAGCTGTCTTAGGCCGCATGACCATTATTCTAGTTCTGTATACAGGTAAGTCCAGCCAGTAAATATAATCTTCTAAGGCAGTGCCGCGGAGGCTAGGCTGTATGCAATTAAACTGTTGCGACCATTTTGTACTGTCATTATAGGGTGCAGTTCCTGTGCCAGAAAACCAATCTTCTTTTTCATAGTCTGCACACTGAATCATTATTTGATTAGATTCATTTGAAAACGGATCCTCGTATAGCCAATTGCCGCTGCGACTAATGGCGTCATTGACTTCTTTTTCGATATATTGAAAGCCCGGAAACTTTTTCTTATATTCCTTAAATCGCACCATGCATATATTTATTAGGTCTATAAATAAAATCATGCTTACTAGAATCACTTATGATGAAATTTATAAAATATGGTTGCAGCACCTTTGGTTCTCAAGAGTCAGTCCGATTCAAAGTCATAGTGCAATGAAATTTTCGGGCGGATATGACATCAACAACAAACAATATCCCGCAACATTTTTTGGTTATATTGTTGACGATTCAATCGTTGCCGTAAACAGCGGCCATAAGTGTCATGATAATTCATATCGCAGCAGAGGATTGTGGGTACATCCTGAATTTAGAAATCAGGGAATCGGACGCAAATTATTGTCTGCAACTATAAATCAAGGGCTGGATGAAAATTGCAAATTCGTATGGAGCTATCCAAAAAAAAGCAGCTGGCGCACTTATGCGGCAGCTGGATTTGAATTAGCAGGTGATTGGCACATAAGTGAGTTAGATATTAATGCCTACTGTATCAAACGATTGGATCATGACTATCTTTGATAACATACCAGCCTAACTTTTTTAGGTCAGTTTCGATTTCTTCAGTAACATGACCTTCGCTGACATAATACTTGCCTTCTTCGTAACGCCGCCAATCCTCAGGGCTTAGGCGTTCTTTTAGCGCGGATTCGTCGATGTCATCGCCGTGTTGAATACCACTACAGTACCAATCAATGTAGTCACCTTGTTCGCGCATGTCAGCTATGATGCCGCCGGCGTACCGCCAACTACACGACCATTTTTGATCTTTTAGTCTAGGCAGAAAATCGTTTTTTTGGAAT
>Ga0129333_10001355_pt1 | contig 22092 bp, 25 predicted proteins | sample CPB6_08_DNA_FD_94474 | JGI IMG/M metagenome (GOLD analysis project Ga0129333, IMG submission 94474) | Freshwater to marine salinity gradient microbial communities from Chesapeake Bay, USA - CPBay_Sum_0.6_0.8_DNA | ecosystem: Environmental > Aquatic > Marine > Coastal | place: USA: Chesapeake...
AGCCCATGCTGGCGCCGACGTCGGCAATGGCGTTGAGGTTGGTGCAGGCGCCGACGCGTTCCCGCAGATCGGGGTCGCGCTTGACGATCTGCAGGAATGTTTCGAGCTGGGGATTGGCCATGGCTTCGGCTCAGGTCGGGGGCTGGACGGGAGCACTCAGGGGCGGGCTGCGCCGCGGGTGTTGGTGAACAGGGCGTAGAGCGCCGTCGACGCGCAGAGGAACAGACGACTGTGAAAGCGGTCGCCGAAGCAGAGGTTCGATACCTGCCGCGGCACCAGCACCTTGCCCAGCAAGGTGCTGTCCGGTGCGATCACGTGCACGCCGTCGGCGGCGCCGCACCAGAGGTTGCCGTGCTCATCCACGCGGAAGCCATCGGCCCAACCCGATGTGATCGCGTGGAAGATCTCGCCGCCGCTGAGGCTGCGGCCATCACCATTGACCCGGAAGCGGCGGATGTACTGACGCGGTCTGGCTACCCCAGGCGCCCCCGATTCGGCGACGTAGAGCAGTTGTTCATCGGGTGAGAAGGCCAGGCCATTTGGCCCATCGAAGTCGCTGGCCACGGCCGTGACCTGCCCATCGTCGGGATCGAGCCGGTAGAGCGCGGGGGGTTGCTCCGAGGCCTGGCGTCCGCCTTCGTAGTCGTTGCACAGGCCATAGAGCGGATCGCTGAACCAGATCGAGCCATCGCTTCTGACGACCACATCGTTTGGGGCATTCAGGCGCTGGCCACCCGCTTCACGCACCAACGTGGTGATCCTGCCGTCGTGCTCATGGCGCGTCAGGCAGCGGCTGCGGTGGTGGCACTGAATCAAGCGGCCCTGCAGATCGCGGGTCTGGCCATTGGCGAAATCGGATGGCTCCAGGAAGGTGCTGATGCCGTGCTGTTCGCTCCAGCGCAGGGTGCGGTTGCTGGGGATATCGTTGAACAGCAGGCAGTGGTGGTCGCCGAACCACACCGGTCCCTCCAGCCAGCGGAATCCATCCGCCAGCAGTTCCAGTTCAGCGTTGAACAACACCAGCGCATCGAAGCGTGGGTCGTGGCTCTCGGTGCAGGCCGAGGGTCGATTCATTGGAAAAAGCCGGGTGAAGCCTGTCTCCAGGCGTCGTCGTTGCGCTGGATGATCAGCTGCACACAGGGTTCATCCCCGACCTGGGCGGAGAGATGGCCTCTGTAGCCCTCGGCGGTTGTCGTGCACCCCTGATCACCGCCGAAGGAATACTCCCCGGCCCGCATGATCGCGATCTGGCCGTCCATGCTCTGCACCGACCAGGCACCGCGCAGCACGTAGATCCACTTGGGCACATGGTTCTCATGCCAATCGGCGGTCCATCCCACCGGCAGATAGGTGACGAACGCCTTGCCCTGATCGAACAGGGGCCTTGAGAACTGAGGGGAATTACCAGGTCCAAGCTGCCCGAGCTGGAAATCGCTGATCGTGCAGCGCTGCTGGCGGCTGATGCCGTCCGCACCGGTCCACAGGTGCCAGTAGGTTTCCGGCTGGGGCGCCAGGCTGAAAGGATCGTTCATGGGATGGCGGTCAGTCTTTGATGGCGATCGCGGAGATCTCCAGTTGAATCCCGATCACCAGGGCGGCAACCTGCACAACGGTGCGCGAGGGATCGGCCTGGGGATCGGGGCAATACCCCTGCCAGATGGCGTCGAAGTTGTCGAGGGTGTCGATGTCGGTGAGGTACACCGTGGCGCTCACCAGATGCTCGCAGCCAACGCCGACCTCCTCCGGCACCGCCTGCGGGTTGCGCATCACCTGCCGGGATTCGAGGGTGATGACACCGTCGCCCAGCTTGAGATGGGTGACGGTGTCCACCGGCAGCTGGCCGGTGATCAACAACATGCTGCCTCGCTGGAGGGCCTGGCTGCAGGAAGCCACAGGCTTTAGGAAGCGATCGCTGTGAATGGCTCGGTGAAGCCCAGCGGCGGTCATCGAGGTGGGCACGGGAACAGCGAGTTCAGCGTAGGCATTTCCTTGGACATGTCTGCGAACTTTCATGGACATGACTGCTGATCACGCTGGTGTTTCAGACAGAGGACAGTCCTGCAGACGCGACCTAGCGTCGGCGCAAACCGCTAACGCCAACGCGTCTTCGCCATGACTGCCACCAACCCCTTGGCCCTTGAAACCCTTTCCAATTTTCTTAAGGGCAAGGTGATCATCGTCACCGGCGGCAACAGCGGTATCGGCAAGGCGATCGTCGAAACCGTCGCCCATCTCGGCGCCCGTGTGGTGATCGACTACCGCTCCCATCCCGAGGTCACCGAGGCGCTGGAGCAGGAGATCGGCGAGCTGGGCGGCACCTGCTTCGGCGTGCAGGCGGATGTAGGCAAGCTCGACGATCTGCAGGGCCTGGTACAGGCGGCGGTGGATCGCTACGGCCGCCTCGACGTGATGGTGAACAACGCCGGCATTGAAACGCGCACTTCAATCCTCGATACCACCCCCGAGGACTTCGACAGAGTGCTGAACGTGAACCTGCGCAGCGTTTTCTTCGCCACTCAATACGCCGCCAAGCAGATGATCGCCCAGGGCGGTGGCGGCCGCATCATCAACATCTCCTCGGTGCATGAGGACTGGCCAATGCCCAACAACACCCCCTACTGCGTGGCCAAGGGCGGCGTGCGCATGCTGACCCGTACCGCCGGTGTGGAGCTCGCCGGCCAGGGAGTGACGATTGTCAACGTCGGCCCCGGTGCGGTGGCCACGCCGATCAACGATTCGACGATGAACAATCCCGAGCTGCTGGCCAAGCTCAACGCCGCCATTCCGATGGGGCGCATGGCCCGGCCGGAGGAGATCGCCAAGGTGGTGGCATTCCTGGCCAGCGACGCCGCGAGCTACATCACCGCCACCAGCATCTTTGCCGACGGCGGCATCATGCAGAGCAGCCCCGGTCTGTGAAGCTGACGCACCGATCGCTTCAGCAGATCCGCCATCGCCATTTCGGCTATCGGATCACGCTGGTGGTGGAGCTCCTGTTGCTGGCCCTGCTGCCCCTGGCGCAGCGGGTGCCCTGGTTGCTGTCGCTGCTGCTCAGCCTGCTGGCGATCGTGCTGGTCGGCACCATCAGCCGCTATTCGCCCCTGCGCTCCACCCGGCCGGTGATCTACGGCCTTGGCGCTCTGGCGGTGTCGCTGGAGCTGCTCTGGCATGGGGCGCTGCTCTGGGCTCCGGCCGCGGGGCGCTGGCTCACCCTGCCCCATGTGGCCGTGTGGGTGCTGTTCCTGCTGGTGGCGGTGGTGCGCAAAGTCAAGACACTGATCCGCGAGCCGTTCGTCACCGTCTCGGTGGTGCTGGGGGCGGCTTCCGGTTACTTCCTGGTGGGCATCGCCGGTGGTGTGCTGCTGACGGCGCTCTGGGTGCTGCATCCGGCCGGCTTCGCCGTCAGTGCCCTGCCACCCCTGCTGCAGGGCGCCGGCCACAGCATCGACAACACACTGGTGGTGGCCCCGGCCCTGATGGCCTCCGCCTACGGCCTGCTCACCACCGTCGGCACCGATGTGCTGGCCCCGCGTGATGTCAGTGCCCAGGTTCTGGCCTACGCGATCACGATCGCCGGTCAGTTGTATGTGGCGATCCTGATCGCCCTGATCCTGGGTCGCGTGCATCGCCGTCCGCTTTGAGCAGAGCCGTAGAGGCATGCGTCCAGGAGATCATGGACCGATTCACCGAGCTGCTTGTGCTGCTGATGCCTCGCGAGAGGATCCTTGCCCTGCTGCGCCAGCTGTTCCAGTTGGCGGTGCTGGGCTTGCTGGTGGGTGTGGCCTGCTGGCCATTCAACCTGCTTGATCGCTGGCAGGACACCCTGCTGCTGCAGCTGCCATCCTTCAGTGGCAAGCCCTGGCGCGCTGACACCCTGCTGCTGGCCTGCTCACCGCTGCTGGCGGTGCCGCTGCTGTTGCTGTTGCAGCGGGGCATCTGGTCGGCCGGGGCCGGATCAGGCATCCCGCAGACCATGGCCAGCGTTGAGGATCCGGCCCGGGCACCGCGCCTGCTGGGCCTCTGTCCAACGCTGCAGCGGCTAGGCCTATGGTCCATCGCCACCCTCAGCCTGTTGCCCTTGGGGCGCGAGGGCCCGGTGGTCCAGGTTGGCGCCGCCGTGGCCCAGGGGTTGCGGCGCCGCTTCCCGCGTCTGCTGCCCGATCTCAGCCAGGCCGATCTGCTGGCGGTCGCCGCCGGCGCTGGCCTGGCCGGTGGCTTCGACACGCCGCTGATGGGGGTGGTGTTCGTGGCCGAGGAGTTCACCGGCCGCTTTGCGGCCCGGCTGATCTGGCCGGCACTGGTGATCTGCGCTGTGGCGGCAGCCTTCAGCAACCTCACCGGCCAGCCGGAGTTCGCCCTCGGCACGCTCGGCGTCGAGCCGCTGGAGCTGATGCAGGTGCTGTGGGCGATTCCGATCGGCCTGCTGGGCGGCCTGCTGGGGGCCGGCTTCGGCCTGCTGCTGTTGGCTCTGACGCGTGCTTTTCTCCGCCTGGCCCGGCAGCGACCGCTGCCTCTGGGCCTGGTGCTGGGCGCCCTGCTGAGCCTGTTCCTTCTGGTGAGCGGCGGGGCCAGCGGCGGCGATGGCGAAGCGCTGATGGGCCAGCTGATCGCCGGCGATCATCCGCGCGGGCTGCTGGGCAGCGGCCTGCTCGCGGATCTGCTCATCCTGGTAATGCGGATCGTCGGCCCGGCCCTGGCTCTGGGGGCAGGTATTCCGGGCGGCCTGATCGATCCGGCCTTCAGCTTCGGCGCACTGTTGGGCCAGAACCTGGGTGCGCTGGTGGGACTGTCTGGCCTCGGGCTGGCACTGGGGATGGTGGCAGGCCTGGCCGGCGCCACCCAGCTGCCGGTGATGACAGTGTTGTTCGCCCTGCGCCTGGCCGGGGATCAGCAGCTGCTGCCGGGGATGCTGGTGGCGTCCGTGCTGGCGGCCCTTGTCAGCAGGGTGCTGGTGGCGCAACCGATTTATCACGCCCTGGCGGAGGTGACCTGTTCGCCCGATCCCTGAGCTGCCGGCGGGGAGACGGCGACGCCCTTCAGCTCGCGTCCGCCGTGATCACCAGGGCGGAGCGCTCACGGGTGGCGATCGCCCAGAGCCATTTGGTCAGCAGGGTGATGCGGTTCTCAGAGGCGGGCATGAAAGCCAGGTGGGCCAGGCCCCAGAGCAGCCAGCCCAGGGGCCCGCTCAGCCGGAGTCCGCGCAGATCGGCCACGGCGAACAGCGGGCCGACCACGGCCATACTGCCGAAATCGGTGAACACAAAGGGCGCATGGGTCTGACCCTGACTTCTGGCGAGGATGTCCTGCGCCACCCAGCCGCCCATCTGAACCGCCGGTCCCGCCATGCCGGGCAGGGGTTTGCCGTTGGCGGTATGGCTGTAGCTGCAGAGATCGCCCACCACCCGGATCTCCGGGTGACCGGGGATTGAGAAGTCCGGTTCAACGACCACGCGGCCGCCGCGGTCAGTGCTGCAGCCGGTCCGCTCCGCCAGCAGTCGGCCTAGGGGGGAGGCGGCGACACCGGCAGTCCAGCAGATGCTGCCGGCCTCCAGCACACGCTCCCCCGCCGCGGTGCCCACCACCACCCGGCCCGCTTCGATCGCCTGAACGCGGCCCCCCAGCAGCAGCTCGACCCCGGAATGGAGCAGCCGATCACCGGCCGCCTTGGAGAGTTGCGGGTCCATCGCCCGCAGCACCCGATCGCCCGGGTCGACGAGCGTCACCTTGCATCGGTGCGGATCCAGCTGTTTGAAGTCGCGCTCAAGGGTGTGGCGCATCAGGTCGTTGAGGGAGGCGGCCAGCTCGCAGCCGGTCGGCCCGCCGCCGATCACCACCACCGATTGCAGCAGTTGCCGACGCGCGGGGTCCGGCGTCTGTTCGGCCTCTTCCAGGGCACTCAGCACCTGGCGACGGATGGCAGCGGCATCCTCCAGGGTTTTCATCGGCGTGGCGAAGGCCCGCCAGTCGTCGTGCCCGAAGTAGCTGCTGCCGGCGCCGGCCGCGATGATCAGATGGTCGTAGCGGTAGCGGCGATCGTTGAAGATCACCTCCTTCTGCTCGATATCCAGGTCGACCACGTCGCCCATCAGCACCTGGATGTTGGCGGCCTGTCCGACCAGTTGCCGCAGCGGTGAGGCCACATCAGCCTGGGACACCAGCCCCGAAGCCACCTGATAAAGCAGCGGCTGGAACAGGTAGAAGTTGCGCCGATCGATCAGGGTGACGCGCACGGTCTTGCCCGCCAGCACATGGGCGGCCCTGAGGCCGGCAAAGCCGCCTCCCACGATCACCACATGCGGTGCATCGCGCAACAGCTCCGATGGGTGGCTGAGCTCGAGAAAGAATCGCTCGGGCGCCATGGTGGCCAGGCAATGGCCTCACGCTAGAGAGATCTGGCCAGGCGTCAGCCTGCTTGTCGGTGGTTGATGCGACCCTGGTGCACGGTCCCATGCCGTGGTGAAACGGCTGCTCAACGGCGCCCGAACAACTCCTCCCAGCTCGGGTGCTCAGAACCGCCGGGTCGGACGGGAGATGGCGTCGGCTTGGCGGTCGCCGCCGGTCGCGCGGGGCGGCTGCTCTGGGGTCGGTTGGCTTGTGGTCTGTGGCTGTTCGAGGTGGTGTTCATGGGCGCTTGCATGTTTGCGGGTTTGCGGTGGATTCGGTCGTTGCTGTGGATTTGCGACAGGTCGATGCGCTGCTGAGAACCGCTTGGCTGCAGGCAGTAGAGGGCGATCGACGCTCACAGAACCGGCGGCGTCAACACTCTGTGCGCGGCAGGATCCGAAGATCTGAGCTGCATGGGGGCTTGGGGGGAGCCGGGCTGTAGGGCTGGCTCAGAAGCGCCGGGGCTCGGTGGCTCCGAGGAGCCGGCGAAATGGGCGGCTCAACGGAGCCGGTGATGTTGACGGGGAGTTGTCCTGTCTTTCGCTTCGCCTGATCTGCTGGACGCCGACTTGATGACGCTGCTCAGCCGGAGGGGACTGAGTTGGTTCTGCAGCGGCACGATTTGACGGTGGGCTGCCGGTTGCAGCGCCGTTCAGAGGTCACCATAGCCCTCGGCAACCGAACCGACCGAACCATGGCAGTGCAGCCGATCGTGATCCTCGGTGGCTTTCTGATCACGGCCGAGGCCTATGAACCGATGCGCTGTTGGTTGGAGCAGCGCTGCGGTCAGCCCGTGCGGCTGGTGCCCGCCGATCGTCTCGACTGGCTGCTCACAATCGGAACCTGGGGCTGGCGGCGTCTGCTGGATCGCACCGCCGCCATCGTGCAGGAGCTGGTCAGCGATTCGCCCACCGGCAAGGTGACGCTCATCGGCCACAGCTCCGGCGGCGTGATGCTGCGCCTGTTTCTGGGGGATGAACCTTTCGCTGGGCGCCGTTACAACGGCGCGGCCTTCACCGATCGCCTCTTCTGCCTCGGCAGTCCCCACACAGCCCTGCGGGCCACGGCGCTGCGACAACTGGTGGACCGCCGCTATCCCGGTGCCTTCTTCGCCGATGCGGTGGACTACGTCTCCGTTGCTGGAGATCTGCAACCTGCCGATGGCTCCGCCACGGCGCGACGTCTGGCGCCTGGCTCCTATCGCGCCATCGCCGGCAACGGTGAGCTGGCTGGGGATGGCCTGGTGCCGGTGGTGTCGGCCAGCCTGCAGGGCTCACGCACCCTGGTGCTGAGCGGGGTGGCCCATGCAGGAGCCTTCGGCCCCTGCTGGTACGGCACGCCCGAGGTGGTGGCGCAGTGGTGGTGCGACTGAGCCGCGGCGTCCCCGCCGCAGCATCCCCCGCTCCTGCGGCGGCTGCATAGGGTCCGGCCGGAGCCCCTGCCTCGCCGCTGCCATGAAGCGCCAGCATCAGCTGACCCTGCAGGCCCTGTTTGCCCATCCGCTGCAGCACGGCTTGCGCTGCTCACGGGTGGAGGCCCTGCTGCTCAGCCTCGGCGCCGAGGTGGAGCATCTCTCGGATCACCGGCTGCAGGTGCGCCTGCCGGCTGGTCAGGTCACCTGCCTGCATGCCGCACCGTCGCTGCATCACCCCTGGCTCGATGAGGAGGGGGTGCTGCGCCTGCGGCGTCTGTTGCAGCAGGCCGGCATCAGCCCCGAGCACCCCGAGCCGGCGCCGCCAGGTCCGCGTGGTGATCAGGCCATGCGGCTGGTGGTACGGCTCGATCACCACGGAGCCAGCCTCTGGCGGTTTGAGGGGGAACAGATGGAGGCATCCGTGTTGCATCCCCACGGCCTCTGGGGGGGGGATCAGAATCTCAGTCATCGCCACGAGCGGGATCTGGCCGGGCAGCGGGCGCCCCTCGATCACGACTACCTCGAACGCATCAGCAACGCGATCGCCGACGCCGACGCGGTCCTGTTGCTGGGCCATGGGCAGGGACAGGCGGATGTGCGCCGGTTGCTCGTCGCCCACATCCGCCGTCACCATCGGCAGCTGCTGGAGCGGATCGCCGGTGTCGTGACACTGGATGACACCGCCCTGAGCGAGGCTCAGCTGCTGGCGCTGGCACGGGAGCACTTCGGCAACGTGCCCCATCGCCGCCCCCTGGTGGTGCCAGGGCAGGAGCGGCGCGAACCGCCGGCCCGTCCGCCGCTTGAGCCGCAATAAGTCGCAGTCGACCACTGCGGAGCGTCTGGCCGTGCTTACCGATGGCAGGGCGACAACTCGGTCCTGCTGAGCCAACCTGGCATGGTCATCGCTCCACCCAGTCGTGCGTCGTCGCAGCCTGTTGCAGCTCTTGCCGGGCGCCTTCACCCTGCTTGTGGTCGGCCTCCACAGCACGGGCCTGGCGGTTCCGCCGCCTGCCCCGCCGCCGATGCCGCTGAGCCGCAGCGACAGGCTTCGCTTTCTGGCCCTGGCCGACACCGGTAGCGGTGATGCCAATCAGCGGGCGGTGGGGCAGCAGATGGCGGCCCTGCATCGCCGTGCACCGGTGGACCTGGTGCTGCTGGGTGGCGACAACATCTATCCCTCAGGCGACCTGGCCTTGATCGAGGCCACCTTCCGACGCCCCTATGCGGAACTGCTGGCGGCGGGGGTGCCATTCCATGCGGTGCTTGGCAACCATGACATCCGCACGGCTAACGGTGCGCACCAGATCGCCTATGCGCCGTTCGGCATGAAAGGCCGCTACTACAACCTGCAACGCGGGCCGGTGGAGTTCTTCATGCTCGACACCAATGTCAACGCGGACTGGGCGGCTCAGCTCAGCTGGTTGCGCGGTGTTCTGGCCCGCAGCACAGCACCCTGGAAAGTTGTGGTCGGTCATCACCCGATCTACTCCTCCGGTCTCTATGGGAACAATCCGGCCCTGCGCGCCCGCCTGACACCAATCATGCATCAGTACGGCGTTCAGCTTTACATCAATGGCCATGAGCACAACTATGAGCGCAGTGTGCTGATCGATGGGATCACCTACCTCGTGGTCGGTGGCGGGGGTGTCGGCCTGCGGCCGGTGCTGCCCACGGCACAGTCAGCGAAGGCCCTCAGCGTGCACAGCTTCGTGGAGATCCAGGCCGGTGCGGATGCCCTCCAGCTCACGGCCTGGGACAGGAACGGCCGCAAGATCGACCAGGCCACGATCCTGCCGCGCCCTGCCGGCAGCCGCTGAAGCCCGCCTCAGCGGCGCTCCAGTCGCTCCAGGCTGGGGATCAGGGCAGCGGCCGCCACCAGCCCCAGCAGCAGGATCAGCAGGGCCGGCACCAGGGCGGCGCCGACCCGCTCATCACTGGCGTACTGGTAGACCCGCACCGCCAGGGTGTCGAAATCGAATGGGCGCAGGGCGAAGGTGAGAGGCAGCTCCTTGACCGTGTCCACAAACACCAGCAGCCCCCCCACCAGCAGCGGACCGCGCAGCAGCGGCAGGTGCACCCGCCGCAGCACCCCAGGCCAGCTCAGGCCCAGGGAGGTGGCCGCCTCATCGACGCTGGGGGGAATGCGCTCGAGGGCGGCATCGAGTCCGCCCTTGCTCACCGCCAGGAAACGATCGCCATAGCCCCACACCAGCAGCAGCAGCGGCGCCAGGGCCAGGGGACCGCCGATCAGCATCAGGGCCAGGGCCAGCACGGTGCCGGGAACGGCGTAGCCGAGCCCGGCGATGAACGTAAGGCGCTGCAGCAGCGGACTGGCGATCCAGCGGCGGGCGATGGCCAGGGCCAATCCAGCCGCCACGGTGAGCAGCGCAGCCAGCAACGCCAGGCCGAAGCTGCGGCCCGTGAGCTGCAGCAGCTCCAGGCTGTCCTCGCCACGCAACTGATCCCAGCTGAGCATCGTCCAGAGCAGGGGCAGGCCCAGGCTCAGCAGCGGCGGCAGCAGGCAGACGGCCTGGGCCAGCCAGCGGCGCCAGCCCTGCAGCGGCCAGCCCTGGTCAGCATCACCATCGTTACCGAGGTTCCAGCAGCGGCTGCGCCGGCGCAGGCCGCGCTCGGCCCCCACCAGCAGCGCCACGATCAGCAGCGCCAGCAGCGCCAGGGCCACGGCTCCCTGGGGATCGGCATCCTGCTGCCAGCGCTGCAGGATGCCCACCGAGAGGGTGGGCACCCCCAACAGCTCCACCGCCCCCAGCTCGTTGACCACCTCCATGCCCCCCAGTGCCATGCCGGCGCCGATGGCGGGCAGGGCCATTGGCAGGGCCACGCGCCGGAAGCTGCCCCAGGGCCCCACTCCCAGGCTGCGGCAAGCCTCCAGCTGACGGCGGCCGCTGACCGCGAAGCTCTCGGTGGAGAGCAGGAACACGTAGCTGTAGGTGCTCAGCACCAGCACGGCGGCGGTGGGGATCAGCCCATGCACCCGCAGATTGAGGCGGCTGCCGAGGTCGATCACGGTGGCGGCCAGCAGGTAGCTGGGGGTGGCCAGGGGCAGCAGCTGAGCGATGCGCAGGGGGCGGCGGCCGGGGAAGCGGCAGCGAGCAGTCAGCCAGCCGCTGGCCGTGCCGAGCAGGGCGGCCAGCAACCCCACCCCGAGCACCAGGACCAGGGTATTGAGCAGTTGCCGGGGCCCATCGCTGCCCAGCTGAAGGCTGCTCACACCACTTGGTCCGCCGCTGGCGAACAGCAGCAAGCCCACCAGCGGTGCCAGGGCCAGGGCGCACAGCAGCAGCACGCCTGAGCCCAGCACCCCCCGCCGCGGCGGGGAGACCAGCGGTGGTGAGGCGACGATCGTCATGGCCGTGAAGGCTAGGGGCCGAGGGGCGCCGGGCCTGGGATGGGCATGATGTGACCGATGTGACAGCGGCGGGTGGCCGAAGGTCCACGGCCCTGCGCAGGGGGTGGCGACGGCGGCAGAGTGCTCCTCAGGCCCTTGAGTTGCGTCGTGTCGTTTCTGTTCAAACCGCCGTTGGCTCGTTTGTCGAAGCTGCGTCTGGCGTCGCTGCCGCGGCTGCAGCTGCACCGCCGCCGGCCTGAGCGCCTGGGTCTGGCCCTGCTGCTCGGGCTGAGCGGTACGGCCGCCACCGCTGTGGCCGTCGGTGCGCTGGACAGCGGCGACGGTGCTGGTCGCGCTGAGGCCCAGATCCAGGAGATCGGCGTTTATTCCGGTCGGCACTACAACTCCGATAAGGCTCTTTATCAGCAGTTCACCGCCCGCACCGGCATCCGCGTCCGGCTGCTGGAGGCCAAGGATGATGCATTGATCCAACGGGTGCGCAGCGAGGGCCGCAACAGTCCCGCTGACGTGCTGGTGCTGGCCGATGCGGCACGCCTGGATCAGGCGGCGGATCTGGGGCTGTTCCGCCCGTCGCCCTCGGCGACGCTGCTGCGTGATGTGCCGCTGAACCTGCGCGATTCCAAGGGGCGCTGGTATGGCCTCACCCGCCGGCTGCGGGTGGTGATCGTCAACCCGAAGCAGGTGAATCCCTCGAGCATCCGCACCTACGCCGATCTGGCCAGGCCGGCATTGCAGGGCAAGCTCTGCCTGCGCGATCGCAAGAGCGTCTACAACCAGTCGCTGGTGGCCGATCAGATGATCCTGCGCGGCGATGCGGCTGCCGCCGCCTGGGTGAAGGGCATGGTCGCCAATGTGCGCCAGCCCTACTTCACATCGGACACGCCACTGATCCGTGCCGTCGGTAACGGCCAGTGCGCTGTGGCGCTGGTGAACAGTTATTACGTGGCCCGCATGCTCTCCGGTGATGCCGGCGGCGCCGATAAGGCCCTGGCCAACCGCCTGAAGGTGATCATCCCCACGCCGGCCCACGTCAACATCAGTGGTGCAGGGGTGCTGAAATCCGCCACCAACCCGGCGGCGGCCTTGAAGCTGATCGAGTTCCTGGCCTCGCCCAGCGGTGGCCGTGGCTACGCCGAAGCCAACCACGAGTACCCGCTCAAGGGTTATGGCAACAACCCGATCCTGCGGCGTTTCGGCAACTTCCGCGCCGATGGCGTCTCAGCCGAGCAGATGGGGGCAAAGAACAGAGCGGCGGTGCGGCTGATGGAGAGCAACGGCTGGCAGTGAGCCGGGCCGTTTGCAGAGGCCAACCAGGGTCCGCTGCGCCAGCCGGCTTGCCCGGCTGGCTTTTTGCTGGGGGCCGTTGATCCGGGATGCCGGCGACTCGCTCCCACACAGCCCGACCACGGCCGGGCGAAGCTCGCAATTGCCGTTGTTATTGAGAATCGCTTGCAAAAACCTCGGAGGGTTGTTTAGGTTGCGACGCATTCGCAATTAGCCCTCGGTTGTGGTGGTGCGCCATCCCGGCCTGGCGGCCCTCGTCCGACTCGATGCGCTTTCCCTCTTCCACTGATGTCCCCGTCAACGCCGTGAGGATCCCCGTCGGGCAGTCAGTGCTGCTGAATCCCGTCCTGCGCCCTGAGGGCAGCTGCATCGAGGTGCTCGAAGGCATGGCGCGGGTGTACTGCCCCTGCGAAGAGACCGAGGGCATGACCATCGCCTTCCTGCAACCCGGCGATCAGCTGCGCACGGATCGCCTCTGTAGTGAGGGCGTCTGCGTGGAAGCCCTGACACCGCTGCTGTTCCGCAGCGCAGCCGAATCCGGCGCCGGTGCCGGCATGGATCCCGTCAACGAGTGGACCCTGCAACTGCTGCGCATCCGCCACCTCGGCAGCGCCGAACAGCGTCTCCACGCGCTGCTCAGCCTGTTGGTGCGCCGCCTCGGCCGCCGGTGCGGGCCCTGGTGCGATCTGCCCTTCCGGCTTACCCACGAGCGCATCGGCGAGCTGATCGGCGCCACCCGCGTCACCACGACGCGACTGATCTCGCGCATCCGCCAGGCTCAGCTGTTGGAGGTGCCCGCCGGTGAGTGCGGTCTGCGCCTGGCACCCGATCTTGTGGAATCGGCGCCGCTGGCCGCGGCCTGAGCAACCCGCGGTTCATCCCCGTTGATGTTGGCGCGCAGCTCGACGCCTGCGGCCATGATCGGAGGTGGTGAGTCCCCCCGCTCTTGAGCAGCAGCCCGGATCTGATCGTGGTCGGCAGCGGCCTGGGGGGCCTCTGCTGCGGGGCCATGGCCGTTCGCCACGGGCTGGACGTGCTGGTGCTGGAGGCCCACGATCGCCCCGGCGGTGCCACCCACGGATTCGAGCGTCGCGGCTTTCAGTTCGAATCGGGACCATCGCTCTGGAGTGGCCTCGGCCGATGGCCCTCCACCAATCCACTGGCCCAGGTGCTGCGGGCCGTCGGCGAAGAGCTACCAGTGATCTCCTATCAGGACTGGGGCCTCCTGCTGCCGGAGGGGCAGCTGCGCGTCGGCGTCGGCGCCGAGCCCTTCCTGCAGGTGCTGCGCCACCTGCGCGGCCAGGCCGCCGCCGAGGAGTGGACGGCTTTCATGACCTGGCTCGAGCCCTACTGCCGCGCCGCCACCGCTCTGCCCCTGCTGGCGCTGCGGCCCGGCCTGGGCATGGCCGGCGCCCTCGGGGCGCGCGGCTCGGCGGCCCTGCTGCGCCACGCACCCCGGCTCGCGGCTCTGGGCGGCGCCTTCGGGCCGATGGTGCGCCGACATCTGCGCGATCCCTTCCTGCTCCATTGGGTGGAGATGCTGTCGTTTCTGATCTCCGGCCTGCCCCTGGATCAGACCAGCGCTGCCGCCATGGCCACCCTGTTCGGCGACTGGTTCCGGCCTGATGCAGCCCTGGAGTACCCCCTCGGCGGCAGCCCTGCGGTGGCCGATGCCCTGGTGCGCGGCCTGCGCCGCCATGGCGGGGAGCTTCGCTGCCAGGCGCCCGTCGAGCGGATCCTGATCGAGGGCGGCCGCGCCGTCGGCGTACAGCTCAAGGGTGGGGAGAAACTGCGCGCTCGCAGCGGTGTGGTCAGCAATGCCAGCCCCTGGGACACCCTTGACCTGCTGCCGGAGGAGGCCCTGCCGCGCCGCTGGCGCGAGCAGGTGCAGGCCACCCCCGCCTGCGCCAGCTTCCTGCACTGGCACCTCGGCCTTCGCGGTGAGGGCCTTGAGGATCTGCCGGTCCACCACGTCTGGGTGGGGGACTGGCGGCGGGGGATCAGCGCTGAGCGCAACATGCTGGTGCTGTCGATGCCCTCGCTGCTCGATCCCGCCCTGGCGCCGCCGGGCCATCAGGTGCTGCATGGCTACACCCCGGCGAATGAGCCCTGGGAGCTCTGGCGCGATCTTGAGCCCGGCAGTGCCGCCTACGCCGCCCTCAAGGCTGAGCGCTGCGGCCTCTTCCATCAGGTGCTGGCGCAGCTGGTTCCTGATCTCGCCGATCGGATCGTGATCGAGCTGCAGGGCACCCCCCTCAGCCATCGTCGCTACCTGAACGTGCATCGGGGTAGCTATGGCCCGGCCATCGGCGCCGATCAGTCGCCGTTCCCAGCCGGCACGACTCCGATCGATGGACTGATGCTCTGCGGTGCGGGGGTCTTTCCCGGCATCGGTGTACCGCCCGTGGCTGTGAGCGGCGCCATGGCGGCCCACAGCTTCGTGCCGGTGGCGCGCCACAAGGCCCTGCTTGATGAACTGGGTCTGAGGGTCCCGGCTTAGAGCTGCGGCAGCAGCCGCGCCGCCAGGGCTTCGGCGCTGCGCAGGGCGCCTTCCACCCGGCCGAAGCCGGGGCCGGTGATCGCATCACCGCAGAAGCCGATCCGGCTGCTGCGGCACAGGGCAAGGCCAGGGTCGAGGCCTGGGGCCTGCGGGAAGGCAGCACCCCAGCGCATCAGCTGCCGCTCGGCTCCAGCGGTGGCCAGGCCGAGGGCCGCCTGCAGGCCCCGCTCAAGGGCTGCCATCACCTGCTGCTCCCCGTTCGGATCGGTGGGCGCTGCGAGCAGCTGAGCAGCTGAGGAGCGTGAGCCGTACACCTGCAGGTGACCACGGGCGAAGTCGGCGCTCGATTCCGCCACCACGGCCCAGCGGCCATCCCTGAGCGGTTGCAGAGAGACGCGGCGCAGGCCCCAGCGCTGCTGCGCCGCAGTCGTGAAGCTGAGCAAGCGCCAGGGTTGCAGCCGCCAGGCCTGAGCCACCGCCTCCGGCAGGGTGAGCAGCAGATGGCAGCTGGGGCTGGAGTCGATCGCCGCCAGGCTGATGGCTGCCCGGTTGAGCTGCGGGTCGTCCAGCTGGGTGGCGGCCCGCTGCAGGGGGATGTCATCCCAGCCGAACACCGTCCTGCCGCGGCGATGGGCCAGCAGCGTGCCGCTCAGCACCAGCCAGCGGCAGCGCAGCAGCACGTCGCCGTCGCCATCCAGCAGGGTCCAGCCAGCACCGCCGTCGGGATCGCGGCCTGGCTGCAGCCACCGCACCAGGGTGCTGCTGCGCAGGGTCGGGGCGGCGCCGCCGCCAGCGGCGGCGAGGGCCAGCAAGCCGCGGCAAAGGTCATCCATCTGCGGCTGGCCCTGCCAGAGCTGGCCGCTGCAGAACAGGTCATCCCGCAGGGGGCCGAGCTGACCCTGTGCATCAAGGCTGTGAATGACACCCGCAAACGGCCGCAGCCAGCCGCCCCGCCGCAGCGGCTCGAGCAGGTGTGGCCCGGGGCTGCCGGTGATGTTGAACAGCGGCGCGCCGTGGTTGATCGCCAGGGCCGGATCGCGGCGGGAGCGGCGCGTGGCGCTGCGTCCCCCCGGGCCTCGGCCAATCTCCAGCAGGCTCAGCGCCCCCCGCCAGCCGCGCCGCCGCAGCTCCGCCGCCAGGGCACAGCCGCTGACGCCGGCACCGATCACCGCCAGGTCCGCCGTTGCCGGCCCCGTGCTGCTCAAGGGAAATCCAACTGCAGAGGCGCCTGAAACCTAGGAGCGGCGCCAGCCCGCCCTCACTCGTTAGCGTCCCGGCGCGTTTGTGGCAGCGGCGTGGCGGTTCAGGTGCTTTCGGAATCGCAGCGGCGCAAATGGGATGGCAGCGACGACCAGCTCTTTTACGCCGAGCCGCGTTTTGTGCAGCATCTGGATGAGGCTTTCCGCGAGCGGCTCACCCAGCTCTACCGGGAGCGCATCCCCGCCCGTGCAGTGGTGCTCGATCTGATGTCCAGCTGGGTGTCGCACCTACCGGCTGAGGTGATCTATGAGCGGGTGATCGGCCATGGCCTCAACGAGAAGGAGCTGGCGGCCAACAAACGCCTCGACAGCCACTGGCTGCAGAACCTCAACCTCAATCAGGAGATTCCGCTCAAGAGCGACAGCGTCGATGCCACGCTGATTGTGGCGGGTTGGCAATACCTGCAATACCCCGAGGCAGTGGCAGCCGAGCTGCTGCGCATCACCCGTCCCGGTGGGCAGTTGATCGTGGCCTTCTCGAACCGCATGTTCTTCACCAAAGCGCCGCAGGTCTGGGCCGATGGCAGCGACCGCGACCACCTGGCCTATGTCGCCGAGGTGCTGATGGCCCAGGGATGGCCCAGGCCCGAGCTGATCGCCGAGCCGACCCGCGCCCACGGCTGGAAGGGCCTGGTGGGCGGGGCCGGCGATCCGTTCTTTGCTGTGATCGCCACCAGGCCGCAATGAGCGCAGTGATGCCACCATTCATCGAAGCATCCAGCCCAGAACCCATGACGGCAGGCCCGCTGCTGGCGCTGGAGCGTCAGGTGCGCGGCTGCGGCACCGGGTTGCAGGACGGAGATCTCATCGGCTGCTGGCAGCTGCAGCGGGTCTGGTCGCGGGGCAGCCAGCGGGCCGATGGCCTCAGTGGCGGATTGCTGCGCACCCTGGCCGCCCGCCTGGAGATCGGCGCGACGTCGGAGGGTTTGCGGCTGCGCAATGCCGTCAACCTCGGTGGTCTGGAGCTGCGCTTTGAGGGCCCCGGCCGTCTGCAGGGACGTCGGCCGCTGCTGCTGTTCAGCTTTGAGAGCGTCGAACTGCGGTTCGGTGATCGACTGCTGGTGCAGCGGCAGCTGCCGAAGCCGGCACCGCGGCGGCTGCCCTTCTTCGCCCTGATCCACCGCGACCGTTCCGGCTGGCTGGCGGCGCGCGGTCGCGGCGGTGGCCTGGCTCTGTGGCGCCTGCAGGCCAGTCCCGCCGCGGCGGTTGCCACGATGGACTCGCACGCTCCCTGAGTCCGTCATGGCCTGTCCGCGTTGCGGCAGCTGGTCCATTCGCGCCGATCGCAGCCTGGCCGGTCGCATGGTTTGCGGTCGCTGTGGCACGCCGCTGCAGGGTGTGGGTCGTGGCGGTGGCGGTGGTGGTGTGCGACCACGGCGCCGACGCAGCGGTCCTGCCTGGCGGTGGTGGCTGCTGGTCCTGGTGCTGGCGGCCGCAGCCCTGGCGGCGATTGAACCAGGATCAAGGTCGTTCTGGCCCCAGCCCGATGCCCCCCGCGATCGCCCTCACGATCGGTGGCAGTGATTCCGGCGGCGGCGCCGGCATCCAGGCCGATCTCAAGACCTTCCTGGCCCTGCAGGTGCACGGTTGCTCGGCGATCAGCTGCGTCACCGCCCAGAACACCTGCGGTGTCATCCGGGTTGATGCCCTGCCCCCGGAGGCGCTGAGCGCCCAGATCGAGGCGGTGCTGTCCGACCTGCCGGTGGCGGCGCTGAAAACCGGCATGTTGCTCAACGCCGATCTGATCGCGGCGACGGCCCGGGCGCTGGAGCCGCTGGCGATCCCGCGACTGATCGATCCGGTGATGGTGTCGCGGGCCGGTTCGGTGCTGCTGGAGCCGGAAGCGATCGCCGCCTACCGCACGCTGCTGCTGCCCCTGGCCGACCTGATCACGCCCAATCTGCATGAGGCCAGGCTGCTGAGCGGCTACAGCATCGATGGCGCCGCCGCAGTGGAAGCGGCGGCGGCGCAGCTGCTGACACTGGGGCCGGCGGCGGTGCTGATCAAGGGTGGGGGCCTGCCGGAACTGCGTGGCCGCGACTACCTGCTCAGCCGTGATGGCGGTGGCCAGTGGCTGGAGCACGCGCCGGTGGAGACCCCCCACACCCATGGCAGCGGCTGCACCCTCAGCGCGGCGATCACCGCCTGGCGCGCCCGGGGGCTGGAGTGGATCGCCGCCGTGGCCGCCGCCAAGACCTACGTGGAGGCGGCCCTGCGACAGTCCCTGGCGATTGGGGCCGGCCAGGGTCCACTGTGTCATTGGCATTCCCTGCTCTGAGCTCATGGCCGACGCCGCCCCCTATCTGATCGCGCTCGCCCTGGTGGAGCAGAACGGCGTGCGGGCGATGCCGCTGCAGGGCAAATCCCTGCGCGAGCCCCTGCCCCCATCTGGCGACCCTGGGGAGGTGGGCCGTCAGCAGACCCTGGAGCTGCTGGTGCGGGTGTGGCAGCGCAGTGAGGAGGGGGTGCTGCGCCGGGCGGCCGGTGCCTGCAGCCTGCTGCTGGCGGCCGTACCGATCGAGGCTTTGATGGAGCAGGTGCCGCGGCTGAAGGCGGACTGGATCCAGGGGGGCGACACCACCGCGCTGATCACCGAGCTGCAACGGCTCAGCTCCGGCCTCTGGTCTGTACAGATGGAACCCCGCCAGCCGCTGTGCTTCCAGCCGCTGCCGGTCAAACCGGCCTGAGCGCCGACGCCAGCCGGGGCAGGTCCATCGTCGCAACCCTCAGTTGTATTCGCCGGGGATGTCGTTCTTGCGCACGGTCACCCGGTCGAAGCGCTGCCCGGAGACGCGCAGCAACTCATCGCCGGAGAACTCGAAGCCCAGCTTCAGGGCGATCTGGGCCACGTCGTCGGCCGTGGCGGCCGCCAGCACCTGCTGCTTGAGGGCCTCATCACCCTGCATGCGCTTGAGGAAGGCCTTCAGCTGATCGAGCGCCATGGCCGGCCATCACCGCGTTGGGTTGGCCAGTCTCGCAGTCCGCTTCAGAGCCAGTGTCCGGGGTAGGGCGCCGCCCTGGACTGCAGGCAGCGCAACGGCGATCGTGCCCCCACCGGCAGAGCCATCACCCAGGGGCCGATGCCCAGAAGCCCGACGCAGGCGCCCAGCCAGGATGCAACGACCTCAATCCCGTGGAAGCGAGGCTGGTCCGAGCGGCCGCGGGCTCGTTTCCCCCGCATGCCCGCCTGCACGCGCCGCCACGCCATCGCGCTTGTTAACTGTTGGCATCATCTTGACGGGCATGACTGCGTCCCTGGCCCCTGAACCCCTGTTACAGCATCTCGCTGCTGTGCCCGGCATGGCCACCGGCCGGCGGCGGCTGGTGGTGGTGCTCAGCCAGCTGGGTGACTTCGACAGCCTGGAATACGCCCAGGCCCTGGTGCAGGCCCTGCCCAGGCTGGAGGCGGCCGGCATCGCCCTGCTGGCGATCGGCATCGGCGACGCGGCCGGTGCCGATCGCTTCTGCGCCTACACCGGCTTTCCGCGGGCCCGGCTGCAGGTGGATGCCGAACCAACCCTGCACCGGCAGCTTGACCTCTACAGTGGCCTGAAGGCCCCCGGCGGCCCATGGACGGGCCTGCTGTTGATGTGTGCCGGCATCGGCTCGCCCGGCACCCTGGCGGAGGTGCTGCGTGGCTACAGCGGCGATCGACGCGCACCGGCCCGGCTGGAGAGTCCGCTGTTTGATGTGCTCGGCCGCGGCTACCAACGTCCGTTCGAGCTGGCCACGGTGCGGCTGCGCAACATGGTGGAGGTGCTCGGCCGCTGGCGCACCTATGTGCCGAGCGACGCCCACATCACCCAGCGGGGCGGCACCGTCCTGCTCGATGCGGATGACACGCTGCTGTACAGCCACCGCGACCGCGGCATCCTCGGCTTCTCCGCAACGATGGAGCGACCCCTGGCGTTCCTGGATCCCTACCTGCAGGTTTGACGTTGATGACCGCCCTGTTGCTCACGCTCACCCTGGCCCTGTTCCATCTGGTGGGGCCTGTGCCCGCCGATTTGGGGGTGCACAACGGTGCCTTGTCGCCCTGCTCCAGCCCCGCCCATTGCGCTCGTGCCAACTGGACTGTGGCCGATCCGCAGGCGGCCCTGGCGGCTCTGGTGCCGATGATCGAAGCGACGCCGCGCACCACCGTCGTGGAGCTGGCAGGCGGCTATCTGCACGCCACGGCCAGCAGTGCCCTGTTCGGCTTTGTCGACGATCTGGAGTTGTATGCCGATCCGAGCCGTGGCGTGCTGCAGGCGCGGTCGGTGTCGCGGCTCGGGGATTCCGATCTGGGAGTGAACGGTCGTCGCCTGGCGGAGCTTGAGCTGCAGCTCAGGGGTTGAGCCGCTCCTCAGCCCAGTCCTGATCGGCGTGCCAGCGCCGCCGCTGGTGAGGATGGCCCGTGAGCTCCAGCAGCTCGACCCTCTCCAGCTGGATCCGCACCAGCTCAAAGCACTCCGGCGTGGGCGTGCCATCGGCCAGTGCGCTGGGGAACACTGCATCGGTCTGGAGGGGTGCGCCCGGTTCCGGCCAGCCCCACAGGGATCGGGCACCCGGATGGAGCTGGAGCCAGTGCCGCTGGCGCGCCGCCAGCTCCTCCTCAGGCGCCATCACCAAGCGCCGGCCCCGCAGGCGGAACTGCGCGCGCGCCTTCGGCAGCAACCAGCACAGCTCCAGGCGCGGTTCGGCCTGCAGCTCGCTGCTCTTGCTGCTGCGCGCATCGGTGAGCAGATCGAGCTGGGCTGGCCCGCCCCAGCCGCGAAACACCAGAGTGCGCACCCGCGGAGCACCATCGCGGCCGAGGGTGGCCAGTTGCAGCCAGCGGGCCTGGGGGGATCGCCCTTCGCGCTGGCGGGCGCCGCGCAGCAACGGGCGCCAGGGGGGAAGGGGCTCGTTCACGGCGCCCGCTCGCAGCTGTAGTGCTCCCAGTCGCCGCGGCGCTGGGCAAACTCCGGGCGCTCGGCGTCAAGCTGCTGCCACCACCAGCGCCCATCGCTGTAGCTCGGAGTGCCAGCGTTGTTGGTGCGCGGCAGCTGCAGGCTGACGCCACGCCACTTCAACACGATGAAGGCGCCGGGCACGGTTCCACCGGCGCTGTTGGGGATACCGGGTGCATCCACAGCACCGTTGTGCACCTCGGCCAGCAACGGTTCACCGGCGCACAGGTAGCGCTGCGGTGAGGCAGGGTCGGCCGCGGCGGGAACCGGAACTGCGATCAGGCCCACCAGCGGCAACAGCATCGCCAGGAGCAGAGCCAGGAACTGGGTCACGGCAGCGGGGCAGCGATGGTCAGGATGGCGCAATGACCCTGATGCTCGTCTACGACGGCGGCTGTCCGTTCTGCCGCCATTTCGCCCTGCGCAGCGAACTTGTGGGAGGTGTGCCCAGTCTGACGATCCGCGATGGCAGGGCCGACCAGGCATTGCGTGCCGGTTTGAAGGCAAGGGGCCTGGATCTGGCCCGCGGTGCGGTGCTGCTGGAGGGTGAACAGGCCTGGCATGGGGCCGAGGCGATCGCCGAGCTGTGCAGGCGACTGCAGCCGAGCGATCTGCTGCTGGCGCTCTTACATCGGCTGTTTGCGGCCCCGACACGGGCTCGGCGCCTATACCCGCTGCTGCTCTGGGCCCGGCGTCGGGCCCTGCAGGTCAGGGGTCTGCCGGAAGACCCCGATCAGGCAGGGTTCCGGCAGGTCTGCTAGCTGGGCCTCGATGGCATCAGGCATAGCCGGTGGCATCACGGCGCAGCGGCGATCAGCCAGCAGCAACGTTGCCTCAGGCAACAGCAGCAGCAGCGCGATCGAAGTAGGTGCCGATCTCGCTCATCAGAGCGGAGCAGTCGCCGGGGGTGATGCCGTTGCGATCGTTGGCGATCGAAATGGCGGCGTCCT